>Ga0208398_100563_pt1 | contig 22289 bp, 18 predicted proteins | sample LakWasMe79_HOW10_2_FD_183905 | JGI IMG/M metagenome (GOLD analysis project Ga0208398, IMG submission 183905) | Freshwater sediment methanotrophic microbial communities from Lake Washington under simulated oxygen tension - Sediment Metagenome... | ecosystem: Environmental > Aquatic > Freshwater >...
GATTATCGGCCAGAATAATTTCCTCAATTTTGTCAGCGTTGACAATGTAGTTTCTGTGTGTTCTTACGAATTTGTCTTTATCGAGTAGCGCGCTGATTTTGGTCAGCGAAATCAAAATGACAAATTTTTCTTTTTCAGTGATAATGTTGCAATAGCGTTCCTCAACTTCAATATAAAGGATGTCTTGCAGTGAAACTTTTTTGAGTGCATTTTTCTTTTTGATGAACAAATAATCATTGCTGATTACAGTATCTTGATCTTCGCTCAGAAAAACATTGGTTTGTTCGTAGAATTTTTCGACAGCCATTTCTAGGGCATAGAGAATTTCCAATTCGTTGAAGGGTTTCATCAGGAAACTGAAAGGTTTGGTGAGTTTGGCTCTTTCAAAAATCTGACGGTCCTGCGAACTGGTCAAAAAAACAAAAGGTTTCGATGCATTTGGAACAATGTTAATGGTTTCGGCAAATGTGATTCCGTCCGGTTTTCCGTCCAGAAATACATCGATTACAATAATGTCCACAGTGTTTTGGTAGAATAAAGTCAGTGCATCAACATAATTTCGGGCAACACCTACAATATTGTATTTATTGGCAAGTAAGACTTTGCTCAGTGCATCACTTTGCTCTGGCGTGTCTTCTATAATAAGTACATTGATGTTATCCATTTTGTTCTGTTTTTGGAAACGTTAGTATCATTTTGGTTCCTTTGCTTAACTCACTTTCTATGGCAAGCGTGCCGCCGTTTTTCTTGATCATTTGTTTGCACAATTGCATTCCAAGTCCCGTTCCTATAATCTCCGAATTACTTTTTTTAGCTAATAATTCATTGTCTTGTAATAACTCGTCTATGATATTTTGACTCATTCCTAAACCGCTATCCTGAATTACAAGTTGACAGAGATTAGTATTGGTTTCGACCGTGTAAAAACGGATTGTGCTGTTCTCCGGGGAGAATTTAATAGCGTTGTCAAGCAGGTTACGCAATACAATTTTTAACGAATCGAGATCCACGAATATAAAACTATTTTTGGAAACTGCGTTATCAAAAATTATTGCTTTATCAAGCAGTAACGGCTTGTAATTGTATTCTATTTGTTGCACGATGGAATATAAATGCACTGAATCTTTATGAAAATACAATTGTTTGGTTTGCAATAAAGCCCAATGAAGTAAATTATCGAGCAAACTGTAAGCGCCGTTTGCAATCGCACTGTTTTGATGCAGGAGCTGGTCGAGTTCGTTGTAGTTTTTGGTTTCCAGCGAAGTGGTCAATTTGGCATTGCTGGTTTTTAATGCATTTACCGAAGAACGTAAATCATGGCTCACTATGGAGAACAATTGATCCTTGGTAGCGTTGAGTTCGTCCAGTTTTTCTTTTTGGTTAAGTATGATTTTGGCGCTTTTTACTTTTTGGGCATAGACATAAACACCCCCCACTAAAAGTAACAATAAACCTACTGTAGAAAAGAACATAGTATTACGCTGGGTGTCTTTTAGTTTGTTCTCTACTTTAAGTACCGAGATTTGTTTTTGTTTTTGCGCTACCGCATATTTCTTCTCATAGTCAGCGAGTGCCCAGACTTTGTTTTGGTTGTTCAGTGAATCTTTCCATTGTTCAGATTCTTTTCTATATGCTAATGCTTGTTTGAAGTTGCCTCTGTTTTCTTCGACCGTTGACATATTGAAAGCTGTTATTTCTTTTTTGTCGAAATTTTTTATACTTTTTGATAAATTATAAGCTTTCTTAAAATATGCGATTGCTTGTGAATCTCTATACTGTACATAATTTAAATTTGCAATGTCTAAATATAAACTAATTAAAGAGATTGTATCCTTCTCTTTTTCTTGTAGTTCTTTACTTTTAATAAGATATTCATCAGCTTTATTAAATTGATTGAGATGCAAATAACAAACGCCTAAATTTTGATAAATAACACTTGTTTTGTAACCCTGTTTGTTTGTAATTGGGAGTTTTTCTACTTCTTTAAAATAGTGAATTGCTTTTTCAAATTCTTTTAATTCTAATGAAATTTGGCCTAAGTTTTTGTTTACTAAAGGATAAAGTATGAATTTGTTTGATACTAAATACATTTCTGATTGGGCTTCCCTGAATAGTTTTTTTTCTCTGAAACTATATCCTCTAAAAAAATGACAATAATCTATTAATTCTTTATTATTACTAGAAATTAGCTGTTTCATGGAGTATACCAAAGTGGAATCCCAATTGTTTTTGATAAAGTAAAGCTGAGCTTTAGTAAAGTTATTTTCGTTTTTGAACTCGTTAGCTTTTTTTTGTAATATTTGATTTAAAGCTACAGTCGTTGGTTGTACTTGGGAGAAATGGTAAGACGGAAAAAAAAAGAAAATTGAAACAATAAATAATTTGAATTTAAGCATTTTACAAATTCTTTAGTTTTTAATGTAGATTTGAAAACAACATCATTTTGACTAAAATGATGTTGTTACTATTTTAATTAGTTTCCTACATCCGTTCTAGTCCCTCTAGAAGTCTCAGGATCTAAGTTTACCATATAAGATATAACTGTTTTTATGTTTGCAACAGTAGGAGAAGTGTAATCCAGTTCTACGTACCACACATCGCAGGTTTCCGGAGTTTCATCAGAGAAATCATAATCGTAATTTATGGTCAAAACACCATCTTTTTCTACAGGAGTTTCTACAAGTGGCGCTTCAGGAATTTCAGAATTCATATAGAGTGTTGCTCTTACTTTTAGGGTTAGTATTCCGCTTTCTGGTGTGTAGAATTTTGCAGATACTAATGGGGCTACAGGATACTTTACTTCACCTGGTTGTGAGAAAGTAAAAGGTTCCGAATTAATTTTAGTGGTTTGGATGGTTGGGTAAGGTTTCCCTGGGAATGGTTTTGATTCTTTACACATAATTTTGTTATTGGGTTGTTATTAATAATTTTCAGGTTAAAGATATTTTTTTTCTTTGAATAATATGTAATGATTTTGTTGTTTTTTGAAATTATTCACAGCTTATCTGCTTTGTGCAGAGTATTGTGGTCTTATTTTATTTGTTAGGGATGGTAGATTGATAATTTTATTGCACGGGCAAGTAGAGCTTTATTTGAATATAAGGCCCGTTTCAGGATAATGTATAGAAATAATGCTATAAGGGTAATGGTTATAGCAAGTCAGCAACTGTTTTTAGCAAACAAGTTGTCGTTTAAATCTACGTGAAGGATAGGAGCCGGCTACCAAAATAGTGTAGATAGCCTGATAGCAGTAGAGAAAGGGGACGAATGAGCATTTTCTTATCTTTGGTCGCTTTCTCTACAGGGGGCACACCCTGAAAAAGAAAACCCCCAATTCAAATTATAAATTGGAGGTTTTAGTGAATTTATTGTACTTCAAAAGAGTCTTTTAGAGAGATCGGTATTCCTTGATCAGTAAAGCCTTCCAGGGTAATCTCAAATGTTCCTGTTACATCCGAAGTGTAAAAGGATATTGGGTTTTTATTACCGGTTAAGGTAAGCTGCGGAAGCCATAAGAGTTGATAGCGATAATCAGGGATTCTTTCGTTTTTGGTTTTGTCTGTATAGTTCGGAGTGTAATATTCTTTTTTGATTGCGGGACTCAAAACTGATGCGTCAAGGATATAAGAGCCAGATTGCCTGCTTACAAAATCTTGGGTTTTTGTAGTAAAACTTATAACACCGTTGAACGCTTTTGGCCCCAAATAATATAGTCCGCTAACAATACTTATCTTGGATATATTTTTCATGTTATATTCAAAAAGCTCATTGGTATCTTGTAGAAGTAATCCATCAATAAGTACCAATGCTGGTTCAGGAGATTGGGTATAAATACTAAAATCTCTTAAATGTAAAGTGTATTTTTTGTCTTTTTGCTCATAATACATTTCTTTTACAATTTCAGTAGCAGTTTCTTTTAGGGTTGGGAATCGTGTATAGTCATCAAGTATATATTCCTTGGCAATTGGCTCGTAAAAAGCGCTTGTCGATTTTGCTTTTGTAATACTATCCTTTTTATTGCTGTAGTAAGCATTTTCAATTTGACTGGCTATAGATCGGTTAATTAAAGTTTCTGATAGTTCAGATGTCAAATTTATATTGGGTTTAAAATTTAGTTTTGAATAATCAATTCCAGATGGAGTATCTAGTACTACTGTATAATTTAATCGTTTTTCATCGATAACTTGAACGTTTATTGAAGAATTGTAGTATGGTTTATCTAGGTTGAAAATGAAATTTCCATTTTTATCGGTCTTAACTACTTTGAAGGTAAATGATTTTCCAGGAATTGACAGGCCAATATTTATATTCTGGATATCACTTGGATTATTTTTGCAAATTATTTTACCTGAAATCATTTCACCTCTTAATTCAGGCAAAATAATTTTATTGTCTTTATTTATAGATTCTATTTTTGCAGCTATTTTAGAAAATTCTTTAGCTGTTGTCTGTTTTGTTGATGGTAAATCTTCTAGTTTTCTGATAGAGAATGAATAATTTCCATTTTTGGCTATTTCATTTAAGGCTTCAATAGTAATGTTTACCTGCTCTCTATTTGCAAATGTTTTTTTGTTTAAATTAAGTTTTGCATAATCATTTGTGGCTATATTTTGGGTTTCTTGAATTGGCAGTATTGGAGTTTCACCTATTGTTGTATTGGAGATAGAGCTAGTTGTTACGGTTTTATTTTCCGTAGCTTGGAATGGATTGATAATGACAATATCAATTTGAAAAAAAGGTGCAACAGTTTGGTTCAACATCCAGTTGGTATATCCAATGAGCTTGTAATTACCGGTTTTTATCGTTGTGGGAACAAAATAATCGCCCTGACCTTTAGAGTTTTCAAGATAAATTTTGTTTTTAAAGACTGTTTTTTTGTCACTGTCAACAAGCTCAACATAAGCTGTTTTACTAAAATTACTAGGTGTTTTATCAGATAATTTTAGGCAATTGAGTTTGTAGTATAGCGTCTCTCCAGTCACAAATGTTGTTGCATTTGTACTGAGAAATACGGTTTCATCACTATAAAGATTTTGCTTTTCATTGTATGAACTGATTTGCTGGGCTGTAACTTTTTGGAAATTAGAGCATAGCAATGCGAATAATAAGAGGTGTTTTAATCTTCCCAAAATGGTGGTTTTATGTTAGACGAAAAAGTAGTGCAGTCACCGCATGGTGCTGGATAGATGTAATATGTAATCCCGCTGTTGTGTGAATAGGTCATCGTATTCATTGCAAACGCATAGGCTAATGCATCTCCGTTACATGGTGGAAGCCCAAAACAAAATAAAACTTCTTCTAGTTCACATTTTGTGTAATATGGAGGTAAAGCTTCACCTGGAAATAAATCTGAATAATTAAAGTAAATTCTCTTGGAAGAAACTGAAGTTACATCAAAATAGCCTACAATTTTATCATCAGAATTGTTTGTTGATTTTATATTACCATTTAAAACACCAGGTTGAAGAGGTGATAATAATGATCCTGATCCTGAAATTTTCTTCAAAGCTTTGTAATAGGTATAAGCCGCTAAATTTTCAACATATTGCTTGACTAAAATGCTATAACGATGAGATATAATATAGTTTTGGTCACTGATAAAACGAGGGCTAAAATCGACCCTGTCTTCTTTTAATTGGTTAGTGCTGGTAAGTATGATTTCAGTATTTTTTTTGGTACTGTAACAAATTTTTGTATTTGGATCATTAGGAATGGTTTCTATTGAAGGATCTCCGCCACTTGGACTCGATATAACAATTGCTTTTCTTAAGCGCCATTCGGGTGTGATTATTTTATAAGTTTCTTCATATTCATAGCGGTAATATTTGGAACTGTTTGTTGGGTCAAAACTACTTACATTTATAGATACTCCTCTTACAGTATCTCTTGTTTCTACGACCGCTTTTATATCCTGTATCGGATTTATAGTAGGAAGTTTTTCTGTTGTTGATTCGAAAGATCTTCCATCTTTGGTGTTAATGTTTAATTTATATTCTTTTCCTGGGCTGGCTTGGAATTCAGTTGTGGAAATATATTTTCCTGATTCTTCTTTAAAGTCATATCGGATTCCAGTTTCATCAGTAATAAAAACAGTAGCCCCTTTTTCTGTTTGGGTTGCTGTATCTTCAAATCGGGAAGTCTTTGTAAGAGTTATTTCTTGATTTTTGAGTTCATTGGTAATCGTGGCTTCTACTACCAATGCCTCTTCATAGGTATTGGTTTCTAGTATATAAGGTTCAGTGCAGCCTTGTGCAATGAAACAAAAAAGGAATATTAAAAATATTTTATTGGTTTGCATTATTCTCTGTTTACTCATGAATATAAAGGTAATTAAAGGGGCGAAAATCGATTGTTTGTTTTTCGATTTAGAAAATAAATATGTAATTAATCTATCCAAAATGGTGGTTTTATGTTAGAAGAAAAAGTGGTACAATCACCACAAGGTGCATTTACCCAAAATAAAAATCCATAGTCAAAACGTCTGTCTACAAAAAAAGTTGTTTGTCCATAGGCTAAAGCCTCCACTTCACCATCGGCACGTTCACATTTAGGAGGATCAGGAGGAGGTACACTAGGGTCGTAACAAAAACTATGGCAATCTGTGTAATATGGGGGAAGAAATTCTCCGGGAAATAAATCGGCATAATTAAAATAGATTCTTTGAGTAGACACTGATGCTATATCAAAATAGCCTACTATTTTGTTATTTTTATTGTTTGTCGATTGGATGTTACCATTTAGAATTCCAGGTTGTGTTGGAGATAATAATGATCCGGAATCTGATATTTTTTTTAATGTTTTGTAATAGGTATATGATGCCAGGTTTTCTATATATTGTCTAACGAAGATGCTATAGCGATGTGATATGATATAATTTTGATCGCTAATAAAACGGAGTAGATAATTAACGCGATCTTCTGTTAGGTTTACTGTGCTATTTAAAAGTAGTGTTGTGTTTTTTTTACTACTATAACAAGTTTTAGTATCTGGAGAATTAGGGCTAAAAATCCAACTTCCATTATTAAACGCAATTTTACGGGATACCCAATTAGGGGCAATTATTTTATAGGTTTCTTCATATTCGTATCGATAATATTTGGCAGTATTGGTTGGGTCATAGCTGCTTACTCTAATGGCAACACCTCTAACACTATCTTTTTTTTCTACAACTGCTTTTACATCCTGCATAGGATTTATAGTAGGAAGTTTTTCCGTTGTTGATTCAAAGGATCTTCCATCATTGGTGTCAATGTTTAATTTATATTCTTTTCCAGGACTGGCTTGGAATTCTGTTGTTGAAATGTATTTTCCTGATTCTTCTTTAAAATCGTATCGAGTTCCGGTATTATCGGTAATAAAAACGGTAGCACCTTTTTCAGTTTGGGGTGCTGTATCTTCAAATCGGGAAGTTTTTGTCAGGGTAATTTCTTGTTTTTTGAGTTCATTGGTAATTGTGGCTTCTACGACCAATGCCTCTTCATAAGTATTGGTCTCTAGTATATACGGTTCTGTACAACTATTAATGATTGGACATAATAGTAGTAAAAAAGGATAGGTATATGTTGTTTTAAATTTCATTATTTTAATTAAAACTTGAAATTATAGGTAATACTTGGTACAGGTATTGAAAATATAGATGTTTTGAAAGCCTTAACTTGTCCATTGCCATCGGTCACGAAATAAATAGAGTAAGGATTTGCTCTGCCCAAAACATTATAAACTGAGATGTTCCAAAAGCTATGAGCCAATTTTTTTATTTTATGATTTCCTTCAATGTTTATACCAATGTCAAGTCGGTAATAATCAGGAATACGAAATGCATTCCTATCACTATATAACGTATAGTTTGCATTGTTATATATGTAAGTGCCAATAGGATAGGTGATTGGTCTTCCAGTTTGGTAAACGAAATTAGAAGAGAGACTGTATCTTTTGGTGAACTTGTAATTTAAGATAGCACTAACATCATGTGGTTTGTCATAATTGGCAGGAAAATAGTTGCCGTTGTTTACTTTTTCTTCACTAAACTGGCTATCCAATTTTATAAAAGTTCTAGAGTAGGTATATCCCAACCAACCATTTAATCGTCCAAACTGTTTTTTGATTAAAAACTCAATACCATACGCTTTTCCTTCTCCTTGTAAAAGTTCGGTTTCAACATGTTCGTTTAATTGTACTTGAGCACCTACTTTATAATCCAAAATGTTTTTTGATTTTTTGTAATAAGTCTCTAAGCTGACCTCATATAAATTGTTGCTGAAATTTTTGAATAATCCAATGGATGCCTGCTGTGCTGTCTGTGGTTTTATATTCAAATTTGAAAGTATCCATGTATCAGTTGGAGACTGAGTTACATTACTGGAAAGCAAATGGATGTATTGACTTGTTTTGTCATAACCCGCTTTAATAGATAAATCTTCAGTCAATAAATAACGAGCTGCTAAACGTGGCTCAAAAGTGCCATAAGTAGTTACAACCTCGTTGTTTCCAAAATGTTTGGTCTCTATTACTGTAGCATCATTCAGAGGTACATTTGGTTCGTATATTCTCTGGTCAGATTCTCCAAGTGAGGCATAAAGTGAATATCTAAGACCTAAGTCTAAAGATAGTTTGTCACTTATTTTGAAATTATCCGAAACATAAAATGCTGATTCTAATCCTTTTTCCTGTTGAATGTCTATTGGGATATACGGTGAGTCAGGATTTGTAGGGGTCAAAAAACCTGGATAGACATTGTAAAGTTTGCTGGTTAAGCCATATTGGAATTTATGTTTTTCACTATACAGATAGTTGAACTTTAATAAAAGCTGTGTTTCATTGAGTTTGTATCCAGAAACAAAAGCATTTTTTGCAGTGGTATTGTAGTCAATGTCAAATTTGTATTCGCTGTTTGTCAAAATTACAGCTGCTTTATTTTTTGCATCAAAAGAATGATCCCATTTGATAGAAGCAAGTCTATTGCTGTAGGAATAAATTGAGTCAGAGCTTAGGCTGAATTTATCGTGGCTATAATAAAGTGTAGATTCTAAGAAGTTATTTTTGTTTAAAGCATTATTATATTTTAATATTCCATCATAAAAGCTTGCCTGGCTATTACTCAAATCATCATTTTTTAAAGATTTTAAAACCCAGTCCGAATAGGTTGCACGTCCTCCGAAAATGATACTGGATTTATTTTTTTCCAATGGCACACTCACACTTAAATTAGATGTTATGGGACCAATCGCTCCTTCACCTGAAAACTTTTCAGGATTACCGTTTTTGGTGGTAATATCAAATACAGAAGATAATCTTCCTCCTAAATCAGCTGGAATACTTCCTTTGTAGATTGTTGCTTTTTTGGCCGTATATGGATTTATTGAGGAGAAAAAACCCAAAAAGTGTTGAGGGTTATAAAGAACGGCATTGTCAAGAAGAAATAAATTCTGATCATCTTTTCCTCCACGAACGTTAAAACCGGCTGATCCTTCTCCGGTAGTTTTTACACCGGGTAGTGTAGTTGCCACTTTCAAAATATCTCTTTCTCCTAGTATCAATGGCATGTTTTTCATGGCTTCGATATCTATCGAAATTACACCCGAAACAACTGACTCTACAGCTTTTGATCCTTTTCCTTTTATAAATACTTCATCGAGTTGATTTGAGTTTTCGGCTATATTAATGTTTAGTTCACCATTGTTGTAAACCACCAAAGTCTTTACTGTTTTTTTGTGGCTTAAAGATCTTGTTTCTATGATATTTGTTCCTGTAGGAACTTTTAATGAATAATTTCCTTCGTTGTCACTGACTGCACTTATGTTTTTGTTTCTAACTTTAATAACAATATTGGATTCAGGTTTTCCAGTTGTGCTGTTAATTATTGTTCCGGTTATGGTACAAAATTTAGAATCTGTTGCTGTAGTTTCTTTTCCGATGAAAATAACTCCGTTGTTATTCTTTGTATATGATTTGTTTATTGAATCATATTGTTGGTAAAAAACGGGTTTTCCAGTTAGATCATTAGACTCTTTGTTAATGTTTTCAGCCCTGGTTGCTCCAAAATAATTGGTGGCCAATTTTTCATGAATAACATTATTTTGAGTCAAGATGATCTTGTTCTTTGTAATATAAAAATTCAAAGATGTCTTATTAAAGAGACTCTCTAAAAGAGTTGCAATCGTAACGTTCTTGAAACTCCCGGATATCAGACTTTTGTCAGCATCCAACCATTCCTTTTCAAAATAAAAATGATAAGGAGTTGAAGCTTCTATTGTTTCTATAGCTTTTAATCTGTCTATATTTTTAAATTCAAAGGAATATGTGTCTCCAGTTTTTTGTGCTAATAAAGAAAAATGAATTAAGGCTGTGAAAAGGACGAGTAAAATTTTCCTCATTTTTATTATTTTGAATTGTTTATTGAAGAATCATAAATAGCAATCATTAAGCTATTTATAAATTGGCTGTAGTCTGTTTTACTTAAACTTCTGTTTTTTTGATAAAAAGAATTGATGTTCTTTTTGTTTTCCGGGAATATCTTTACAATATCTGCTTTATTGTTTGCTTCATAAAACTTACCATTGTATTCTATGTAATAGTTGTAATTATCACGGAATGAATAGAACACGCCCTCTTCGTTAATTTCTTTAAGAATGTCTTTGTGATGCTTAATAAGTATATTGAAATTCTTTCCAATTTTTATTTGCTCATAAAAGCCAGAAATAAAATCGGGTAATGCTGTTTGAATTTTTGTTACTCTAATGAAATTTTTGCCGTAGATGGAAAAAGAATCTGTTTTGTCCTGAATCAAACTGATTCCGATATGCTCAGGTTGTTCAGGGGGATTCAAAATCAATTGATCTTTATAAATGTCATATTTCAATTTGGCATTAAAATAGGGCTGACCGTCATAAACCAGATTTCCGAGGGTATATTTGCTGTTTTTGAAGAACATATTGTTGTCTCCAATCGTTTTGTAAGGGTTTAAGGCGAGTGGCCCATTGATTAACCCAAGATTTTCTTTTCCTACAATGGAATCAAATTTTGTGTATAATGAAATCTCAGAGTTTGATTGAGAGTACGTTTTGAGCGATGCAGTGATGATTATAGTTAATGTTACTATAAGTTTAATCTTTGATTTTCTAAAATGCATTTTTTTCTAAATTGTTTTTGCAGTTGGTTTGCGTTAATAGATGATTTTATATTCAATTTAAAAAAATCACATATTTTTTTATAAAAATACTATTTAATCTTACAAAAACAATACTAATTGTTATATTTTTGGTTTTTTGCTTTATTCTAAAATTAAAGTCAAAAAAAACTGTTTTATAAAAAAAAGATTTAAATAATATGTGAATTCTGTCGAGATTTTGATTTTTGAATAAATTATTATCATTTTTTGCGCCCAATGGAAGTAGGAATTGTTTTTATAATTAAAAAAAAGCTTTTTTTCAGGAAGATATATATTGCTGAAAAACCCCGTTTCATAATCATGAAACGGGGTTTTTTCTATAAAATAAACCTTTAGTAAACTAAGATTGGATTACTCTTTTTTCTCCTCACGCGGAGGTCTTGGAACAAGTGCTTTTTTAGACACTTTTTCTTTTTTAGTTTTAGGGTCAACTCCTAAGTATTTTACTTGGAATACATCGCCCATTTTAACTACATCGGCAACATTTTCAGTGCGTTCCCAAGCTAATTCAGATACGTGTAATAAAACTTCGTTTCCAGGAGCAGCAGTATATTCTACAACAGCACCGAAATCTAACATTTTGATTACTTTCACTTCGTAAGCTTCTCCCATTTGAGGTTTGAAAGTAATAGAGGCAATTTTTGCCAATACTGCTTCAATTCCTGCAGGGTCAGTTCCTAAGATTTCGATAACACCTTGCTCGTCTACTTCGTTGATAACGATTGTCGTTCCAGTAGCTTTTTGTAATTCCTGAATTACTTTTCCACCAGGTCCGATTAATGCTCCAATAAAGTTTCCAGGAATAGTTCTAGTGATGATTTTTGGTGCATGTGCTTTTACGTCAGCTCTTGGCGCAGCAATAGTTTCGGTAATTTTACCTAAAATATGCATACGGCCGTCACGAGCTTGTGCTAATGCCTGCTCCATAATGTCATAACGTAATCCGTCAATTTTGATGTCCATTTGACAAGCAGTGATTCCGTCTTTTGTTCCGGTTACTTTAAAGTCCATATCTCCTAAGTGATCTTCGTCACCTAAAATATCTGAAAGAACAGCAAATTTTTCACCATCAGTAATCAATCCCATAGCAATTCCAGAAACTGGTTTTACCATTTGTACTCCCGCATCCAATAGCGCCATTGTTCCTGCACAAACTGTTGCCATAGAGGAAGAACCGTTAGATTCTAATACTTCAGAAACAACACGGATAGTGTAAGGACAATCAGTAGGGATCATGTTTTTCAAAGCTCTTTGAGCCAAGTTTCCGTGACCTACTTCTCTTCTTGAAGTTCCTCTTAGCGGTTTTGCTTCACCTGTAGAGAAAGGAGGGAAGTTATAGTGTAAGTAGAATTTCTCTTCACCTTGTTCAGATGGAGAATCGATTTGGTTTGCTTCTCTGGAAGTTCCCAAAGTTACAGTAGCCAAAGCTTGAGTTTCTCCACGTGTAAATAATGAAGAACCGTGAACTCTTGGCAAATAATCAGTTTCACACCAGATTGGTCTGATGTCTGTCGTTTTTCTACCGTCCAAACGAATACCTAATTCTAATACTACGTTACGAACTGCTTCTTTGTTTGTTTTGTAAAAATATTTAGAAACTAAATCACCGTCAGCGGCTAATTCTTCTTCAGTAAACAATGCTTTTACTTCTTCTTTTACTTCAGCAAATGCTGCGCTTCTTTCGTGTTTAGCAGATCCAACTTTTGCAATAGCATAAATTTTATCGTAAGCTGCTGTTTTTACTTTTTTATAAATTTCTTCGTTTTCTTTCTCACCTTCGTAAGTACGAGTTTCTTTTTTACCAAAAGCAGCTTGTAGACGGTATTGTGCCTGAATTTGAACTTTGATAGCTTCGTGAGCAAATTTAATTGCTTCTACCATTTCAGCTTCTGAGATTTCTTTCATTTCACCTTCAACCATAGCAACTGAATCCATAGAAGCACCAATCATCATGTCGATGTCTGATTTCTCTAAATCTTCTCTGCTTGGGTTGATTACAAATTTTCCATCGATACGTGCTACACGAACTTCTGAAATTAAGTTGTAAAATGGAATATCTGAAACAGCTAATGCAGCAGAAGCGGCTAAACCAGCTAATGCGTCAGGCATAACTTCTTCGTCATGAGACATTAACTGAATCATAACTTGTGTTTCAGCATGGTAATCATCTGGGAAAAGCGGACGCAATACACGGTCAACTAATCTCATTGTTAATACTTCGCTGTCGCTTGGACGAGCTTCTCTTTTAAAGAATCCTCCAGGGAAACGACCTGCTGCAGCGAATTTTTCGCGGTAATCTACCGTTAATGGTAAAAAATCAACCCCTGGGTTGCTGGTGCGGGCTGAAACTGCTGTTGCAAGTATCATCGTATCGCCCATTCTTACTACTACAGAACCGTCTGCTTGTTTTGCTAAACGTCCAGTCTCGATTGTGATGCTTCTGCCATCACCTAAATCGATTTTTTCTACAAATAATTGTGGAATCATAATTTTTTTCCTTTTGATTATACAATGGGTTCTAGTTGTGTTGTTAGTTGTAGTTGTTGCGTAGTTAATGCCTAAAACCCAATGAAAAACCAAACTTTTTTTTAATGTAAAATTAATTCGTGAAAATTAATTTGCGCTGGAAGAATTTAAAATTTGACTTCTAAACTCTAAAATAAAAAAGAGGCACTTTCGCACCTCTTTTGTATATTGATTATTTTCTGATATTCAATACTTTGATAATCTCACGATATCTGTTGATTTCTGTTTTCTTCAAGTAATCCAACAAAGCTCTTCTTTTACCTACTAATAGTACCAATGAACGCTCAGTGTTGAAATCGTGACGATTTTTTTTCAAGTGCTCAGTAAGGTGGCTGATTCTGTAAGTGAATAACGCGATTTGACCTTCTGCAGATCCAGTGTTTTCTGCTTTTCCTCCGTGTTTAGCGAAGATTTCTTCTTTAACTTCTTTAGTTAAGTACATTTTAATATTATTTAAATGATTATTATGTATGTCATACAGCTATTGTAAGACGGGTGCAAAAGTAAATAATAATTATGAATTATGAATTATGAATTGTGAATTATTTTGATTTTCTCAAAATTAGAGTTCTCTCAATCTTTGAATTTTTCAATAATCTAATACAACTTTGCAATCTCTTCATTTACAAATTCTAAAAAATGTTCATCTTCCTCTGTAAAAGGATCTATAACATGACTGTCAATGTCAATTTGGCCAATGTTTATGCCATTTACAAAGAGTGGTACGACAATTTCGGATTTAACTGTAAAACTGCAGGCGATATAATTATCTTGTGCGCTTACATCTGGAACAACAAAATTATTATTGGAAATCGCCACTTGCCCGCAGATACCTTTTCCAAAAGGAATAACAGTATGATCCGTTTCGGCACCTACGTAAGGGCCAAGGTGAAGTGTTTTGGCTTCGTGATCGGCAAAATAAAAACCTACCCAGTTGTAGTAGGAAATTGAATCACTCAAAAGTTGGCAGACGGCTAAAAGTTTTTCGTCTCTTGTAAGAGCTGTATTTAATGCGATACGTGTTACTTCGGGCTTTAATTCTTGAAAAGTCATGTTTTGTTATTTTTTACAAAAGTATTTAAAGCGAGTTTTAAAAATTGTATAAATTTGTTAAAAATTACTTTTGAATTTATCATAATTCAAAAGTAAGCAGGAATTATTGTTTTAGATTTATTTTCCTGTAAAAGCAAACTTGAACTTCGAATGAAAAAATATTTCGTCCAATACAAACCTTTTTTGATTTTTCTGGCTGTTTTTTTTGGCGTTTATATAGTGCTTACATTTTTGTATCAGTTTTTTTTGAATGGTTTTGAAAATGGCAAAGCAGATGCAGTAACAAGAATGGTGGCAGGAAATTCACTGGAGGTAGTTTCCTGGATAAATCAATCCAGTTATATTATGGAGAGTGAAAAAGCTCCGGCTTTTATTCTTTTTTTTCACAATAAAAGCACAGCTCAGATTGTTGAAGGCTGTAACGGAATAAGTGTAATTATTCTTTTCATTTCTTTTGTAGCAGCGTTTTCGGGAAGTTTTAAAAACACTTTGCTTTATATTTTTGGCGGAAGCCTTATAATTTATATCCTGAATGTGCTCAGGATTGCAGTCCTGACCGTTTTACTTTATTATTTTCCAGATTACACCCATTTATTGCACGGCGTACTTTTTCCATTGATAATTTATGGTTTGGTTTTTGTTTTATGGGTAGTTTGGGTTAATAAATTTTCTAGATATGCTAAATAAATTGCTTCAGAATAAAATCTCGATTTTTGTTCTAATAGTTTTTGTGGCATTGCTGGCTTTTATCAGGTTGTTTGAAAAACAGCTTTTCTACGATCCTTTTCTGGCTTATTTTGAAGGGGATTATAGGACATTGCCTTTGCCGGAATTTGATAATTTGAAACTTTTTATCGGGTTGCTTTTTCGCTTTTTTTTGAATGCGGTACTTTCCTTGGCCATTCTTTATACTCTTTTTAGAGATAAGCAAATGATTGAATTTGTGTCTGTTTTGTATCTTTTTTTGTTTGTAGTATTAATTGTTTTTTTCTTTTGCCTTCTTCATTTTTTTAAGAGTCAGGAAAATCTGTTGCTGTTTTATGTGCGCCGCTTTTTGATTCAGCCTTTGTTTTTAGTTGTTTTTATACCAGCTTTTTATTACCAAAAGCTTAAGAATTAATACTTATTTTTCTTATCTTTAAAATAGTTTTGAATTTACGGATTATCAAAATTTACTAAAGATGAAAATTGTAAAACATTCGAAAGCTGTTGTTGAATTTAATCGTTCAAAACTGAAAGAATCTTTGCTGAAATCGGGAGCATCCTCAGATATAGCTGACGAAGTTTTACAGATTATTGAAAAAGAAGTGTACGAGGGCATCTCTACCAAACATATTTACAAAATGGCTTTTGGTCTTCTGAAGAAAGCCTCCAATTCCCACGCAGCCCGATATAATTTGAGAGAATCTATACGTTCATTGGGGCCTGCCGGTTTTTTTTTCGAGAAATTCATCGCCCGTCTTTTTGCTGTAGAAAATTATGAGACGAAGGTTGGTTTGATTTTGCAGGGCAAATGTGTTTCCCATGAGATTGATGTTCTGATAAAAAAAGATAATGTGGTTTCGATGGTCGAATGCAAATTTCATGCTGGACAGGATGCTGTCACAGATGTTAAAGTGCCGATGTATATTTTGTCGCGGTTCAATGATTTGAGAGATAAAGAACATGAAATATTTTCCAGAAAGGATACTGTTTCAAGATGTTATATTGTCACCAATAATCGTTTTACAAGTGATGCGATTGATTTTGCCGAGTGTTCCGGGATTAATTTGTTGAGCTGGGATTATCCGGCAACTAATAATCTTAAAGTAAAAATTGATAACCATAAGTTATATCCCATCACCTGTCTCACAACATTGACTCTTGCTGAAAAAGAAAAATTATTGACTTTGGATCTTGTTTTGGTTTTGGAAATTGTCAATAATAAAGCAGTCTTGGGAGAAATTGGTTTGAGCTCCAAAAGGATAAAGAATATAATCCATGAAGCATCGGAGTTATGCAGATTCTGAGTTTCTAAGATGTTGATTTTCTAAGTTTCTAAGTTTTTAGATGTCGAAGAATTTGAGCATTGTAGAATCTTAGCATCTTAGAGGCTTAAAAACTTAGAATCTTAAAAAAAAAGAGAAATGAAAATCACATGCATTGGCGGAGTGGGGACGGTAACTGGTTCCAAAACTTTGGTAGAAAGTAACGGTCTCCGGATTTTGATAGACTGTGGACAATTTCAAGGATTGAAAGAGTTGCGGGAACTTAATTGGGAGCCGTTGCCGATTTTGCCTTCTACCATTGATATTGTTTTGTTGACACATGGGCATTTGGATCATTGTGGCTGGCTGCCAAGATTAGTCAATCAGGGATTTTCAGGAAAAATATATTGCACCGGTCCAACAGCCTCTGTCACTAAACTGATTCTTTTGGACAGTGCCAAGATTCAGGAAGAAGATGCCAAAATGGCCAATGAGGGAAAATATTCGAAACATGAAATTGCTGAGCCTTTGTATACAGTCACCCAGGCAGAAAAAGTGTTTTCACATTTCAAGGTGGTTAATCCTGATAAAAGTATCGCATTGGATGCCGAGATTGAAGCTGTTTTTGCTAATGCCGGTCATATACTTGGAGCATGCAGTATAGAACTTAGACTCGAAAACAAAGTTGTTGTTTTCTCAGGAGATATTGGCAGGGATGATGATGTGCTTATGTTTCCACCAGTAAAACCAAAAAAAGCTGATTATATTTTCCTTGAAAGTACTTATGGTGACAAGTTGCATCCTATAACTGACCCTAAAGAAGACTTGGAAATGTATATTAACGATACAATTAGAAATGGAGGAACAGCAATATTGCCAAGTTTTGCTGTAGAACGTGCTCAAAGTGTAATGTATTTGCTTTGGCAATTGAAGGAAGAAAAAAGAATTCCTAATATTCCTTATATCGTGGATACGCCAATGGGAATCAGTATGCTTGAACTTTTTGAAAATAATAGAAAATGGCATCGTTTACCTCCGGAAGAGTTTAGTGCAATGTGCAAAATGTTTACCATGATTTCGGATTACAAAGAAACAATAGAAGCAATTTATAATAAACAGCCAAAAGTGGTAATTGCCGCAAGCGGTATGATTACCGGAGGCAGGGTTTTAAGTTATTTGGAACGATACATAGGATTGCCGGAAACAACAGTTATTATTATTGGATATCAAGGGGAGGGAACCCGGGGCAGAAAACTGCTGGAAGGAGCATCTGATATAAAAATCCGAGGAAAATATTATGAGGTTAAAGCCAAAATTGTAGAAATAGAAACCTTGTCGGCACATGGAGATCAAAAGGATTTAATTAACTGGCTTTCGGATTTGGAACAAAAACCTAAAAAAGTTTTTTTGGTGCACGGGGAAAACGAACCGGCTGATGAACTCAGAAAAAAAATTCAGGAGAAATATGGCTTTGACTGCATTATACCTATGATGGGTCAGGAGTTTGAACTGTAGTTTTGATTTCTTTTTAAAAATTAACAAAAAATTTATTTCGAAGGTTTATAGAAAGACTAATTTTGTAATATGAAATTTAAGAAGCACATAAGCATATTTTTGGCTGTTGTATTATTGGTTTCCAATACTGGACTGGCTTTCAATGTGCATTATTGTGGCGGGGAAGTATCTTCGGTTTCTTTGAATTCTGCTTTGCCTTCATTACAGAGTGAAAAAGGCTGTTGCGAGAAAAAAACAGTCAGCAAGAAAGACAAATGCTGCAAAGACAAAAAAGTAGTCTTTCAGAAAAAAACGGATAATGGAATTGTAAAGTCTTTTTCTTTTCAAATAGATTATGCTTTTGTAATTCCTGAAACTCATTCGTTTGTTTTTACAGCGACAGATAATTTCAAAAACAATACTACATTAACTTATTACTGTGATGCCAATGCACCACCGCTTTTTAAGTTGTACAGCCAATACCTCCTTTACGATAAATTATAATGTTTAATTGGAGCCGAATCCTTGTTTCTGGGTTTGGCAGTATTAATCATTATAATTTTAATCATGAAAACAAATATAGTAATAGTCTTATTGCTCTTGTTTACTGCTTTTAATTCCTATTCGCAAGATACTTTGAATAAGCTGAAGGAAATTAAAGTGGAGTCCAAACGCAAGAGTATGCAAAAATCATACACGCTTACCGGTAATACAACTTTGGTTACCAAAAAAGAACTGCTCAAAGCGGCCTGTTGTAATCTTGCCGAAAGCTTTGAAACCAATCCTTCTATAGATGTCAATTTTTCGGATGCATTGACAGGTACGAAACAAATCAAAATGCTTGGTCTGACAAGTCCTTACCTGATGATGACACAGGAAAATATTCCTTCTGTCCGTGGAGCTTCTCAGGTGTATGGGCTTTCTTTTACACCGGGCCCTTGGATAGAAAGCATTCAAATCTCCAAAGGTGCCGGAAGTGTGGTCAATGGTTTTGAAAGTGTATCGGGACAAATCAATACTGAATTGATAAAACCGATGTCGGAAGTTCCCTTTCTGTTGAATCTTTATGGTTCCACCGATTCCCGTTTTGAACTTAATGCTGATATTAATCAAAAGCTTTCAGACAAATGGGCAACCAGTTTACTGCTTCACGGTAATATGAGGAATTCCAAAATGGATAACAATGATGATGGATTTCTTGACAATCCGTTGCAAAAACAGTTCAATTTACTCAATCGTTACCAATATTACAATCCTGAAACAGGTTGGGTTAGTTTCATTAATTTGCAGTATATGAATGACAGCAAGCAAATGGGACAAACCGACTTTAATCCTGATACGGATAGAGGAACTACTAATTCCTGGGGTTCTGAAATCGATACCAAAAAGATGGATATTTCCACAAAAATAGGCTACGTTTTTAAAGATATGCCTTTTCAAAGTTTTGGTTTCCAAAATGCCTTTTCCAGCTATGACCAGGATTCGTATTTTGGTTTGAGAAACTATAATATCAAGCAGAACAGTTTTTATTCGAACCTGATTTTTAATTCGATTATTAATAATGAAAAAAACAAATTTGCTACAGGTTTGAACTTCACCTATGATAGTTATAGTGAGTTTTTCAATACCACAGATTACAGCAGGATAGATAATACAGTGGGAGCTTTTTTCGAATATACTTATGACAATCAGGATAATTTCAGTTTCATACTTGGCGGTAGGCTTGACTATGGAAATCGTTTGGGTGTTTTTGCAACTCCACGAGTACATTTGAAATACAATCCATGGGAAAAAGGAGTTTTGAGGATTTCTGCAGGAAGAGGAAAACGTCCGGCAAATATTTTTGCTGAAAATCAAACCTTGTTTGCCAGTTCAAGAACTTTTGATATTGTAAATTCCGGAGGTAAATTATACGGTTTGGATCCCGAAATTGCCTGGAATTATGGATTGAGTTTTATGCAGGGTTTCAGATTATTTAACCGAAATGGTGATGTAACCGCCGATTTTTACAGAACCAATTTTCAGAATCAGGTTGTGGTCGATGTAATGCAAAGTCCGCAACAGGTGATTTTTCATAATTTGGATGGGGCTTCGTTTGCCAATAGTTTTCAATTGGAATTCAACTATGAATTGGCAAAACGTCTGGAATTGCGTTCGGCTTACAAATATTACGACATAAAAACCGATTATTTATCAGGGAAATTCCAAAGACCTTTGCAGGCAGCTCACCGTTTCTTTGGTAATTTAGGCTATGAAACTAGAAAAGCAGATAAAGGACAACAATGGAAATTTGATTTTACCTACAACTGGATTGGTGAACAGCAATTGCCATACACAGCCTCAAATCCTGAGGAATTCAGGCTTGATGAAAATTCGCCGGCCTATTCTTTGATGAACGCACAAATTACAAGGGTATTTTCTCCTGCTTTTGAAGTGTACGTAGGAGGGGAGAACATTGGTAATTATACTCAAAACCCGGCGATAGTAGATGCACAGAATCCTTTTGGTCCATATTTTGATGCAACAGTTGTGTATGCACCGGTATTCGGGCAGATGTATTATGCGGGTTTACGATTTAAAATAAAATAAGAACAATGCCAATATCAAAAGACAATGGCAAAAATCAATATCAATTTTTAATACTAAATAAAATGAAAACAAATATTCAAAAAAACAGTAACATGATGAAAAATGTGTTTTTAGTTTTACTAATGACAGTCTTTGCGGTTTCTGCTCAAGGTCAGGAAAATAAAAATAAAAATGCTAAATATACAACCGAAGTAAACGGTAACTGCGAGCAATGCCAAAAGAGAATCCAGAAAGCGGCTTATTCGGTTCCAGGTGTGAAATCGGCCTCATGGGATATTGCGACACATCAATTGAGTCTAATTATCAATGAAGAAAAATGTTCTTTAATGGATGTAAAAAAAGCAATTGCCAAAGTAGGTCATGATACAGATTCGGTGAAGTCTACCAAAGAAGACTATGAAAAGCTTCATACCTGTTGTCAATATGATCGTTTGTAATAGCAGAAAGAGTTAAGATTTTCATCAAGGCACTTTTAAGCGACTCAGTCAGTCACTTAATAATTGAAAAAGCATCAAAATAGGGATCTTATTTTGATGCTTTTTTGTGTTTTTAAATCGTTAATAAAATTTTAAAATGAAATAATAAATTGTGGTTAACCTAAATTATCATTACTTTCACATCCTAAAATATAACACAGAAATTTATGAATAATTTTGAATGGACCCAATTAGTAAATCCTGAATTTTATATAACTTTTACAATTGGTGGCATTCAACTGGGTTTGTATATAGTTTTATTCATTGTTTTTGCCGAAACTGGTCTTTTTGCCGGTTTCTTTCTCCCTGGCGACAGTTTGCTTTTTCTAGCCGGAATCTATAGTAGAGATTTGATTCAGAATATTGTTTTTATAGAAAGTGATTTTATAAATCTTGTAATACTTTCTTCATTGGTGGCGCTTTCGGGCGTTTTCGGAAATATGGTAGGCTATTGGTTTGGTGCCAAAAGCGGTTATTATTTATACAACAGGGAAGATACACTTTTGTTCAAGAAAAAATATTTGCTTCAGTCCAAAGATTTTTTTGAAAAGCACGGTGGGAAAGCGATTATTTACGCAAGATTCTTGCCTATCGTGAGAACATTTGCACCAATAGTGGCTGGAATTGGTTCGATGGATAAAAAGAAGTTTATGTTTTTCAATATAGTGAGTTCTATTTTGTGGTCTTTCGTTTTGATTTTCTCAGGACATTATCTTTATGGAATGTTTTTGGAAATGGGAGTAGATTTAAAAGAACACATTGAGAAAATTGTCATCGGAATTATTTTGGTTTCTACTTTACCGGTTTTCTTGAAAATAATTAAGAAGAGAGTGGTTCATCATGAATAGTCTTATATTTAAATAAATAAAAGAACCGTCTTGTAATAATTTTGAACTGCCCCCAAAAAGTTAGACACTATTTGGGGGCATTTTTATGGAAAGAAAAGTCAAGTACGATTATGAATTTAAACTTCGTTGTGTAAATGAGGTTTTAAAAAAGCATCAAGGAATAGCTACT
>Ga0208398_100566_pt1 | contig 22114 bp, 20 predicted proteins | sample LakWasMe79_HOW10_2_FD_183905 | JGI IMG/M metagenome (GOLD analysis project Ga0208398, IMG submission 183905) | Freshwater sediment methanotrophic microbial communities from Lake Washington under simulated oxygen tension - Sediment Metagenome... | ecosystem: Environmental > Aquatic > Freshwater >...
AAACAGTTCATTGGCCGATGCCGACCCGGAACCGTTGACGTTGGCAAACTTGATAACGAAATCGTTGATGGCTTCCAGGCGCTTCATGCGACCTCCTTGTGTTGAACCCGGCTGTCGCGACAGCCCGACCCAGCCTGTGTCGTATTCAAAAGAAACTTCTGCATATCCCAGGCACCGGTCGGGCAACGTTCGGCACACAACCCGCAATGCAGGCAGACGTCTTCGTCTTTCACCATGATGTGGCCGGTCTTGAGTTCGGCGGACACATACAAATCCTGCGCGGTATTGGTGGCCGGCGCCTTCAGACGTGTGCGCAGTTCGGCCTCATCACCGTTCAGGGTGAAGGTGATGCAATCCATGGGGCAAATGTCCACACAGGCATCGCACTCGATGCAGGTATCGCGATTGAACACCGTCTGCACATCGCAGTTCAGGCAGCGGCTGGCCTCCTTGAAGGCGACCGCAGCATCAAAACCCAGTTCAACCTCCACACGGATGCTGGCCAGTGCCTTTTCAGCGTCTGCCCATGGCACCTTGAAACGGGTGTCGTTGGACACATCGTTGCGGTAACTCCACTCGTGGATGCCCATCTTCTGGGACATCAGCTGGGTCAAGGGCGCAGGACGCTGCGTCACCGATTCGGCGTGCAGGAACCGGTCAATGGATACCGCCGCTTCATGCCCGTGTGCCACGGCGGTGATGATGTTCTTGGGGCCGAAGGCGGCATCACCACCAAAGAACACGTTGGGAACCGTGGACTGGAAGCTGTCTTTTCCCAGTACGGGCAAGCCCCAGCGGTCAAATTCGATACCACAGTCGCGCTCAATCCAGGGAAAGGCGTTCTCCTGGCCCACCGCCAACAGCACGGTGTCACAAGCAAAAGATACATCGGGTTCACCCGTGGGTACCAGGCTGCGTCGCCCTTTGTCGTCGTAAACCGCACGGACCACCTCAAACGTCATTCCTGTCAGTTTGCCGTTGTCGTGGTCAAAACTCTTGGGTACATGGAAGTTAACGATGGGGATGCCTTCGTGCTGCGCGTCTTCCTTTTCCCAGGGTGAGGCCTTCATTTCCTCGAAGCCGCTGCGTACGATCACCTTGACATCGGAGCCACCCAAACGGCGCGCCGAACGGCAGCAATCCATGGCGGTATTGCCGCCACCCAGCACAATGACGCGTGGCGCCACGCTGGTGATGTGGCCAAACGACACGGATGCCAGCCAGTCGATGCCGATGTGAATATTGGCCGCAGCTTCCTTGCGACCCGGAATATCCAGCTCACGACCGCGCGGCGCTCCACAACCCACAAAGACCGCGTCGTAGCCCTGGTCCAGCAAGCCCCGCATGGACTCCACACGATGGCCACTGACAAATTGGACGCCCAAGTCGAGCACATAACCGGTTTCTTCGTCGATCACCGACTCGGGGAGGCGAAAACGTGGAATTTGGGATCGAATGAAGCCCCCCGCCTTGGCTTCACTGTCAAACACGGTGACCTGGTACCCAAGCGGAGCAAGATCACGTGCGACGGTGAGGGCGGAAGGTCCAGCCCCAACGCAGGCGATGCGCTTGCCGTTGCTGGGCGCAACCGTTGGCATGCGTGATTTGACATCGTCCTTGTGGTCCGCTGCTACGCGCTTGAGCCGGCAAATGGCGACCGGCTCCGGCGTCTCGCCATTGTTTTCCTCCACCCGGCCACGCCGACACGCGGGCTCACACGGTCGGTCGCAAGTACGCCCCAGCACACCGGGAAAGACATTGGACACCCAGTTGATCATGTAGGCATCGCTGTAGCGACCCTGGCCGATCAGCCGGATGTATTCAGGAACGGGGGTGTGGGCCGGACAGGCCCATTGACAATCCACGACTTTGTGAAAGTAAGCCGGTGCGGAGATATTGACGGGTTGCAAAGCTGCCTCCTTGGCCCGTGAACACTGAAGAACATCAGTTGCACAGGGTTGGTGCAGTCTACGGCGATGCGCACGGATGCGGGTTCGGGAAACCCCTCAAACCACGCACCATTTGTTGCTTTTATGATCTTCGTCATGAAAATGACGGTGGTCGTCAGTTCCGCTGGGAGAAGAAACTCAGAATCCGGCCCAGCAGATCACCGTGGTTGCCAGCTGGCTGTCCCGTTCGGGCCAGCAAAACACTGCGCTGCGCGTTGCGTGCCTCGACAATGGCCGTCATGTCCTTGGCAATCTCGGGGCGTTGCTGCAATACCTGGGCAAACCCCTCTTTGTCCAGACGGTAGCAATCCACCGCGGTCCCCGCAATGACGGTTGCACTGCGGGCCTCCCCGGTCAGCATACCCATCTCGCCAAAAATGTCGCCGTCGTGCAGCGTGGCCACCGGCAGGCGCCCGTCGGGTCCGTCCACCAACACCTTGGCCTCCCCCCGGATGATGAGGTACAGCCAATGGGCCACTGCGCCCTGTCGGGTAATGATGTCTCCGGCCGCAAACGGCGCATGGATCAGGTGCCCGGCCAACATCTGCTGCTCTTGCGCAGGCAACTGGGCAAAGAGTTCCGTGCGGCGAATGGCCTCCAGCCGCCGGTCAAAGTCGCGTTGCCCGGCCGCCGCACGCCAGTTGTCGTTTTCCTTGATCATCAGGTGCTCTTCCTGGGGCACACCCGGCCGAACGCCCGCACGCGCCAGTGCGGCCAGTGCATGTATCCGAACCGACGAGTCGCCTGGATCATCGAAACGCGGGTCGCCCAACCAGTAACGCAGGGTGTAGCGGCAGTAGCCGGAAGCCACTTCGCAGAGGATGGCGCTCGGCGGGGGAACGGTCAACACATGCGGTATTTCAGCGTCCAGAACGGCATGCTCCAGCGCCCAGATTACTTTCTCGGGATCGGCCCCCGATTCGATATTGAATTGCACGGCACGCCGCCAGGCAAAAGGTGTATCCACCGAGCCACGCATGACCGTGAAGCGGTTCTTCATGAGCCAGCTGTTGGGCACCATGACGAGTTCGCGGTTGCGGGTTTCTATGGCGGTGAAACGCCAGTGCACATCGGTCACGCGTCCGCTGACATCGTCCAGACGAACCCAGTCACCCACACGCAAGGAATTGTCGAGCTGTAGCGTCACCCCACCCAGCACATTGCCCAACGTATCCTGCATCGAAAACGCCAGAACCGCCGTTATGACCGCCGACGTCGTAAAAAGCTGGGATGGATCCACACCAGACAGGCGCAACCACAAAAGCCCCCAGGCAATCGACAATCCGGTGAACGTCAGGTCGTGCGCTATGCGGGGAACGCTGAGCCCCAGCGCAGGCAAAGCCCCGCGAAACACCACCGTCGCCAGCAGATGAATACTGGCCAGCCCCCAGAGGACCACCGCCACGCCCATGGCTGTGGTTGCGAGCATGGGGTGCACCCGCAACTGCGACACCGCAGCCAGTGCCACAACCGACAGCGCAACGATTACCCACGTGACCCGCAACGCCCGGCGCTCAACCGGTCGTGCCAGACGAAAGACAAAGGCGATGACCGCAACGCACAGCAAGGCCCACCACAACTCCTGCTGGCGCGCCAGCAGCATTTCCAGAACGCTCATCTGCAGATGTTAGCGGCTCTGCCCCGGGTGCGCCAGTTGAGAAAACGCCTTGACCACCTCGGGTGGCGCCTGTACCAGCTCAATCAACACACCTTCACCGGCAATGGGAAACTCGTCGTTGCCCTTGGGGTGCAGGAAGCAGATGTCAAAGCCCGCCGCGCCAGGGCGAATGCCACCGGGCGCAAAGCGCACACCCTGCGCGGTCAGCCACTCCACGGCGGTCGGCAAGTCATCAATCCACAAGCCGACGTGGTTCAACGGCGTGGTGTGCACCGCGGGTTTCTTCTCGGGATCCAGCGGCTGCATCAGGTCCACTTCGACCTTGAACGGTCCGGCGCCGATCGCGCAGATGTCTTCATCGACGTTTTCGGACTCGCTGCGATAGGTCCCGGTGACTTCCAGCCCCAACATGTCCACCCACAGCTTTTGCAGGCGTTTCTTGTCGGGGCCACCAATCGCTATTTGCTGGATGCCCAGCACGTGAAAAGGACGCAACATTTAGACAAACTCCACAATAGGTTGATCCACCGTCAGCGATTCGCCCTTACCGGCCAACACCTTGCCCACGATGCCGTCGGCCGCAGCAAACAGCACATTCTCCATCTTCATGGCCTCGATCACCGCCACGCGCTCGCCGGCCTGCACCTTTTGCCCCGGCACCACCGCCACGTCCACCAGCAACCCCGGCATGGGTGACAGCACATAGCGGCTCATGTCGGGCGGCGCCTTGTGCGGCATCAGCGCATGCAGCTCGGCCATGCGCGGCGACACCACCAGGGCATCAATGCGGGTGCCGTTGTGCTGCAGGCGCAGCGCCAACGGGTTCTTGGGCGTGCCGCGCTCCACCTGGGCGGTGAACGGCGCGCCATTGACGGTGCCGGTGATGGCAATGTCGTTGATGCGCGAGTTGCTGCGAATTTCATAGCTGCTGGCACCAATGCGCACGCGGGCTGAGCCGGTTTCGCCGACAAACTCATCAACGTGCACCGGGGTATAGGCATGGTTGCCATCCTGCGCCAGGGTCACCACCACGTAGTCCTTGCCTGCCTGCACGCCATAGCCAGGAAGCTGGCCGCTGATGCCGGCCGCGCGCTCGCGCGACTTGCGGCGTACGAAGGCCGCCAGCGCCAGCAAGAAGGACGGATCTTCATGCGGCACATCTTCGGCCGAGAAACCCTTGGAGTAGTTCTCTGCGATGAAGCCGGTGTTGAAGTCGCCCGACACAAAGCGCGGGTGGGCCAGGAGTGCCGCCTGGAACGGAATATTGCTGCTGATGCCACGGATGACAAAGCCATTCAGCGCCTCGCGCATCTTGGCAATCGCGTCGTTGCGGTCAATGCCATGCACGATCAGCTTGGCGATCATGGAGTCGTAGAACATCGGAATCTCGCCGCCATCCTGCACGCCGGTGTCGACGCGCACACCCAGCCAGTCCTGGGTATTGGACTGGAACATGGTCTGCTCGGGCGGTGCGAAGCGCACCAGGCGGCCGGTGGAGGGCAGAAAGTTGCGGAACGGGTCTTCGGCGTTGATGCGGCACTCAATGGCCCAGCCGTTGCGCTTGACCTCAGCTTGCGTCAGCGGCAGCTTTTCGCCCGCGGCGACGCGGATCATCAGCTCCACCAGGTCCAGCCCGGTGATGCATTCGGTGACGGGATGCTCCACCTGCAGACGGGTGTTCATTTCCAGGAAGTAGAAGCTCTGGTCCTTGCCGACCACGAACTCCACCGTACCCGCGCTCTGGTACTTCACCGCCTTGGCCAGGGCCACGGCCTGCTCGCCCATGGCCTTGCGGGTGGCTTCACTGATGAAGGGGCTTGGCGCCTCTTCGATGACCTTCTGGTGGCGGCGTTGGATGGAGCACTCGCGCTCATTCAAATACAGCACATTGCCGTGGGCATCGCCAATCAGCTGGATTTCGATGTGGCGGGGTTCCTCGACAAACTTCTCGATGAACACGCGGTCATCGCCAAAGCTGTTGCGGGCTTCATTCTTGCAACTGGTAAAGCCTTCAAAGGCTTCCTTGTCGTTGAAGGCCACGCGCAGCCCCTTGCCACCGCCGCCGGCCGACGCCTTGATCATCACCGGGTAGCCGATGCCCTTGGCGATCTCGACGGCACGTTCGGGCGTATCAATCGCGTCGTTCACGCCGGGGATGCAGTTCACACCAGCGGCACCAGCCAGCTTCTTGGACTCGATCTTGTCTCCCATGGCGCCAATCGAATAGTGCTTGGGGCCAATAAAAATGATGCCCTCTTCTTCCACACGCCGCGAGAACTCGGCGTTCTCGCTCAGGAAGCCGTAACCGGGGTGCACGGCCTGTGCGCCGGTCTGCTTGCAGGCGGCAATGATCTTGTCGGCCAGCAGATAGCTCTCGCGGCTGGGCGCGGGGCCAATGTGCACGGCCTCGTCGGCCATCAGCACGTGGCGGGCGTCCTTGTCGGCCTCGGAATAGACGGCCACGGTCTTGATGCCCATCTTGCGGGCAGTGGCGATGACGCGGCAGGCAATCTCACCGCGGTTGGCAATCAGTATCTTGGTAAACATTTGCAGTCTCCTATTCGGGAATCAGTTTGTTGGCTTTGCGCAGCGGTGTGAAATGCCACCAGGGTTGCGCAGGGCCGCCATTCATAAAGTCTTTGGCGGCCAGAAAGGTATCGAGCACACAGGGATCGTGGCGCTGTCCCATGGGCGTGCGCAACGCGTCATACATCGCAATCGGGTCCATGGCCGCCACGTCGGTGGGCGTATTCACGCCAAGACCACGCAGGTCCCCAGCGATGGACTTCCCGATATTGGGAATGTCCGTCAGCACTTTGGCTTGAGAAGCATGTGCAGCCTTAGGCATACCCAAGCTCCAAGGGCAGGCTGCCTGGGTACTTTGCGGAGGTAAAGGAGGAGGCCGCAGGCCGGGGGACACGTAGCAAAGTGCCCAGGTAGCCTGCCCGCACGCGATAGACATTGCAGCGCATAAAGTCCAGACCTACAACGGAATGTTTCCGTGCTTGCGCCACGGATTCTCCAGCTTCTTGTCCTTCAACATCACCAGCGAACGGCAAATCCGCTTACGGGTTTCAGAAGGCAAAATCACATCGTCAATAAAGCCCCGCGCCCCCGCCACAAACGGATTGGCAAAACGCGCCTTGTACTCCGCCTCCTTGGCCGCGAGCTTGGCCGGATCACCCTTGTCTTCACGGAAGATGATCTCCACCGCGCCCTTGGCCCCCATCACCGCAATCTCGGCATTCGGCCAGGCCAGGTTCACGTCGCCCCGCAAGTGCTTGGACGCCATCACGTCATACGCACCGCCATAGGCCTTGCGCGTGATGACGGTGATCTTGGGCACCGTGCACTCGGCATACGCATACAGCAACTTGGCTCCGTGCTTGATGATGCCGCCGTATTCTTGCGAGGTACCGGGCATGAAGCCGGGCACGTCGACAAAGGTGATGACGGGAATGTTGAACGCATCGCAAAAACGCACAAAGCGCGCCGCCTTGATGGAGCTCTTGATGTCCAGGCAGCCGGCCAGGACGAGGGGCTGGTTCGCCACAATCCCGATAGTCTGGCCATCCATGCGGGCAAAGCCGATGATGATGTTCTTGGCGTACTCGGGCTGGATCTCGAAGAAGTCACCATCGTCCACAGTCTTGACGATCAGCTCCTTCATGTCATAGGCCTTGTTGGGATTGTCGGGCACCAGGGTGTCGAGACTCCGGTCCATGCGGTCGATGGGGTCGCCGCTCTTGCGTACGGGGGCCTTCTCGCGGTTGGAGAGGGGCAGATAGTTGTACAGACGGCGCAACATCAAGAGCGCTTCCACGTCGTTCTCAAACGCCAGGTCCGCCACGCCGCTCTTGGTGGTGTGGGTGACGGCGCCACCCAGTTCCTCGGCAGTCACTTCCTCGTGGGTCACGGTCTTGACCACCTCGGGGCCGGTCACGAACATGTAGGAGCTGTCCTTGACCATGAAAATGAAGTCGGTCATGGCGGGCGAGTACACCGCGCCACCCGCGCTGGGGCCCATGATCATGCTGATCTGCGGAATCACGCCGCTGGCCATCACGTTGCGCTGGAACACATCCGCGTAGCCGCCCAATGACGCCACACCCTCCTGGATGCGCGCGCCACCCGAATCGTTCAGGCCGATGACCGGCGCGCCGACCTTCATGGCCTGGTCCATGACCTTGCAGATTTTCTCGGCATGGGCTTCGCTGAGTGCGCCGCCAAACACCGTGAAGTCCTGGCTGAAGACAAACACCAGGCGGCCATTGATCATTCCGTAGCCGGTGACCACGCCGTCGCCAGGAATCTTCTGGTCCTGCATGCCGAAGTCCACGCAGCGGTGCTCGACAAACATGTCCCACTCTTCAAACGTGCCCTCGTCCAGCAGCAGTTCCAGCCGCTCGCGGGCTGTGAGCTTGCCCTTTTTGTGCTGCGCGGCGATGCGTTTCTCGCCGCCGCCCTGGCGCGCGAGTTCGCGCTTGGCTTCCAGTTGTTCCAGGATGTCGTGCATGGTTTCCTTCTTTCCGGTCAATGATGGGGTTGGTTTTAATTGCTACGCTTTTTATAGCTGGCTAGTCAGTCTTTTCGAGGGCTAGAAGCAGATTTCGTGCTGCGGTCGAGGCCGCAAGCTGGCCTGCTTCCACGGCGCGCGTCATCTCGGGCAGCAGGCTGCGCACTGCCGGGTTCTGGCGGAACGATTGCTTGAGCCCGGCGTCGATGCGCTCCCACATCCACGCCAGCGCCTGGTGCTGGCGCCGATCGGCCAGCTTGCCATTGGCCTGGCCCAGTGCCTGGAACTCGGTCACCGACGCCCAAAAGCTATCGACACCGGTGCCGTTCAGGGCGCTGATCTGGATCACCTTGGGGTGCCAGAACGCCTTGCTGTGCGCACTGTGCGGGTCATGGTCGGCATTCCCGTACATTCCCAACAGGCGCAGGCTGGACGTGATCTGGGCACGGGCGCGAGTGGCGGCGTCGGGGTCGATGTCAGCCTTGTTGATGACCACCAGGTCGGCCAGCTCCATGACGCCCTTCTTGATGGCCTGCAGGTCGTCACCCGCGTTGGGCAACTGCAGCAGCACAAACATGTCGGTCATGCCGTGCACGGCGGTCTCGCTCTGGCCGACGCCCACGGTCTCGACAATGACGATGTCGTAACCCGCCGCCTCGCAGACCAGCATGGCCTCTCGCGTCTTCTCGGCCACGCCGCCCAGCGTGCCGCTGCTGGGACTGGGGCGGATATAGGCCTCTTCGCGCACCGAGAGCTGTTCCATGCGCGTCTTGTCACCCAGGATGGAGCCGCCCGATACGGAGCTTGATGGATCAATGGTCAGCACCGCCACGCGGTGGCCCTTGCCAATCAGGTACAGACCCAAGGTCTCGATGAACGTGGATTTGCCCACACCCGGCACGCCGCTGATGCCCAGGCGCAGGGACTTTCCGGTGTAGGGCAACAGGGCCGTGAGTAATTCATCGGCCTGCGCCCGATGATCGGTGCGGGTAGATTCGAGCAGCGTGATGGCCTTGGCGATGGCCCGGCGCTGGACCATGCCCGTACCGCCGACCACTGCCTGCAATAGCGATGGGGCCTCAGGACGCATGGCAGGCACGGCGCTCATGGAATCTGCGCCCGGGGGTCTTCGGTCGGGTCAAAGCGGGTGATGCCGGGAAAGGCTTGCGCACTGCGCCACTCCGGTGGGGCTTCCACCGTGGCCCAGTACTCGTCGATGCCGACAATGCGGCCGTCATCGACCTGAAAGAACGAGGTCGCAAAAAAATGCCGGGGCGGATGGTCGACGCGCGCCAGCGACATCACGCGGCCGTCCTGCAAGTGCTCCACCTCCAGCAGCTGGATGGTCCAGCCTTCCGGGTAACGGGCGTTGACGTCAATCAGCGCATCGGCCCCGGCGATGCGTTCACCACTGGTCCACCACACGGTTTCCACGCCGTCGTTCAGGCAGGTGCGGGCCGCCGGCCAGTCGCGCGCCTGCAGCGCCGCCCAAAACGTGCGCACGGCCCGCACACTGGGCGTGACCGGCATGCGCAGGTAGTCGTTGTCCCACTCGCCCTCGCCCACCTTGGCAAAGCCCCAGCGCAGGTAGAACCGGTTGGCATCGCTGTCTTTCAAAGCGCACAGTTCGATGGGCAGCAGCTCGGCATCGGCCTGGTCGCAGACCCAGCGCATGACCTTGGCGCCAATGCCACGGTTCTGCCACGGCGGGTCGATATAGAAATGGTCCAGTCGCAAGGCGTGCGACAGGTGTTTGAGCACGATGAAACCCACGCGCTGACCCTGCACTTCAATATGGTGGGTGCTCTCGGGTGCAAACCCCTCGGCCAGGCGCGCACGGGCGCGGGCCTCGTCGTAACGCCCCAACTGGGTGAGGCTCTCGCGCATGGCGCGCAGCCGCAGCGCCAACAGCGCCTCAAAGTCACTGGCCACCACCGGTGCCAGTGACCATGCAAGAGACGCGGTCTGCTTCACCCCAGCGCTTTCTGAATCTGGTCCAGCACTTCACGGGCCGACACCGGTATCGGCGTACCGGGGCCAAAGATGCCCTTGACGCCTGCGGCGTACAGCATGTCGTAGTCCTGGCGCGGAATCACGCCACCGACAAACACCACGATGTCATCGGCGCCCTGCTTCTTCAATTCGGCAAGGATGGCAGGCACCAGCGTCTTGTGGCCGGCGGCGAGCGTGGAGACACCCACGGCATGCACGTCGTTCTCGATGGCCTGGCGGGCGCACTCTTCGGGGGTCTGGAACAGCGGGCCCATGTCCACGTCGAAGCCCAGATCGGCAAACGCCGTCGCCACCACCTTGGCGCCGCGGTCATGGCCGTCCTGGCCCAGCTTGCTGATCATCACGCGGGGGCGGCGGCCCTGGGCCTCGGCAAAGGCGGCAATATCGGTCTTGAGCTGGTTCCAGTATTCCATGGTGTCTCCTCCGGCGGCGTCGTACGCGGCGGCGTACACGCCACTGACCTTGTTGGTATCGGCGCGGTGGCGGCCAAAGGCCTTTTCCATGGCGTCGGACACTTCGCCCACCGTGGCGCGCAGGCGGATGGCCTTGATGGACAGGTCCAGCAGGTTGCCCGAGTTGGACTCTGCTGCAGAAGTGATAGCAGCCAACGCAGCATTGACGAGGGCTGAATCGCGTTTTTGCTTGATACCGTTGAGCCGGGCGATCTGCGATTCACGCACCGCCACGTTGTCGATGTCGCGCGCCTCGATGACGTCCTCGGACTTGAGCTTGTACTTGTTGACGCCGACGATGACGTCCTGTCCGCTGTCGATGCGCGCCTGTTTGTCGGCCGCGGCGGCTTCAATCTTCAGCTTGGCCCAGCCACTGTCCACGGCCTTGGTCATGCCGCCCATGGCCTCGACCTCCTCGATGATGGCCCAGGCGGCATCCGCCATGTCCTGGGTCAGTTTTTCCATCATGTAGGAACCAGCCCAGGGATCGATCACGTTGGTGATGTGGGTCTCTTCCTGGATGATGAGCTGAGTGTTGCGGGCAATGCGGGCACTGAACTCGGTCGGCAGCGCAATCGCCTCGTCAAACGAATTGGTGTGCAGGCTCTGCGTGCCGCCAAACACCGCGGCCATCGCCTCGATGGTGGTGCGCACCACGTTGTTGTACGGGTCCTGCTCGGTCAGACTCCAGCCGCTGGTCTGGCAGTGAGTACGCAGCATCAGGCTCTTGGGGTTCTTGGCGTCAAAGCCCTTCATGATGCGGCACCACAGCAGGCGCGCGGCGCGCATCTTGGCCACTTCCAGGTAGAAGTTCATGCCGATGGCCCAGAAGAAACTCAGGCGACCGGCAAATTCGTCCACGTCCATGCCCTTGGCGATGGCCGTCTTCACATACTCCTTGCCGTCGGCCAGGGTGAAGGCCAGTTCCAGCGCCTGATTCGCGCCAGCTTCCTGCATGTGGTAACCGCTGATGGAGATCGAGTTGAACTTCGGCATGTTCTTGGCCGTGTACTCGATGATGTCGCCAATGATGCGCATGGAAGGCGCCGGCGGGTAGATGTAGGTGTTGCGCACCATGAACTCTTTCAGAATGTCGTTCTGAATCGTTCCGCTGAGCTTGTCCTGCGACACGCCCTGCTCTTCGGCGGCCACCACGTAGCCGGCCAGCACGGGCAAAACTGCACCGTTCATGGTCATGGAGACGGACACCTTGTCCAGCGGAATCTGGTCGAACAGGATCTTCATGTCCTCGACCGAGTCAATCGCCACGCCAGCCTTGCCGACGTCGCCGGTCACACGGGGGTGATCCGAGTCGTAGCCGCGGTGCGTGGCCAGGTCGAACGCGACCGACACGCCCTGCCCGCCGGCGGCCAGTGCCTTGCGGTAGAAGGCATTGCTTTCCTCGGCCGTTGAAAAACCGGCGTACTGGCGAATGGTCCAGGGGCGCACCGCGTACATAGTGGCCTGTGGGCCGCGCAGGTAGGGCTCAAAGCCGGGCAGCGTGTTGGTGTACGCCAGGTGGGCCGTGTCTTCGGCGGTGTAAAGCGGCTTGACCGCGATGCCGTCTGGCGTGATCCAGTTCAGCGCCTCCACGTTGCCGCCAGGGGCGGACTTGGCGGCAGCTTTGGCCCAGGCCTCCAGCGTGGCGGCTTTGAATTCAGTGTTTTTTTCAGTCATATCGTGATCCTGTTGGCCGCAATAGTGATCGTTTTCGGGCAAACGGTCGAGTCTTGGCTTGTCTTTTAGTTTACATTATTTATAATTATTGATTCAAAATATTGAATCCAGCTTACAAAACCCCAACTGCGCGCATGCCAGCACACATCTCCAACTCTCCCGGCGGAAAGTCGCTTTCGCCCAAAGCCCTGTATGTCGAGGTGGCCGAGTTGCTGCGACAGCGCATCTTCAAGCGCGAGCTGGAGCCCGGTAGCTGGATTGACGAGTTGCGAATTGCAGAGGAGTACGGCATCAGCCGCACACCCCTGCGCGAAGCCCTCAAGGTGCTGGCCGCCGAAGGACTGGTGACCATGAAGGTGCGCAGAGGCGCCTATGTGACCGAGGTATCGGCCAGCGATCTTGCCGACGTGTACCACCTGCTCAGCCTGCTCGAGAGTGATGCGGCCGGCGTGGTAGCAACCAAGGCCACCGATGCCGAGCTGGCCGAGTTGAAGGCCCTGCACGCCGAACTGGAAGCTGCCGCCCTGCCGGGCACGGCCAACACGGACGGATTTTTTGCGGTGAACGAGCGCTTCCATATGCGCCTGCTGGAGATCGCCAACAACCGTTGGCGCGACCAGATGGTGGCCGACCTGCGCAAGGTCATGAAGCTGAACCGCCACAACTCGCTGCTCAAGACCGGGCGCATTGCCGAATCGCTAGCCGAGCACCGGGCAATTCTGCAGGCGCTGCTGGCGCGGGATGCCGGGGCAACCGCCCAACGCATGCGCGAACACTTCAGCAACGGGTTGCAGGCGGCAAACTAAACCAAATTGCTTCCAATTTGATAGCTAGTACAGCATATTCCACGAGGGCTAGCGGTAGTTTTTACCACTATCGTTTGGACACCAGGTAGACCCCGGGCAAGATCAACGCCGCACCGGCCACATGGTGCCAACCCAAGGGTTCGCCCAGCACGCCCCAGGCCGCCACGGCCGCGTACAGCGGCCCCAGGTACAACGTGACCGCCACGCGGCTGGCGCCCAGGACCTTCTGCGCCCAGCCGTAGATCCAGTACGCCGCCAACCCGGGGGCCAAAGCCGCCGTCACCACCAGAGCCGTTGCGGTCCACGACCACGGAGGGGTTCCGGGTTGCAGCATTTCCCACACCGCGCAGGGCAGCAGCACGGCCACACCGCCCGCGCAGATGGCCGCCAGGCGTGCGGTGGAGCCCAACGGGCTGGGCCACAATTTTTGCAACAGTGCGTACAAGGCCCAGGCCACCATGGCCGCCACAATCCACGCGTCTCCAGCCACCCACTGCACGTCGTTCAGCGCCATCCACTGTCCTTTGACGATGACGTGCACCACTCCAGTCAGCGCAATCACAACGCCCAGCCCCTGCAACCAGCGAAAACGCTCGCCCAAAAACAGCACCGCGCCCAGTGCGATCAACACAGGCGACGCAGAGTAGATCAACGCGATATTCATGGCCGCCGTGGTCTTGGCGCCCAGATAGACCCAGGCCCCACAGACCAGCATGCCGCAAAACCCCAGCACCACGTACTGGTACCAGACGGCAGCAATGGCGCGCCGCTGCGCCCACAACTCCTGCCGCGCCACAAGAGCCAACAAGCCACCCGCCAAGGCCCAGCGCCCCAATGCCAGGGCATACGGTTCGATGACGCCAGGCGCACGTCGGGCAACGATGTAGTTCACAGCCCACAGTGCGGGCACGCCCCAGATGGCCAGGCGTGCCAAGCGCTCCATGCGCTCTTGCCGGGCCGGGTCAACACCCACTTCAGGCTGCGGCAAAAGCGCTCCGGTGGGCTTGTTCCATCACCGCGTGGGCCGCCAGAGTCTTCAGGTGGTGGTCGCTCCACACCTGGCGCCAGTGCCGCGAGCCCGGCATGCCATGGCGCAGGCCCAGCATGTGGCGGGCAATGTGGCTCCACGGCGTGCCGTGCTCTGCAGCCTCGCGCGCCATGTAATCCGCCATCTGCCGCTCCACCGATTCGCGTGTGATGTCGGATGGTGCGTCGCCGTAAAACGCCGCGTCCCATTCGCTCAGTATCCAGGGATTGTGGTAAGCCTCACGCCCCACCATGACGCCGTCCACGTGTTGCAGTTGCTCGGCCACCTGCTGGTTGCTGGTGACGCCGCCATTGATGACGATGGTCAGGTGCGGGAACTCGCGCTTGAGCTGGTGCACCAGCGCGTAGCGCAACGGCGGTACCTCGCGGTTGGCCTTTGGCGACAGGCCCTTGAGCCAGGCGTTGCGGGCATGGACGATGAAGACCTTGCACCCGGCTTCGCTGACGGTGCCGACAAAATCGCGCACAAACTCGTAGCTCTCGGTCTTGTCGATACCAATGCGGTGTTTGACCGTAACCGGCACATCCACCACGTCGACCATAGCCTTGACGCAGTCGGCCACCAGTTGTGGCTCGGCCATCAGGCAGGCGCCAAACGAGCCGCGCTGCACACGCTCGCTGGGGCAGCCACAGTTGAGGTTGATCTCGTCATAGCCCCAATCCTGGCCCAGTTTGGCGCAGTGCGCCAGATCGGCCGCATCACTGCCGCCCAGTTGCAAAGCCACGGGAGACTCTTCGGCATTGAAGCGCAGATGGCGCGCCACATCGCCATGGATTAGCGCACCGGTGGTCACCATCTCGGTGTACAGCAGCGCGTGGCGGCTCAGCAGGCGGTGGAAGTAGCGGCAATGTTTGTCGGTCCAGTCCAGCATGGGGGCGACAGACATGCGCCACGGGTTTGGTTCGGACATTTTTCTGTGGAATCAGGTAGTTACGTGATTTTCGCAGATGAAAGACGGCCCGACTCTCACCCACGCCAAAGGCCTTGAGCTGCTTAAGCATCGTGGCAGGGGGGGGGCACGGCATGTTCCGGACGGCTGGTGGTTCTGAACCCATGCCGTGCGGCGACTTTCTCGACCGAGCCCCCTCCCTAATATCGCCCCGCCAAATTGACCGATCCCGACGCATCGCCTACAGTGCGCGCTGGCATTCAGGGAGCTAAATTGGCCCTTGCCTCGGAAAATCCCAACTCGGCACCGCAAAGAACACACAACATGAGCAAACTGTCACTCCTCGATCTGGGCTTTTTCATCGCAGAGACCGAGGCCAGCCCCAAGCATGTGGCCGGTCTGTTGATCTTCAAGCGCCCACCCAAGTCGACCGCCGCCTTTGCCAGGAATTTGTACAAGGAGTACCTGGCGGCCAGCGACGTCAAGCCACCATTCAACCGGGTCATCAATTTCTCGATGAGCGCCATGCCTCATTGGGTTGCCACCGACCACATCGACATGCACCAGCACGTGTTCTTCCACTCGCTGCCCAAGGACGCCAACGACCGCAAGGCCCTGTACGACTTTGTGTCCAAACTACACACCCCCATGCTGGACCGCAGCCGCCCGCTGTGGGAGGTGCATGTGATTGACGGTCTGCCCGAGGGCAAATTTGCGCTGTACCAGAAGATGCACCACGCCTATGCCGATGGCGTGACCATGGCGCGCTGGACGGCCGAGTGCTATTCCACGTCGCCAGACGACATGGAGCAGACACCGGTCTGGACGCAAAAGCACGGCGGTCGTGGCGCCAAGGCCAAACAGGAGCTGCTGCAAATGACCTGGAAAGAGGTCACTGGCAACACGCGCCGCTTTCTGGGCATCGGCCGCCTCGCCACCATGCTGTTCCTGGAAAGCGTCAAGCTGACCAAGAACGCGATCGCCCTGCCCTTTGTGTCCAGCGCCAGGACGCCACTGACGGGCCAGGTCACGTCCGGGCGGCAATTTGCGACCGCAGGAGTCTCCATGGCCCGGGTCAACGCCATACGCACCCGCACGCGCTCCACGCTGAACCACATTGCGCTGACCTGCCTGGATGGCGCACTGCGCCGTTACCTGCAGGACCAGGGGGTGGAGCTGCGCCAACCGATCACCATCCAGATGCCGGTCAATCTGCGCAAAGAGGGCGAAAAGACGGCCGGCAACAAGATCGGCATCATCCAGGTGGAGCTATCCCCGCCCACGGATGACCCCTATGTGCGCCTGCGCAATATCGGCTACAGCCTGCGCAATGTGCGCACCATGGTCGACAACGTGGCACCGGAGGCGATCGAGTCCTACACCATCATCACCGGCCTGGTGGCCCAGATTGCGGAAACGCTCAAGCTCAGCAACAAGATGCCCCCCATGGGCAACACGCTGGTCTCCAACGTCCCAGGACCCAAGGAGCACCTGTACATCAAGGGCGCGCGCATGGAAGAGATGCACCCCATCAGCACGCTGCCGCCCAGTAACCTGCTCAACATCACGCTCTTCAGCTATGCCGGGGATCTATTCTTCGGACTGATCGCGACGGACGAGCTGCCCAACCTGGAGCGCCTGGCCGACTACGTCACCGAAGCGTTTACGGAGCTGGAGAAATCGGTGCGTGACGCGCACACCTGATTACGGAGTGGCGCACCAGGGTGCCGTGTTGTGCGCAAGCGCCATCCACAGCGCCCAGCCCGAACTGGCGGCCAGAGCGGCACCGGCCAGGCGCACACCCCACTGACCACTGCCGGGGTTTGCCGGCGATCCCCGCAGCCGCAACCACAGCCACGGCCCCGCTACCATCGTCACGCTGGTACCCAGGGCAAAGAGTGCCATCACCATGGCGCCCCCCGCTATGCTGCCGGCCAGGGCGGCTACCAGCAACGCCGAGTACAGCAAACCACAAGGCAACAGCGCCCACAAAACGCCCAGCACCAGCGGCGCGCCGCGTCCCTGGTTTGCCGCAAAAGACCGCGTGCGGGCCCACACGGTGCGGGCCGCGCTCTCCAGCCAGACGGGCTGTCGCGCCTGCAGCAGCAGCATCAAGCCCAACACTATTGCAGCCACGTGAAACAGCGACCACATTGGGCGCAGCGCAGCCGATTGGACAGTCAGCCAGCCCAGCCCTTGCAGCGATGCCGCCGCCAGACCACCCAGGATCGAATAGCCGCCGATGCGTCCGAGTTGAAAAGTCAGCAGTGCGGAGTTTTGGTGTGGACCCGCCGCCTGGCTGATGCCCGCGCAGGCAGCACCACACATGGCGACACAGTGCGGTCCACCCACCAGGCCCATGAGCAGCGCAGTTAGCGCCAGAGAAGATTGCATCGGGTGATGCTAAATGATCTTGGAAAACTGCGCCCGTGTGCGGTCGGTCTGCAAATACCGGTCGAACACCATGGCTACCGCGCGCACAAAGAACCAGCCCTGGGGGGTTACCTGAAAGCCCGTGGCGTCCAGGGTCACCAAACCCTGGTCAACCAGCGCTTTCAGGTCTTCCAGTTCCTTGGCAAAGTAGGTGTGAAACTCCACGAGGTAGCCCAGTTCTATCGATTCAAACTGCACCTGCCCCTGACACAGCAACGCCATGATCACTGCGCGCCGGACCAGATCGTCGCGCGACATGGCCAAACCGCGTACCACGGGAAAACGTCCCTGATCCAGATGGTCGCAATACTCTTCCATGGTCTTGGCATTCTGGCTGTAGACGGCACCGATACGGGCGATCGACGAGACGCCCAGCCCAATCAGGTCGCAATCGGGCTGAGTGCTGTAGCCCTGAAAATTGCGGTGCAAACGCCCCTGCCGTTTGGCGATGGCCAGGGCATCGTCTGGCAACGCAAAGTGGTCCATACCGACATACACATAGCCGGCTTGCCCCAAAGACGCCAAAGAACGCGACAGCATGGACACTTTTGCCGCACCGCTGGGCAGGTCCTGCGCAGCAATGCGGCGCTGCGGTTTGAAGCGCTGCGGAAGATGGGCATAGGCATACAGGGCAATCCGGTCTGGCCGCAACTGGTTGATCTGCGCAAGCGTGCGGTCAAACGACTCCGGGCTCTGGCGGGGCAAACCGTAGATCAGATCGACATTGATCGACTCGAACCCGCGCGCACGCGCGGCCTCCACCAGCGCAAAGACCTGCTCGGAAGGCTGGATGCGGTGTACAGCCTTTTGCACTGCTGGGTCAAAGTCCTGGACACCAAAACTCAGGCGATTGAAACCCAACTGCGCCAGGGTATCTAGCCGGGTTGCGTCCACGGTCCGGGGATCGATCTCGATTGAGTACTCGCCCCCGGGTGCCAGGGTAAAGCTGCGCCTGAGCATGTCCATCAGTTCGCGCAACTCATCGTCGCTCAGAAAAGTCGGAGTTCCGCCACCCAGATGCAACTGGCTGATGGTCTGCCCCACACCCATGTGCTCGGTGTGCAAATCCACTTCCCGCCCCAGGTAGCGCAGGTAGGATGTCGCCCGATCATGGTGCTTGGTAATGATTTTGTTGCAGGCACAGTAGTAGCACAACGATTCACAAAATGGAATGTGCACGTACAGGGACAACGGCAGCGGCCTGGTCGCGACGCCACGCCTGCGCTGTGCCAGGGCCTGCGCATAGTCATCCGCGGTAAAGGCCTCGACAAAGCGGTCAGCAGTGGGAAACGAGGTATAGCGCGGACCCGAAATGTCAAATTTCCGCAACATTTCGTCCGTTACGCCATCAGCAGCAAAATTCATGAATACTCCGAGGCAATCCTACTTAACTTTGCCGCAATTTGATTTGTATGTACTTGATATGAATCAAGGACCATGAAAGTGGGTAAACTGCACACCACATGACCCTTGGTGAACTCCATGCTTGAACAAGAAACCCACGCTTCAACTTGCCCGAACTCCACTCCCTTGCATGGGATCAAGATTGAAACCAAAGTCGTCGGGTTGGCGGCGCAGGCCATAAAAGTGGCATGCTCCAACTGCAATCTGCGCGAGTTGTGCATGCCCATGGGCTTGACGCCAACCGAGCTTGACCGCATCGAGGACGTGGTTGCCAGCCGGCGCAAGATCAAACGCGGTGCGACCCTGTTTCGCAACGGCGAGAAGTTCACCAGTCTGTATGCCATTCGAACCGGTTTTTTCAAAACCTGCGTGGCCTCAGAAGACGGGCGCGACCAGGTTACGGGTTTTCAAATGGCCGGAGAGGTCATAGGACTGGACGGTATCGTCAATGACACCCACACCTGTGACGCGGTTGCACTGGAAGACGCAGAAGTCTGTGTCATGCCCTTTGACCGGATTGAAGAACTTTCCCGCGAGGTCAATTCCCTGCAGCGCCATGTGCACAAGATCATGAGCCGGGAAATCGTCCGTGAAAACGGGGTCATGCTGTTGCTGGGCAGCATGCGGGCCGAAGAGCGGTTGGCAGCATTTTTGCTGAATCTGGTGCAGCGCCTGCACGCCAGGGGTTTCTCGCAGTCCGAATTGGTGCTGCGCATGACCCGCGAAGAAATCGGCAGCTATCTGGGGCTGAAGCTGGAAACCGTCAGCCGCACGTTTTCAAAATTTGTGGAGGACGGCATCATTGAGGTCAAGCAGCGCCACGTCCGCATTGTTGACACCGAAAAACTCAAGGAAATCGTTAACTCCAAAGTTGGCGGTTAACGGGTCGCTGGGCACGTCGCTCAGCAAGCGCCTTGCTTGGGGCATCCCTCCGGGCGGTCGGTATCGGGCAAGGGGCAACGATTGACCTCGAATGGCGACATGGCCAGAAGGGTTGTCAACCCGCTGGACACCACGGCAACGCCCCAAAAGACAAAAAAAGCTATCGTGTAGGTGGCTTGGCGTGACCAGTCCAGGGGCATGCCGAACCAGTGCAGATCCTGCGGATCCACCAGGGCAAAGACCAGCATTTCCAGTACGCCGGCCATCAGAAACGCGGGCCAGAGAATCCACATCAATCGTTGTTGCAACATGGTCTACCTCGGCGATTTCACACCGGTCGCAGCATGGTTTCGAGCCTGCGTGGCCGGAGCCAGACTGGCTGGATTGTCTTGCAGGGTCTTGTTGATCTCTACGCCCTTGCGGTAGTAGTCTTCATCCAGAACGGGGTCCTGACCTGATGCTGCAAGGTAAAAGGTTACAAACGAGGCTACCACCACAATGGCAGGGCCTGAAATCACCAGCCACACGTGCCCATGTTTCCACCAGGGACCAGATGGCGCAGGTGGCATTGGCTTCGAATTTGACATATTCAATCCTTATCGGGGAACAATGAAAACTGACTTCTCAGAGACTCGACCCAGGGAACCCTGGCCCGTAACCGAAAAGTGAATCGGATGGGAGCCAGCACTGGCGACATCATACGGCGCCAGCACCCTCACCGCTACCCATCGGGCCTGCGTAGAATCAATACTGGTGTCGCCATCCGACGCAATCGTCAATCCTGGCAACCCTTCCACCGAGATATCAAAGCGTTGCGTAACCTCGGTGGCGTTCATGATCTGCAAGCGATAAACATTCTCAATCTGTCCGCCGTCCACGATGCGGGCCAGGACGCCACGGTCGCGCACCACATCCACTTTGAACGGCGTACGCAGCGCCAGGCTCACTACCATGGCCAGCACCACTGCACCCAGAATGGCGGAATAGACGAGTACCCGTGGCCGCAACACATGGCGCAGGGTTTGGCCCTTGGTCCAGTGTTGGCTCACCGCGTTTTGCGTGGAATACTTCACCAAGCCGCGCGGGTAGCCCACCTTGTCCATCACGGTGTCGCAAACGTCGGCACAGGCGCCACAGCCTATGCATTCGTATTGCAGGCCCTTACGGATGTCGATGCCGGTGGGGCAGACCTGCACGCACAGGCTGCAGTCCACACAGGCCCCGAGGTTCAGCGTCGACAGGTCGGCTTTCTTGGAGCGTGCACCGCGGGGCTCACCGCGCTCCGCGTCGTAGGTGACGATCAGCGTGTCCTTGTCGAACATGGCGCTCTGGAAGCGGGCGTAAGGGCACATGTGCTTGCAGACCTGCTCGCGCATGAAACCGGCGTTGCCGTAGGTTGCAAATCCGTAAAACAGTGACCAAAAAATTTCCCAGGTACCCATCTGCAATTGCAGGAACTCGGTGCCCAAAACCTTGATCGGAGTGAAATAGCCTACAAAGGTAAATCCCGTCCACAGTGCCACGACCAGCCACAGCAGATGCTTGGATACCTTGCGCAGGGCTTTGTTGCCGGTCCAGGGCCCGGCATCACGACGAATGCGCGCTGATCGATCTCCTTCGGTCTTCTTTTCCAACCAGAGAAAGATTTCGGTGTACACGGTTTGCGGGCAGGCATAGCCACACCACAAGCGCCCGGCCACTGCGGTGAACAGGAACAGCGACAGCGCAGAGATGACCAGAATGCCGGTCAGATAGATAAAGTCCTGCGGGTACAGGACCAAGCCGAAGATGTAGAAGCGCCGTGCGCCCAGATCAAACAGCACGGCCTGCCGCTGGCCCCATTCCAGCCAGGGCAGGCCATAAAAAACCAGTTGGGTCAGGAAAACCATGCCCCAACGCCAGTTGGAGAACAAACCCGAGACGCTGCGCGGGTAGATCTTCTTATGGGCTTCGTACAGCGAAACCATCTCGACAAGGGCATCCGCCGGGGGCGCTACCGGCCCCGTGTCCTTAGACAGAACAATCGGTATGACTTTACGTTGAGATGGTTCCGCGGCTTCCAAAAGAATGCACTTTCAACGGCGTCTGGCTACTTGGCTTTGCCGTTATTCGACAAACCCCAGACATAGGCCGCCAACACTTGAATCTGGCTGGCATTCAGACGATCAGCCTGGACCGGCATCTGGTTGACCTTGCCGTTGTTGACCATTGCAACAATGGCGTTCTCACCAAAACCGTGGAGCCAGATGTTGTCTGTCAGGTTAGGAGCGCCCAAGGCTTGATTGCCCTTGCCGTCCATTCCGTGGCAAGCCGCACAGGCTACGAACTTTTCCTTGCCCAAGTTCGCTCGCACAGAATCGTGCGGACTGTTCGACAGGCTCAGTACGTAGTGGGCCACATTCTTCACATCATCAGCAGTACCCACAG
>Ga0208398_100571_pt1 | contig 21844 bp, 17 predicted proteins | sample LakWasMe79_HOW10_2_FD_183905 | JGI IMG/M metagenome (GOLD analysis project Ga0208398, IMG submission 183905) | Freshwater sediment methanotrophic microbial communities from Lake Washington under simulated oxygen tension - Sediment Metagenome... | ecosystem: Environmental > Aquatic > Freshwater >...
CTGGGTAAACCTCTAATGGAGACCGGGCTATTTCCCAAGCTGGCGGTACACTTGGTGCAAGTTGGCGAAGAAACCGGCAAGCTTCAGGAGATGTTGATTCGTGTCGCCGACATATATGACCGCGAAGTCCACACCACCGTAAAGCGCATGCTGTCGCTAATGGAGCCCGTCCTTATTTTGGGGCTGGGCCTGGTGATTGGCGGCATCATCATGTCTATCCTGGTGGCGATCTTGAGTGTCAACGACTTGGCACTGTAATTTCGCCCGGCATATTGATTTTGGAGAAGAAAACAGATGAAGAGTAAGCAATCAGGCCGGCGCCCTCGGGGTTTTACCCTGATCGAACTGCTGGTGGTTCTGGTCATTTTGGGTCTGCTGGCAAGCGTCGCAGGTCCCAAGGTCATTGGTTATTTGGGTGGTGCCAAGTCGGACACCGCCCGACTGCAGACCGAAGAATTCGGAGCCAGTCTCGACCTGTTCAAGCTGGAGACGGGGCGCTACCCCACAACACAAGAAGGTTTGCAAGCCCTGGTGCAAGCGCCTCCAGGACTGGCCGGCTGGAATGGCCCGTACCTCAAGAAAAGAACGGTTCCCAAAGACCCTTGGGGCAACGATTACCGCTATGTTTCCCCCGGCCAGCACGGCAGCTACGACATCAGTTCTCTGGGTGCCGACAACAAAGAAGGTGGCGACGGCGAGAACAAGGATATCAACGGTTGGGAAGACAGCAAAAAATAAGCCCGGCCAGACAGGCTGGGTTTACTCTCATCGAATTGCTGGTGGTGCTGGTCATCATGGCGATGGCCTACACCCTGGCATCTCCGATGATCTCCTCTGGGGTTTCCGGTACCGAGCTCAAGGCCTCGGCACGACAGTTGGCCGCCGGTTTGCGCAGGGCGCGCAGTGAAGCAGTTGCCAGCAGGCATGAGACCGTCATGACCGTGGATGTTGACGGCCGTCAATTCCAGCTCAGTGGTGACCCGCGTGTCTACCGATTGCCCAAGAGTGTTGCGGTCCAGCTCTTTACGGCCCAATCCGAGCTGGTCAATGGCAGCGCAGGTGCGATTCGCTTCTTTCCCGATGGTGGCTCCACCGGCGGGAGAATCACCGTCACCTCGCTTCAGCGCAAATACGATGTAGACATCAATTGGTTGACCGGCCAGGTTGCCATCCTGGATTGACCATGCGCAAGAACTGCGAGGGCATGACCCTGATCGAAGTGCTGGTGGCATTTATCGTGCTGTCGGTAACGATGGCGGTCATCATGCAGATTTTTTCTGGTGGCATGCGCAATGCCCGGCTGGCCGAAAGCTATAGTCGCGCTGTCTTTCTGGCCGAATCCAAAATGGCGGCTGTGGGTTTGGAGCGTCCTCTCATGCCGGGTGAAGACAGTGGGCAAGTGGGTGGCGAAATGCAGTGGCGCGTATCGATCACGCCAGCCGAAGACGATGCATCCACCAATGCGCAGTTGATGCCCATACGTCTCTATCAGGTTCGGGTTAGGGCTAGTTGGGGCGACGATGGCCGTGAACGCCAGGTCGAACTCACCTCGCTGCGTCTGGGGCCCCGGTAATGCGTGGCCAACGCTGCCCCGAGCACCTGACCCAAAAGGGTTTTACCCTGCTGGAGTTGCTCATATCCATCACCCTCTTGGGCATGATTCTGGTGCTGTTGTTTGGTGGCTTGCGGCTGGGCGTGCGCAGCTGGGACGCGGTGCAGCAACAGGTCGACAACCTGAACACTGTGCGGTCGGTCGAGAGCTTTTTGCGTCGCGAAATGACGCTTGCCCAACCGTATCGCTGGAAGGCCGGCACGGGGCAGCGCCTGGCGTTTCAGGGTGAGCGCAGCAAGGTCAATTTCGTCGCCCAGCTACCAGCGCGCATCGGTGGTGGCGGGCTGTATGCCATCGCGCTGGAAATCGAGCACAACGGGAATGGCAAGCGTCTGGTCTGGCGGCATTTGCCACTCAATCCTCTAGTGCAAGACTTTGCTGCCGTGTCCCAGGCTCCAGAAATCATCCTGGCCGGGGCTGAACTGAGTGCCGTCGACGATATCTGGCTGTCCTACTTTGGTCGAGCAACTGACAATGCAGCGCCGGTCTGGATGGACCGGTGGGAGTCAGACACGCGTCTGCCCATGCTGATCAGAATTCAGGTCCGGTTCGCCAACGGTTCGGATTGGCCAGATTTTGTGGTTGCGCCTTTACTGGCGTCGGAGGGCGCGCGATGAAGCGGCGCCAGAGCGGTGTTGCACTGGTGCTGGTGTTGTGGGTCATTACCCTGCTGTCCGTCATCGCCGGCAACTTCGCCTTCAGCATGCGCGGTGAGGCAAAAATTGCCCGCAACCTGATTTCCACGGCCCAAGCCCAGGCGCTGGCCGACGCGGGCGTACAAAAAGCCTGGTTTGAGCTATCGAAGCCGCCGACCGACTTGCAGCGCTGGCAAGCCAATGGCGTTCCACATAGATTCACCATGGGCGATGCCGTTTTGACGGTAACTGTACAGGATGAGACTGGTAAAATCGACCTGAACACGGCATCTGACGCGTTGCTCCAGGGGCTGTTCAAGTCCGTTGGATTGAGTGAAGAGGCCAGTGTCGCCCTGGTGGACGCAGTCGTGGATTGGCGCGACGCTGACAGGCTGAGACGACTCCACGGCGCGGAGGAAGACGATTACCGGTCGGCCGGAAAGAGTTACATCCCCACCAATAGCCCCTTTGAAACCATCGACGAGTTGCAGCGGGTTTTGGGCATGTCTGCGGACTTGTACCGTAAACTCGCCCCGGCGCTGACGGTCCACTCCAAACAGGCCGGTGTGACTACAGCGGTGGCTCCGCGGGCGGTCTTGCTGGCCATTCCGGGTGTCAATCCGGCCATGGTGGAGCAATATCTGGCGCAGCGTCAGAGCCTGCTTGCCGCGGGCCAGAGAGCGTTGCCGTTTGCCGGAGCGGGTTCCTTTGGGGTTGGCGCTACGGGGTTGTCGACCTATACAGCACGTTGCGAAGTCAAAATGACCGACGGAACGGTGTTCGTCCGCCAAGCGGTCGCCCGACTGGCGCAGGATCCCAAGCGCCCAACGACGGTGCTGGCGTGGGGTGAAGGGGAATCCGAACAATTGACGGAAAATTGATGAACACATCGACGGAAAACTTCAAAGAAACGCTGGCCAGGCTGAAGCAACAACTGGTTGCCAGCCGTTTCCTGCGCTGGTGGCTTGGCGAGTTGGCCAGCATGGCTCCTGCATGGGTGCGGCCCACCAGCGCCGATGCCAAGAGCTTTGTTTTGGTGCCGTTAGAGCAAGCAACTGCCCAGTACACCCGTGCAGACAGTGCTGACCAGCGGGAGCTGGCGCTCACACTGCCGTCGAGTCGGGTCATGCGCAAGACCCTGACCCTGCCCCTGGCCACTGAAGAGAATCTTCGCCAGGTGCTGGAATTCCAGATGGAGCAGCACACCCCCTTTCCCGCAACTAAGGTCTATTTTGGCTACTGGGTGACGGGCCGGAATTTTGAACTCGGACAACTCTCGGTCGAGTTCGTCGCGACCCCGCGTGAGGGGGTCGATGCCGCCATCAAGGCTTTGAGTGGCTTGGCCCTCCCGGTGCGGGCTGTGTTTGCAGCCGACATGCTGGCTGCGGGCAATCTGGTCAACCTGTTGCCTGCGGGGCTTGGCAAGGCCCCGTCCGCATTGCGCCATGGTGCCAATCCCTGGCTGGCTGCCCTGGTTGTGTTATTGGCACTCGCTGCTGTTGCCATGCCACTGGTCATCAAGCGTGAGGCAGTCGTGCAGCTGTTGCCGTGGGTTGAAAAAGGCAAAAAAGCCGCTGAGACGGTGGACACCTTGCGGCGAGAGTTGGTGGCCCGTGTCGACAAGCACAACTACTTGCTGGAGAAACGCCAGTCTGCACCAACCGTCATCCAGGCACTGGAAGAGCTGACCCGCGTGTTGCCAGACGACACCTGGGTGCAGACCCTCGACATCAAGGGTAAAGAGCTGCAGATCCAAGGCGAAACGGCATCCTCGGTCCGGCTCATTGGCCTGTTTGAGCAATCGAGCATGTTTCGCGAGGCCAGCTTTCGCTCGCCATTGACCAAAGGCCAGTCCAGCGGGACCGAGCGCTACCAGTTGGCTCTGCAGATTCGGCCCGTCGCCGCTGTTGCCCCGGTTGCCACCCCCGCTGCCAGTGCCGCAGTTGCGATACCCGCGTCGGCCCCCGTGCCCGCTGCTTCGGCGGAGAAAAAGCCATGACCAACCTGACCCCCACGCAAAGCAAAGCGGCAGCGCTGGCCCTGTTGGTGCTTGCCATCGCGCTCGCAATCAGTGCCATTGCCCTGCCTTTGTGGCTGCTCAACCAACGCTACGACGTGGCAGTTGACGATGCCTCTACCCGGCTGGAGCGCTATTCCCGCATTGTTGGCATGCGAGATGGCCTGCAGAAAAAGGCTGCCGAGGTGGTCGCCCTGGAGGCCAATCACCATTTCCTCAAAAGTGCAAGCCCGGCGCTGGCCGCTGCCGAATTGCAGGAGCAGGCCACCATCATCCTTGACCAGAATGGCGGCAAACTCAACAGCATCCAGATCCTGCCGCACAAAGACGATGGGGCCTACCGACAGGTTTCAGTCAACCTGCAGCTGACAGCGCCCTTGAGTGCGGTCAAGGCCATGCTGTACGCACTGGAGTCGGCGCGCCCTTACTTGTTTGTCGACAACTTCACTATCCGCGCCCCGTTCAATCCCGCAGCGCGCAACGAGTCTGCCAACGAGCCGGATTTGATCGTTCAGTTTGACTTGACGGGCTATGCCCTGAAAGGTGCGCCATGAAGGACACCATGAAAGTCGCAATGCCAAAGGAAAAGGCTCTTGCCATTGTGCTGGCGCTGTCCGCACTGGTGCTCGCCGGTGTGCTGTTTTGGGAGTGGAACCAAGGCCTGGAGTTGCGGCAGCAACTGACCAAGCTGCGCACCATCCCGGTCACGCCGGTACCGGAGCAAAAGATACTGCCCGAGTTCAGTTTGCCCGAGGCCGAAGCTGGCTTCCCTGAGCTGCTGTCGCGCAACCTCTTTGCTGGTAACCGCCGCTCGGTGGCGTCCGCCGGCAAGGGCGGCAAGGGCGCGATGAAAAAAGGCCAATTTGTGCTGGTAGGGGTGTTAATCACCCCAAAGCAACGCTCGGCGCTGTTGCGCGATGTGCAGACCAACAAGACTGAAACCGTTGCGTTGGTTGGTGTCGTGCGCGGAATCACCTTGGGCGAAGTAGAGCCCACGCGCGTCGTCCTGCGCCAGGGCGCAGAAAGCGAAGAACTGATACTCAACGTTCAGGCCGGACCCAAGTTGCCAACGCCAGCGCAAGGGCAACCGGGCGTTCCGCCTGCACCACCGGTTGCCGCAGCGCCGCAGCCGGCAACGCCTGCTCAACCCGCTCCTGCTGCTTCAGCGGCGTCTGCACCCGCACGACCCGCCTCCGGCCCACGACCGCCAGCGCCGGACGGAACCACTTCTGCCCGACCGGCTGATGGTGTTTTCGCCCTCAAGCCCTCGTCAAATATGCCTCCACCGCTACCAAAAAAGTAGCATACCAGTTAAGGAACGCAAATGAACAAACCCGCAAACCATCGCCTGGCAATGGCCCTGGCCCTGATTTACTGCTTGCCCGTGGCCCTTGTGGGCTGTGCCACGCAACCCGCAGCGCAAACGGCTGCAGCGGCACCAATTGCACCGATGCCCATGACGCCCGTCCAAGCCAAGGCGAATGGTGATGCAACGCCAGGCGCAACGGTCGCCAGCCCAAAGCAGACTGAGGTCGATAGCGCCACCAAAATAATCCCCGGAACAGGCGTCTTCGTCAAACCAGCCAACGTTGCAGCGGCGCCTGCTGGCCCGCAAGACATCGTGCTGAACTTTGAGGGTGCCGACCTTCGCGAAGTGGTGCGCGTTGTTATGGGCGACATGCTGGGCGAGAACTACACCATCGACCCCAAGGTCAATGGCACGGTCACCATCCACACCAGCCAGGCCATCAACCGCGCTGCGGTCACCCCCATTCTGGAAACCGTCCTGCGCATGAATGGCGCGGCCATGGTCAAGGAAAACGGCTCGTACAAGATTGGCCCGCTCAACAGCGCGCTGCGCGGCTCCACCACACCCCAGATGGGTGCTCTGCAACCCGGCTACAGCGTGCAGATCGTGCAGCTGCAATACATCGCTGCCCGCGAGATGTCCAAAATCCTGGAGCCCCTCTTGCCCGAAGGCAGCATCCTGCGGGTCGACGAGACGCGCAACCTGTTGATGCTGGCTGGCGCCGAAGGCGAAATGCGCCACGCGCTGGAAACCGTGGGTGTGTTTGACCTGGACTGGCTGGCCGGCATGTCGGTGGGCCTGTTCACGCTGAAAAGTGTGGATGTGAAAAGCATACTGCCCGAACTGGAGCTGCTGTTTGGCGACAAGTCCAAAAGCCCGTTCGCCGGCATGTTGCGCATCATTCCCATTGAGCGCATGAACGCCGTGTTTGTGGTCAGCCCACGGCCCCAGTACCTGGAGCAGGCCAAAGTGTGGGTGGAGCGACTGGACCGCAATGGTGGCAAGAGCGGCACACGCCTGCACGTCTACCCCATGCAAAACGGCAGTGCAGAAAAAGTTGCGGCGCTCCTGAGCCAAGTCCTTGGTGGCAAATCCACTTCAACGACTGCGGCCGCCACCGTGGCGCCTGGCCTGACTGGTACCACGGTGCAGTCAGCCGGTGCCAGCGCAACTTCGGGGGCGTTGGGTAGTACGACTGGGGCAGCAAGCTCTGGGGCAACGCTGCCGAATGCGGTCACTGCGGCTGCGCCAAGCGTCGTGGCCTCGGGCACCGGTGAAGCACTTGGCTTGGGTTCGGGCAGCACGATCAAGATCATTGCAGATCGCGACAACAATGCACTGCTGATCATGGCCAACGGCGCCGAGTATGAAAAGATTGAAGAAGCCATCAAGAGGCTCGACGTATTACCCCGCCAAGTGCTGGTCGAGGTCACTATTGCAGAGGTTCAACTTTCGGGTGCCCTGACCTACGGCTTGGAGTGGTTCTTCAACAATGGAAACAATCTCTCCGGCAGACTCGTCAATGCCTATGGCACGGCTGGCACCAGTGCGTTGTCATCTCTGGACCCTTCCGCCGCAGTGGGGGCGCCGCTGCCTTTCACTGCTGTGTGGAAGACCACTGGAGGCAATATTTCCGCCGTGCTCAGTGCCTTGGCAAAAAATACCAAGGTCAATGTGCTGTCGTCTCCGCACGTCATGGTTACGGACAATCAGGTGGCCAAAATCAACGTCGGCCAGAGCGTCCCGATAGAAGGGCAAAGTACCGTGGTTGGTACGAATATTCTCCGCTCTGTGAGCTATGTGGACACCGGCGTCGTGCTATCGGTGCGACCACACATCAATTCGGGTGGTCTGGTTACGCTTGAGGTCAGTCAGGAAGTGAGCGATGTGCAAGTTGGTGTGACGACCAGCGGGCTTAACTCTCCCACCATCAACAAACGCTCTGCACAAACCATCGTTGCGGTGCAATCGGGCGACACCATGGTGCTTGCGGGCTTGATCAAAGACAACAAGACTGCTGGTTCTCAAGGTTTGCCGCTTCTGTCTGAGATACCAGTGGTGGGCGCATTGTTCGGTGCGAAGTCTGATACCAGTGAACGAAGTGAGCTCATCATCACCATCACGCCACGTGTGGTGAATGACAACCAGCAAGCCCGTGACGTGACGGCTGAATTCCGCAAAAAACTCACTGGAATGCGCAAGCTGAACGGTGATGGGATCGGCTCACTCAAGAGTGAAGAAGCTACGGCGGCGCAGGCCGAAGGCGCGAAAGGTAACTAAATTTCGCGTTTTGGTGTTGCATTTAGGGAACACAGGCGCAAAAAGCCTCGCAAATCGCTTGGAATCTCTTTGACCTGTCTAGTGAACTTTTGTACATTGGCAGCATGCGTCAGGGAACTGGCCATCCGGCAGAGTAACTAAAAGTTTTTTTGACCGGTTTAGTCAATCCATGTACAATGGATTTCGTTAGTGCAAAAGGTAGTACACTGAGCGCGGTAATTTATATTGCCATCTCGGATGTATGAATTATTTTATTTTGGCCAAAATAGGAAACGTAAACATGAAAAAAACTTTTCAAAAGACTCTGATCGCTGCTGCCGCTGGCGTAGCTCTGATGTCTGCTGTCGGAACCGCTAGCGCTAACTCGCTGTTGTTCCCGTACTTCACTACAGCTACTGGCGCACAGAGCGTTTTGAGCCTGTACACACCTGTTGCTAACGCCACCACCGGCGTGCACTATGTGTACAACTACGGCACCGCTTGCACTCACTTCGACGCATACGGCAAGTTGACCGCAAACGACATCTTGACCCACTCCATCGCTTCTACAACAGCTGGTGGCTTCGGTAAGGCTGTTTCTGGCGATACATCCACACCCGTGTACTTCCCACTGTCTGGCCAAACCGGTTTCTTGGTTGTGACCACACGTGACACAGCAAGCAACACTGCCGCTACAGCTCTGCAAGGCGCTATGGCTATTGTTGACCCAAGCTCTGGCTTGGTGGTTTCCTACACAGGCGTTGACAATGCGTTGGACACAACCAACGTTGCTAACGAAGGTAACTTCGCAGCTATCACCAACACAAGCTTCGCTCTGGCTTCCTTGCCAGCTTCGCTGGTGACCACTTCTTGGTACGGTGTTGTGGTTGGTGACATGAGCGGTCCTATCGGCTTGGGTGCTAACTGGGCTGGTGTTTACACTGCTTCCAGCAATGGTAACGTGTACAACAACGACGAAGTTGCTTACTCTGGCACCAAGTCCAAGGCTATCACTTGCGCTGGCGCTCTGACTGCTACCGATTTGATGACTGATGCTCAAATTGCTTCCGTGACTGCTACTGGTAGCCTGATCAAGGTAACTGGTGCTGGTTCCGCTGGCGGTACAGGTGCAGTTCTGATGAAGATGCAAGCCGTCCAAGCCGCTGTTGGCGCACCTTTCGCTGGTAAGCAGTTCCTGCACCGCGAAATCGCGACCAACTAATAGTTGTTTCGCAAAATTTGCACCAGGCCGTTTCGGTGGCCTAGTGCAGAATGGAAAGCCCCGCATGCGGGGCTTTTTTATTGAACTTTCGCAGACACGCTGGGTCTGACGTTACTTTCGAGACAAGACAATGAGCAAGTATTTGGTTGGCTGGGGAATGGTGTTAGTGCTGTTGAGTGGATGTGCCGGATCCGGTCCCTCAAGTCCCTCGCAATCGGCGGACGGCTCGCTCGTACAGATCAACGATATGCGTTCGGGGACAGAGCCAACCAAGGCTGCGCTTGCGCAAGTGGGAGACGACATGGCGGTCGTGTATTCCACGAAAGATGGTCGCGTTGCTTTGCAGTTGCGGGGTAAACGCCAGTTGCTTGATGAGACTGCACGTGTCAAGAAGGGTGGCAGTTTCTTTCAGTTGCATGCCGAAGGCAAACGACTTCAGGCTCTGTGGTGGTCCCACGAAGATGGCAAGAATGTTTATTCCACCATATCAACCGATGGAGGTGAGAGCTTCAGCCCCGTCGCGATGGCGAACGACGACCACGGTGTATTGCCTCCCTTTACCTTGGTGAATGGTAGTAATGGGGTGGCTGGCCTGGCGTACCATGATGAGCGCGTTCCCAACTACCAGGTCTATTTCAATCGTTCGACGGATGCGGGCCGTTCGTGGCCTGGTCCGGATCAACGGCAGGATGTCGTACCTCCAGGTGGCCGCTCCAGCCTCGCGTTCGAACCCCAGCTGGTCAAGACAAGCACGCAATGGCTATTGGCTTGGACTGACAGTGTTCCCAACCCAAAAGGGGGGCAAACCTTTCGCCTGCTGCTAAGAACCAGCACAGATGAAGGCATAACATGGTCTGAACCCAAAGAGGTTACCTCCGCTCCCCATCAAATTTCCAGTCTGACCATGAAGGCCGTCGGGAATCGAGCCGTCATCGCAGCGGATGAATTGAACGCAGGCGTATTTGCGTTGGTTACGCAAGATGGTGGCGCAAACTGGCAGCGTATTGGCGAGGTTGTAGTCGGTAGCTCTGGGGTTATCAACAGTGGTATTCGTCTCACGTTGTCCACCCAAGGGGATCGTGCACATTTGGTTTGGACCGAAGAGCGTGGCGAAGCCAAGCCGACCATCCAAGTCGCCAGTGTAGACACCGTTGCTGGTCGCTGGTTGGGTAACGCACAGCGGCTGGATACCAAGCAAATTGCCAACACACGCTCCACGCTGCCCACTGTACTTGCCACGCGCGCGGGTCCGGTCGTTGCGGCTTGGCTGGACTACCGTGACATACGGCCCAACATTTATCTGGCCGTCTCCTACGACCAGGGAGTCAGTTGGTCTGCCCCACAAACAATTTCCACGCCAGGTATGGAGTCGTTGGGTTGGCCGCAATTGGTCGCATGGGGCGAAGGTGCAGCGATTGCGTACGAACGGTATCCAACCGACAAAATCATGGAAGGTACGTTAACAGTACAAACACTCAAGCTTGGTGACAATTCGAGCAAACTCATGGCGGCATACGCGAAAGAAACTGGACCTGATCTGGCAGAGCGCCAAAGAAAGCTGGAGCAACGTGTGCAAGGCTTGTGGAAGGCTCGTGTTGCAGGCGACTACGAAGCGGCCTACCGTTACTTTGACTTCGCATACCAAGCCGCTACGCCGCTAAAGGCATATCTTGACAATTCAGGTGTGATTTCCTACCTGAGTTACGAACAACTCAAACTCACGATGGCGGGCAATGAGGCGAGCGTTGATATGAAGGTTCGATACGAGGTCAAGCCAATTGTCCTTCCTCAAACCGGGAAACCTATCTCTGTCGCACCATTTGACGCCGATGTACCGACAAAATGGGTATGGGTGGGCAATGACTGGTATTTCGTTTATGCCCCGCAGTTCGACCAGCCTCTGCTCCGCTATTGAATGAGGGGACGAAGTAGCAGCGGGCCCGGATGTGGCCGCTGCTGCTCGCTGTCAAACGCTAGATTTTCTGCGTCCAGAACTGGTACATGCCCGCAAATGTGTCGGGGTGCTCCGTTTCGAACTCATGCCAATTGTCAAGGTTCGTTCCAGATTTGTCGTCTGGGTATCTATCGTGGTACTGCTTGGAAACGGCGTCATCAACTGAAAAGCCAATGAGTTGCAGGCCAAGCAGTCTCAACGCGTCCGCCAGTTCAGGAATGGTGTAGCGCCGCTCCTGCACATGAAACAAGAGATCGCGACACTCGCTCAGGCCATAGAAGTCCCTGAACGTTGTGACGTTCCCAAATACATCTGAACTGCCTGCGCTGAGGATATCCTGTCGGCATCGCCGGATATTGTCTGCGGTAGGGGTGTAACCCTTTTCCTGAATATAGCGGCGGGTGGTGACGACACTTCGGCGCCCCAGTTCACTATAGAAACCAAGTCGCATAAAACCACGCGGGCGCAGCATGCCTACCAAACCCTTCCACGCGGTAAACGGATCAGCCATGTGGTGCAGTACGCCGACCGACTCAATCACGTCAAAGGTGCGTCCCAAACCAGGAAGCTTCAAGATGTCTGCATGTGCATACTGAATATTGGTGAGGCCCAGCTCCTTGGTCTTTCGCCGGGCGTAGCATAGACTGGAGACGCTTAGGTCAATTGCTAGAACTTCCACACCCTGATACAACTGAGCGGCCTCAATGGGCTGCTGACCCGTACCGCAACCGGCAATAAGCATTTCCGTCCTACCAACATGGCTCCACTTCAGGATTGGTGCATACGGAAAACACTGCATTAGATGGAGATCGATGGGTGTAGGCCGAATGGCTGATGCGGTCCACAACCAGCGGGGATAAGGATTCTCCTCATATTGCTCCTGAACGACTTGCGACGTCTGGTCATCAATCGCTGTGAGTCGAGCAACACTGGGCCGAAGATCCCGCTCCGTGGCAGGCTCGCGAATCTGAAGGGTAATCAAATCCTGAATCGGCCGCTCCCACTCCATTTGTACAAGAGCATTCACATCAGAAAGGCTGCTCAGGGGGCGGTAGGCTCCCAACGCTGCGATCAGGTAGCCTGACAGAGGCGTCGCGGCTCCCAAGTGACACGAAATCTCGGCTTCAACCGCAGTCACTTTCTGTAGTTCCTCCGCCGAAGTGGCAAATACAAATTCATTGATGAAACACTGCTTGGCAATGGCACAGAGCAGCGAGGACATTGCGTCATCGTAGGCTTCGGCGGCCGAAGCAGTGCCCAGCAATCTGCCGTGCACATCGAATGCCGCAGCGAGAAGCGCGTGCCGCGCCTGCGTAAGGAAGCGTTCATTCTCCACGCCTGTAATTTGCATGCACTCCAGAACCGCCATCATGAGTGGCTCGGACACCAAGGCCTGAAGCCCCCGCTCACCAAACAGTTCACCCAGGCCAAGCGGTGTCAGTCCACCGTGTTCTGAACGAACGAAGCAAGCATCGATTTCCGGATTCAGGCGAACAACTTGTATTGCTGGCGCGAAGAGCTCTGCTGGGCGGGTCCAAGCCTCGCGAATGGCTCGCAAGAGGAAGCTGCGAAACATCTCATTCGCGCCCGTAACGACGACCCTCTTTGCGCATCGCGTAAAACCCGCCTTCGCCTCCGGTGTTTCGAGAGTACACAACGCCTTCATATAGAGGATCAGCGCTTGGTCCGGTAGCACAGCCTTCTCAAGACCATATGCCTGCCCTCTGAGAGCGACTTCCTGTCCGTTGATGGCCGCAGCGTGGCGTGGAATGATGCTGGTAACGGCTCTGAAATCAGAGAACGCCTCATCGAACCTGTTCAACTTCGACATAACAATCCCTCGGCTGTAATACGCATCCGCGAAACGAGGATTCAGCTTCAATGCGTGGTCGTAGGCCGCGATGGCGCTATCAAAGTCCTGCAGCGCAGCTAACGCATTTCCGTAATTGCACTGCAAAGCGAAATCGTCCGGAGCCAGCCGAACAGCGTCGGCCAATGTCTTCACGGCACCCGGTGCATCGCCACTCTGCAACGCAATCATCCCCAGCAGGTGAAGCGCGTGTATGAATTTCGGTTGGACGGAGAGAATGCGCTCACATAGGGTTTTGGCCTGCTGCAATTGTCCGGCCTGATGCAGTTGAGCGGCTTGCTGAAACTGGAAGAGGAGATGATTCGGCTGCACGGGCAGTGCTGGCGCAAAAATGTTTGGCTTGCTCTTGGATTTCATTGACTGGGTCCGGTCTTGAGAGGCGGTATTGGATGAGAACCCCTGCACAGTAAGGCAAGAGCTGACAGTGTGATTTCATGGGCCGTCGACATCAAAGGCTGAGGGTCTCAACCCTTCGCAATGGCGTTGCCACATAGTACGAAGCGCGTCGTGCAGGGCATTGGCGACGCGACGGTGCTGGGTAACCGCAGCTTGGGGGAAACGCTGACGCAGCGTAGCGCGAAGATTGGCCAACGCATTGGCGTGATTGGCCCAACGTACGGCGATCTCCTGGTACTCGTTTGCGTTGCGTGCGATGAACTCCGACAGCCCAAGGTGCCCCAACGCGGTGTTGCCCACACGAGTCGGTGGCGTATCGCCAGCGAGGGTAACGGTCGGTACGCCCATCCACAAGCCGTGGTAATTCGTTGTTCCACCCGAATAAGGAAAGGTATCCAGGCAAAGATCGACGTCGTGGTACAGAGACAAGAACTCACTACCTGGCAGGAATGGAGCGAATCGAAGGCGTGAGGGCTCAATCCCTTTGCCTTGAAACCATTGCTTCAATGTGTTCTGCGCGTCTTCTCCTGAAATTGCACCTATCAGGATGTGCGAGCCAGGCACGCGCAACATGACCGAAGCCCATACACCGATCAGATGCGGTGACAGCTTTGAGAAGTTGTTAAAACTGCCAAAGGTGAAGTGTCCGCTTTCTACACAGGGCAAAGCGTTGACGGCAGGAGATGGTTCGAATGGCAGGAACTGCGCCACCGCCGGTATGTGTACCAGCTTTTCAACGAACATCGCATCAAACTCGCCCAGTGGCAGCCACTTCTTGTCGGCAAGGTAATAGTCGATGGCGGTCAGGCCGGTAGTCCAAGGGTAGCCAAGCCAGCTCACCTGTATCGGGGCGGGCTTTAGCGCCAACGCTTCCAGTCGGTGATGTTCGGTGTGCCCAGACAAATCAATAAGCACGTCCACCTTGTCGTCGATGACTTTCTGGGCAAACTGCGAATCGCTGAGCCGAGATACGGACCGCCACACACTAAACAACTGCTGAATCCGCAGCGCCGAATGGTCGACGCCTTGCGGGTTGGTGTAGTAACCGACGACCGTTAAATCGGGGTGTTGGACAAGATGCGCCAATACGGGCTCAAAACAGCGTCCGGCAATGTGCCCATTCATGTCTCCCGAGACAAAACCAATCCGCAAGGGCCGACTGGCCGCACCGACGCCGGGGCAAGCCCACGTAGTGGGTGTTACAGATGACTCAACGGCTCGTCCATAAGCACAATGCTCCTGATAAGCCTGTTGCGCGGGGTAGGCACAGGTTTGCGAAATCGTAAACAAGAGCACACTGTGGAGTTGCAGATTGCGAGGGTTCAGCGCCAAGGCTTTCTTGAGATGCGCCAACCCCACGTCACGGTTCCCTAAAGCAAGCTCAACCCGTCCGATGTGACGGAGTACCGATGGATCTTCAGGGAGCAGTTCCAATGCGCGGCTCAAGGATTGCTTGGCTTCACTGAACTGTTTTAGCTCGTACAGCGCCTCACCCAGATTTGCGTGTGCACCGGGAAGAGAGGGGAAGTCCACAGCGGCTTGACGCAGCACCCTCACGGCATCGTCGAATCGACCTATGGCAATGTAGGTGGCTCCCAGGTTGATATGTGCCTGAGGCGTCTGTGGCGACAGGCGGGCCGCCGTTTCCAATAGAGTCGCAGATTCTGATAGCTGGCCTTTGTCCTTCAGCAGCGTTCCCAGTTCAATCAACGCGTGGGGAAAGTCCGGAGCGATCGTGAGCGCTTGCCGAAGCATGGACTCCGCTTGCTCCAAGCGACCAGTTTCGCGTAAAAGAACAGCGAGGTTGAAAGAGGCTTGATAAAAATCCGGCTGCAGATCAACCGTAGTCCGATAGTGGCTCTCGGCTTCTTCAAGTTGGCCCAAGTCTTTGTAGACGTTGCCAAGGTTGTTGTGCAGTGGCGCATATGAAGGGGCAAGCTCAAGCGCGCGTAGGTACGTGTCGCGTGCAGACTGAAACTGCTCCGCCTGAAAGAGGGCATCGCCATAGGACATCAGCGCGCTGGGGTCGCCCGGCAGCAGCTCAGTTGCGCGAGACAGCGCCGACAAGGCATCCTTGCCCTGTCCCGCCAGCGCAGCACCCAGGATGCTCCAAGCCAAGCCCACATCGGGGTGTATATCAACCAAAGCTTTTGCTCTGGACTCCAATTCGGGAAAGGCACCCTTGAAATAGAGTTCCTCGAGCTCGGCGACCAGTCGTTCGTCGATAACCACTACCACCCCTTCAAGTCTTGGAAAGGCGTAGTGGGTCTGACGCTTGGGTGCGACAAAGAGCTTCGACCTGGTTGTAAAGGGTCCGAAGCGCATCGCCCCATTCGCCTTCCCTGGTTTGCCGGATCACCCTTACGCTGGGATACCAAGGGCTGTCCGTGCGCTCCAGGAGCCAACGCCAATCTGGCAATTTCGATACAAGCACCCAGGTATCAATGCCCATTGCTCCGCAAAGATGGGCAACGCTGGTGTCCACGCTGATCACCAAATCCAGTTGACTGCACAGCGCGGCCGTGTCAGCGAAGTCACTCAGAGCGGGGCTTAAATCGGTAATGTCTGGCCTGCTTGCCAGTGCCGCACGGTCTGATTTGCGAACATCCTTTTGCAGGCTGACATATTGAGGGCCTGCGGGTAGGGCCTCTAAGAGCAATTGCAAAGGAATACTGCGATTGCTGTCGTTGTAGTGGTCTGTGTTGCCGCTCCACGTCAGCCCGATACGCAATCCTTGCTTCGGCTTCAGGCGCTCAGCCCAGGCGGTTTGCAGGGCAGGCGGGCAGTGGAGGTAGGCTGGGAAGCAGGGAATAGTATCCAGGGTCGTGTGTGTCGCCAGCGGGAGGCTGGATAGCGGACAGTGGAAGTCAAAGTCAGGCGGTTGATCGCCACGCTGAACAATTTGTTCGACGCCGTCTAAAGTACCGAACAGTCGGGTAAGTGAAGGCGCTGTCTCCAGTATCACCCGTGCACCCCTTGCGGCCAGGACTGGGATGTATCGTGCGAACTGGATGGAGTCCCCGAGTCCCTGCTCATCGTAAACAAAAAGCGTCTTGCCTGCGATGGGCTGCTCCCCAAGCCAGAGCGGTTGCTTAAAAGCACGGCTTTGCAGTTGGTGTGCCCTAACTTTCCACCGAGATTCGTAAAATTTCCACCCCTCTGCGTACTGCCCAGTAAGCAGCAGCAGGCAGGCTAAGTTCCATTGTGCGGCATCGAATTCCTTGTTGGCAAGGAGGGCCAGCTCGTAGGCATTCATGGCCTTATCGAACTCATTCAGCCGCTCAAGTGCTACGCCCCGCCCCAGATGGGCATGCGCGTAATCAGGCTTCAGGGAGAGCGCAACATCATAGTCTTGCAGCGCTTCTTTGAATTGGCGTAGACGTATCCGTACATTGCCGAGGTTCAGAAATGTCGACGGATTGCGTGGGTTCAAGCGGGCGGACTGTTCCAGCAATTGCGCGGCCTGTTCATAGCTGCCCCGTTGTTCTTCGATTACGCCCAAGAACCGCAGCGCATCCGCGTTGTCGGGCTGATCCTGCAGAATTCCATGGTAAAGATCACGGGCCGCCACAAGCTTGCCCTGCTGCTGAAGACCTAAAGCAGTCTGTAACCTTTCGGCCACCGGCGGCTTATTGATTGTGTAACCGAAACTGCGTTGCTGGAACATAAATATGGCGCTAATTCAGAGAGCTAGGTGCCTTGCAAGGCGAAAGCAGGGAATTATCGCAGTTCGGGCTGAACCAGCGCTATTTCAGCGCGACCATCCGCGTGATCAACGAAGCACAACGGAGTTCGGGAACTCAAGCGAGGAGGATCTCTTGGTAAGCTCAACTATGCCGTGGTGTTGACGGTCTAAGCACGGGCTGTTCTTAGAACCCATGTGCTGCCATTTCCGTCCGCATTGTCGACGGAAACATGGCCACCACCGGCGACGATATGGCCATATTGATCGAGGCTGTAGCCGTCGTCTCCTCGGTAGAGGGCAAAATCCATTTGCCCGTATGTCTTGCTTGCGCTCTCCGGCTTAGTAACTCCGATGCCCACCATCATGTTGTTCACAGCAGCAACACCGATGCCAAGGTCCGCAGCCTTCTGGAAGATCTGACTCTGGGTGGGATTGCTCGCAAAGAATGTCTGAATTTCGCTCTTCGTTATCGCACGCCCCAGCGTTGGCGAAAAGTATGATGTCCATCCGCCATGTTTTCCGCCACCAATATCGGTTCCCAGCCGATTGGCAGCATCTACAAACATGGTCTCAAGCACAGGAGCGCTGATCTGTTTCATGTTCATGCCGATGCCGGTCGCCTGAAATTGCACCATTTGTGCAGCATTGAGCCCGAGCGCCTTAACCTTTGCCGTGACCTGGGCGTCGCTCGGATTGGTTGCGTAAAAGGCCTTGATGGTTTCAGCACTCGGCATCACTTTGTCAGCAGGAGACGTAGTGCTTTGGATCGTGGACTTGGCGGAGAGCGCGCCACTTGCATCCCATGCGTAACCGTTATGAGGATCAGATACAAAACTCTCTATCTGGGTCTTGAGTGAAGCCGTGTCCACATCACCATATTTTCCAACCGCCATTGCGCGCGCAATTTGGTCTTCGCTCAGGCCCAGGCTTGCCGCCTTGGCCGCAATTTGCTGAGGATCTGGCTTGCTTGCAAAGAAATTCTTGACTTCGTCGTCCGTGTAATTAGTGCCATTGCCAACATTCGCCAACGTTGCGGCGAATGATGCACCAGAAGATGTTGAAGAAGCTCTCTCTCGAGAACTGTGGTTCGAAACCATTGTGGAGCTTGCGGCACTGAGGCGGTTGATTTCAGACATGATGCATCCTATGGTTGTGGCTGTGATGCCAACTTGCAGAACGGGGCGCGTTCCTGTCAATAAATGACGTTCCATTTTCCGATCTGCGAGGGGAAATCAATCCGTGGAGAAGCCCGCGAATTCCCATTCATTTCTTTCGAAATAGAAGTCCCCCACCTAAAATCTGCTGGCCCGATCCTGCCAGCGCTTAGCAACTTATACGATGACCCCCCCTATTCAGTACGGCGCACGCCCAACGCCAGATCAATTGGAAGCACAGATTCAAGCGACCTTCAACGAAGCGCTCAGGCAACACCAACGGGGCCAATTCAAGCAAGCGCAAGCCCTTTATGAAGCCATATTGAGGGCGCAACCGCGGCACTATCAGTCACTGTATTCTTTGGGGATGTTGCACGCACAGTCGGGTAGTTTTCAAAGTGCGGCCGACTTGATTGAAAAGGCGATTGAAATACTTCCTGGCAACCCGGAGTTTCATTTTTATCTTGGCAATTGCTTGCAACAACTGCATAAACTGGAGGCTGCTGTTGAGGCCTATGACAAGGCCATCGGTCTCAGTCCAGAGTTTTCTCAGGCGCACTCCAACCGCGGATTTGCACTGCAGACACTGGGTCATCTGGATGCCGCGGTAGCCAGTTACCACAAGGCCCTTGCAATCACCGACACCGATGCGCTGGTGCACTGCAACTTGGGTGCGGCTCTGATCGGGCTCCAGCAGTTCGACGCAGCGCTTGCAGGTTGCGATAAGGCCATTGCCCTCAAGCCAGACTACGCGGAGGCGCACACCAACCGGGGCGCGGCGCTGTATGGGCTACAGCGGTTTGAAGCCGCCGTAGCCAGTTATGACCGTGCCATTGCCATCAACCCCGCCTATGCGAAAGCGCACACCAACCGAGGCGTAGCGGTGCAAGAGCTTGGGCAACTGCAGTCTGCACTGGCCAGCCACGACCGGGCAATTGCAATCAATCCAGACTACGCCGATGCCCACTCCAACCGTGGCATCACCTTGCATGCGTTGCGACGGCTGGAGGATGCCATTGCAAGCTACGACAAAGCCATAGCAATCCAACCAGTGTTTGTGGCTGCGTATTACAACCGCGGTCTTGCGCTTCACGAACTCCGGCGGCCGAATGCTGCGCTTGCGAGTTTCGACCAGGCGACTGCAATTGATCCGGAGAGCGCACAAGCGCATTTCAACAAGTCGTTGACTTTGTTGCTCGAAGGGGATTTTCAGCAGGGTTGGCCGTTGTACGAATGGCGCTGGAAAACCGAGAAGAGCAAACCCCGGGTGCGCAAATTCGGGCAGGCCCTTTGGTTGGGGGATGCCCCACTGGTCGGTAAAACCATCCTGCTGCACAGCGAACAAGGCTTTGGCGACACCATTCAATTTTCTCGCTACGCCACGCAGGTGGCCGCCTTGGGAGCCAGGGTCATCATTGAGGTTCCAGAGCCGCTGCTCGGTGTGTTGGGCGGGCTGGGCGCAAACATCGAGTTGGCGGTAACAGGCAAGCCGTTGCCGGCATTTGACTATCACTGTCCGCTGCTGTCATTGCCGCTGGCGTTCAAGACGGATGCCACATCGATTCCGGCCAGCCAGTCCTATTTGCGCAGTGACAGCGCCAAGATGGCCGAGTGGGGCCAAAGACTGGGGGCCAAAACAAAGCCACGTGTGGGCCTCGTCTGGAGTGGCAATGCGGACCACGTCAATGATCACAATCGCAGTGTTGCACTCTCCGCGCTCGTGGCTCAGCTACCCGACACACTGGAGTATGTCAGCCTGCAAAAAGAAGTGCGTGCTTCGGACAAAGGTGCGTTGGAATCAAATGCCAGCATTCGGCATTTTGGGGATGCACTCAAGGATTTCGGCGATACCGCAGCGCTGTGCGAATGGATGGACCTTGTCATCAGCGTTGACACCAGCGTGGCGCATCTGAGTGGGGCGCTGGGCAGGCCCACCTGGGTGTTGTTGCCGTATGTGCCAGATTGGCGCTGGCTGCTGGACCGCAAAGACAGCCCCTGGTATCCGTCGGTCAGCTTGTACCGGCAAAGCGACGATCGCGAGTGGGGCAATGTGTTGGAGGCCGTGAAGGCGGATTTGGTTAATCGCTACAATAAAGATAGCGAGTAAGCTATATTTCACGAGGGCTAGGGTCGGTTTTTGTTAGTAATGAATTCTGATCTACGTGAGTTTCCTGCCCACCTCGGGAGGCCTGGTCCCGGAGTGCACACACACTAAAATAGCGCATTTTTGGGCAGGAATTAGATGACACACGGTATGCCCACGGATCAGGCAGACAACGCGCCAACGCTGAACGCCGCGTGGGTGCGCCAGCTGCCAGTGGCGCCCGCCCACATACTGCTGCTGGGGGCACAGGCCGACGTCCATGCCGCGCAGCTGGAGGCGCTGGGTTACCAGGTCAATGCCCAGTCCCTCAATGCGTCCCAAGGGTTGGCGCAGTTCCCGACGCCCACACGCCAGCCTATTGGCCAGGTCAGCTTGGCCTTGCCAGGTTCCGAGGCCGCCAGCTTTGCCGCAGCTCTGGTGTTGGATTTTTCGCCCCAGATCCACCCCCTGGCGCTGTGGGACCAACTGGCCCACTGGCTGGCAGAAGACGCGGTGGTCGTTCTGGTAGGGCAGGGGGCACCCGGCGCGCCGCCCCGCATGCCGAAGTGGCTGGACTATGTCGTGGCCATCGGTGCCCGCTGCGGCTTCACCGCGCAAGAGTTGTCTGCGGACGCCGCAGCTTCAGGCGCTGGCGGCTTTGTCCGCGTGTTTCGCAAGGCAGCCGCCCCGCGCTGGCAGGTTCGCCATGTGCGGCCTACCGACTTTGGCGAGATCGCCACCCTGTTCCAGGAGGTGTTTGGCCACCCCATCAGCCGCGAGCTGTGGACCTGGAAATATGCCGACGGCCATGGCAACGGGGTGGTGGCGGCACGGCATGGCGCCTTGATTGCCCACTATGGCGGCATGTACCGCGATGTGATGTTGTGCGGCAAGCCCGACTGGGTGTTCCAGATTTGCGACGTGATGGTGCACCCCAAAGAGCGCGGGGTCATGACGCGCCAGGGGCCGTTCTTGCTGACCGCCGCCACCAGCGCCGAGATCTATGGTCCGCTGGGCTTTGGCTTCCCGAACGCGCGCGCCATGGAAGTGGCGGCCAAGATGGGGCTGTATTCTGAAGTGGGCCAGATGTCTGAAGTGCGCTGGGAGCCGTCGGCGCCCCGGTTTCGGCTGCGCACCCGATTGCAACCCGTGGTGCGCGGCAGCGCTGCCAGTCAGGCGCTGGTCAATTCCCTTTGGACTGACATGGCCCGTGACTTGCAGAGTGATGTAGTGGGCGTGCGCGACTGGGCGTTCGTCGAGCACCGCTACTTCAGCCACCCGCACAACCAGTATGAGGTCCTGGCCGTCACATCGCGCTTCACCGGTAAGACGCTGGGCGTGATGGTGTTGCGCCGCATGGAGGCCATGTGCGAGCTGGTGGATGTGATCACCGCGCTGGAAAATCTGCCCCTGCTCATTGACCAGGCGCGCCGCCTGACCGGGCTGTGGGGCTTGCCCTACCTGTACTGCTGGATTACCAAGAACCACCTGTCGCGCTTCCTGGCAACCGAAGGCCAGGAGGTGGCGTTGAACGTGAGTATCCCCACCAGTTGCTGGACCGACGACCCGCGCGCCGACATCTTCAAGGACCGCTGGTGGCTGATGTCCGGCGACACGGACTTTCGGTAAACGCCCGCCTCCTAAAATA
>Ga0208398_100574_pt1 | contig 21778 bp, 16 predicted proteins | sample LakWasMe79_HOW10_2_FD_183905 | JGI IMG/M metagenome (GOLD analysis project Ga0208398, IMG submission 183905) | Freshwater sediment methanotrophic microbial communities from Lake Washington under simulated oxygen tension - Sediment Metagenome... | ecosystem: Environmental > Aquatic > Freshwater >...
CCCATTTATTTTTGCTTTATTTTTTAATACACTGATAACCTTAATTTTACAAAACCAATTTTTGAGGATTTATACGTTCGAAACGGCTTTTTCAGGTGTTTTGCCGTTTTTAACGCTTTTTCAGGGGCTTCTTTGCCGGTTTGACAAACCGGAAAGGCTTTTTATTCCCAGCGGATGTTTTACTCCTTATATATAAGGTACATTCTTCCTCTCTTATGAAAACACATTCCCTAGCCCTGATAGAAGCGGCATCCTTTTCCTTTTTCCTTTAAAAAGGAAAAGATAAAGCGGATAGCAGGAATAAGCTCCTGAATATTAGGATTGGCTCAAAAACAAAAAGAGGCAATTACTCTTTTAGTAACTACCTCTTTAATATCTGACGTGAAAATTTTATTTTGCTTTATTACTCCAAGACTCTTCCAATTTATCATAATCTACTGGATTTGCTGCCTCTTGTTTACGAAGCCTGCCTGACTCAAACCCTCTTACTAATATAGTCTCTATTAAAAAATCTTCATTGACTTCATAAGGTCTGTATTTTAATTTCAGATCAATATTAAACATACTTGCAGCCGTATTGGACCAAAATGCTTTCCAACCGCTTTTAAGATTCTTAATTAACTCATAGGTTGATGTCCCTGTTTGTCTGTCAATTAATTTAACTAAGATTTGCCCTTGCTTTTTAGAGAGCTTCTTTAATCTTGCTTCAAATTCATTGGTTAAATAATCTTCAACAATTTTAAAGTATCTTTTTTTGTCCTTATTATTAGTGAATTTCTCCATTCCTCTATTCAATGAAGTAAGCCTTTCTGAAGCAATTCTTGCATAAGGATAGGTAGCATAAACTCTTTTTTGCAGTAATAAAAATTGTTTTTTGTCTTCATCACTCATCTTATGCCTCTCAATCACCAATTCTGGCAATACAATTGTGTCTCCAAATATGCTGTCTGCTTCTGTTAAGACATATCCCATTTGATTGTTATTATTTTTTGTGTCTTGCGCATAACCTGAAAGTGATACGAAAAAAGAGAAAACTAATATTCTATAAAGCTTCATGAAGAAATATTTTTAACACAAAACTATACATTAAATACAAAACTATAAAGACAAATTTTTAATTTAGCGAAAAATAATTTTTATGAGTACTGAATCAATATTGAATGCATCATCCATAACCTTTTTAGAGAACTATTTAAACAATGCCTCTCCTACCGGCTTTGAAAGCGAAGGACAAAAAATATGGATGAATTATCTAAAACCATACGTAGATACTTTTATTACCGATACCTACGGAACCGCCGTTGGAGTTATTAATCCCGAAGCTCCTTACAAAGTTGTCATAGAAGGCCATGCGGATGAAATTGCCTGGTACGTGAACTACATAACCGATGACGGATTGGTGTATGTTATACGCAATGGAGGCTCCGACCACCAAATAGCTCCGTCTAAACGCGTAAATATCCACACTAAAAACGGAATTGTAAAAGGCGTTTTTGGATGGCCGGCTATTCATACCCGAAACAGAGACAAAGAAGAAAACCCAAAAATCAGCAATATTTTTATCGATTTAGGCTGTGAAACTAAAGAACAAGTCGAAAAATTGGGCGTTCATGTAGGTTGTGTCATTACCTATCCCGATGAATTTATGATTATGAACGAAAATAAATTTGTTTGCCGTGCTATAGATAACCGTATGGGAGGATTTATGATTGCAGAAGTTGCCCGCTTATTGCATGAAAACAATATTAAACTGCCTTTCGGTTTATATATCACAAATGCTGTTCAGGAAGAAGTAGGTTTGAGAGGAGCAGAAATGATTACCCAAACCATCAAACCAAACGTAGCTATTGTTACAGATGTTTGTCATGATTCTACTACTCCGATGATTGACAAAAAAATTGAAGGAGAAACTAAAATAGGCAAAGGCCCAGTAGTTACTTATGCTCCGGCTGTTCAAAATAATCTGAGAGAGCTGATTCTGAATACAGCAGTTGAGAAAAATATTCCGTTTCAACGCTTGGCCTCATCAAGAGTTACCGGCACAGATACCGATGCATTTGCGTACAGCAACGGCGGTGTAGCTTCGGCTTTGATTTCGTTGCCACTAAGATACATGCACACTACTGTCGAAATGGTTCACCGCGAAGATGTAGAAAACGTGATTAAATTGATTTATGAAACATTATTGAAGATTGAGAACAACGAAACCTTCTCCTATTTTAAATAAAAATTAAAGCACCATTATACAGTGGTGCTTTTTTTTTTATAAAGTTCTCAATGTTATAAATTTACAAATACTTTCAAATAAATACTTCTATTATGGATGTAGAAATACTAGCCCGAATACAATTTGCCTTCACTATTGCCTTCCATTATATCTATCCTCCGTTAAGCATCGGTATCGGATTAATAATGGTAATCATGGAAGGACTTTACCTTAAAACCGGAAATAAAGATTACGAAATTCTGACCCGCTTTTGGATTAAAATATTTGCACTGACTTTTGGAATAGGAGTTGCCACCGGAATTATCATGGAGTTTGAATTTGGAACTAATTGGGCTGTGTATTCGCGTTATGTAGGTGATATTTTTGGAAGTGCATTAGCTGCCGAAGGATTGTTTGCTTTCGGTCTGGAAAGCACTTTTCTGGGAGTTCTGCTTTTCGGGTGGAATCGAGTAAAACCCTGGGTACATTTTGTATCAACTTTAGGAGTCTTTTTAGGTTCAATGTTCTCAGCGGTTTGGATTGTAGTTGCCAATTCCTGGCAGCAAACTCCGGCAGGTTATCATATTGTCGGCTCAGGACTGCATGCCCGCGCAGAAGTAACCGATTTTTGGGCAATGGTTTTTAATCCCTCAAGTGTTGACCGAATCATTCATACCTGGCAGGGCGCTATTTTGGCTGGGGCGTTTTTGGTTTTAAGCGTACATGCCTACTACATCAGGAAAGGGCGTTATGTAGAAATTTCTAAAAAAGCTTTTAAAATTGCTCTGACTGTTGCCACAGTTTTTTCTCTTACACAGTTGCTTTCAGGTCACAGTACGGCTGATGGAGTTGCGGTCAACCAACCCGCAAAACTGGCTACAATGGAAGGACATTTTGAAAAAGACAAACCTGCCGACTTATATCTTCTGGGCTGGGTTGATAAAGAACATCAAAAAGTAACTGGGATTGGAATACCTGGCGGATTATCTTTCCTGGTACATCAGGATTTTAAGGCCCCCATAAAAGGATTGAATAATTTTCCAGTTGAAGACAGACCCAGCCAAATAAATGCCGTTTTTCAATTTTATCATATTATGGTTATTATTGGAATGTTTTTAATCGGGCTTACATTATACGCCAGTTTTTCATGGTGGAGAGGAAAATTATTTGAAACCAAATGGCTTTTATGGATTTTTTCATTTTCAGTTATTTTACCCCAAATAGCGAATCAAGTTGGATGGTTTACCGCCGAAATAGGAAGACAGCCTTGGGTTGTTTACGGGCAGTTACGAACCAGTGCTGCATTCTCACAAGAAGTTTCTTCACAGCAAATTGTATTCTCATTAGTTATGTTCACTGTCGTTTACTCATTATTGTTAGCGTTATTTCTTTACACTGTAAATAAAAAAATAAAGCACGGCCCTTATGATGAATCTGAATCAACAGTAACTTTCAAATCCTTTTAATCTTTACACTATGGAAACTTTTTTAGGAATTGATTATCCAACATTATGGTATTTAGTAATCGGACTGTTATTTTCAGGTTATGCAATATTGGAAGGTTTTGATTTTGGAGCAGGAGCCTGGCATTTATTTTTTAGAAAAGATTTAAGCCGAAGAATTGCCATAAATGCTATTGCCCCCGTTTGGGATGCCAATCAGGTTTGGCTGATTATTGGTGGCGGAGCATTATTTGCAGGATTTCCTGTAATGTACTCCACAATGTTATCAGCAATGTATGTACCCTTTATGCTATTTTTAATGCTGAATGTGCTTCGTGCTGCAGCCATAAAATTTAGAAGCGTCGAAGAAATGAAGTGGTGGAGAAAAAGCTGGGACATTATTTACAGCTTTTCAAGCATCCTTATTGCATTTTTACTTGGTGTTGTTTTGGCAAATATTTTACAAGGCTTTCCTTTGGGGGAAAATTTCAGTTATCAGGGAGGTGTGTTTTTCTCCTTTTTAAATCCTTACGCCATAATGGTTGGATTTACTACACTTTCCATTTTCATGACACAAGGCGCTATCTATCTTCTATTAAAAACAGAAGGACGATTACACGCCAGACTCACATTTTTACTCAAAAAAGGAATGATATTCTTTATTATCAGCTTTGGAATCACAACGCTTTATACTTTGGTTTTTATTCCGGAAGTTACAGCCAATTTCAGGGCTAATCCTATTTATTTCATTGTGCCTGTTATTTCTTTTTTGGCTGTAGCCAATGTTCCCAGATTGGTTTCGAAAAAGCAATACATGAGGGCATTGATTTTTTCGTCATTGACTATGGCTTTTTTACTGATACTCGTTGCTTTGCAATTATACCCTACCCTATTAATCTCAACAATTGACCCAAAATTCAGCGTAACCATTTACAATGCGGCTTCATCACAGAAATCACTAGGCATAATGCTGACTATTGTTGCTATTGGTGCGCCCTTATTGGGAGCCTACTTTTTCTTTTTGTACCGAACATTCAATGGAAAAGTTAAACTGGATGATACCAGCTATTAAATTATTAAATCAAACTGTTTTAAAATCCCAAAATGAAATACATATACCTTTTACTTGCTGTATTCAGTACAACTTTACTTTGGTCAATTATCAATCCAAAAGAAGGCTTTACATGTTTTCTTGAAATTATTCCGGCTATAATCGGGATTATCATCTTGGTCTTGACTTTTAAAAAATTTCAATTCACCAACTTTACTTATACTTTGATTTTAATTCATTGTATTATTCTCTTCATTGGCGGTCATTACACCTATGCTGAAGTTCCTTTTTTTGAATATATCAAAGACATTTTTCATCAAAGCCGAAATAATTATGACAAAGTTGGACATTTTGCACAAGGATTCGTTCCGGCTATGATTATTCGAGAATTGTTTATTCGCAAAAAAGTAATTGCAAACCAAAGTTTTTTCAGCTTTATTATTGTTTCAATTTGCCTGGCGATCAGTGCCGCTTACGAATGGATTGAGTGGTTTGTTTCTATCGCTACAGGAGACGGAGGTGATGCATTTCTAGGGACTCAGGGATATGTCTGGGATACCCAGTCGGATATGCTTTTCGCTACTATTGGAGCTATTACAGCTTTATTGTTGTTTTCAAAAATACAAGACAGGCAACTTATTGGAATATAATTATTAACAAAAAAAGCATCATTACAATCCTCATAATGGTGCTTTTTTATACTCCTTGAATTAGTTTTTCTTACCATACCAAATTTTTACTTAATTCATTCCGATAATTTTTTTATAATTAAATGTATTAACAGGCAAAGAGTCACTGTTGATTTTTTTAAAATTCAATGGTCTTGATTCATTAGTTTCAGTGCTTTCAATAATCATTTCAAGCTCAGAAATCTCATCTTCAATAGTTCTTTCTGTATAAAGAGGAGAAGTTTCATTTGAAACTGTATTTTCAATAATCAAATCAGATTGAGTAATTATTTCTTTCATTGATTCTTCATAGGCCATAAATTCCAAATCATCCGAAGCTTCATTCTCAATTATTTTGTCACCTTCAGATATAATTTCTTTAACTGTTTTACGATTATAAGCTATGACTGTTTCCGGATTGAACGCTTCTGTTTCTTCGCTTAAATCTGGTTTAACTAATTTTACTTTTTCAGTTGATACTCCTTTATTATCAACTAAAATATCATCCTTAAATGAACTGACCGGTCTGCCAACGCTGTTTGCTGCATTACAAACATTAGTTAATGATACTAATGCTATTCCTAAAATTAAAAGTGAATTTTTCATGATTTTTTTGATTTGATTGATTGATTGATTGATTGATTGATTGATTGATTTGATTGATGATTTGATTGATTGTTTTTTTAAAGGGACATCTTGTTTGGTGATGCCCCTTTATTTTTTTTTTAATTTTGTTTCAAAAGCTCAACAGCTTCATTAGCATTTGATAATTCTGCATATTTCAAAGCTGTAAATCCATTTTCGTCTTTTTCATTAAGACGGGCTCCTTTTGAAAGTAAAAATTTAATGATTTCTGTTTTGTTGTAACGTGCCGCAATCATTAACGGACTTAAACCGTTTGAGTTTTCATTTACATCTGCTCCATATTCAACAAATTTTTTCACTGTCTCTATATCCCCTTTTCTAATAGCAACACTCAAAGGTGTTATTGTTTCACTGAATTCGATTTTGTTTTTGACTCCGGAAAATGAATTAGCATTTGATGCTAAAGAAACATTTGCAAAAGCTACTAAAGCTACTCCTAGATAAACGATTGATTTTTTCATAATAATTGTTTTTTGATTGATGATTGATTTTTAGTTTATAAATTGGTTTATATAATAATATCCTATACAAATATATGTCTTAAAAAAGGTATTGTGTATCACATAGTACTTAAATTTAACTTTTTATTAACTTTTAAAACCATTTATTGGGGGAAAAAACGGTGTAGTATTTAACTGAAGTGTCATTTGAACTTTTTTACTATTACACTGATATTCAATAGACTTAATTTAAAATAGAATGTTACTTCAATTAGCTAAATTTAACATTAGTTTAAAACAGCATAGCTTTTTTGAGTAATTTTTTTCGTTCTAAATCTAACAATCACAATTTAAAAAATTATAAAGCAAAAAAAAACTGCTTCAAAATTTGAAGCAGTTTTTATAGAAAAATGGCAAATGATACTATACGATTTTGCCTTTTACAATTTCATCTACAATTTCTGGATTTAATAATGTCGTAATATCACCAAAATTAGAAAAATCACCCTCAGCAATTTTACGCAAAATACGTCTCATGATTTTTCCAGATCTGGTTTTTGGCAAACCTGTCACATATTGAATTTTATCCAATTTGGCAATTGGGCCAATGTGGTCAGCAATGTGCTGATTAATCTCTTTTGACAAGTTATCTCTATCTCTGTATTCTCCAGATTCTTTAAGGATAACATATCCGTACAAAGCATTCCCTTTAATATCATGAGGAAAACCGACAATTGCGGACTCAGCAACTGCAGGATGCTCATTAATAGCATCTTCTATTGGAGCAGTTCCTAAATTATGTCCGGAAACAATTACCACATCATCAACACGTCCTGTGATTCTATAATAACCGACTTCATCACGCAATGCTCCGTCTCCTGTAAAATATTTTCCTGGAAAAGCAGAGAAATAAGTGTCTTTATATCTTTGATGATCTCCCCAAATGGTTCTTGCAATACCTGGCCATGGAAATTTAATGCATAAACTTCCGTCTACCTGATTGCCCTCAATTTCATTACGTTTATCATCCATTAGAACAGGTTGTATTCCTGGCAATGGCAATGTGGCGTATGTTGGTTTTGTAGGAGTAGTGAAAGCCAATGGAGCAATCATAATACCTCCAGTTTCAGTTTGCCACCAGGTATCAACTACCGGGCAACGTTTTCCTCCAACGTGGTCATTATACCAGTGCCAAGCCTCCTCATTAATAGGCTCTCCTACTGAACCGATAACTTTCAGTGATTTTAATGGGAATCTTTGAACATAAGACAAATTTTCTTTAGCCAAAGCACGAATTGCAGTCGGAGCTGTGTAAAACTGAGTCACTTTGTGTTTTTCGATTGTTTCCCAGAAACGGCTGAAATCAGGATAAGAAGGAATTCCCTCGTAAATTACAGTTGTAGCACCATTTAATAACGGTCCGTATAAAATATAGGAGTGACCTGTAATCCAGCCTATATCAGCTGTACACCAGAAAATATCATTCTCTTCGTAATTAAATACATTTTTAAAAGTATAGGCGGCATAAACCATATAACCGGCCGTAGTATGAACCATTCCTTTTGGTTTTCCGGTCGAACCTGAAGTATATAATATAAATAATGGATCTTCCGCATCCATTATTTCGGCAACACTGTTGTTTATTGCATTATCAAGAAGCGGTTGCAGCCATTGATCACGACCTGCTTTCATCTTAACATCAGCATTAGTTCTTTTGGCTACCAAAACTGAAGCAACTGACGGACAAGTTTCTAAAGCATCATCAATTATTCCTTTTAAATCAATTACTTTATTCCCGCGGTAACCTCCATCGGAAGTAATAACCATTTTACACTCACAATCATTTATTCTTGAAGCTACAGCAGAAGCAGAAAAACCGGCAAAAACTACAGAATGTATTGCACCGATTCTGGCGCAGGCCAAAACAGCTATCGCCAATTCAGGTATCATGGGCAGATAAATACAAACACGGTCTCCTTTATTAATGCCTTGTTCCCTTAAAACATTGGCCATTTTTGAAACACGCTCATATAATTCGTTATAACTTATGTGTACTGCTTCTTCAGAAGGGTCATTAGGTTCAAAAATAATAGCTGTTTTTTCGCCTTTTTTTGCCAAATGTCTGTCGATACAGTTTTTTGTAATATTAACTTTTGCGTCAACAAACCATTTTACTTCGGCATCAGCCATATTAAAATCGACAACTTTGTCCCAGTATTGATACCAAGTGAAGTTTTCTTCAGCAATTTTTCCCCAGAATTTTCGGGGTTCTCGAATTGATTTATTATAATGTTTAAAGTATTGTTCTAAACTGTCAATTTTAAAATAACTCATCTTTTTTAATTTTTCTATAAAAGTATTAAATCTCTTCGGTTTTCAAAACTATTAATTTACAAAATATTTCAAAAACATAATAAAAAACGGGACTTCTTCAAAAATTTATGAATTTTTAATAACGTTTGAGACATATAAGCATATTTAAAACAAGAAAAGGACATAATAGAAAACTAAAATGCCCTTTTATTAACAATATTCAACAAACAATTATATTCTTTCTTTAAAAAGAATCTCTTTATAAAATAACCAACTAGGGATTACTTCACTTAACTTACAGCTCGTTCGAAGTTAAGTGAATGTAACAGCAAAAAATATCATTAATTGTCCAATAAGTGCTTACTAATTCAAAATATTTAAACCTTATATGATATTATGCAAATCCCAGCACACCCTCATGTGTGGTAATCCTAATCTTTATTTTACTTATCCAATAATTTTTTTCATTGCAGTCATTGATTCTCTCAACCATGCCCCAACTTCTTCAACCGGGTGGTTTCTAATAATTGCATTAACTTCAATTAATTCTTTATTATCAACTCCGTTATTACCGCTGTTAAATGGACGGCCTACCAAGTTACTTGGTGCATTTTTCACATATTCAGCGATTAATGGCTTACAAGCATGGTCAAATAAATAACATCCGTATTCTGCAGTGTCAGAAATAACTCGGTTCATTTCGAATAATTTCTTTCTTGCAATTGTATTAGCAATTAATGGCGTTTCGTGTAACGATTCGTAATAAGCAGATTCTTCGATAATTCCTGAATCAGTCATTGCTTCGAAAGCCAATTCAACACCTGCTCTTACCATTGCAACCATCAATACACCGTTATCAAAATATTCCTGCTCCGAAATTTCAACATTACCCGCTGGAGTTTTCTCGAAATTAGTTTCTCCTGTTGCAGCTCTCCATGTCAACAAGTTTACATCATCATTTGCCCAGTCTTCCATCATTGTTTTAGAGAAATGCCCGGAAATGATATCATCCATATGTTTTTGGAATAATGGACGCATAATATCTTTCAATTCTTCAGAAGCATTAAATGCAGCGATTTTTGCCGGATTTGACAATCTGTCCATCATGTTAGTGATACCACCGTATTTTAAAGCTTCAGTAATTGTTTCCCAACCGTATTGGATTAATTTAGAAGCATATCCTGCATCAACACCTTCAGCAACCATTTTATCAAAACATAAAATCGATCCTGTTTGCAACAATCCGCAAAGGATAGTTTGCTCACCCATTAAATCTGATTTTACTTCAGCAACGAAAGAAGATCTCAATACTCCTGCTCTATTACCCCCTGTAGCAACTGCATACGCTTTAGCTTCATCCAATCCTTTTCCTTGTGGATCATTTTCTGGGTGAACAGCGATAAGTGTAGGCACACCAAAACCTCTTTTATATTCTTCACGCACTTCAGAACCTGGACATTTTGGAGCACACATAATTACAGTGATATCTTTACGAATCTGCATTCCTTCTTCAACGATATTGAAACCGTGAGAATAAGCTAAAGTTGCTCCTTGTTTCATCAAAGGCATAATAGCACCTACTACTGCAGTATGTTGTTTGTCCGGCGTAAGGTTACATACTAAATCAGCTGTTGGGATTAATTCTTCATAAGTCCCCACTTTGAAACCATTATCATTAGCATTTTTGAAAGAAGCTCTCTTTTCAGCAATAGCCTCAGCACGCAATGCATAAGAAATATCCAAACCTGAATCTCTCATGTTCAAACCTTGATTCAAACCTTGGGCACCACAACCTACAATGACTACTTTTTTCCCCGCTAATGCAGTTATTCCATTTGCAAATTCTGATTGATCCATGAATTCGCAAACTCCTAATTGTTCTAATTGTAATCTAAGTGGTAATGAATTGAAATAATTTGCCATTTTTTTTAATATTTAATGAATGTAAAATTTATAATTGAAAATTGTAATCTCCATTTCTACAATTCTATTGCAGATATGCTTTATTTTTTATTTAAATGCTTCCAGTATTGCTGAAATTTCCATTTTTTCTTTTGAAATCGATATTCTTCCGGAGCGAACAAACTGCATGATTCCGTAAGGTTTTAGTTTTTCGTATAATTCTTCAATTTCTGATCTTTTTCCAGATTTTGAAATCACAAAAAATTCTCTTGATACAGTAACAATTTCAGATTTGCTGTCTTTTATAATATTCTGAATCTGTCTTTCGTCAAAAAGCAAACTGGATGCTATTTTGAAAATGGCACTTTCCAAAAAAATAGTTTCCTCATCGATGTGATAGAATGCTTTGATTACCTCAATTTGCTTTTCTATCTGCCCTACAATGTTCTGAACCCATTTTTCTGTGGTGTTCACAACAATTACAAATCTCGAAACATTTTCAATTTCAGATTCGGAAACATTCAGACTCAATATATTGATGTGGCGTTTCAAGAATATACCTGATATTCTATTGAGTAAGCCAACGTTATTTTCTGAATAAACAGAAATGGTGAACATTTTATTTTCCATTTTTTCTTAGTTTTTTTAGCTTAATCTCATATCTGAAACTGATGCCCCTGTTGGTATCATTGGAAATACATTGTTTTCCTTTTCTATCATAACTTCCAAAAAATATGAATCTTTAGAAGCCAGCATTTCGGCAACAGCTCCGTCTAACTCTTCTCTTTTGGTGATTTTTTTGGATTTAATATGATATCCTTCGGCAATAGCAACAAAATTTGGATTTATCATTACAGTCGAAGCATATCTGCTGTCAAAGAATAATTCCTGCCATTGACGCACCATTCCCAAAAATTCGTTATTTAAAACCACAATTTTCACAGGGACTTTTGTTTGAAAAATAGTACCTAATTCCTGAATATTCATTTGAAAACCTCCGTCACCAATAATTGCTACAACTTCTCTTTCCGGTTTTCCCATTTTTGCCCCGATTGCAGCCGGCAAAGCAAATCCCATTGTTCCCAAACCACCTGAAGTGATATTACTTTTGGTCGAATTGAATTTTGCATAACGGCAGGCAAACATTTGGTGTTGTCCCACATCCGAAACAATTATCGCATCGCCTTTTGAATGTTTATTAATCATTTCAATAGTTTCCCCCATTGAAATTCCGCCTTTAACCGGTTTTAACTCATCTTTGATTACAGCATCAAATTCAACTTTGTATTTTTCTTTGAATTCATTGTGCCAGGCATCATGTTTTTTGCTTTCAATAAGAGGAATCAAAGCAGTTAGTGACTCCTTAACATCTGCAAGTACAGCAATATCTGTTTTTACATTTTTGTCTATTTCGGCAGGATCAATTTCGAAATGGATTACTTTTGCCTGTTTAGCATATGTAGCCAAATTTCCGGTAACACGGTCATCAAAACGCATTCCCAATGCAATCAAAACATCGCATTCATTGGTTAAGATGTTTGGTCCGTAATTTCCATGCATTCCTAACATACCTACATTCAAAGGATGATCGGTCGGCAAAGCGGAAAGTCCCAAAATAGTCCAAGCAGCAGGAATTCCTGATTTTTCGACTAAAGCTTTTAATTGATCCTCAGCCTGACCTAAAATAATTCCCTGACCAAAAACGATATATGGTTTTTTGGCACTGTTTATTAAAGCAGCAGCTTCTTTGACTTTTTCAAGATTTAAAGCTGGTTTTGGCGTATAACTTCTAATTGCTGTACATTTTTCATAACTAAAATCCAGTTCGTCAAATTGAGCATTTTTTGTGATGTCTATCAATACTGGCCCCGGACGTCCTGATCTTGCTATAAAAAAAGCTTTTGCAATAATTCCAGGAATTTGTGAAGCTTCAGTTACTTGAAAATTCCACTTGGTCACTGGAGTTGAAATTCCGATAATATCAGTTTCCTGAAATGCATCCGAACCTAATAAATGTCTTCCAACTTGTCCTGTAATACATACAATTGGAGTTGAATCAATCTGAGCATCTGCGATTCCGGTAACTAAATTTGTAGCTCCCGGTCCTGAAGTTGCGATAGCAACCCCGACTTTTCCTGTAGCTCTTGCGTATCCTTGAGCCGCGTGTGTAGCACCTTGTTCGTGACGTACTAAAACATGGTGTAATTTATCCTGAAATTTATATAATTCATCGTAAACAGGCATAATAGCTCCTCCCGGATAACCATAAACCAAGTCTACTCCTTCTTCTAACAAACATCTTATAACGGCTTCTGCCCCTGATATTTTCATAGTATATTTTTTTTCAAAAAACAGTTCTAAATTCAATTGCAATGGCAAGTTTCAATTTCAAATCTTCATTTTTATTGATATTGCAATTGTCTTTTTGATATTGATTTTTGATATTGTTATTTTAAAAATTAATTATCGGTAACACAGCCTGTTGATGCACTTGAAACCGATCTTGCATATTTAAGCAAAACTCCTTTGTTTACTTTTAAAGGAGGCTGAACCCAACTCGCTTTTCGAGCTGCAAATTCTTCGTCAGATATCTTCAGGTTGATAGTATTTTTTACAGCATCGATAGCAATCAAATCACCATCCTTAACCAAAGCAATACCACCACCATCATAAGCCTCAGGTGTAATATGTCCTACCACAAAACCATGTGAACCTCCGGAGAATCTACCATCAGTGATTAGAGCACAGCTGCTTCCTAATCCTGCTCCGATAATTGCAGATGTAGGTTTCAGCATTTCAGGCATCCCCGGACCACCTTTTGGTCCACAATACCTGATGACGACTACATCTCCCGGTTTTACTTTTCCGGCCTGAACTCCTGGGATTACATCAAATTCACCTTCAAATACTACAGCCGGACCTTCAAAATACTCTCCTTCTTTACCGCTGATTTTAGCAACACAGCCTTCAGAGGCAAGATTTCCATATAAAATCTGGATATTTCCTGTTGGTTTCAAAGCTTTTTGAATATCATGAATCACTTGCTGCCCATCCTGCAAATCTGCTATTTCGGCTAAATTTTCAGCAACCGTTTTTCCAGTTACAGTTAAACAGTCTCCATGAATTAATCCTTCTTTCAACAAATATTTCAATACTGCAGGAACACCTCCAACAGCATGAATATCTTCCATCATATATTTCCCGCTAGGTTTCAAATCTGCAAGTACAGGTGTTTTATCACTAATTTTCTGAAAATCATCAATTGTGATTTCAACGTCTACAGAGTGAGCCATAGCTATTAAGTGCATAACTGCATTTGTAGAACCTCCAAGAACAGCTACAAGAGTAATTGCGTTTTCAAAAGCCTTACGAGTCATAATATCTCTTGGCTTGATATCTTTTTCCAACAAAACTCTGATTGCTTTCCCTGCATTCAGACATTCATCTTTTTTCTCCTGGCTTAAAGCTGGGTTTGATGAACTGTAAGGCAAACTCATCCCTAGAGCTTCAATAGCCGATGACATTGTATTTGCAGTATACATTCCACCGCAGGCACCTGGTCCCGGGCAAGAATTTTGAATTACACCTTTATAATCTTCATCACTGATTTCATTTTTAAACTTTTTACCTAAAGCTTCAAAAGCGGAAACGATATTTAAAGATTCTCCTTTCCATTTTCCAGAGTGAATTGAACCTCCATAAACCATAAGTGACGGACGGTTTAATCTTCCCATTGCAATCAATGCTCCAGGCATATTTTTATCACAGCCAGGAATTGCAATTAAACTGTCATACCATTGTGCTCCACAAACTGTTTCAATAGAATCGGCAATTACATCACGGGAAACCAATGAATAACGCATTCCTTCTGTTCCATTTGAAATTCCGTCACTTACACCAATAGTATTAAAAATAAGTCCGACCAGATCCGCATCCCAAACACCTTTTTTAACATCTTTTGCCAAATCATTTAAGTGCATGTTACAAGTATTACCGTCGTAACCCATGCTTACGATTCCTACCTGAGCTTTTTTTAGATCTTCCTCTGTTAAACCTATTCCGTACAACATTGCTTGTGCTGCCGGTTGAGTAGCATCTTGCGTAATCGTCTTACTGTATTTATTTAATTCCATTGTATTGTATAATTTGTGTATTTTAAATTTTATCTAAAAAAAAACCTCCCAAAATTATGGGAGGTTTTAAATATGCTTTTCCTTTATATTTATACCAATCCCTTTTCATATGTGATAACCACAATGACACTTAGAACTAAAAGGACGTTGGTAATTCGTTTCATTTTTTATTTTTTAACACTGCAAAAGTATAAAAAACAAACCCATTCAACAAATATTTTATCAACAAACTAAGAGTTTTTAGTGATATAACTTAATATTTTATGATTTTTATTAACTAAACAATAGTTGACTGTCCAATTTGAACATTATCATTTTTGAAATACAAATCATCTTTACTTAATATGACGTTTGAAATAAAATCTCCAACATCATTTGTTCCAAATCTGGAACCTGGATTCAAATCAATTGTAACCACTTTATATTCAATAGCTTTCTCGACAGCTTCATATACTTTTTTGGCTTCTTTTTCCAAACCAAAATGCTGCAACAACATAGCTGCTGACAAGATAGAGGCAATTGGATTGGCAATATTCTTTCCTTTTGCCTGCGGATAAGAACCGTGGATAGGTTCAAAAAGCGCTTTATTATTACCAACCGAAGCTGACGCCATTAAACCAATAGAACCCATAATCGCACAAGCTTCATCAGAAAGTATATCTCCAAATAGATTTTCGGTCAAGATTACGTCGTACTGCTTAGGATCTGTGATTATCTGCATGGCAACATTATCAATATATTGGCATTCCAATTTCACATCCGGATATTGCAGTGCAATTTTTTTGACAATTTTTCTCCACAATCTGGAAGTCTCCAGAACATTGGCTTTATCGACAAGTGTTACTTTTTTTCTTCTCGTTTGTGCTGCTTTGAAAGCCTGATGTGTAATACGGTTAATTTCATTTTCAGAATATTCACATATATCTGATGCGAAAGTACCATCTTCATTAATTACTTTTTCACCATAATAAGAACCTCCCGTCAGTTCTCTGAAAACTACAAAATCTACATTTTCAATAACTTCTTTTTTTATAGGAGAAGCGTCCAATAGATTTTTAAACGGCTTAATTGGTCTGATATTAGCATAAAGCCCTAATTCTTTTCTAAGCTTTAAAAGACCTTGCTCCGGACGGATTTTAGATTCAGGATCTTTATCATATTTTGGGTTTCCTATAGCTCCAAACAATACCGCATCTGTATTTAAACAAAGATTTAAAGTTTGTTCCGGCAAAGGATTTCTCGTTTTTTCGATTGCCACAGCACCAATCAAAGCATCTTCAAAAATAAACTCATGATCATAGGCCACACTAATAGCGTACAATGCTTTTTTAGCTTGCAAAATAACTTCTGGACCTACACCATCACCTGAAAGCACTGCTATTTTTAAGTTCATATTATTTATTTTTTAAGAATGAATTATTTAGCTAAAAATTAATTAACGTATATATTACTAGCTTCAATAATTTGGTGAATATCACTATCTAAGACTTCTTTTTTAATATCTGCAAATTTTAAAAACTCAACATACACAATATCCAATTGTGTTTTTGTAAGCTCATAACCAACTTTTTTGGCTCTGTAGGCCAAAGCCGCTCTACCACTTCTGGCTGTCAGAATAATAGAAGACTCATTGACACCAACATCCAAAGGATCCATGATTTCATAAGTCGCTCTGTTTTTAATCACACCATCCTGATGAATTCCAGAACTGTGTGCAAAAGCATTAGCCCCAACAATTGCTTTATTCGGTTGAACAATCATTCCCATACTTTCAGAAACCAAACGGCTCATTTCGTTCAATTGCTTACTGTCAATATCAGTATATAAATTTAAATAAGGATGTTGTTTAAAAATCATAACAACTTCTTCAAGTGCTGTATTTCCAGCTCTCTCCCCTATTCCATTAATAGTACATTCGATTTGACGTGCACCATTTACAGCACCAGCAATTGAATTTGCAGTTGCCATTCCCAAATCATTGTGACAATGACAAGAAATAGTTACATTGTCAATTCCTTTTACGTTTTCTTTAAGGTATTTTATTTTTGCACCATATTCCTCAGGCAGACAATATCCTGTAGTGTCCGGAATATTAAGAACAGTAGCTCCGGATTTGATTACTTCTTCGCAAACTTTTGCCAAGAATGCATTATCAGTTCTACCAGCATCTTCAGCATAAAACTCTACATCCTCAACATACTTTTTTGCGTGAGCGACCGCATGTTTTGCTCTGGCAATTACATCTTCAGGTGTAGTCTGCAGTTTATGGATAATATGCGAATCAGAAGTTCCTATTCCTGTATGAATTCTAGGTCTTACTGCATGTTTCAAAGCCTGAGCCGCTACATCAATGTCATTTTCCACAGCTCTTGTAAGTCCGCAAACAGTTGCATTTTTAACAATTTTACATATTTCGGAAACAGATAAAAAATCACCTGGACTAGAAACAGGAAAACCAGCTTCAATAACATCTACCCCCATTTCGTCAAGTCGATTAGCTATAACGAGTTTTTGGTTGGTGTCTAATTTACATCCTGGGACTTGTTCTCCGTCTCTTAAAGTGGTATCAAAAATTTGGACTTTCTCTCTATTCATTTTAATATATTTAATGTAATTTCACATCTCAAAACAAAAATAGTTTTCATTTAACAAGAACTAAACCTGTTTTTAAATAAATATACTACTTATAAAGTAAAAAATAACAACCCAAATACCTATAAATCAATATCTTAACTACTTTTATAATACAATGGCTAACCATCAAAAAGATTTTTTATTTGTATTAATAAAATCCCTTTCCAAATCTGAAAAAAGACAATTCAAGATATTTGCAAGTCGTCTGGAAACAAGTTCCAACACTAAGTTTATCGAATTATTTAACATTTTGGACAAATCAGAAGTATATGATGAAAAACTGATTTTAAAGAACGGTTTGATTAAAAAAGCGCAATTATCAAATCTAAAATCCTATCTATACAAACAAATATTAGTCAGCATCCGCTTAAATATCCCTAGTCAAAATATCCGTTATCAACTTAGAGAACAAATCGATTTTGCTGCAATCCTTTACAACAAAGGACTTTACAAGCAAAGCTTAAAAATATTGGACAAAACCAAGCAACAAGCCATCGAAAATGATGAAAAATACATGGCTTTTGAAATTGTTGAGTTTGAAAAACTAATCGAATCACAATACATCACCAGGAGTATTCAGGGTCGTGCTGACGAATTGGTAATTCAGGCCAAAGAATTAAATTACCGCAATACTATTTCGAGCAAATTATCCAATTTGTCTCTTCAATTATATGGTATCATGCTCAAAACCGGCTTTGTAAAGAGTGATGAGGAATACAAATACATTGATGACTATTTCAATAAACACATTGCCCATTTAGACAAATCAAAGTTTGAGTTTAGGGAAAAATATTGGTTTTATAATGCAAATCTTTGGAGAAGCTTTCTGGTGCAGGATTTCCTTTCCTGCTATAAATACGCCTACAAATGGGTGGCTTTATTTTATGATAATCCAAACATGATTTTTCTAAATCCTGTTTTCTTCCTGAAAGGAAACCATTATTTATTGGAGTCATTATTTATGCTAAAATATAAATCCAATTTCAAAAAATATTTGGAATTACTGGAAGATACAATCAATGATCCCCGTTTTCCTGTAAATGATAATATTGCTTCGCTTTCATTCCTTTATTTGTACAATAACAAATTAAACTATCATATACTCGAAGGGACTTTTGCTGAAAGCGAATACCTGATTCCAGAGATTTTAGACAAAATTAAAGTCCACAGCGAACACCTGGATGAACATCATGAGATGATGTTTTATTACAAAATCGCCTGTATCTACTTTGGGAATGAAAAATATCAGGAATGTATTGTTTATCTGGAGAAAATTATAAACAACAAAAACCTCTCAATGAGGGAAGATTTGATGTGTTTTGCCCGTATTTTATGTCTGATTGCACATTATGAACTGGGAAGAGATTATTACTTGGAAAACCAGCTTAAAAACACCTACAAGTTTTTACTTAAAATGAATGATTTGCATGAAGTACAGAAAGAAATTATTCGTTTTTTAAAGAATTTAAGCAATCTATACCCGAGCGACATCAAAAAAGAGTTCATTAAAATGAGACAGCGTTTTATCGAATTGGAAAAAAGCACCTACGAAAAAAGAGCTTTCCTTTATCTTGATATCATTTCCTGGCTGGAAAGTAAAATTGAGAATAGAAAAATAAGCGATATTATTAAGGATAAAGCAAAATTGATTAACCGTTAGTTTTTTTTTTAAAACAATGACAGCAAACCCGACAGGTTTTTGAAACCTGTCGGGTTTTTTACTTAAAAAAAACTACATGTTCAACTTTTTACTCCTCCTTATTATTATTTAAAAATTATTCTAACATTTTTTTAAAAACAATTAAAAGTTAAATACATTATTTTTGCCAAAAATTAAACCTTATGTCATTATTCAAAAAATTCTCCCCTTTTTACAATCTCGCTCTTTTTTATATATTGGTGAGTTTTGTTTTAAGAATCGTTTTAGCCTTACATCCTATTACACAAACCTCTTTCACTCTTATTGACAGTTTGAAAATCTTTTCATTTGGATTGATTTCTGATGCTTTTGTATTTGTAATAGCAACCGGCTTTTTATGGCTGTACCTGATTTTTATATCCAATTCAAAATACTACAAGCCTTACGGCTACATCCTATTTGGATTATTCGTGGCATTATTCCTTTATATTGCTTCGGGAAAAACCATACTGAATGAATATGGCGGTGCATTGCCCAAAATAGGGATGATTTTCGTAGGTATCAAGACTTTACTTTTTGGTTTATTGCTTTTCTTACCAAAATACCGAAGCAAAATCAGATTTTGGCTTTTCACTTTTGTAATGTTCCTATACGTAGTTCTTATTCTTCAAAACGGAATCAGTGAATATTTTTTCTGGAACGAATTTGGAGTTAAATACAATTTCATCGCTGTAAATTATTTGGTTTACACCAATGAGGTAATAGGAAATATTATGGAATCATATCCAGTAATTCCTTTATTTTCGGCCTTATTCCTAATAGCCGGAATTGTTACTTATTTTATAGTTAAGAGAACTAGAAACTACATTGATGCCATTCCAACTTTTACAGATAAATTAAAATTATCTGCAATATATCTGGTATTATTTGGTGTTTCTTTAATGACTGTCCCTTATTTAGCAAAAAAAGAAAACTCTCAAAATGTCTTCACCAATGAACTTCAGGCGAACGGAATCTACCGTTTTTATCTGGCTTTCATGAACAGTGAATTAGATTATTTTAAATTTTACAAAACCTTGCCCGAAAATGAAGCCTTTGCTTTACTGGACAAACAAATCCCTGCTATATCCGGAGTTTCAACCATGAGAGAAATCAAAAGCGACACGGCTGAAATTCCTAAAAATGTAGTTTTAATCACTATTGAAAGCTACAGCGCCGATTTCATGAAAATGTACGGAAACGAGCAAAATATCACTCCTTTTCTTGATAATTTGGCTCAAAAAAGTTTATTGTTTACCAATTTATATGCTGTCGGAAACAGAACCGTTCGCGGACTGGAAGCGGTAACTTTATGCTTTCCTCCCACTGCCGGAGAAAGCGTCGTAAAAAGAGAGGACAACAAAAACAAGTTCTCAACCGGTTCGCTTTTTAAACAAAAAGGATACAACGTGAAATTTCTTTACGGCGGCGATGCCTTTTTTGACAATATGGAAGATTTTTTCGGCGGAAACGGTTATGACATTGTTGACAAAAAAACGTTCACTCCTGAAGAAATTACTTTCTCTAATGTTTGGGGAGTTTGCGACGAAGATATGGCCAATAAAGCCATAAAAACAATGAATGAGGAAGCCAAAACAGGCAAACCCTTTTTTAACCACTGGATGACTGTGAGCAATCACAGACCATTTACCTATCCAAATAACAAAATTGATATTCCAGGAGATATAAAATCCCGAGACGGTGGTGTAAAATACACAGATTATGCATTGAAAAGATTCTTTGACATGGCAAGCAAACAGCCTTGGTTCAAAAATACTGTGTTTGTCATTCTTGCCGATCACTGCGCATCGAGTGCCGGAAAAACAGAACTTCCAGTTGATAAATACAGAATTCCGGCTATGATTTACAGCCCTGGATTTATTCAGCCGCAAAAATACACGAGTGTAATGTCTCAAATAGATATTATGCCTACGCTTTTCGGATTGTTGCATTTTAATTACCAAAGCAAGTTTTACGGACAGGATGTTTTGAAGCCTGATTACAAACCAAGAGCACTGATTGCAACTTATCAGGATTTGGGCTTAATAAAAGACAATGTGCTGACAATACTTTCTCCAAAACAAACTGTTAAACAGTTTCAGTTGACCTTAAAGCCAGACCAAAAACTGCCAACTGATTTTCAAATCTATTACAATCAGGTTCCTTTAATTAAAGAAAGAACCGACCTAATAAATGAAACGGTATCCTATTATCAAACAGCTTCGGATATACTGAAGAAAAAGAAATACCAGGCGATAGCCAATTAATTTTCGATTTTTCATAAAACAAAAAAAGCCTGTAAACAAAAATTTACAGGCTTTTCTATTTTATTTTTTATACAGATTAATCAAAATCATTCTCACCTTCCAAACCAAAAAGTTTTCCGCTTTTCCAAAGTTTCAAATCATTTTTCAAATTCTTTTTATTGCGGTTGGTCAATTCTTTTGAATCCAAACCATCCAAATCAGGTTTCCCTGCATTTACCCAGGCAGTGTACCAAAAATTAGAAGTTGCAACAATTGCTTTTCGCATCTGATTCTCCACCATTCCATTCAAAGCGGTATTAAATTGGGTCACATATTCCTTGGAATACAATAAATCACCAAACTTTCCTTTGGCTATATTTCCGCTTGCATCATGTTCATACATTGTCTCAGGAGTAAATT
>Ga0208398_100575_pt1 | contig 21740 bp, 18 predicted proteins | sample LakWasMe79_HOW10_2_FD_183905 | JGI IMG/M metagenome (GOLD analysis project Ga0208398, IMG submission 183905) | Freshwater sediment methanotrophic microbial communities from Lake Washington under simulated oxygen tension - Sediment Metagenome... | ecosystem: Environmental > Aquatic > Freshwater >...
TATTCGCCAGGATGGAGTTGGTGTAGTTGCTCACCGCCTTGGCCTGGGTCATGGTGATGTTCACATGGTGGCGGGTGTAGCTGCTGGTCTTGACGCGAATGCCGCGCTTCATGCCTTCCTCGCCCAGGTAGGCACCCCAGGCCCAGGCGGCCACCATCAGGTGGATCTTGTTGCCCTTGGGGCTGACGCCCAGCTTCTCGGAGCCGATCCAGGTGAGCGGGCGCAGATAGCAGCTTGCCAGCTTGTTCTCGCGCACCACCGCCTTCTGCGCCTCCTCCACCTGTTCGATCGTGAAAGGGATCTTCATGCGCAGGATCTTGGCGCTGTTGAAGAGGCGTTCGGTGTGCTCGCGCAGGCGGAAGATGGCCGTGCCCTGGTCGGTCTTGTAGGCGCGCACGCCCTCGAAGGCGCCGCAGCCGTAGTGCAGGGTGTGGCTCAGCACATGGATCTTGGCGTCGCGCCAGTCCACCAACTGGCCGTCCATCCAGATCTTGCCGTCGCGGTCGTCGAGGGACATGGGGATTCCTTGGCTTGGGGTAAACGGGCGGATTTTACGGGGCGGCGGCGCCATCGCCCGCGCCATCTTCGGTCTGATTGGGGCGCAGCAGCTGCCAGCCCTGTACCTGGCCCTGCCGCATCTGCACCTCCACGCTGACGCCGCCGGCGTCGGTCCAGACATAGGCCTCGGCCCGCCCCTCGAGTTTGCGGCCCAGGCTGCGCGTCAGCGGGATCAGCTCCATCAGCCTCATGCCGGGCCTGAGCCTGGCATTCAGCATCACCGCGCTGTCCACATGACCCAGCGGTGAGCTGTTGGCCATGCGCATCACCCGCATCAGCCGGGTGAACTGCATCAGCAGCCAGAACATCACCGCGCTCAGCGCCAGGATCACACCCTTCCAGCCATAGAGCAGGCCGCCCACGATCAGCGCTGCCAAGGCCAGCGCTCCGCCTATCCATTTGTTCATGACGGGATGCTACTTGCTCGTCTCGGGCATGGCGTATTCTCTGGCTCTTCCCAAGACGGTGGGTGGCGATGATCAGGGATGGCATCAAGAACAGGGTTTGGGTGGCTGGCTTGCTGCTGGGCGTTGCCGGCGTCGCCCACGCGGGCGACGGCCCCGACTGCTCGCGCCCCCTCACCCTGGCCCTGCACGACCATGGCCTGCTTTATTCGGCCGAAACCTCCTCGGGCATCGACAAGGACATCGCGGACGAACTGGTGCGTCGCAGCGGCTGCCGCCTGCAAGTCTCGCTGCTGGCGCGCGCGCGCATCTGGCAGCTGATCGAGTCGGGCGGGCTGGACTTCAGCCTCTCCGGCATCGGCAGCCCAGAGCGCGACAAGTTCGCCGCCTTCGCCTGGTATTTCAGCAACAAGTACTACCTGCTGGCGCGTCGCGATGCCCAGCTGCAGCGCATCGAGGATTTCGAGCGCAACCCGGCGCTCAAGCTGGGCGTGATCCGTTCCTTCCGCTACAGCGAAAGCGCCAACCGGCTGGTGGATAGTCTTGGCGCACAGCAGCGCGTGATCCATTCCTCCGGCCTGTCGGCACTGTTCGCGGCGCTGGGCAGCGGCCAGATCCAGGCCATGATCATCGAGCCCTTCGATTACCCGACGCTGGAATCGGCGCGCATCCGTGAGTTCAGCCAGATCCTCGAGTTCGGCGACCAGCCGATCCCGCACGGCCTGATCATGTCGCGCGTCAGCCTCAGCGAGAGCGAGCAGGGCAAGTGGCGGGCCCTGGTGGAGAGCATGCTGCGCGACGGCACGGTGCAGCGCATTTTCGAAAAATACTTCAAGCCCGACCTGGCGCGCGCCATGGTCAGTTTCTGATGTCGTCTGCCAGCAGAAACTTCCCGCCCTGGCTGAGTGGCCGTGCCCTGCCGCTGCTGGTGCTGGCGGCCGGGCTGGCCCTGAGCCTGGGCCTGTGGCAGCGCGAGCATGCCGAGGCGCAGGCGCGGCTGCGGCTGGGCTTCGATGCCAGCCTGCGCGAGGCCAGCCTGCGGGTGGAGCAGCGCATGGCCGCGCACGAGTTGCTGTTGCAAGGCGTGCAGGGCTTTCTGCATGCCCATGGCCCGCAGGACCGCCTGCGCCTGTATGTGGACTCGCTGCCGTTGGGCGCCGATTTCGCCGGCCTGCAGGGCCTCGGCCTGGCCGAGTGGCGCGCGGCGCCGGGTCGGGCCACCATGACCCTGCTGGAGCCCGGCGTGCGCCGCAATCTGGCGGCGCTGGGCGTCGACCTGATGGCCGATCCCCTGATACGGCCGGCGCTGGAGCTGGCGCGCGATTCCGGCCGCATGGCCCTCAGCGATCGCTTTGATCTGCAAGGCGTCAAGCTGGGCAAGCAGGTCGGCTTCCTGGCCCTGCTGCCGGTCTATGCACCCGAGCTGGCGCCCCAGAGCGTGGAAGAGCGTCGTGCCGCGCTGCGCGCCTGGGTGGTCGCGCCGGTGGCCATGCCCGAGCTGATGGCCAGCCTGTATGGCGAGTTGGCGCCGGGCCTGCGGCTGGAGCTGTTCAGCGGCACCGAGCCGCGTGCCTCGCAGCGCCTGTTTGCCTCCGAGCGCCGGCCCGCTGCGGCGACCCTGATGCAGGGCCAGGAATACCTGGTGCTGGGCGGCCAGACCTGGACCCTGCTGCTGCAGGCGGACGGCGCGTTTGCGCCCGCCCAAGGGCTGCAGGATGCGCGCCAGGTGCTGGTGGCGGGCGTGCTGGCCTCGCTGCTGCTGAGCCTGCTGAGCTGGGCCCTGGGCAGTTCGCGCGAACGCGCCCATGCCCTGGCGCGCGACATGACGGCGGCCTTGCGCCGCAGCGAGCAGCGCTGGGCCTTTGCGCTGGAGGGCGCCGGCGATGGCATCTGGGATTGGGAAATGCCCAGCCAGAAGCTCAGCACCTCGCCGCGCTGGAAGTCCATCATGAATCTGCCGGATGCGTCCGCCGAGCCCAATATGAGCCAGATGCTGGCCGGCATCCATGGCGATGACCGGATGCGCGTGCAGGCCGAGTTCCAGCATTGCCTGGACGGGCTGGTGCCGGCGGTCGCGTTGGAGTACCGCATCGCCGATGGCCAGGGCGGCTGGCGCTGGGTGCTGGTGCGCGGCACCGTGGTGGAGCGCGATGGCCAGCAACGCCCGCTGCGCATGCTGGGCACGCTCTCCGACATCCAGGCGCGGCGCGAATCCGAGGAGCGCGTGCGCTTCATGGCCAGCCACGATCCGCTCACCGAACTGGCGAATCGTGCGCATTTCCAGGAGCGCATGAACTACAGCCTGGCGAACGCGCGCCGCTACCACGAGACCCTGGGCCTGATTCTCTTGGACCTGGACCGCTTCAAGCCCATCAACGACCAGTTCGGCCATGCGGTGGGCGACCAGCTGCTGCAGACCGTGGCCAAGCGCCTGAAGAACGCGGTGCGCGAGACCGACACCGTGGGCCGCATCGGCGGCGACGAATTCGTGGTGCTGCTCACCGGCCCGGTGACGCGCGACTCCGCCCAGGTGGTGGCCGACAAGATCTTCAACCAGCTCGCCATGCCCATGGAAATCGCCGGCCTGCACCTGGAGCTGACCTGCTCGCTGGGCCTGGCCATCTATCCCGAGGACGGGCAGGACGAGCTCAGCCTCACCAAGGCCGCCGACGACGCCATGTACCGCAACAAGCGCGCCGGCCGCGCCTGGATGGGCAACGGCGAACTCAGAGGCCCCTGATGATGGCGATGGCCTCCTCGATGCGCTCCACCGCATGCACGGTGAGCCCCTCGATGGCCTTCTTGGGCGCATTCGCCTTGGGCACCACGGCGACGCTGAAGCCCAGCTTGGCGGCCTCCTTCAGGCGCTCCTGACCGCGCGGCGCCGGCCGTACCTCGCCCGCCAGGCCCACCTCGCCGAAGGCGATGAAGCCCTTGGGCAGGGGCTTGCCGCGCAAGCTGCTCTGGATCGCCAGCATCACCGCCAGGTCGGCCGCGGGCTCGCTGATGCGCACCCCGCCCACCGCGTTGACGAACACATCCTGGTCGTTGGTCATCACCCCGGCATGGCGATGCAGCACCGCCAGCAGCATCGCCAGGCGGTCGCGCTCCAGGCCCACCGAGAGCCGTCGCGGGCTCGGGCCGCCGCCGTCCACCAGGGCCTGCAGCTCCACCAGCAGCGGCCGCGTGCCCTCCAGCGTCACCAGCACGCAGCTGCCCGGCACCGGCTCGCCATGGGTGGAGAGAAAGATCGCGCTCGGGTTGGTCACGCCCTTGAGCCCCTTGTCGGTCATCGCGAACACGCCGATCTCGTTGACCGCGCCGAAGCGGTTCTTGATCGCGCGGACCAGGCGGAAGCTGCTGTGCGTGTCGCCCTCGAAATACAGCACCGTGTCGACGATGTGCTCCAGCACGCGCGGGCCGGCCAGCGCACCTTCCTTGGTTACATGGCCCACCAGCACCATGGCACAACCTTGACCATTCGCGCCGGCCTTGGCGGTGCGCGTCAGCTGGGCCGCGCATTCGCGCACCTGGGCCACCGAGCCGGGCGCCGAGCTGAGCTGCTCGGAATACATGGTCTGGATCGAGTCGATCACCACGAAGGCCGGCTGCTCCACCGCGATGGTGGCGAGGATCTTCTCCAGGCTGATCTCGGCCAGCACGCGCACCTGGGTACCGGCCAGGCCCAGCCGGCGCGCGCGCATCGCCACCTGCGCGCCCGACTCCTCGCCCGTCACATAAAGCACCTTCAGCTGCTGCGAGAGCGCATCCACCGCCTGCAGCAGCAGGGTGGACTTGCCGATGCCCGGGTCGCCGCCGATCAGCACCACGCCGCCGGCCACGATGCCGCCGCCCAGCACGCGGTCCAGCTCGTCCTGGCCGGTGGGGGTGCGCTCGAAGTCGCTCGCCTCGATCTCGCTCAGCGTGGCCACCGGCTGGCTCCTGGCCAGCGACTGGTAACGGTTCTTGCCGCCGCCGCTGGGTTCGGCCACCGACTCGACCAGGGTGTTCCATTCACCGCAATGCGGGCACTTGCCCAGCCACTTCGCGTTGCTGCCGCCGCATTCGCTGCAGGTGTAAATCGATTTCTCTTTCGCCATGGGCGGATTGTGGCCCGGCGCGGGGCGGGCTCAGCCCGGATGGCGGCGCAAATAGTCCAGGGTGAAGGCATGGTCCTGCGCTAGTGCGAGCTTCAACTGCTCGGCCAGCAGGTGCTCCACGCGCCCACCCAGCAGGGGCAGGGCGGAACGTAGCTCCCAGTTCAGCTGCATGCGGCAGCCGCCGCCGGCGGTTTCGCTGATCTGGCCATGGCCCTGCGCATGCACGGGCAGGCCCAGGGGGGCGATCTCCAGCTCGGCCTCCACCTGCGCCGGCCCGAGCCGGCGCCAGCGGCTGCGCTGCCGCAAGCTCAGGCTGCCGCCGACCAGGCCGCGCGCCCAGGCGGGCATGCGTGCCGGGTCCAGCGGCAGCGCGCGCTCCAGCTCCAGCGCGATGAGCGCGGCGGAGCACTCGAAGTGCAGCAGGCGCAGAGAGCCCGTGCCCAGCGCCGCGTATTTCTGCTGCACATAGTCGGGCTGCCCGAACACCGCCCATAGCCTGTCGATGCCGGCCGGGAAGTCCTGCGTCAGGCTCAGCTGCATGGCGTTCTCAAGCGGCCGGCGCGCGCACGCGCTGCCGCTGCACCGCGCCGCTGCACAGCCACAGCCCAGCAAAGCACAGCGCCGCGTTCAGCAGCAGCAGCTCCAGCCCGATTTCATAGCTACCGAATAAGCGGCGCTGCTGGCTGTCGATGAGCCAGCACAGCGCCGGCGCGGCCAGGCAGACGAGCGGCACGGCCGGCCCGTGCAGGCTGCGCCGCGTCAGCATGCCGAAGGCGAACAGGCCCAGCAGCGGCCCGTAGGTGTAGCCGGCCAGCTTGAGGATCAGGCCAATCATGCTGGCGCTGTCGACGGCGCGAAATGCCAGCACCAGGGCCAGGAACAGCGCGGCAAAGCCCAGGTGCACGCGGTGCCGCACCTGGCGGCGCCGGGCCTCGTCCCAATCGTTGCGCTGCTGCAGGTCCAGCAGGTCGATGCAGGTGCTGGAGGTCAGCGCGGTGATGGCACCGTCGGCGCTGGGGAACAGGGCCGAGATCAGGGCCAGCACGAACACCAGCTGCACCCAGGCCGGCAGATGCCCCAGCACCACGGCGGCGAACAGCGCGTCGCCGCGCGCCGTCATGCCGGCCTGCGTGGCATAGAGCTGCAGCAGACCGCCCAGGAACAGGAACAGCGCCACCACGCCCAGCATGATGAGGGCCAGCACGACGACGTTCTTCTGCGCGTCCGCCAGCCGGCGCACCGAGATGTTCTTCTGCATCATTTCCTGGTCCATGCCGGTCATCGCGATGGCGATGGCGGCGCCGGCCAGCAGCTGCTTGGCCACAAAGAAGCGGCTCTCGGGCTCGGTGTGGAAGACCCGCGCCAGACCCTCGGCGCGCAGGCTCTGCCAGGCCTGCCAGGCGCTGAGGTCCAGCGCCTGCAGCAGAAAGCCCGTGCAGATCACCAGCCCCGCCAGCATGCCGATGGTCTGCAGGGTGTCGGTCCAGACGATGGTGCGCACGCCGCCCTCGTAGGTGTAGAGCAGGATCATCAGCAGGATCACCAGGGCGCTGAACCAGAAGGGCAGGCCCAGCGCCGCCAGCACGGTGTCCTGCAGCACGCGCACCACCAGGTACAGGCGTGCGGTGGCGCCCAGGGTGCGCGAGACGATGAAGATGCCGGCCCCGGTGCGATGCGCGCTGACGCCGAAGCGCTGCCCCAGATAGCGGTAGATGGAGGTGAGTTCGAGCCGGTAATACAGCGGCAGCAGCACATAGGCGATCACCAGATAGCCGGCGAACTGGCCCAGCGCGATCTGGAAATAGCTGAAGGCGGTGCTGCCCACGGCGCCCGGCACGCTGATGAAGGTCACGCCCGAGAGCGAGGTGCCAATCATGCCGAAGGCCACCAGCATCCAGTGGCTGTTGCGGTTGCCAATGAAGAAGCTCTGGTTGTCGGCGGCGCGCGAGCGCCACCAGGCCACCGCCAGCAGCAGCGCGAAATAGCCGAGGATGAAGACCAGCAGCAGGGCGGGACGCATGGGAGCCGATTATGCGAACGCGGCGCGCGCGTCGGTCATTCCGGCCGCAAGGGTGTGCATAACCGGGCGCTGCGCGAATGCGGCGAATGCCTGACTACGGGCAAACCCGGGTTCGACGTGCTAAAACCCGGCTTCGCGTTTTCGTTCGTTCGAGCAGGAGTTGCGCATCATGGAGTTTTCCGTCTGGCTGGCGTTTTTCGCCGCATCCTGGGCGATCAGCCTGTCACCCGGCGCCGGCGCCATCGCCGCCATGAGTTCCGGGCTCAACCATGGTTTCAAGCGCGGCTACTTCACCACCTTCGGCCTGGTGCTGGGCATCAGCACCCAGATCATCTTCGTGGGTGCCGGCCTCGGCGCCCTGATCGCGGCCTCCAGCCTAGGCTTTGCCATCGTCAAATGGCTGGGCGTGGCCTATCTGGTCTACCTGGGCCTGCAGCAATGGCGCGCGCCGGCCAAGCCCATGGTGGCCGAAAGCGATGGCAGCGGCATGGTGACGCGCCGCCAGCTGGTGCTGCGTGGCTGGGCCATCAATGCGGTGAACCCCAAGGGCACGGTGTTCCTGCTGGCCGTGGTGCCGCAGTTCCTGGACCTGCATGCCAGCTTGGCCCACCAGTACCTGGTGATCGGCGCCACCCTGTGCTTCACCGACCTGGTGGTGATGGCCGGCTATACCGTGCTGGCCGCCCGCGTGCTGTCGGCGCTGCGCTCGGAGCGGCATCTGAAGGCGCTGAACCGTACTTTTGGTTCGCTCTTCATTGCCGCCGGTGCGCTGCTGGCTACCTTTAAACGCGCCGCCTAAGCGCATCTTTTCAATCAGGCCGCCCGGCTCAGGTCGGGCGGCCTTTGTTTTCCTGGCGCATCCGATGTCCAAACTCTCCGACCGCTGGCTGTTCTGGGGCCCCACGCTGATCTGGGCCAGCACCTGGCATGTGATCCTCTACCAGCTCGCGAGCGGCGTGCCGGTGCTCAACTCGGTGGCCTGGCGCTTTGCCATCGCCGCCCTGCTGCTGGCCGGCCTGGCGCTGGCGCGCGGCGAGGCGCTGCTGCGCATGCCGCGCTCGGCCCATGTGCTGATGTTGGCCACCGGCGTCGTGCAGTACAGCGGCAACTACGTCTCGGTCTACGAGGCCGAGCGCCATATCCCCACCGGCCTGGTGGCGGTGCTGTTCTGCCTGATGGTGTTTGGCAATGCGCTCTCGGGCCATTTCTTCTTCGGCCAGACGGTGACGCGGCGCTTCCTGCTCGCCGCCAGCGGCGGCGTGGCCGGCGTGGTGCTGATCTTCTGGCCCGAAATCGCCGCCACCGGTGCGCGCCCCAGCGCGGCCCTGGGCCTGGGCCTCGGTCTGCTGGCCGTGCTGGCCGCCTGCACCGGCAATGTGCTGACGCTCACGCTCACCCGCCGCGGCCTCGCGCTGGTGCCGGTGCTGGCCTGGAGCATGGGCTATGGCGCCCTGTTCCTGCTGCTGGCCTCGCTGGCCACCGGACAGGGCCTGCATTTCGATACCAGCCCGGCCTATCTGGCGAGCCTGGCCTATCTGGCCCTGGCCGGTTCGGTCATGGCCTTCGTGCTGTACTTCAAGCTCGCCCAGCGCCAGGGCGCGGCGCGCGCGGCACTCACCGGCGTGATCATCCCGGTGATCGCGCTGGCGATCTCGGCGGCACTGGAGGGTTACATACCTTCGGCGCTGTCGGTGGCGGGCATGGCGCTGTGCCTGGGCAGCATCTACGTGGCGACGCGGCCGGCCTAGCGGCTTTCGGGACGCGTCTGCCGGCTTTCGTCGCATGGCGCTACCGCGCGGCGCGCAGCATGCCTAGCATGGCGGCCTTCATTGGCTTCGCGAACCTATGCCCATGCTTGCGCGTCTCCTGTCCGCTTCCTTTTTGATACTTGCGCTGCCGATGGCGCCGGCCGTGGCGGCCGATCCGCTGCTCGTCGAGCGCATCGACCTGGGTGATGCCGGCCCCGATGTGCAGGCCTACAACCTGCAGGAAAGCAGCACGCTGCGCGTGTTCGCGCGCTCGGCGGCCGGCTTCAAGCGCTCGCAGATCTTCTGGCAGCGCCGCAGTCCGGACGGCAGCTGGCAGGCGCCCGAGCCGCTGCCGTTTGCCGACCCGCGCTGGCGCGATTCCGACCCCCATCTGGCGGGCGACGGCAAGACCCTGAGCTTCATCTCCGATCGCCCCGCCGCGGGCGAGCAGCCGCTGGGCCAGCTCGATCTGTTCGAGGCCCGCCTGCTGGACGCCGCCGCGGGGCACTGGAGCGCACCGCGCCGCCTGCCCGAGCCCTTGCAAAGCGCGAGCTACGAGCTGGGCCCCGAGCGCCATGGCGAACGCCTCTACTTCGCCTCCTACCGTGCCGGTGGGCCGGGCAAGTTATCGATCTACCAGGCCAACAAGGAGACCGAGCCGCCCCAGGCCCTGCCCGCCCCCATCAACAGCGGCGGCGAAGGCGAGGCCAACAGCGACTTCACGCTCAGCCCGGACGGCCGCCACGCGCTGTGGTGGAGCAACCGCGCCGGCGCCGAGGGCGGCGGCGATCTGTACCTGGCCGAGCGGGTGGGCGAGCAGTTCGGGCCGGCGCTGCGCCTGCCGGCGCCCATCAACGGCCCGGGCTTCGAGTTCACGCCCTCGGTGAGCGCGGACGGCCGCTGGCTGCTGTTTGCCTCCACCCGCGCGACGCCCGCTTCGGACGCGGGCCTGGCGCATATGTACCGCGTCAGCTGGCCGGCGCTGCTGCAGGCCCTGGGCCCGCAGGCACAGGCCTACAGCCGGGCCAGCCTGACGGCGCAGGTGAGCGCGCTCTGGCAGGCCCTGGGCCATGGCCCGGACCAGCCCGCCGATGTGGCACGCCTAGCGGCGCTGCTCCATCCGCAGGCGCGCATCTGGGGCCAGCAGCTGAACGCCGGCGCCAGCCGGCTGGACCTGCGCAGCTGGTCGGCCGAGGCCTTCCTGGCCGCGCTGCGCGAGCCCGCGCCGCGCGCCCTGCAGGAATGCGAGATCCATCGCGAGCTGCGCCGCTATGCCGGCCAGGCCGAGGTCTACAGCGTGGTGGAGTCGCGCCGCGACCCTGCGCGCGCCGATGCCGACTATGTCGGTGTGAACAGCAGCCAATGGCAGCTGGGCCCGCAGGGCTGGCAGCTGCTCTCGCTGCACTATGCCCTGGAGCTGCCGGGCGAGGCATTGCCCGCCCACCCGGGGCGCAGCGGGCAATGCCTGGGTTAGCGCCCCCGCCTTCGCTCAGGGCTTCATCAGCACCAGGCCGCGCCGCTGCAGCAGCGGCTGCAGCTGGGGGCCATGGCCGGTGAGCTTGCTGAACAGCGTCATCGCGTCCTCGCTGCCGCCACGCGAGAGCAGGGCGGCACGGAAGGCGTCGCCGTTCTCGCGCTTGAGGCCGCCGTGGGCCTTGAACCATTCCACCGTGTTGGCGTCCAGCACCTCGCTCCACAGATAGGCGTAGTAGCCCGCCGCGTAGCCGCCCATGATGTGGCTGAAGTAGGGCGTGCGGTAGCGCGGCGGCACCGGCGCGAAATCCAGGCCCTCGCTCTTCAGCACCCGGGCCTCGAAGGCCATCACGTCCGGGGCGGCCGGCACCTCGGCGGGCTTGAGCTGGTGCCAGCGCTGGTCCAGGATGGTGGCGCTGAGGTACTCGGTGGTGGTGAAGCCCTGGTTGAAGGCCTTGGCGGCCACCACCTTGTCCAGCAGCGCGCGCGGCATCGCCTCGCCGCTCTGGTGGTGACGCGCGTAATGGGCCAGCACGCTGGGCCAGTCGGCCCACATCTCGTTCACCTGAGAGGGGTATTCGACGAAGTCGCGCGGCACCGCGGTGCCGGCGAAGCTGGGGTAGGTCACGTTCGAGAACATGCCGTGCAGCGCATGGCCGAATTCATGGAACAGGGTGTTGACCTCGTCCCAGCTCAGCAGCGTGGGCTGGCCCGGCGCCGGCGGCGGCACGTTCAGGTGGTTGGCGATCACCGGCAGCGTGCCCAGCAGCTTGCTCTGCGGCACATAGGCATTGGCCCAGGCGCCGCCACGCTTGGAGGGGCGGGCGTACATATCGGCCACGAAGATGGCCAGCTGCGAGCCGTCGGCATTGAAGACGTCGTAGACCGTCACGCTGGGGTGGTAGACCGGCAGGTCGTGGCGCTGCTTGAACGTGAGGCCGTAGAGCTGGCCGGCGGCGTAGAACACGCCGTTCTCCAGCACGTTCTTCAGCTCCAGATAGGGCTTGAGCTGGCTCTCGTCGAAGCCATATTTGGCGGCGCGCAGCTTCTCGGCGTAGAAGGCCCAGTCCCAGGCGGCGAGCTTGAACGAAGCCTCATGCCGGGCGGCCTGCTCGGCGTCGATGAGGGCCTGCAGCTCGCCGGCCTCGCGCTTCGCCGCGGCCACGGCGGCCGGTGCCAGCTGCCGCAGCAGGCCGTTCACGGTGGCCGAAGACTTGGCGGTCTCCTCCTCCAGCACATAGTCGGCATGGGTCGCATAACCCAGCAACTGCGCGCGCTCGGCACGCAGGGCGGCGGTGCGCGCCACGCTGGCGGTGCTGTCCTGCGCATTGCCGCGGCTGCCGCGCGCGGCCGAGGCCTGGTAGAGGCGCTCGCGCAGCGCGCGGTTCTCCAGCTGGGCCAGCGCCGGTTGGCCGGTGGTGTTGAGCAGGGCGATCAGGTACTTGCCATCGCCGAGCCCGCGTGCCTTGGCGGCGGCCGCGGCATCGGCTAGCTGGGCGGGCGTGAGGCCCGCCAGCTCGGCGGCGCTGTCCACCACCAGGGCCGAGTCGTTCACCTCGGCCAGTACCAGCTGGTTGAAGCGTGCCGCCAGCGTGGCCAGCTCGGCATTGATGGCCTTGATGCGGGTCTGCTGCGCCTCGCCAAGCTGGGCGCCGGCGCGCACGAAGTTGCGCTGGTAGCGCTCCAGCAGGCGCAGGCTCTCGGTATCCAGGCCCAGCTGCTGGCGCTGCGCGTGGAGGGCCTGGATGCGCGCGAACAGCCTGGGGTTGAGCGAGACCGCATCGCGGTGCGCGGCCAGCTTGGCGGCGTACTCGGCCTGCAGCTTCAGCCGCGCCGGGTTGCTGTCGGCGCCCAGCAGGCTGAACAGCACGGTGGCGCTGCGCGCCAGGGTGCGGCCGCTCCGCTCCATCGCCACGATGGTGTTCTCGAAGCTCGGCGGCGCCGGGTTGTCGGCAATCGCCTGCACCTCGGCCAGCTGCTCGGCCATGCCCTGGTCGAGCGCGGGCGCGAAATCGCTGTCGCGGATCTGGTCGAAGGGCGGGTATTGCAGCGGCAGCTGGCTGGGCTTCAGCAGCGGGTTGGCAACGGCGCCAGCAACGGCCAGGGCTGCCGCGGCCACGACGATGGTTTTGCGCAGCGTTCTTCTCATGGCTTGCTCGCCAGCAGCGCTTCCAGCTGGTCCATCGCGCGGTTCATGCGGCGCACCAGGGCGCGGTAGGGCTCGGGCGAGGCCAGGTCCAGGCCGGCGGCGCGCGTCAGCGGGTAGGGGTCGGCCGAGCTGCCCGCCTTCAGCATGGTGAAGTAGCGCTCGCGCAGCGCCGTATCGCCCTTGGCCAACCCTTCGGCGAAGAAGGCCGCGGCGCTCACGCAGGTGGCGTACTGGTAGACGTAGAAGTCGCGGTAGAAGTGCGGGATGTAGGCCCACTCGACGCCGAACAGATCGGCTATCTTCACCACGCCCTGGTCGTGGCCGTGGTAGCGCTTCAGCAGGGTCAGATAGATCTTGCTGAGGCCCTCGCCGGTGATGGGCTCGCCCTTCTCGGCGGCCTCGTGCGCGGCCAGCTCGAACTCGGCGAACATGGCCTGGCGGAAGAAGGTGGTGCGCAGGTTGTCGAGCTGTTGGCTGAGCGCAAACACCTTCTCGTCGCGCGTCTTGGCATGCGCCACCATGTAGTCGGCCAGCAGCAGCTCGTTGGCGGTGGAGGGGATCTCGGCGATGAAGGTGGCATAGCCCGAGTTCTCGTAGGGCTGCGAGTTGGAGTACACCGAATGCATCGCATGGCCCCACTCATGCGCCAGCGTGGAGACGCTGTTGTAGTCCTGGTTGAAGCTCATCAGCAGATAGGGGTGCACATCGTAGGCCGAGCCGTTCATGTAGGCGCCCGAGCGCTTGCCGCGCTGCGGCACCGAGTGCATCCAGTTCTGCTTGAAGGCATCGCCCAGCTGCTTGACATAGTCGGCACCCAGCGGCTGCAGGGCGGCCAGCGTGAGCGCCTCGGCCTCGGCCTGGCTGTAGCTGCCCGAGGGCTTGGCCAGGGGCACGTACATGTCCTGGTAGCCGGCCTGCTTCAGCTTCAGCACCTTGCTGCGCAGCTTCAGGTAGCGGTGCAGGGTGGGCAGGCCGGCATTCGCCTCCTGCACCAGGCTGCGGTAGACCGCCTCGGGGATGTCGTACTCGCCCTGGGCCAGGGCCACGCTGCTGGCGTACTTGCGGGCGCGTGCGGTGAACACCGTGCCCTTCAGATTGGCCGCGTAGGTGGCGCCGATGGTGCGCTCGTAGGCCTTGTAGACCGGCCAGAAGGCCTCGAACACCTGCTTGCGGATCTTGGGGTCGGCATCGCTGCGGTAGGCCACATAGGTTTCCTGGTCCAGCACCACGGTCTTGCCGCGGATGGTGATCTTGGGCCAGGGCAGGTCGGCGTTGGTGAGCAGGCCGTAGATCTGGCCGGGCTGCTGCATCGCCTCGGCGGCGCTGGCCAGCAGCGCCTCCTCCTTGGGGCTGAGCGTGTGCTCAGCCATGCGCAGCATGGTTGTGAGGTTCTGGCGGTGTTTGGCCAGGCCCGGCTCGGCGGCGATAAAACCTTCCACCTTGGCGCGGCCGATCGCCGCCACCTCGGCATTGACAAAGGAGATCGCCTCGCCGAACTGGTTGGCGAGCGTATCGCCCAGCTGGTTGCGCGCCTGGTTCTCGGTGATCTGGGTGTTCTCGTCGGCCTTCATGCCGGCGTAGGACGAGAGCCGGTTGATGCGCCGGCGCAGCGCGGAGATCCGGTCCAGGCCGGCCAGCATGGCCTGGGCACTCGCGCCCAGCGTGCCCTCCAGCGCCTTCAGCTTGGGCAGCTCGGCAGCCAGCGCCTGGCGCTCGGTCTCCCAGGCGGCATCGCTGGGGTAGAGCTGGCTCAGGTCCCAGAGCTGGTGGCTGGGAACAGCAGCGGCGGTGCTGGCCGCTTGTGCGGCGCTGAAGGGCAAAGCCGTGCCCAGGGTAAGGGCGGCCGCCAGGGCGATGGTGGAGATGCGCATGGGAATAAAAGCTCCGGTAGGGGCGACAGGAATTCCTGGACGCGCAAGGCTACCCGCACGCAGGCCCTCTGCTGAAAGTTGGCGGGCCGCTTACGCGTATTCACCTAGATGTGGGTGCGGCTGGGCACTTGGCGGCGATGCTTCGGCGTGGGCTTCTTGCCAGGACTGCTCGGGGTAGCTTGCTACCGATTTCGTTTGCATTGAATCCTGGGCGCCTTGAACGTATTCAGGCGCTCAGAGCGTGACACAACCACTCCCCGAGTTCCCCCCACGCGAGCTCATGATCTCGGGGCTGCACCTCAAAGAAACTCCAAGCCTAGTTGTTTCTTCTTCGCCTGAGCATCACCGAGATTAAGTTTCCAGCGCTCTTCCATGAATCCCAGCAGTTCTAGCCCTCTTTTCAGAATTTCATGTGGCCCCCAATTGACGTTAAGTGCCACCTCGTTCTCACTGTAAGAGCCGAATTTGTATCCTGTGCGCTTATCCGGCGACCCTACCTTCTCCGGAAATGGGCGATTTCTCAGCGATGAATTCCTTGGCGAAGACAGGGCAACGAGATTTCCTAGTGAATTTGTTAGTTTCTTGACCTTGGAAGCACTCAACCCCGCAAGCTGAGCTTTCCAGTATTTGTCTGTAGCGGTTTGGGGAAGAATATGCTCAATGCTGGAATGATCTTCCTCGTAGTCGTCCTCAATGAGTGACTTCCAGTCAATTTTATCGGACTTGCGCCTACTTTTTTCTTTCAAGTGACACTCGTACTCAAATAGAAAATATTTCAACTGAGGCCAGCCATAGTACCCTGATTCGGCCATCCCTTCCATTAGCGCCTCAGCAAATCCAGGCTGGCACATTAGGCTATCGGTCGTTTCCTTCAGCCTAGTTTCAAGATGCGCAACGGGGTTTTTCGTGTGAATGGCTGCAACAACGTCAGACGTCACCTTCATGTTGCCATTCTTTTGCCTGAACCTATACGGCAACAATGATGCCAAGAAAAAGTATCTCTCTACCAGTGACAAGAAGTCGGCGCGAATTGCGGTACTCCCTGTCTTGGAGAATACAAGCAGAAGCAGAGCAGAGATCTCGCGGGAATGAGTGGTTTCAATAAGCCTGCGAAGTCGCGACAACCACTTTTTCTCCTCTTGGCCGAGGCCTGACTCTTCTGGGAATGCGATCTGGTAATGGAATTCAACTAGTCGTTTGAGGTCAATGGCGTAATTGTATATATCGGTGGATGTTAGCCTGTCTTCCACTTTGTGCGAGACAACTCGTTTGACAGTGAATTCCGTATCTAGTAGGTACTGCTTATAGTAGTTGCGGCTGTCAACCATGGTGAAGCCGTTGTCGAATATCTTCTCATTGGCGGCAATAAGCTTTTTGCCAAAATACAGAACAAAATGCACCAGCAAAAAGAAGTCGTCACTTAGTGATTCTTTGGAATTCTTCCCTAAGTAATAATATACCGTCCTCCAGCTGGTATTTATGGCGCGACGGAGATCATTCTTGTTGCTTGGAGATTCTGCGAGCTGCGTCGTGAGATAGATCAGCCTATTTTTTAACAGTTCCAGATTTGACAATTGGATGCCACGATTGTTCATCGTTTCAAATGCAACGTGAACATCCACCTCCTTTTCAATATGGAAGACATTGAAAAGGAGGCCTTGGGAAACTTTAAAAAACAATCTTTCAAGATGCTCGGGTCGAAGACTTTTCACCTTCGCTGAGAGGAATTCCTTGGCATTTAGCAGGTTTTTGGTGTAAATCGTTGATTCGCCTGCAGAGTATTTGTTCGAGTTTTTGTGAAGGATCTTGGTCTTTAGACAATGGTAGCTTGGATTGTCTTTCTCGTAGCCAAATATAAAAGAGCCTGATGCGCTATCTTTTGGAATGTAAATGTATTTTGATTGAATTTCGTCTTTGCTGCTGAAATTCAGTTTTGAGTCTGCCTTCATGGCCTCAAGTATGCATTGAATTAATATTGTGATTGTGGTTAGTCTTTGCTGGCCATCTACCACAAAGTAGGGTTTATAACTTTTGGACTTAATGAGCCATTGATCCTCATCCCAGTGCTGATGTTTGTCGTCAGGTGTTAGCTCGAGTGTCAGCACGCCGATGTAGTGATGATGACCATCCTGAAGTAACTCGATGTCCCCCCAGAACTCTTGCAGCTGTTTACGAGTCCATGAATATCCGCGCTGATAATCAGGTATTCTGAAAATTCGCTCAGAAAATAGCTTTGATAACGACTTGAGTCCTGATTCCATAATTTTCCCTGAGGTGGTGTGAATGTTTTGCGAGGGCAAATTTGTGTTGCCCGTAAATTTCAATGGTGTGCAGCGTTTTGCACTTCATGGATGTTAATTGGATCTCATGCCATCTGGCGGATGGGTTCTGGAAATTAACTGCCAAAACTCGAAGGCGAGCTCATGTAGAGACTTTCCACGGCCGCAACATTTATGCCTCCATGTCGCCAACGTCAACTTCCAGTAACCATGCGGACAGTTTCAACTCACACTGTGCAGCGCATATCGCCAGAGCGCGTGCTCAATAATGCTGGCATTTGAGCGGGCTTGTTTGCTTCGATCGCTGAGCGTCCGCACGTGAAGCAGCAGTCCTTGAAACATCAGAATTGGGTTCAGCCTCCACCTGCCACACCACGCTGTGCCGGGCCTGAGTTATTGCGCGCAGCATTCAGGGCCGCTTGTGATGATGAGCACTGGCGCATTTGACTTTGACTGGAGCCCTGCCACTGCCGGAGAGCCGGTCGCTCAATTCTGGCCGTGTACACCCGGCGTTGGGCCTAGTGGCTTGCCCTGACTGTGCGCGCTACGAAACTGTTGCGTCGCCCATGCCTGGGCCGCCCGCGGCTTCAGACAAAAGCCTGCAGCGGCGGCGCTGTCGTGGCCGCTAGCGCGACGCGCCGTACGGCCAGGGCTGCGCGCTGGCTGCCGATGCCGTGGCTGGCGCTACTACTGCCGCTCCGCCCGAGCTTCAGCACCTCCGCCTGCCAGGGCAGGGCGTTGACGATGTTGTTCAGGTGCAGCAGGGCCTGGTCCGGTGTGAGGCGCCGGCCGTCGGCGCCGACGAGATGGGCGTTGGAGGTGATGCGCATCGGGTCCGCGAGTGCCACCACTTCCCGGCCCATGCGCAGCCAGGTCCAGGCGATGCCCACGCGCTGATTCGCTGTGCCCAATGTGGCAGCCCAGAGCGTGATGCCCGACACGCATTTCTCGTTTCTGTCGCTCACGGATGATTGCAAATGTTGCAGGTGCGAGCACCATGCCGCACGCGCGTCGCCTTCGAGCTTGAGTGCGCGCCACGAGTTAATATCAAACAGGCTTTCCGCTTTATTGCTCATCGAGTGGCCCCCTTCACATATGTGTCACGGTGGCTGCAGTCTCAAGGCGCAAGCCGCGTCCCACAACCTAGCAACCCTGCCAAGTCGGCTTGGCACCAGATCTCTGCGCATGCGGCAACAGGACTACTTTGATGTGAGCCAGTCGGTGGACATTCAGGCGCTGGAAGCGAACCTGGTGGCTTTCGCGAATCACATGGATTTCGGTCTGGTGTCGGCCGTGCTGATGCATGGGGACCTGCAGTCCCCGGACGTGCGGGTGCGCTCGGTGAGCAATACGCCGCAGGCTTTTCTCGAGATTGCCAAGAGCATTGACCAGACGCGGGGCGACCCCGTGATGCAGCGACTGATGACGATGAGCATCCCGTTCATCTACGACCAGCGCCTGTATGTCGAGAGTGGCACCGCTGATGTGTGGGAAACGCAGGCGCCTTACGGCTACTGCACGGGCATCGCGGTGGGACTCCACTTGCCCAACAATCAGCACTTTCTGCTAGGGGTGGACCGACCTAAGCGGCTACCGCGCAGCGAGAAGCAGCTGACCCGTATGTTGGCCGACATCCAGTTACTCGCGGTTCATGCGCAGGATGCCGCGCAGCGTTTGTTGGGGCCAGCTGTAATGTCGCCAACGGAATTACCCAGCCTGACGCCCCGAGAACTGGAATGCCTGAAGTGGACCATGGAGGGCAAGAGCGCCTGGGCCGTGGGGCAGATCCTGGCGATCAGTTCGTCCTCGGTGAACTTCCACATCCAGAACGCAATGCGCAAGCTGGAGGTGAGCAGCAAGCACTCGGCGGTGCTGAAGTGCGTCAGCCTGGGAATCCTTTGACACTGAGTAGCGTGTGGTGATCAGCCTTACAACCTAGTCACCTTGATAGGTTACGAAGCGGCGGGCTCTGCGGGACAGTTCGTGCATTGCATGAACAACCAACCCTGAACGGAGCCCACCATGTCCCTCGTCGACCTGTTTCTCGAAGCCCTCGGCCTGCCCAAGCTCGGCGGCTGAGCGTCCCTGGCCCGAGCGCCTCACTCCTCGGGCACAAAGATCCACAGCAACAGATAGGCCAGCACGCCGGTTCCGGCGCAGATGGCCATCAGCACAAAGCCCAGGCGCCAGATCCAGGATTCGAGCCCGGTGAGGCGCCCGAGGCCGGCGCAGACGCCGCCCAGCCAGCGGTCGCTGCGGCTGCGGCGGAACGAGTTCACGGCCGCGCCCGACACATAGCCGGGCGCGGTGTCGTCGTTGCTGCCGCCACCCTCACCCAGCACGCGTGCCTTGGCCTTGGCGTACTCGGCGTCGCTCAGCTGCCCGTTGCGGTGCAGCTCGGCCAGGCGTTCCAGCTCGTTGCTCATGGACATGATGGCGTTCCTCTCCTTGAGTTCAATTCAACCATATGGCAGCTTGCCACGCCTGCACCATATGGCGCTGATGCCGCGCAAGCCATGCCGGCGCGACCAACTGCAGCGCCGCCCGCACAGGGGGTAGAAACCCGGGGTCAGGGCTTGCCTGACCATCCTATCTCGCGCGCCGTGGCCTCACCTACCACCGTCTCGTTCAGGTCGCGCGGCATGCGCAGCTCGCCGGCGCCGACCGGGATGCGCCCTGCCATCAGCTCGGCTTGCGCTTGCGGCAGCAGCGGCAGGGCCGCGGCGTCGGCGTAGCCCTCGGGAAACAGGGGCTGCAGGGTCGCGGGGTCATATTTGTCGCTGGCGCCAAAGGTGTGCAGCAGCTCATGGGCGATCACTACCAGATTGCTGCCGGCCTGGGCCGGGCTGGCAAACACATGGGCAATGCCCAGCCGGCCCTGCTGCAGGCCCACCGAATGCGGCAGCAGCTGCGCGTCGCTGTGAAACAGCAGATAGAGCTTCACATCGGGGATGGGCGAGCTGGGCGGCGTGTGGCGCCAGGCCCACCAGCGCAGCGCCAGGCTCCAGCGCATCGCGGCCAGCGCGCCGCCCTGCTGGGGCGCGTCCGGCGGCCGGCTCTGCGCCTGGCTGGCCAGGCTCACGCGCAGCGGCTGGGCCAGCGCCAGCCCGTGGCGGGCCGCCTCCTCGTTGAGGCGCCGGGCCAGGGGCTGGAAATCGGCCGTGCGCAGTTCCTGCAGATATTGCTCGGTGGCCGCTGCGCCATCGGCGTTGATGGGATAGAGGGTGACGATCTGCGGGCTGGTCCAGGCGTGCATGCGCCAACGCTGCCAGGCGGCGCTGACCGCCACGGCCAGCAGCAGGGCCAGCAGGATGATGATGCGGATGGTCTTGAACATGCGGCGCGTCAGTCGTCAGCGGGTTTTTTTGAGCGCCCGGCCTTGACGCTGCTGCGCAGGCTCTTGCCTTGTAGGCGGCGCTGCTGCGAGCCCCAGGTGGGCTTGGTGGCGCGGCGCGCCTTGGGCGTGTGAGCCACGCTTTGCACCAGCTCGATCAGGCGCGCCACCGCGTCCTGGCGGTTCTGCTCCTGGCTGCGACTGTCCTGCGCCTTGATGACGATCACGCCCTCGCCGCTGATGCGCTGATCGGAAAGTTTGAGCAGGCGCTCCTTGATGAGCGCCGGCAGGCTGGAGCGGGCGATGTCGAAGCGCAGGTGCACTGCGCTGCTGACCTTGTTGACGTTTTGGCCGCCGGGGCCGCTGGCGCGGATGAAACTGAAGTCCAGCTCCCAGTCCGCCGGCGTCCAGTCCAGCTTCATTCCAGGTGCTGCACCGTGACCGGCACGCGCCGCGTGATGGCGCACATCAGCTCGTAGCCGATGGTGCCGGCGGCTCGCGCCACCTCGTCGATGGGCAGCAGCGAACCCTTGGGGCCCTGACCCCACAGCGTCACCTCGCTGCCGAGGCCGGCATGGGGCAGGTCGGTGAGGTCCACCGCCAGCATGTCCATCGAGACGCGGCCGACGGTGCGGCTGCGTTGCCCCTCCACCAGCACCGGCGTGCCGCTGCCGGCATGGCGGGGGTAGCCGTCGGCATAACCGCAGGCCACCGTGCCGATGCGCATCGGCGCCTCGGCCACGAAGCTGCTGCCATAGCCCACCGAATCACCGGGCTGCAACTGCTGGATGCCGATCACCTTGGCGCGCAGCGTCATGGCGGGCCGGAGGTCCCAATGGCTCGCGCCGTGCTCGGGGTAGTCGGGCACGCCGCCGTAGCTCATGATGCCGGCGCGCACCCAGTCGGCGCGCACCTCGCTGAGCTGGTTGTATCGCAAGGTTGCGGCACTGTTTGAAAGCGAGCGCTCACCTGGCAGGTCGGCGGTGGCGGCCTGGAAGGCGGCCACCTGGTGGGCGATGCCGTCCTTGCCGAAGCGCTGCGCGTCGGCATCGGAGAAGTGCGTCATCAGCGAAATCTCGTCCACCTGGGGCAGGGCGTTGAGGCGCGTCCAGGCGGCGCGGAAGGCCTGGGGTGTGAAGCCCAGGCGGTTCATGCCGCTGTTCATCTTCAGGAACACGCGGTGCGGTTCGTGCGTCTTGTGCATCGCCAGCCAGTCGATCTGCTGCTCGCAATGCACCGCGTGCCAGAGCTTGAGGCGCGAGCAGAGTTCCAGGTCGCGCGCCTCGAAACAGCCTTCCAGCAGCAGGATGGGGCCGCGCCAGTCGAGTTCGCGCAGGCGGCGGGCCTCGTCCAGGTCCAGGCAGGCAAAGCCGTCGGCGGCGCGCAGGCCCTCGAAGGCGGCCTCGATGCCATGGCCATAGGCATTCGCCTTCACGACCGCCCAGACCTGGGCGTCGGGGGCACAGGCGCGCGCACGGGCCAGGTTGTGGGCGAGGGCGGAGACGTGGATCAGGGCTTCAATCGGGCGTGGCATGGGCGGGATTGTGGCATCGGCGGCGGCGTGCTTAACACACGCGGCACGGACGGTGACGTCATGCCCCCCAAAGGTGTGCATGCTATAAACCCGCCGCAGTGCTGCCCGCTTGTGACTTCGGCCCGGGGGCCGGCTACCGTTTACGCAGTTCCAAGCTTGGGTACATGAAAAAAGGTTTCTACACCATCATGTCGGCGCAGTTTTTCAGCTCGCTGGCTGATAACGCGTTGCTGGTGGGCGCCATTGAGTTACTCAAGTCCTCCGGCGCGC
>Ga0208398_100576_pt1 | contig 21726 bp, 17 predicted proteins | sample LakWasMe79_HOW10_2_FD_183905 | JGI IMG/M metagenome (GOLD analysis project Ga0208398, IMG submission 183905) | Freshwater sediment methanotrophic microbial communities from Lake Washington under simulated oxygen tension - Sediment Metagenome... | ecosystem: Environmental > Aquatic > Freshwater >...
TCTACACCGACAGCGAATACGTGCGCAAGGGCATGACCGAATGGATTGCCGGCTGGCAGCGCCGCGGCTGGAAGACCGCCGACGGCAAGCCGGTGAAGAACGTCGAGCTCTGGCAGCGCCTGGACGCCCTGCGCAAGCTGCACCAGGTGGAGTGGCGCTGGGTCAAGGGCCATGCCGGCGACCCCGGCAACGAGCGCGCCGACGCGCTGGCCAACAAGGGCGCGGCCTCGATCGGCCGCTGATGTGCGCAGGGCGCCCGGTATACCCGGCTGGTGCCGCTAAAACCGGCTTCGGTCGCAGGGACATGAACGCCGGGGCCTGAAGTGCCCGGTTCGCCGCTACAGTGCGCGCTCGGAGAATCGCGCGCATGAGCCTGAACAAGAAGTACCACACCATCGTTGCCATCGTCGCCCTGGCAGGCCTGAGCGGCCTGGCCTATTGGTGGCAACACCGCCCGCTGGCCAGCGCGGCAGCAGCCGCTGCGCCCAAGGCTGCCGGCGGCCCCGTTCTCGTGGAGGGCCGTCCCGTCGAGCTGCTGACGCTCACCGACGACGCCCAGGCGGTCGGCAGCCTGCGCGCGCGCCAGTCGGTGGTGCTCAAGCCCGAGGTCAGCGGCCGCGTCGTCAAGCTTGGCTTCACCGATGGCCAGCGCGTGCGCCGGGGTCAGGTCTTGATACAGCTGGACGATGCCCTGCAGGCCGCGCAATTGCAGCAGGCCGAGGCCCAGGCCGGCATCGCCCGCACCCAGCTGCAGCGCAATCGCGAGCTGCTGGCGCAGAACTTCGTCTCCGCCAGCGTGGTGGATCAGGCCCAGGCTGCCCTGCAGGTGGCCGATGCCCAGGTGGCGCTGAGCCGCGCCCAGCTCGGCCGCATGCAGGTGCTGGCGCCGTTTGACGGCGTGGCCGGCATCCGCAATGTCAACCTCGGCGAATACGTCAAGGACGGCGCCGAACTGGTGAGCGTGGAGGACGCCTCCTCGATGTGGGTGGACTTCCGCCTGCCCGAGCGCTATGTACCCAGCTTGAGGCTCGGCCAGCCGGTGGAACTCTCGCTGGATGCGCTGCCGGGCCGCAGCTTCACGGCCAAGGTCGAGGCGCTCGACACCCAGCTGGATACCGGCGGCCGGGCCATGCTGGTGCGCGCGCGCCTGGACAAGCCCGGCAACGAGCTGCGCTCGGGCCTGTTCGCCCGCGTGCGCGTGGTGTTCGCCACGCGTGCCCAGGCCCTGGCGGTGCCCGAGGAGGCGCTGGTGCCGCTGGGCGGCAAGCAATATCTGTTCAAGCTGGTGGATGGTGCGGGCGGCAAGCAGGCGCAGCGACTGGAGGCGCGCCTGGGCCTGCGCGTGCCCGGCAAGGTCGAGGTGCTGGACGGCTTCAAGGCCGGTGACTGGGTGGTCACCGCCGGTCAGTCGCGCCTGACGCGCGGGGAGAACCCGGCGGTCAAGCTGGTCGATGTGGACAAGCAGGGCGGCGCCACCGCCAATGCCCCGTCCGCTGCCTCGGCCGCCAGCCGCTAAGAGGCAGATCGCATGCGCTTGTCCGAAATTGCGATCCGCCGTCCCGTCTTCGCGACGGTGATGTCACTGCTGCTGGTGCTGGTGGGCTTTGTCTCCTTCAGCAAGCTCTCGCTGCGCGAGTACCCGCGCATCGACGAGCCGGTGGTGACGGTCAGCACCCGCCTCACCGGCGCCTCCTCGGAGGTGATCGAGAGCCAGGTCACCAAGCCGCTGGAGGACTCGATCTCCGGCATCGAGGGCGTCGACATCGTGACCTCGATCTCGCGCTCCGAATCGAGCCAGATCACGGTGCGCTTCAAGCTCGAGAAGAACCCCGACAACGCCGCCGCCGATGTGCGCGACCGCGTCGCGCGCGTGCGCTTTCGCCTGCCCACTGCGGTGGACGAGCCGGTCATCGCCAAGGTCGAGGCCGATGCCCAGCCGACGCTGCGCATGGTGTTCACCAGCGAGACCCTGGACCCGCTGCAGGTCACCGATGTGGTGAACCGCATCGTCAAGCCGCGCCTGCAGACCATTCCCGGCGTGGCCGATGTGGAGACCGGTGGCGACCGCCGCTATGCGATGCGCATCTGGCTCGATGCCGACCGCCTGGCCGCCTACAAGCTCACCGTGCAGGACGTGGAGGACGCGCTGCGCCGCCAGAACCTGGAGGTGCCGGCCGGCCGCATCGAGAGCCAGCAGCGCGAGTTCAACGTCACCGCGCGCACCGACCTCAACAGCGTGGCCGAGTTTGCCGAGGTGGCGCTGCGCCAGGTGAACGGCAGCGTGATCCGCCTCAAGGATGTGGCGCGCATTGCCGAGGCCGCCGCCAGCGAACGCTCGCGCGTGCGCCTGAACGGCCTGCCCGCGGTCTCGGTGGGTGTGATCAAGCAGGCCACCGCCAATCCGCTGGAGGTCTCGGCGGCCGTCAACGCGATGCTGCCGCGCCTGCAGCAAGACCTGCCCCCCGGCATCGTGGTGCGCCCGGCCAGCGACAACGCCATCTTCATCGACCGCTCGATCCAGTCGGTCTACCACACCATCGCCGAGGCGGTGGTGCTGGTGGCCCTGGTGGTGTTCGTGTTCCTGCGCACCCTGCGCGCCTCCGTCATTCCGCTGGTGACGATTCCGGTCAGCCTGATCGGTTCCTTCGCCATCATGGCGGCGGCCGGCTTCACGGTGAACACCATGACGCTGCTGGCCCTGGTGCTGGCGATCGGCCTGGTGGTGGACGACGCGATCGTGGTGCTGGAGAACATCTTCCGCCATATCGAGGAGGGCCTGGCGCCGCTGCAGGCCGCCTTCAAGGGCGCGCGCGAGATCGGCTTCGCGGTGGTGGCGATGACGCTGACCCTGGTGGCGGTGTTCGCGCCGCTGGCCTTTACGCCCGGCCGCACCGGGCGTCTGTTCGTCGAGTTCGCGCTCACGCTGGCCGGCGCGGTGCTGGTGTCGGGCTTCGTGGCGCTCACGCTCACGCCCATGATGTGCTCCAAGCTGCTGCGCCACAACGCCAGCCCCACGCGCTTCGACGCCGGCATGGAGCGGGTGCTGGTGTGGATCAGCGCACGCTATGCCGCCCTGCTGCGCCTGGCGCTGCGCCAGCGCTGGCTGGTGGTGGCGCTGATGCTGGCCTCGGGTGCGGGCAGTTGGTGGCTGTTCGTCAACGCCAAGTCCGAACTCTCGCCGATGGAAGACCGCGGCGTGGTGGTGATGCCCATCACCGCGCCGGATGGCGCCACCATGGAATTCACCGCGCGCTACCTCGATGCGATTGAGCGCATCGGCTCGCAATACCCCGAGTTCGAGAAGCGCTTCGTGTTCGCCGGCGGTGCCACCGTGTCCCAAGGCATTGCCATCCTGCGCACGGTGGACTGGGACGAGCGCAAGCGCAGCACGCAGGAGCTGGCGCGCAGCCTGATCCCGCAGGTCAGCCAGCTGCCGGGCGTGAACGCCTTCCCGATCACACCGCCCAGCCTGGGCCAGGGCTTCAACTCGCGGCCCATCAACTTCGTCATCGTCACCGGAGACAGCTACCAGAACCTCGCCAAGGTGGCGGCCCAGTTCAGCGCCGAGATGGGCAAGTACCCGGGCTTTGTGCAGATCGACAACGACCTGCGCCTCAACAAGCCCGAGATCTACCTGGAGGTGGACCGCGAGCGTGCCGCCGACCTGGGCGTGCAGGTGGACCAGGTGGCGCGCACCGTCGAGACCATGCTGGGCAGCCGTGCGGTGACGCGCTACAAGCGCGATGCCGAGCAATACGACGTGCTGGTGCAGACCGAGTCGCAGCACCGCACGACGCCGCAGCAGATCGAGCGCCTGTTCGTGCGCGGCAAGGGCGATGCGCTGGTGCCGCTGTCGGCGCTGGTGAAGGTGACCGAGGCGGTCAGCCCCAAGGAGCTGAACCATTTCAACCAGCGCCGCTCGGTCTCCATCACCGCCGGCCTGGCGCCCGGCTATGCGCTGGGCGAGGCGCTGGTGAAGATGGACGAGATCGCGCAGCAGCAGCTGCCAGTGGGCTATGCCACCGAGCTGAACGGCGTTTCGCGCGAGTACAAGTCCTCCTCGGGCGCGCTGGGCCTGGTGTTCGTGCTGGCGCTGCTGTTCATCTTCCTGGTGCTGTCGGCGCAGTTCGAGAGCTTTGTCGACCCCTTCGTGATCCTGCTCTCGGTGCCGCTGTCGATGGTGGGCGCGCTGCTGGCGCTGCAATGGTCGGGTGGCACGCTCAATGTCTATTCGCAGATCGGCCTGATCACGCTGGTGGGGCTGATCACCAAGCACGGCATCCTGATCGTCGAGTTCAGCAATCAGCTGCGCCAGCAGGGCCGCAACACCATGGACGCGGTGGTGGAGGCAGCGGCGCTGCGCCTGCGCCCGATCCTGATGACCACCGGCGCAATGGTGCTGGGCGCGCTGCCGCTGGCGCTGGCCTCCGGCGCCGGCGCCGAGAGCCGGCAGCAGATCGGCTGGGTGATCGTCGGTGGCATGAGCCTGGGCACGCTGTTGACGATCTTCGTGGTGCCCACCATGTACACCTTGTTTGCGCGCAAGGCGGTGCCGGGCGAGATCACCACGCCGGCCCTGCAAGCCTGAGGGGGACGCTGCGATGTCGCGGATCTGCAAGCTGCTGCTCGTTTCACTGCTGGCCAGCACAGCCCTGGCCCAGGCCGGCACCTTGCGCTTCTGCGCCAGCGGCAGCCCCAAGACCTTGGATCCGGCCAACACCGATTCGGGCATCGACCATGTGGCCACGCAGCCGGTCTTCGACGGCCTGCTGGAGGCCGAGCGCGGCAGCGGCAAGCTGATCCCGGGCCTGGCCGAAAGCTGGAGCGTCAGCGCCGATGGGCGCGAGCTGCGCTTCAAGCTGCGCCACGGCGTGAAGTTCCAGCGCACGCCCTGGTTCACGCCTACGCGCGACTTCAATGCCGACGACGTGCTGTTCACCTTCGGCCGCCTGCTGGACCCCAAGCATCCCTTCCAGCAGGCCTATCCGACCATCTCGCCCTATGTGCTGTCGCTGGGCTGGAACAAACTGATCAGCAAGGTGGAGCGGCTGGCCGACGACGAGGTGGCGCTCACGCTCAGCAGTGTCGACGCCTCCTTCCTCAGCATGCTGAGCTTTGCCTTTGCCGCCATGCAGTCGGCCGAATACGGCACCCAGCTGCTGAAGGCCGGCAAGGCCGCGCAGATCGCCCAGCTGCCGGTGGGCACCGGGCCCTTCGTGTTCAAGAGCTTCCAGCCCGACAGCGTGCTGCGCTACACGCGCAACCCCGACTATTTCCGCCGCGATGTGGCGCTGGTCGACCAGCTCGTCTATGCCATCACGGTGGATCGCAATGTGCGCAGCCAGCGCCTGCGCCGCAATGAATGCGACATCGCCGCGCTCACCAGCGCCGCCGATGTGCAGGAACTGGCCAAGGACCCGGCGATAGGCTTTGCCAGCGCCCCGGGCCTCAACGTGGGTTTCCTGGCCTTCAATCTGAGGAAGCCGCCGCTGGACCAGCTGGCGGTGCGGCAGGCGCTGGACATGGCGATCGACAAGCCGACCCTCGTGAAGACGGTGTTCGGCCCGGCCGGCGAGCAGGCGGTGTCGACCATGCCGCGCGCCAGCTGGGCGCATGACGCCACGCTCAAGCCCGTGCCCTATGCACCCGAGCGGGCGCGCGAGCTGCTCAAGCGCGCCGGCGTCAGCGGGCTGAGCCTGACGCTCTGGGCCATGCCGGTGCAGCGCTTCTACAACCCGAATGCGCAGCTGATGGCGCAGATGATCCAGGCCGACTGGGCCAAGATCGGTGTGCAGGCGCGCATCGTCAGCTATGAATGGGGCGAGTACCTGAAGCGCATCGACGCCGGCGAGCACGACACCGCGCTGCTGGGCTGGAACGGCGAACCCGAACCGGCCGACACCGCCGGCCAGCTGGCCTGCGGCGCCGCAAGCGCCAGCTTCTTCTGCGACAAGGCCTATGACGAGGCCATCCAGCAGGCCAGGCAGACGCTCGACCAGGGCCGGCGCCAGCAGCTCTATGCCAGGGCGCAGCGCATCGCGATGACCCAGCTGCCCTGGAGCGTGATCGCCCATGGCCAGCTGACCGTGGCGGTGCGCAAGAACGTGCAGGGCTTCAAGCTGGGGCCCGAGGGCCGCATGCGCTTCGACGGCGTGACGCTGCGCTGAGTCAGTTGAACCGGCTCAGCCCGGCGAGCTGTAAGCGCGCAGCCCGTCCAGTTGCAAGACCCTGATGCCGCGCCGCTCGGTGCTGAGCAGGCCGGCGTCTTCCAGCTGGTGCAGGGCGATATTGGCGCGCTGGCGCGACACGCCGGCCAGCTGGCCCAGCTCGGACTGGCTCAGCTCCAGGAACTGGCCCGGCTCGGGATAGAGCTCGGGGTTGAAGAAGCTGGCCAGGCAGCGCGCCACCCGTTCGGTGGAGTCGAGCAGGCGATCGTGGCTGAGTCGGGCGATGAAGCTGCCCATGCGTGCGCTCATCAGTTGCTGCAGGTAATGGTTGAAGGGCAGGCTCGTGGCGCGCAGCCATTCAAAGGTCTCGCGCGGCATCAGGGCGATGCGGCAATCGCGCAGCGCCACCGCGTCGTACTGCCAGTGGCCATGCTTGATCAAGGTGCCCTCGCCGAACCAGCCGCCGCCGGCCACGCTGATCAGGGTGGTCTCGCGCCCATCGGCAGTGCTGATGCTCATCTTGCCGAAGCCGCTGATCAGGCCCACCCAGTACTCGGCCTTCTCGCCGCTGCGCACCAGGTACTCGCGCGCCGCCACCGGGCGCTCGCGGCATTCGCGCAGCACGCGCTGCAGTTCTGCCGCGCTGAGGCGGCGGCCCCACAGCGAGGTCTCTAGCATTTGGTGAAGGCTGATCTGGCTCATGATGAACCGGCCATTCTAGGAACCTAAAATGCGCCAAACCCCGAGGGACACCCGATGAGTATCAAAAGCGACAAGTGGATACGCCGCATGGCAGAGAGCACCGGCATGATCGAGCCCTTCGAGCCCGGCCAGGTGCGCGAGGTGGACGGCCGCAAGATCGTCAGCTACGGCACCTCCAGCTATGGCTACGACATCCGCTGCGCGCCCGAGTTCAAGATCTTCACCAATGTGCACAGCACCGTGGTGGACCCCAAGAACTTCGACGAGAAGAGCTTTGTGGACTTCCAGGGCGATGTCTGCATCATCCCGCCCAACAGCTTTGCGCTGGCGCGCACCGTCGAGTACTTCCGCATCCCGCGCAATGTGCTGACCATCTGCCTGGGCAAGAGCACCTACGCACGCTGCGGCATCATCGTCAACGTCACCCCCTTCGAGCCCGAGTGGGAGGGCTATGTGACGCTGGAGTTCAGCAACACCACGCCGCTGCCGGCCAAGATCTATGCCGGCGAGGGCTGTGCCCAGGTGCTGTTCTTCGAGAGCGACGAGGTCTGCGAGACCTCCTACCGCGACCGCGGCGGCAAGTACCAGGGCCAGCGCGGCGTCACCCTGCCCAAGGCTTGAGGGCGTCCAGACGGGAATAAGCCTGGCCTCGACCCGCTTATTTCCGCTTAAGTTTTCCGGCCGGCCGGCATCATCGAGCCCATCAGCAACCCCTGATGTCGAGGCCCCCAATGATTATTCCGCTGCACCTGGTTCCAGACGCTGGCCCGGCTCCGCTGGAGTTCTTTGACGCCCGGCAATTGCAGGGCGGCCCGCAATACACCAGCGCCGGCCTCTCACTGGACCCCGCGCTGCTGCCCGGCCAGACGCTGGACATCGGCATGCCGATCGCCGGCCCGGTGGATGTGCGCGACCTGCAGGTGCTGCAGGAGCTGATGCAGGGCGAAGGCCTGAGCCTGCAGCCCACCCGCATGCTCTACGACCGCCTCTACGCCTTCGAGCGCCTGGCCGCCGCCCACGCCAGTGGCCAAGTCGCCCTGCAGGCGCTGGCGATGCGCTTGTTCGGTGATTATCAGCGTGCCGGTGAGTGGATCGGCTTGATCCACTAGGTCCTGTTAACAGGCCCTAATCAAAGCGCAGTGAGCCAGTCGCAGCGCAGCCGCCCATGGCGGTGCAGGCGCAGCCTGGCGCTGGCATAGAGGCTGGGCACCAGGGTGGCGGTGAGGCAGGCCGGCAAGGCCGCCCATTCCTCGATCAGCATCGCGCCGGGCATGCCCATCCAGCCCATCACCCAGCAGGTCAGCACCAGGTTCCACACCGCCAGTTCCACCGGATGCTGGTGTGCATGGCCGATCATCCAACGCTTCACCTGACCCAGTTGCTTGAGCTTCATGGCGGCCTCCGGTCCCGCGCGGACAATGGTTTGTCAGCCTCGCGTCAGTAAGTTATCGGTCAGGTTCAGGGAAAACGCCAGCCCCTAAATCGGTGTTGTGCGACGAACGCCCGCAGAATGCGTGGCACCGGACTGCTGGAGTAACGATGAACCCAACCCGCCTGCGCCTGCTTGCCACCTTGCTCTGCGCCTGGCTGGCCACGGGCCATGCCCAGCCCGCCTTGTTGCAGGCCGCCGAGGCCGAACGTCCGGCCCTGCTCAAGACCCTGGAACAACTGGTGGCCATCGAGAGCGGCAGCCGCGAGACCGCGGGCCTGGGCCGGATGGCCGAGCTGCTGGCTGGCCGCCTCAAGGGCCTGGGCGCCGAGCTCGAGTGGCTGGAGCCGCGCGAGGTCTACCGGATGGAGGACACGCCCGAGACCCTGGGGCGCCATCTCAAGGCCCAGTGGCGTGGCAAGGGTAGCAAGAAGCTGCTGCTGATCGCGCACATGGACACCGTCTACCCGGCCGGCATGCTGGACCAGCAGCCCTTCGGCCTGCGCGAGGACCGCGCCTACGGCCTGGGCATTGCCGACGACAAGCAGGGCCTGGCGGTGGTGCTGCACAGCCTGGCCTTGCTGAAGGCCCAGGGCCATGCCGGCTGCGGCCAGATCACCGTGCTCTTCAATGCCGATGAGGAAATCTCCTCGCCTGGTTCGCGCAGCTGGCTCACGCAGCTGGGCGCCGAGCATGATGCGGTGATGTCCTTCGAGGGCGGCGGTGGCAGCCAGGATGCGCTGCGCCTGGCCACCGCCGGCATCGCCTCGGTCAACCTGACGGTGCATGGCCGCGCCGCCCATGCCGGCAGCGCGCCGCAGCACGGCGTGAACGCGCTCTACGAGCTCTCGCACCAGATCCTGCAGATGCGCGATCTCTCCGACGCCAACACCGGCGTCAAGCTCAACTGGACCATGGCCAAGGCCGGCATCGTGCGCAATATGGTGCCGCCCCTGGCCAGCGCCTCGGCCGATGTGCGCGTGCTGCGCGTGGCGGATTACGACGAGCTCGAGCGCAAGCTGCAGGCGCGCATCCGGCAGCGCCTGTTGCCGGAGGCGCGCGTGGAGCTGCAGTTCGAGCGCCGCCGCCCGCCGCTGGAGGCCAGCCAGGCCGGCCAGGCCTTTGCCGAACATGCGCGCCAGCGCTTTGCCGAGATCGGCCGGCCGCTGCGCGTCGACGCGGTGGCGGGCGGCGGTGGCACCGATGCAGCCTTTGCCGCGCTGCGGGCGCGCGGCCCGGTGGTGGAGGGCTTTGGCCTGCGCGGCGGTGGCGCCCACACCACCGATGCCGAGTTCATCTACCTCGACTCGATTGCGCCGCGCCTGTACCTGGCCACGCGCATGATGATGGACTTCTGCGACGGCAAGATCTGACCCTGAAAGGAGCCGCCCATGCCGCAACACAGCAGCCCGGAGCAACAAGGCCGCCTCGCGCAGATCCATGCGCTGCAGGCGCTCGAGCATGGCAAGGTGGTGAGCGCCGCCGCGGCGGTGGCGCTGATCCAGGATGGCGACTGCGTGGCCAGCTCGGGCTTCGTGGGCATCGGCTTTGCCGAGAACCTGGCGGTGGCGCTGGAGCAGCGCTTCCTGGCCACCGGCGCGCCGCGCGGGCTCAGCCTGGTGTACGCGGCGGGGCAGGGCGATGGCAAGACGCGCGGCCTCAATCACCTGGGCCACGCCGGCCTGCTCAAGCGCGTGGTGGGCGGCCACTGGGGCCTGGTGCCGGCCCTGCAGCGCCTGGCGCTGGCCGGCGAGATCGAGGCCTGGAACCTGCCGCAGGGTGTCATCACCCATCTCTACCGCGACATCGCCGCCGGCAAGCCCGGCCACCTCAGCCGCGTCGGCCTGGACACCTTCGTCGACCCGCGCCATGGCGGCGGCGCGCTGAATGCGCGCAGCACCGAGGCGCTGGTGCGGCTGATGCCGGTGGATGGCGAGGACTATCTGTTCTACAAAGCCTTCCCGATCGACGTGGCCCTGCTGCGCGGCACCACCGCCGACACCGACGGCAACATCACCATGGAGCGCGAGGCGCTCACGCTCGAGACGCTGGCGATCGCGATGGCGGTGCGCAACAGCGGCGGCATCGTGATCATGCAGGTGGAGCGCCTGGCCGAGCGCGGCAGCCTCAATCCGCGCCAGGTCAAGATTCCCGGCGCGCTGGTGGACGCGGTGGTGGTGGCCGAGAAACCCGAGTACCACCAGCAGACCTTTGCCGAGCCCTACAGCCCCGCCTTTGCCGGCGAGTTGCGCGTGCCGATGGCGGCCGCAACTCCGATGGCCCAGGGCCCGCGCAAGGTGATCGCGCGCCGCGCGGCGTTGGAGCTGAAGTCCGGCCAGGTGGTGAACCTGGGCATAGGCATGCCCGAGGGCGTGGCGGCGGTGGCGGCCGAGGAGCATCTGATCGACCTCATCACCCTCACCGCCGAGCCCGGCGTGATCGGCGGCATCCCGGCCGGCGGGTTGAACTTCGGCGCCGCCATCAACACCCAGGCGGTGATCGACCAGCCCTACCAGTTCGATTTCTACGATGGCGGCGGCCTTGACCTGGCGGTGCTGGGCCTGGCCCAGGCGGATGCCCAGGGCAATGTCAATGTCAGCCGCTTCGGTGCACGCCTGGCCGGCGCCGGCGGCTTCATCAACATCAGCCAGAACACCAAGAAGCTGGTGTTCGTGGGCCAGTTCCTGGCCGACGGCAGCCCCAAGTTCGTACCCGAGGTGGAGCACCGTACCTTCTCGGGCCGCGAGGCGCTGCGGCGCGGCCAGGAGGTGCTCTACGTCACCGAGCGCTGCGTGCTGCGACTCGGTGCGGCCGGCATGGAGCTGACCGAGCTGGCGCCGGGCCTGGACCTGCAGAAGGACGTGCTCGATCTGATGGGCTTCAGGCCGCTGCTGCCGGCACCACCCCGGCCGATGGAGGCGGCGCTGTTCGAGGAGGCCGGCCTGGGCCTGCGCGCGCGCCTGCTGCTGCTGCCGCTGGCCGATCGCTTCCATTACGACGCCGCCAAGCGCCAGTTCTTCCTCAACTTCGAACGCCTCTCGGTACGCACGCTGGACGATGTGGAGGCGATCCGGGCCGAAGTGGAGAAGCGCCTGGCGCCGCTGCCGCACAAGGTCTGGGGCATCGTCAACTACGACCATTTCTTCTGCGAGCCGGCGCTGCTGGAGGCCTATGCCGCGATGGTGCGCGAGCTGAGCGAGCGCTACTACGAGAACGTGACCCGCTACGGCGCCGCCGGCTTTGCGCGCAGCCGCCTCAGCGCGGCGCTGAGTTCGCAGGGCGTGGCGCCACAGCTGTTCGATTCGGCGCAGCAGGCGTTGGCGCAGTTGTAGCGGCCGCGCAATTTGCCGGGCACTTGCCTGCTGGGCCTGCCCTCCGTACATTGGGGCGCATGGGCCTGAGGCTGAAAATCATCGTCACGCTGCTGGCCATCCTGTCCGCCATGGCGGGCCTGAGCGTCTGGGTGGTGCGCGAGCAATTGCTGGCGGACGGCCTGGTGCAGGAGCGTGTGGAGGCCGACAAGGATCTGCGCCGCCTGCTGCTGGCGCTGGACGCGCAGCTGGTCCAACTGGACGTGGTGCTGGGCTCCTGGTCCAACTACACCGCCATGTTCGAGCATGTGGTGCAGCCGAATGCGGAGTTCCGGCGCGACGAGTTGACGGCGGCCTCGCTGCAGGCCGGCCATATCGACTGGTTCTACCTGCTGGACGCGGCGGGCCGGCCGCTGGAGCAGGTGGAGGTGCCGGCGCCCGATGGCGCCCTGCCCATGCAGGCGCGCGCCGCCCAACTGCAGGCCGGGCTGCTGACCCATATCGGCGTGCTGGCGCGCGGCGCGCAGCCGGGTTGCGGCCTCACCCTGATCGGCACGGCGCGCGCCCTGCTGTGCTTTCGGCCCCTGCTGCGTTCGGATCGCAGCGGTCCGCCGCGCGGCACCGTGGTGATCGGGCGCTGGCTCACCCCGGCCATGGTGGAGTCGGTGCAGCGCCAGACCAAGCTGCAGTTCCAGCTGCTGCCGGCCGGCACCCCGCCGGCGGGCGTGCGCGTGGGCGCAGCGCTGGAGGCGCAATTCGCCCAGGGCGTGCCGGCACTGAGCCTGCACGCGCGCGAGCTGGACATGGACCTGCCGGTCAGCGGCATTGGCGGCCAGCCGGTGGCCCTGCTGCGCATGAGTGCGGCGCGCGGCACGCTCGAGCGCCTGCAGCAGAGCCAGGGCTACCTGACGCGCGGGCTGGTGCTGCTGATCCTGCTCACCGGCATCGGCATGATGGTGGTGGTGGACCGCCTGGTGGTGCGCCGCCTGAGCCGGCTCGAGCAGGAGTTGCGCGAGGTGGTCGATAGCAATCACTGGGCCGGCCAGCTCGAAGTCTCGGGCCAGGACGAGATCGGCCGCCTGGCGCAATATGCCAACGGCATGATCCAACTGGTGCGCCAGCAGATGGTGGAGTTGACGGCCCAGTCCACCACCGATGTGCTGACCGCGCTGCCCAACCGGCGCAAGTTCGACGAGTCGCTGGCGCGCCTGCTGGCTACGCACCAGCGCCATGGGCGTGGCGGCGCGCTGGTGCTGGTGGATGTGGACTTCTTCAAGCGCTACAACGACTGCTACGGCCACCCGGCCGGCGACCAGGCCTTGCAGGCGGTGGCGCGCTGCCTGCGCGCCCTGGCACGCCGCCCCGAGGACCTGGCGGCCCGCCTGGGCGGCGAGGAGTTCGCCCTGCTGCTGGAGGCCGCGGACCTGGCCGGTGCCATGGCCGTGGCCCAACAGGCCTGCGCGGCCGTGCAGGCCTTGGGGCTGGCCCATCGGGCCAGCGAGGTGCAGCCGGTGTTGACGATCAGCTGCGGCGTGGCCCTGCTGCGCGCCGGCGACAACGCCGAGCTGCTGTATTCGCGCGCCGACCAGGCGCTCTACCGCGCCAAGCAGGCCGGGCGCAACCGGGTCGCGTCTGCGGACTAGGGCCGCAAGATCTCGCGCCCGACGTTCTGCAGCTGGGTATGGCCGGTGAAGGCCATCGTCAGGTCCAGCTCCTTGTGGATGATTTCCAAGGCCTTGCTGACGCCGGCCTCGCCCATCGCACCCAGGCCGTAGAGGAAGGCGCGGCCGATGTAGGTGCCACGCGCGCCCAGCGCCCAGGCCTTCAGCACGTCCTGGCCCGAGCGGATGCCGCCGTCCATATGCACCTCGATCTGCGAGCCCACCGCCTCGACGATGGCCGGCAGCGCATGAATGCTGGACTCGGCGCCGTCCAACTGGCGTCCGCCGTGGTTGCTCACCACCAGCGCATCGGCGCCGGAGGCCACCGCCAGGCGCGCGTCCTCGACGTCCTGAATGCCCTTGAGAATGAGCTTGCCGCCCCAGCGCTTCTTGATCCACTCCACATCGCCCCAGTTGAGCTGGGGGTCGAACTGCTTGGCGGTCCACTCGGACAGCGAGCCCATGTTCTCCACCCCCTTCACATGGCCGACGATGTTGCCGAACTGGCGCCGGCGCGTGCCCGCCATGCCCAGACACCAGCGCGGCTTGGTCATCAGATTGAGCAGATTGGCGAGGGTGGGCTTGGGCGGGGCCGAGAGGCCATTCTTGATGTCCTTGTGGCGCTGGCCCAGGATCTGCAGGTCCAGCGTCAGCACCAGGGCGCTGCACTGCGCGGCCTTGGCACGCTCGATCAGGCGCTCGATGAAATCGCGGTCGCGCATCACATAGAGCTGGAACCAGAACGGCGCCTTGGTGTGGGCGCGCACGTCCTCGATCGAGCAGATGCTCATGGTTGAGAGCGTGAAGGGCACGCCGAACTTCTCCGCTGCCTTGGCCGCCAGGATCTCGCCATCGGCGTGGTACATGCCGGTCAGGCCGGTGGGCGCGATCGCCACCGGCATCGCCACCCGCTGGCCCACCATGGTGGTGGTGGTGCTGCGGTTCTCCATGTTTACCGCCACGCGCTGGCGCAGCTTGATGGTCTGGAAATCGGCACTGTTGGCGCGGTAGGTGCTCTCGGTCCAGGAGCCGCAATCGGCATAGTCGTAGAACATGCGCGGCACGCGCTTTTGGGCCAGCAGGCGCAGATCTTCGATGCAGGTGATCACGGGCATGGGGCTCTCCTTGGGTTGGAAGGCATGCTAGGGCCTGGGCCGCGGCGCGCCGGGAAAGTTCTTCAGCCCGCGGCTGAACATTGTTCCTGCAGGCGCAGGCAATGGCCACGCAGCCAGCTGCCGAACTGCGCCGCTGCGGCCGAGCCGCTGTGCTGCAGCAGGCCATAGCATTTGGCGGCCGGCACGCTGAGGGGGAAGAGCCGCTGCAGGGCGCCGCTGTGCAGATAGGGGCCGGCCAGCGTCGGCCGCCCCAGCGCCACGCCCTGGCCGCACACGGCCGCCTCCAGGGTCAGGCCCAGGTCGACGAAGCGGGTGCCGCTGGCGGGCTCCGGCCAGGCCAGGCCGGCGGCGCGCAGCCAGGGTGTCCAGGGCTCCAGCGGCGTGCGCAGCAGCGGCCAGTCCTGCAGGTCCGCGGGGCGGTGCAGCGCCGGCATGCGCGCCAGCAGGCTGGGCGCGGCCATCGGCGTGACCACGTCGCGCAGCAAGACCTGACCCTCCAGCATGTCGCCATGCCGCACCTCCACGTCCGCCGGCGGGCTGGTCTCGTCCAGATAGGGGATCGAGAGCACCAGCTCCAGCTCCAGCTCGGGATGGGCGGCGGTGAACTCGGGCAGGGCCGGTACCAGGATCTGGCGCGCGAAGGTGGGTGGCACGGTGACGCGCAGGCGCTCCAGTCGCTGCGCGCTGCGCTGGTGCAGAGGCACGGCGGCCAGCAGGGCGAGCGCGGCGCGCACCTGCTCGAGATACTCCTTGCCGGCCGCGCTCAGCGCCAGCGGCTTGGCGGTGCGCATCAGCAGCGTCAGGCCCAGCAGCTCTTCCAGCGTGCTGATGCGCTTGCTGACCGCGCTGGCGCTGACGCACAGCTCCTCGGCGGCGCGTTCCAGGCTGCCCAGCCGGGCGGTGGCTTCAAAGGCGCGCAGGCCGTCGATGGAGGGAAAGCGGAGGTCCGAGGCGGGGGCGCTGCTCATGCCCGCACTTTAGCGGCATGCGATGATTTGCCCATGAGCGAAACCGCTGTGCCCCTGCTGTTGCCGCGCCGGCCGGTCTGGCAGCGCCTGCTGTGGGTGCTGGCCGGCATCGCCAGCCTGGTGCTGGGCATCGTCGGCATCTTCGTGCCGCTGCTGCCCACCACGCCTTTTGTGCTGCTGGCGGCCTTCTGTTTTGCGCGCGGCAGCACGCGCTGCGAGGCCTGGCTGCTGAACCATCCCCGCTTCGGCCCGATGGTGCGCAACTGGCGCGACCACCACGCCATCCCGCTGCGCGCCAAGCAGCTGGCCTGGACCATGATGACGCTGGGCTCGGCGTGGGCCGCCTACCGGCTGCCGCTGGCCTGGTGCTGGCTGCCGGCCGCCTGCTGCGCCTGCGTGGCCTTCTGGATGTGGCGTCTGCCGACGCGCTGAGCGCCTGAGCGTCAGGCCGGCGCGACGCGCGGCAGGCGCATGCGCAGGTACATGCCGCGGGGCCGCTCGGGCAGTTCCAGGCTGCCGCCCAGCTTGTGCACGATGCTGTAGACGATGTACATGCCCAGGCCCGAGCCGCCCTGGCCGCGCCTGGTGGTGAAGAAGGGCTCGAAGGCATGGCGGCGCGCCTCCGGGCTGAGGCCCACGCCGTCGTCGCTGTAGCTGATCAGCAGCTGATCGCCGCCACAGGCCTCGGCGGCGATCTCGATGTGGCCGCCCTGGCCCTCTGGGAAGGCATGGGTGAGGCTGTTCATGATGAGGTTGGAGAACACCTGGGTCAGCAGGCCGGACACCTGGGTCATCTCGAGTGCTTCCGGGATGTCCAGCGTGCAGGCGATGCCGGCCTTGCGCAGCACCGGGCTGTGCACCGAGACCACGCTGCGCAGATAGTCGGCCAGCCTGAAGGTCTCCAGGGTCTCGGCCTGCTGGTCCACCGAGATGCGCTTGAAGTCGCCGATCAGGGTGGCGGCGCGCTGCAGATTGCGTTCCACCAGCTCGGCGCTGGCGTGCATCTGCTCGGCCAGGGCGGTCAGCTCCTGGCGGCTGACGCGCTCGCCCCGCAAGGCCTGCAGGCTGCGCGCGGCCGCATCGCCCAGGCCCGAGGCCGCCGTGATGGCCACGCCCACCGGGGTGTTGACGTCGTGCGCGACGCTGGCCACCAACCGTCCCAGCGAGCTGAATTTCTCGCGCTCCATTTCCTGCTGGGTGCGCTTGGCCTGGGCCAGATCCAGCGCCAGCAGCAGGCGCTCGTAGAGCTTGGCGATGTGGCTGGCGCGCAGCAGCTCGTCGCGCGACCAGGCGCGCAGCGAGCGCTGCTGGTCCAGCCACAGCACCGCGCGCACCCGGCCCTGCAGGCGCAGCGCGAATTCCAGGCGTGACTGCGGCAGCACCTGGCCGCTGGCGCCACCCATCGCGCTGAGCTCGGCATGGCAGGGGTGCAGGCTCCACTCCGACAGCGCCAGCGGCTGGTGCAGCGCGTCCAGCATGGCCAGGTAGCGCGGGCAATGCTCGGCATCCAGCTGGGCCGCAGCGCTGATGCCCGTTGTCTGTGGCGGCAGCAGCGCAAACTCGCCCCGGCCCTGCTCATCCCACCAGAACTGCACCGCATCCACCGCCAGCACCGCTTCGATCTCGGGCCGCATCGCCTGCACCGCGGCGGCCAGGTCCTCGGCGCTTTCGATGCTCCACATGCGGTTGGACAGGTTCAACAGGCGCTCCTCGGGCGCCTGCTGGCTGAGGTCGAAGCGCGCCAGGGCGCTCAGTCTTTCCGGCAGGCTGAGCCGGTAGAGCTCGCCCTCCAGTTCCTGGTGCTGCCAGAGATGGTTGAGCGCGGCCTGCAGGCGGCCCTGGTTCTGGTAGAGCTTGGCCAGGGCGCGGTGCGCGGTGCTCTGCTGGCGGCGCGCGCCCAGCCGCCGCGCCAGCTCCAGGCTTTGCTCGCCGCAGCGTATCGCCTCGGCGATGTCGTCGCCCGCCGCGGCCAGCTCGGTGAGGGTGGCGCTGGCCATGGTCTGCAGCCAGGCATAGCCGGCCAGGCGTGCGCGCGCCAGCGCCTCGCGGCACAGCTGCAGGGCCTGCTCATGCTGGCCACGCGCCTGGGCGCTGCGCGCCTCGTGCCACTGCGCCTCGGCCACATAGTCGCGATGCCCGGCGCGCGCCGCCGCCGCCCGGCCCAGGCCGAACTCCTGCGCCGCCGCCTCGTACTGCTGGCGGTTGAACAGGCCCACGCCGAGATTGATGCGCAGCTTGCTTTCCAGGTAATCGTCGTCCAGGCCTTGCAGCATGCCGCGCGCATCGCTGTGGAAGCGTTCGCCGGTGGGCCAGTCGCCCAGCGCGTAATGGATCTGGCCGAGGCCGATGCGGGCGGCCACGCCGCTGCGCCCATCGCCCAGCATGGCGGCCAGGTCCAGCGCCTGCGACCAATGCGTGCTGGCGAGCTGGTATTCGCCCATCTGGTAATGCACCCGGCCCAGGGCCTCGTGCAGCCGTGCCGCCTGCTGCGGCAAATGCGCGTCGGTGGCCTGTTTCAGCCCGGCCTTGAGCTGCTGCCGCAGGTCCAGCGCCAGACCCAGGCGTTCCAGCACGAAGAAGCGCCCGTACAGGGCATCCAGCGCCGCCGCCGTTCGACCCTCGGCCTGCCATTGCGCGCCGAGCTTCTCGTACAGGGCCGGCGTGCAGCGCGGATGCCGCAGCGCCGCGCGGCGCAGGCGCTGCAGGCAGGGCTGGGTGTCGGTGACGTTGGGCGTGGTGGGCGACATGCGGCGGGCAGCAAGCTCAGGCGGCGAGCATACCCAGCCGCGGCCGGCCCGTGTAGGGGCTCAGAACAACGGCAGGTTTTCGGGCCTGGACGGCGCTGCGGGCTTGCTGCCGCGCCGCGGCGCTGCGGCATCGCCGGGCCGCGACAGGCTGCCGATGCGCACGCCCAGCAGGCGCAGGCGCTGGCTCAGGTCCACGCGCTTGAGGCAGGCGCCGGCGGCGCGGCGGATCGCCTGCGCATCCTGCGTGGGCAGTTCGAGGGTGAGGTCGCGCGTGACGGTGCGAAAGCCCTCGAAGCGCAGCTTGATGCCCACCGTGCGGCCCAGATAGCCCTTGCGCTCGAGGTCGGCGGCGAGCTGCTCGCACAGGCGCGTGAAGATCGCGCCCAACTCGGCACGGTCGTGCTTGGCATGCAGATCGCGCTCGAAGGTGGTTTCGCGGCTGATCGAGACCGGCTCGCTGTGCGTCACCACCGGCCGGTTGTCGCGCCCATGCGCGGCCTCGTGCAGCCAGGCCGCGTAGCTCGCGCCGAAATGCTGGTGCAGCAGGGCCGGGTCGGCCGCGGCCAATTCGCCCACGCTCTCGATGCCCAGCTCCAGCAGCTTGGCGCCGGCCTTGGGGCCGATGCCGTTGATCTTGCGCACGCCCAGCGGCCAGATGCGGGCGGGAATCTCCTCGGCCAGCAGGATGGTGATGCCGTCGGGCTTGTCGAGCTCGGAGGCGATCTTGGAGAGCAGCTTGTTGGGCGTGATGCCGATCGAGCAGGTCAAGCCGGTGGCGCGCAGCACCGAGTTCTTGATCTCGCGCGCCACCGCGCGCACCCCGCCCAGCGGATCGTGGCCCACCGGCTCGCGGATGCCGGCGACGTCCGAGAGGTCGATGTAGATCTCGTCGATGCCGCGGTCCTCGATCACCGGTGCCACTTCGGCCACCGCGGCCTTGAACAGGCGCGAGTAGCGCCGGTAGGCGTCGAAGTCGGTGGGCAGCAGGATGGCATCGGGCGCGCGCAGCGCCGCCTTCATCAGACCCATGGCCGAGAACACACCCAGATCCCGCGCCGCGTAGGACGAGGTGGTGACAACGCCGCGGCCGGTGTAGTCGCGCAGCCGCGCGTACTGGCGCGTGCCGTCGGCCAGGGTCTTGGGCTCATGCGCGCGCCGCCCGCCCACCACCACCGCCTGGCCCTTCAGATCGGGATAGCGCAGCAGCTCGACGGAGGCATAGAAGGCGTCCATGTCGAGGTGCGCGATCAGGCGCTCGGGCAGGGGCCCGCTGGCGGTGGAGGGAGGCGATGCGGCCATGCCGCATTGTGGCGCGCGCTGCTGACAACAGCTGGCAGCAGCGCGTGCGCTCAAGCGCGCTGGCGGCGCTGCACGAAGCGCAGCAATTCCTTGTCGCCGCGCCGGATGTGCAGCGACAACCAGTCGCGCAGCACCGCCGAGAGCTGCGCCGCCACCGCGATGCTGCCGGCTTCGAAGCGCGCGCGCAGGGCCTGCAGATCGGCGATGAATTTCTGGTGCGTGAGCCGGTGGCGCTCGAGATCGGGGAACTGCAGCTCGGCCATGCGCTGCTCCTCGCGCCGCAGGTGCTCGGCCGTGTAGGCGAGCAGCTCCTGGAGGATGGCCTCCACCACCTCCATGCCGCGGCCCTCGGTGGTGGCGCTGTGCAGCTGGTTCACCAGCTCGACCAGATGGCGGTGGTCCGCGTCGATCGCGCCGCCATCGATCACCATGTCATCGGCCCATTCGAAGTAGGCCATGGCTTCAGCCCTGGCCCGCCGTCGCGGCGCCCAGCTTGAACACGCTCACCGCCTGCACCAGACCCTGGGCCTGGTCGGACAGCGATTGCGCGGCCGCCGCGGCCTCCTCGACCAGGGCGGCGTTCTGCTGCGTCACCTGGTCCATCTGGCCCACCGCCTGGTTGACCTGCTCGATGCCGGTGGTCTGCTCCTTGCTGGCGGTGGTGATCTCGCCCATCAGGTCGGCCACGCGCCGTACATGCACGACGATCTCGTCCATGGTGCTGCCGGCCTGTTCCACCAGCTTGCAGCCCTCGCGCACATTGCCCACCGAACCGGTGATGAGCTTCTTGATCTCGCGCGCGGCCTCGGCGCTGCGGCCCGCCAGGCTGCGCACCTCGCCGGCCACGACGGCAAAGCCGCGGCCCTGCTCACCGGCACGCGCCGCTTCCACCGCGGCGTTCAAGGCAAGGATGTTGGTCTGGAAGGCGATGCCGTCGATCACGCCGATGATGTCGGCGATCTTGGTGGACGAGGCATTGATGGCCTCCATGGTCTGCACCACCTGGGCCACCACGGCGCCGCCCTTGACGGCCACGCCCGAGGCGGTTTCGGCCAGCTGGTTGGCATGGCGGCCGCCGTCGTAGTTCTGCTTGACGGTGGCCGACAGCTGCTCCATCGAGGCCGCGGTCTGCTGCAGCGAGCTGGCCTGCTCCTCGGTGCGCGAGGACAGATCGAGGTTGCCGGCGGCGATCTGGTCGGTGGCAATGGCCATCGAGTCCGCGCCCTGGCGCACCTGGCTGACGATGCTCACCAGGCTGGCGTTCATGTCCTTGAGGGCTTGCAGCAGCTGCCCGCATTCGTCGGCGCTGCGCACCTCGATCTGGCTGCTGAGGTCGCCGGCCGCCACGGTGCGCGCGACGCGCAGCGCCGCATGCAGGGGCCGGGTGATGGAACGCGTGATCCACCAGGCAAAGCCCACGCCCAGCGCCAGGCCCAGCGCGCCGACGGCCAGCAGCAGCATGCGGCCGGTGCCGAGATCGCCGCGCAACTCGGCGCTGCTGGCCACCACCACCTTCTTCTGCAGGGCGGTGAGCCCGTTGATGGGCTCCTGCATGGCATCCAGCAGGGCCAGGGTTTCGCTGTTGAGCAGCTGCGTGGCCTCGTCCTTGCGGCCCTCGTCGACCAGCTTGGCTACCTTGCTGAAGGAGGCCACGTACTTGGCGCGCGTCTCCTTCAGCTGGGCCAGCATGGCCTTGCCCTCGGGCAGGCGCACCAGCGACTCCAGGGTGCGCAGGGCCTCGGTGATGATCTGCTTGTTGGCCTCGATGCGCTGCTTGGCGCGGGCCGACTGCGCCGCGTCGGCGCTGACGATCAGCTCCATGGTGTTGCGCGCATTGGCGCGCGTGCTGGCGTTCACCACATTGGCCGCATCGGCCTTGACCCAGTCCTGCTCGATGATGCGGCTGTTGACCGCGTCGGCGCGGCCGAACTGCTGCCAGGCGATGAAGATGATGCCCGCCATCATCAGCAGCAGGACCCCGAATCCCAGGCCCAGGCGTACGCCGATGCCGAGGTCTGCCATATTCTTTTTCCCGCTCATGTGGTCCTTCCCTGTGAGCCTGCCGCGGCGCCGGATTGGCGCGCCAGACGGCGGACTCATGGATTGGAATGGCGGGTTTACCCTAGGTCAAGCTGCCGGCTTGCCTTATGTCAAAGAGCGGGAACATAGGAGCGGCCGCGCGCCGACTTCAGCTGCAGCTGGCGCTGCCGCAGGAACTGATGGTGGCCGAGGCTTGCTGCAGCGGCTGGGTCAGCGTGCCGGTGGCGCTGTCGTAGCCCACCTGGCTCATGTGGAACACCAGCGAGGCGTCCATCATCTCGGCATGG
>Ga0208398_100578_pt1 | contig 21695 bp, 23 predicted proteins | sample LakWasMe79_HOW10_2_FD_183905 | JGI IMG/M metagenome (GOLD analysis project Ga0208398, IMG submission 183905) | Freshwater sediment methanotrophic microbial communities from Lake Washington under simulated oxygen tension - Sediment Metagenome... | ecosystem: Environmental > Aquatic > Freshwater >...
TCCACGGTTTGGGCGTACAGGGCGCCACTGGACAGGGCGAGGAGGATGGCAAGTGTTTTGAGTTTCATGGTTCTTCCTTGGTAAAAAATGCTTTTGCGGGACATATCTTCAGCTCTGTCCTCAACTGATTGGAGAAGTGATTCAACCCAGCCAGGCCTTGAGTTGGGCTGCAGTGGGCTGGCCGGTCACACGCTGCAGCTTGCCGTTGCGGGCGACCAGCACCACATAGGGCGTGATATTGCGCCATTGGGGGTCCACCGCCTGGCGGATGGCGGGCTCAAACCCGTCAAAGGCGTAGATTTTGGTGACCCCCGCGTAGTGGTGGGCGTGGGCCAAGGCGCGCTCGCCCTGCACGTCCATCAGGATCGCCGCCAGGGGCACGGCTTTGCCCGATGCGACCGCCGTCTTCTGCAAGGCATCAAACGCCTCCGGGCAGGTGGCACAAAAGCTGTTGGTGAAGACATAGGCTGCAGGGCGCGGCCCGCTGCGCAACAGCTGGGTCCAAGTGCTTGCATCGAAGTCTGCTACTGTTGTGATAGCGCCATGCGCATGTTGTGCGAGGGCTAGCGACCCATTTGGCATATAGAGTCCGGTGAACAACAGGGCCACGGCGAGCAGCGCGCGCTTCGGAAAATTAAAAGTTAAGTTCATGGACCTGTACCTCCTTGGGGTTGCGCCACACCACGGCCATGCGCGCACCAATCTGCACGGGGCGGGCGAAGTCATTGTCTCCCTGTACCTGCGCGAGCTTGCGCTCGGCAAAGGTCTTGCCGCCGTCAGTCGACAGCCAGGCCTTGAGCGTGCTGACCATGCCGTCGCTACTGCGCCACACCACGGCCACGCGCTGGCCGTGCGCCATGACGCTGGCGTGCTCGGCCCGGTCGTCGGGCAGTCGGCGCACGGACTGCGCATCGGGGCTGCCATCGGCCTTCAGACGGGCGTAGCGCACGCCGGACGCCGTGGCGCCATCCTGCTGGCGCACGCCAAACCACACCGTGTGAAAGCCTCCATCGGCCGCCGTGGCCAGGCCCGGGCCGTGGTGCGGGCAGCCGTTGACATGCCATTCGTCGAACGTGGCGCGCACGGACGTGACCGGGGCGGCGGCCGAATCCAGGGCCGCGAACGCGTGGTCCCGCACATCGGGTTCATACACGTGGCGCCACATGGCGTTCAACACGCCGTCACTACCCTGCGCCAGCGCAATCCGGCAGCACTCGCACGAGTGGTCGGCCACCTTGGTGTCGGGGCCAAAACTGGCGCCGCCATCAACCGAGCTGGCGCGGTAGATGGCAGCACCCCGGTAGCTGGACTTGTTGCCCCGCTTGGGCGCCGCCTCCAGGTCGCGCTTGTCAATCCAGATGGCGTGCAGCACACCCTTGGCATCAAAGCCAATCGACTCGAAGCGGTGGGTGATTTCCTGCCGGTCGGCATGCACCGTCGTCGGAGGCGAGAAGGTCTTGCCACCGTCCGTGGAGCGCAACAGGCGCACAAAGCCGGCGAAGTTGGGCAATGGCTTGGTGTAGGCAATCAGCACCGTGTTGTTGGGGCCGAACAGCAGCTTGGGGTGGTTCTCGCCATCGGCGGACACGGGGTCGCCACCAATGTCAATGACGCGTGGCGGGCTCCACTGCAAGGGCGTGCCCGCTGGCGCGCTTTGGATGGTCAACTGGTTGTCCGCATTGAGCCCGACCCACCACAGCGAACCGTCGGGCGCAAACGCGGTACCAATACCCAACTGCGGCCGTGGCTTGCGGGCCGGTTGCGCAAGGGCGGAACCGCCAGCCCACACCAGTAGCAGGGCGATCAGTCCCAGGAGCCAGGTTTTCGAATAATGTCTCATCGCTGCTCCCTAGAGACTAAAACGCAGTTCGGTCTGCACACTGCGCTGGGGCATGGTATGGGCCTGCCACGAAGGCCGATTGGCCACGTTGTTGATGCCAATGCCCCACTCCCACTGCCGGGCAAACTTCCAGCTGGCTTTCAGGTCGAGCTGGTTGACGCTGGAGGTGCCACCATAGGTGTCGGGGTTGGTGTCGACGTTCATCTCGGTGTTGTAGCTGCTGCTGGCCCAGCGGTAGGCCGCCCCCAACAGCCACTGCGCGTTGGGCCGGTAGCTGGCCTGCACGGTGTAGCGTTGCGGCGGGATGCGCAGCCACTTCTTGCCCACTTGCGCCGGGTTGGCAGCGTTGGCTTTCACCTCGGCATCGGTCCACGTGAAGCTGCCGCCCAGGTCCAGGCCCTTGACGCCGACGTCGCGCGTGGCCCAGACCAGTTCAATGCCCTGTGTCAGCACCTTGTCCACATTGCTGACGCGCGTCACCGACGGAGTGACCGTGGCGTCGGTCTGGCGCAGGATGGTGTCCGTCACATCGTCGCGGAACAGACTGGCGCGCAGCCAGTGGCGGCCCCACTCACGCTCGGCCGACAGCTCCACCGAGTCCGACACCTCGGGGCGCAGATTCGGGTCGCTGGTAGTGATGCTGGCACCGGTCTTGGTGCCGTTGAACAGCTCGTCCACATTGGGAAAACGCACACCGCGGCCCAGGCTGGTTTTCAGCACCACGTCGTCGCTTGCCGACCAGGCCAATGACAGCTTGGGGCTGGTGGCAGTGATGCTGCGGCCAGGGAAGGCACTGGTAGCCACCGGCGGGCCGGCAAAGTATTGCGAGCCGTCGGCGGACTCAAAGTTCTCGAGGCGCAGACCCGAGGTCAGCATCAGCTCGGGGCTGATCTTCCAGGCGTCCTGGGCATACAGCGCGGTGATGGTGGTCTTGCCGTAGTAGTTCTGGTTCAGCGTCGTCTCATTGTTGCGCCAGTCGCTGGAATTGTTGACGACGTTTTGCAGCTTGTACTGGTTGCGGTGCAGGCCCAACACCAGCGCGTGCCGGCCGTTGCCAAAGTCACCAACGCTTGGGGTGTAGGTGGACTGGACTTCCAGGGTGTTCCAGCCGGTACCGTCACGCCGGGTCACCGTGCCGGCCCCACCCAGGTCGGCCAATGGCTGGGCCAATGTAGCGGCACGGGCGGCGTCGTTGATGATCTGGTAGTCCGTCACCACCACCGAGGCATTCCAGCCCTTGGCGTGCCGGGTCTTCCACGTGGCGCCCAGTTGGCGGTGCGATTCGTCACGCAGGCTGGGGGCAAAGGCGTCGGCGGCCACCGTGAACTGGCGGGTGCCGTCGTTCACCAGTCCGCTCCACACCGGGTTTCCCGCCGCATCACGCAACCAGGTCTGGGCGCGCACCGTGCTGTCGTCGTGCCACCAGGAGACGCGCGCTTCGATCTCCTGCGTGGCCGAGATGTCGTAGCCCAGTCGCAGGTTGACGGTGTCCTGCAAGCTGCGGTCGATGCTGTTGGCACCAAACAGGGCGCGTTCGCGGTACTGCGGGTCGCGGTCGTACAGGATGCCGGTGACCGGTTTGGCCGCCGCCGTGGGCGCAGCGAATGCACCGGCAGTGGACCCACGCACCGCATTGGCGTAGCCCATGGTGTGGCCTTCGCTGTCCTGGTGCTGCAGGCTCACCGCGTACCACAGGCCGGAATCCAGCCGCGAGGCGATGCGCCCGGACAGCTGTTTGCTGGTGTAGTTCTCGCTGGTAGCGTATTCGCTGAAGCCCTGCTGGTTGAGCTTGATGCTGGCCGACGCTTCCAGGCCCCTGGGCTTGCGCTCGGACACGATCAGCGTGGTGCCAATCGCGTTGCCAGGGTAGATGGCCGAGAACGGGCCATACAAGGCGTCGATGCGATCAATGGCTTCCACATTCACCATGTTCCAGCGCGGCGCATCAAAGCGCCCCAGGAAGTTGGAGATCAGGTAGCCATCCAGGTAGACCAGCGCCCGGCCCGGTTGCAGCGTGCCGTAGCTGCGGCCGGCCACGTTGGCGTTGCGGTCGCCGAAGTAGCGCTTGCGAATGGTCGTGCTGGGCAGGTTGACGGCGATGTCTTCCGGGTTGTAGATGGTTTGCTCACGCAGTTGCTCAGCCGTCTTGCTGGCCGTGCTGCTGGGCAAATTGGGGTCCAGCGGGGCGCGGGCGCTGGCCACCAGAACAGTCTTGAGTTGGGCTTCCGTGGCGATGCCCTGGGCCAGAACGAGAACGGGGAATGCGGCGGCCACGGCCAGCGCGATGCGATGCATTTGCATGAAAACACTTCCGAGATATCAACAAAATCAGCCTGCAGCCCTCGTGAAATGGGCTTCAGACGCTACTGATTCGATCGCTCAGAGAGTGGGAGGTCCGCGCGCCGGCAACGGCGCGGCGGTTCGCGCGGCGATGTGCGCGCTGGGGATGCTTTGCAGGGCGTAGGCCAGTGGCTGGGCCGGTTCGACGACCGCACGGGCCATTGGGGGCGGTGCCCCCATGGGTGCGCACAACGGGCAGTCCATGCTGCTGCTGGCCAATTCGGTGGTGCCGCCATCATCGGACTGGACCAGCACCTTCATCGCACCCGAACCCGTGCAAACCAGCAAGATATCCTGCGGCTTGACGATGGGCGAGGCGACGGCAACGCCCAGCGACAACACGAACCACGCCAGCACGAGGCGGCTGATGAACGTGAAATGGCGCAGGGTTTGCATGCGCCGATTATCATCCACCGCTCGGATCAAGCCTTAACCTGGGTCAAGTCTTTGCCATGATGCACTACACATTTTTGTCCGCCACCATCCTGCTGGTGCTGATCACCGACCCGATTGGCAACATCCCGATCTTTGCCAACGCGTTGAAACACGTGGCCCCCGAGCGCCGGGCGCGCGTCATCCTGCGCGAGATCCTGATTGCCTTTGCGCTGCTGCTGACCTTCATGTTCGTTGGTGAAGGCTTTTTGCGCGTCATGAACCTGAGCGAGCTGTCCCTGCAGATTGGCGGTGGCGTCATCCTGTTTCTGATCGCGCTGCGCATGGTGTTCCCGCCCCCCGCGGGTGCTGCCGATGAAGAGCAAATGGCCGAGCCGCTGATCGTGCCGCTGGCGGTGCCGGCGATTGCCGGGCCTTCCGCGCTGGCCACGGTGCTGCTGCTGGTCTCGCAACAACCCGAACGCCGCATGGAGTGGATTGCCGCGCTGTGCGTGACCATGTTGGTGAGCGCCATCGTGCTGGTGTCGGCCGAGCGCATCCAGCGCATCATCGGCACGCGCCTGGTGGTGGCCGTGGAGCGCTTGATGGGCCTGGTGCTGGTCTCGGTGGCCATCGAGATGCTGCTGCGCGGTGTCAAGACCTTTGCGCAGCAACTGATGCACGGTTAGCGGTCTGCGACCGGCTCTGCGCCGTCTATGACTTGCATCACCCACAACTTGGCTTGTTCCAGATCCGGGAAAGCGCGGCCGGGTATGCCGGCACTCGCGTAAGCCGCGAGGTAGTGGGACTGCATGAATGTACCGCCCTCCACTTCCGGCCCGACCACCAAGGCGAAGGCGACCGGCCGAATGCCCTGCTGCACCCGTCGCTGCACAATTCGCGCAATTTCGGCAATCGCCTCGGGCGAGGCAAGGGCATTTTCCTTGAGTACCAGGACGGTTCCCCATCGACCCCGTGCGTTCAGCATCGCGTCGAGCTTCTCCTGTGCCACGTCGCCGGCAAGGACCAGTTCAAGATTGAAGGGCCCCTTGGCCTCCAGTACGTTCAGTCGGCCGGCGACCTGGATATCCATCGCCCCATGGGGTGCAAAAGGGCCGGACGTAAAGTCCTTGGCACTCAGGCGTTCAGAGGTAGGCATACAAGCATAGTAAACCAGACGCCCAGCCATCGGCCTGAATACACACTTTATCGAATGATGGCGGTGCGGGTATTGCCGGTCTGGTTCGACTCCATGACAAGCTCTTCGTCAATTCCGTCGCAGCCGCGCGGCCAGCACCCCGTTCTGCCACTTCCTTGACCCAAGTCATCGGCCACGCGGCGCTGGGGGGCTAGAATTTTTACAACTGGCAAACATATGCTGGCATATCGTTGGATTCCCTCATGCGAAAGACCCTCTCAAGCTTTACCTCCGGTTTTTCCGATCTACTGCACGGTCATGGTTCACAGCACGCACTGGGCGGCCGCCAGGAAGAGATTCGCACGGCCATGCTGGCATCGCTGGCTGACATTGAGAGCTCGCAGCCCGACGCATTTTCCAGGACGCTGGTGACCATCACCCGGGCAGCCGATGTGCAGTCGCTATGGGAGGCGCGCAGCGAACTGCTGCGCCTGATTGCCGACCGCGACGGCGAGTTGGTCGCCCGTAAGACGCTGGACGGCATCACCGAGATGTTCCGCGGGCTGGTTCCGCACAACCTGTTGCCCACCCGTCGGCGCGTGGCACGGTGACGCAGCCGGACACCACCCGATGACAGCGGCACACGCGGTCCACAAGGCACCGTTTGCGGTGGAGTGGCGGGAAGGTTTTCGCATCGGCATCGACCAGCTGGACCGCGAGCACCGCCACCTGTTCACGCTGGTACTGGCACTCAACCTGGGCACGGTCGAGCAGACCGTCGAGCAATTGCTGGACTATGTGGTGACCCACTTCTCCAACGAGCAGGAAGCAATGGAGTCGAGCGGCTACCCGGCACTTGAGCAACACTTGCGCTTGCACGAAGAGTTTGCATCGCGCATTGCCGACTTCCTGATGCCGGCGGACGGATGGACCCAGGAGCGGGTGCAGGACCTGCGCCGCTTTTTGAACAAATGGCTGATCAGCCACATCATGACCCACGACATGCGCTTCGGCAAATGGTTTGCCGCGCACCACCAGCCCGCACCAGACACCGACGCCAGCCCGGGGCGTGCCGGGCTGATCGGACGTCTGTTCGGCTAGGTGGCTAGGTGGCTAGGTGTAGGTATCGCCCATCAGGGTATTGAACCACGTCCCCATCTGCTGAAAGTTGCCCGAGGAAATAGTGGCAGCCTCGGTGGGGGCCGCTCCAGCAGTCACCCCGCCGTTGGCCGCAACCTTCATGGTCTGGGTGGCGGGGTCGTACTGGTAAACGGCAGTCAACCATGACGCGGTCGTCGCAGTAATCGGCGAGTAGCACGCGGAGTTGGCAACCGGTGCGCTGTCCGGGCTCTGGCCTGACAGGAGACGAACAATGGCGTCTGCGCAGATCTTGGCCTCTTGGTTGCCCACATGCCCGGCCTTCGGCAAACCGCACTGGGCGGCATCGCCAATCACGTGCACGCCGGCCACCGCCGTGGACTCATACGACAGCGGACTCACCTTGGCCCAACGTCCGTCAGCGCTGTTGTTCAGACCAGCGGCAGACATCCAGCCACCTGCTCCACTGCCGGACGCGCGATGCGGTGGAATGGGGTTGACGACACGCGCCTGAACGGTCTGAGAAAGACCGGCCTTGTCGGTGTACGTCACCACCTTGGTAACCGGATCAATGGAGATTGCGGTGACGCCAGACTGGTAATTCACAACACCCGCGTGGATGACGCCAAAAGCCCTGCCGAAGTTGACCGCCTCGGCCTGGATCTTGGGGTTTTCATCCAGAATCAGCACCCGGCAATTCGGACCCTTGCGGGTCTTCAGGTAGTCGGCCACGACACACGCCCGCTCATAGGGGCCGGGAGGGCAGCGGTAGGGTGCGGCGGGAATGGTCATGACATAGGTGTCACCATTCACAGCGGCGGCAAGTTGCTGCTGCAGCAAGCTGGTCTGCGGACCTGCCCGCCAGGCGTGCGGGGTGCGGGTGTCGTAGTCCTGCGCCGTCAAACCGTAGGCATTGTCAAAGTCCACACCGGGCGCCACGACCAGCCGGTCATATGGCAGCACACTGCCGTCCGACAGCATCACTTGCCGGTTCGCGCTGTCGATAGACTGGAGCCGGGCTTTCTTGCGGACCACGCCATACGCCGTTGCGAGCTGGTCCCAGGTGTAACGCAATGAGGACAGGGAACGCACACCGGTGAGGACGAAATTGCTCATGATGTTGGACACATAGGCATCATCCGGCTCGACCAGGGTGACGTTCACCCCTGAGCCACCCCACAGCCGCAGGTACTTGGCGACGCTTGCGCCCGCCATGCCGCCACCCACCACCACCACGTTGGCGCGGATTCCGGTTGTGGCCAGCGCAATGCGCTGCCCACTGGAACCAGAGCTTGATGTGTAAGCTCCGCCGCTGTCCCCGTCGTCGGTGCGGCCAACCAGCGGGTAGAGTGCCCCCATCACAGCCGTTACAGAAAACACCAGGGCGCTTCGCCGATTCAAATTGTCCAGTTTTCGGATGGTCATTTCTGTGACTCCTGTTTATTGCTTGAGGTAGCTGACGATGCTTTGCAACTGGGCGGTCGTGTAGCCCTGCGCATGGGCAGCCATGATGCTGGAATCAGCGGGCTTGCGCAGGTATTCAACGACCTCGGCAACATCCGATCCGCGGATGGAGTCAAAGCCGCCGCGCCCCAGCGTTCCGTGGCACTGAAAGCAGTTGGAAGCCAGCAGTCTTCCGGCTGTGTTGGCGGGTTGCTGGATCACACTGCCGGAGCTCCGCTCGGTCGCTTGCACCTTGTCGGGTTCACCACCCGATACCCCTCCACATGCACTCAACAGCAGGGCGATGCCGGCGATGGCCGCAAGCCTATACGGACGTCGTAACCACATAGTCTTTCCTCGAAGTTGTCAATGCATCCATTGACGCCCCGTCAGATTAAGGTGGGCTTAACAGTCGTACTTTGTTACACGGCTTACTGCGGGTAACAGCTTGGGGGAATGGGAACTGCGCCGGTTAACTGGACGATCCGCCGCTTGCCACCACCTCCTGCTCAATCGCGCCAAAGATGCTGGCGCCATCCGCACCCTTCATCTCGATGCGGATGGTGTCGCCGTACTGCATGAAGGCGGTGCTGGGCTGGCCATCCTGAATGGTCTCCATGGCACGCTTCTCGGCAATGCAGCTATAGCCATTCGGCCAGTCGGTGCGGGCCTGGTCGCCCGTGCCTTTGGTGACGCCCTTGTTGCTGACGGTGCCCGAGCCGATGATGGAGCCGGCACGCACGTTGCGGGTCTTGCACAGGTGGGCGATCAGCTGGCCAAAGTGAAACGTCATGTCGGGCCCGGCATCGCACAGCCCCACCTTGCGGCCATTCCAGGTGCTGGCCAGCGGCAGGTGCACGCGGCCCTTGGACCAGGCCGCCCCCAGTTCGTCGGGCGTCACGGCCACCGGGCTGAAGGCCGTGGCCGGTTTGCTCTGCACAAAGCCAAAACCCTTGGCCAGCTCATCGGGAATCAGGTTGCGCAGGCTCACGTCATTGACCAGCATCACCAAGCGAATGCCATCCAGTGCGCGGTCGGCCGGGCAGCCCATGGGCACGTCTCCGGTGATGACAGCAACCTCGGACTCGAAGTCGATGCCAAACGCCTCACTGGCGCACACGATGGGGTCGCACGGACCCGCCAGGTCATCACTGCCGCCCTGGTACATCAGCGGGTCGGTGTAAAAACTCTCGGGCACCTCGGCGCCACGCGCCTTGCGCACCAGTTCCACATGGTTCAAATAGGCCGAGCCATCCGCCCACTGGTAGGCACGCGGCAGCGGCGCCATGCACATCCTGGGGTCAAAGGGAAAGGCATGACGGGCGCGCCCGTTGTTCAGCGTGTCATACAGGTCTTGCAGCTGGGGCGACAGGTAATTCCAGTCGTCCAGCACCTGTTGCAGGCGGTTGGCGATGTTGGAGGCGTATACGGCCAGCCCCAAGTCACGCGAGACCACGACCAACTGGCCGTCGCGCGAGCCATCTTTGTAAGTTGCGAGTTTCATGGCGGAATTGTCGCTCTGAATTAAACTGACGTCGTGACCCGCACAAGCGCCGACTTCAGCGCCGCCCCAGCCACACCGGCCCAAACAACCACCCATGTCCCATACCCCTCCAGCCACAGCAAGCCACCGTCCGCCATGGCGGCTGATCCTGCTCACGGCGTTCGTGCTGTTGGCGCACTGGGCCGTGCTGCGCGCCGCGCCGCTGGCGCTGGCCGCGCACGCCAGCCCGGGTGCTGGTGTCAGCTGGTCGTTTGCCACGCGAACCATTCCTGCTGAACCGACTCCGCGTGCGGTGGAGGCTGCAACACCGCAACCCCGAGTCGCCCCCGCGCGCCGGCAAGCGACGCAACAGGCCGCATCGCCGCGGCACTCTGCATCGCCCGATGCTGTCGATTCAAATACGGCTCCAGCCCTCGAAAAACATGACTTGGTTGCTACCGAATCAGTAGCAGCTGGCAACCCCGTCGATGCCCCTGCGGTAGCGGCTCCCGTACTCCTGGCCGCTGCGACGTCTGCCGACAAGAGGGCAGTTGTCGCTCCGGATGCCAGCCCGCCAGCGACGGCCACACCACCGGCCGCCAAGGCGGTGCGCAAGTTTGCGATTCCTGCGTCCGCCCGCCTGAAGTACGACGTCAAGGGTGAGGTCAAGGGCTTTCCATACCACGTCAACGGTGATCTGTTGTGGGTCCAGGATGGCAAGACCTATAACGCCCGCATGGAAATCAGCCATTTCCTGCTGGGCTCCCGGGTGCAGACCAGCACCGGACAGCTGACGGACCACGGCCTGGAGCCCACCCGTTTCGGCGACAAGGTCAAATCGGAGGTGGCGGCTCACTTTGACCGCGACAAGAACAAGGTGACCTTCAGCGCCAACACGCCCGATGTGCCACTGCTGCCCGGCGCCCAGGACCAGCTGAGCGTCTTCATGCAATTGGGCGCGATGCTGGGCGCGGAACCCCACCGTTTCCCCCCGGGCACGACCCTGCCCGTCCAGGCCGTGGGACCGCGCTCGGCCGAGGCCTGGGTGTTCACGGTCGGGGCCAGCGAGCGGCTGGTCCTGCCGGGCGGGGAACTCGGCGCCATACGCCTGTGGCGCGATCCGCTGGGCGCATACGACCCCAAGGTCGAAATCTGGCTGGCGCCCGACGTGGGCTACCTGCCGGTGCGCATTCGCCTGACCCAATCCGATGGCGAAGTGGTCGACCAGCAGTGGCGCGCCACGCAGAAACCCTGACAAAAGCGCGCCAGAGGCCTTGAATTGGACAGGCCCACACCAAAGTGCATGGAAAGCAATAGAGGCCCTATGATTGAAACCATGCACACGCTCTACGATTCAGAAACCTATTCGGTCACGCACATGCTGGCCAACGCCGAAGCGGACGGAAAAACCGCGCTGGGCACGGTCAAAACCGTACAGTACCCGGCCGGCGTGCCCACCATGGCGCGCCACGGCTTCGAGATTGTGGACAAACGCTCTGGCAAAGAGGTCTACCTGGATGGCTCTTGGGCCGAACTGTTCCAGCAGCACATCATGGCCTGGCAAGTCAACACGCCGACCCAGGAAGAGGTCGAGGATACGCTGGAGCAATACGCCGAACTGGCCCAAAACCCTGTATTGGTGCACTGACCGAAGTTCTCAGCGCGTAATTTGACTTCGGTCAAACACTTACTGCCTGGCGCGGCGCATCATTGTCTTGAAACACAACAACACAGGAGCCGTCCCCATGAACAAGCAACACATCAGCGCCTACCAGCAACAACTGGCAGAGATGCGCGCGTCCTTGCTGGCACAGATTGCCGAGCAGCGTGGTGGGGTGGTTGGCCGTGCCGAGGTCGCTGCGGAGCACTTTGGCCACCCGGAAGATTCGGGTGCGCAACTGGCGTCCGAACGCGAACTGGAGTTCGCGCTGGGCGAGCGCGAAATGGCCGAACTGGCCGCGATTGACGCCGCTTTGGCCCGCATCAGCGCGGGAACCTACGGTGAATGCACCGACTGTGGCACCCACATTGCACCGGCACGCCTGCAGGCAACCCCGGAGGCCCCGCGCTGCATCCATTGCCAGGAAAAAGTGGAACATAGCCACCCTGCCTGATTCTTCTTTTTAACCTTGACCCTTTTCCTAGAAAGCTACCCCATACATGAGTACATTTCACGCCGTCGTCTGGATGGACCACAACGAAGCCCATGTGGTGATGTTTGACAAGGAGCACGTAGAGGCGCAGCGCATCAAATCACGCAGCCACCACAAACACCAGGGCAAGGCAGGAGACAACAGCGCCTTCTTCGCCGATGTTGCCAAGGCCTTGGCCGGTAGCCGCGAGATCCTGTTGGCTGGCCCCGGCTTGGCGCGCAACCAGTTCCGCGACTGGAGCAACACGCACCAGAACACCCTGGCAGACGCCATTGTGGACTCCATCCCGGCGGACCACCCGACCGATGGCCAGCTGGTCGCAATGGCGCGCCAGTATTTCAAGCGCTTTGACAACATGGCTGCGGACCCCTCCATGGTCTGATACCGAGGGGCAACGGGGCCCGGCACATGCTGCGACAATGTGCGCACCATGAGTCAGACCTACATCCTTACCCTGTCGTGCCCGGATCGCCTGGGCCTGGTCCACGCCGTCTCCGGATTCTTGCTGGAACGCGGGGGCAACATCGAAGAAGCCGCCCAGTACAACGACCCCGCCACCGGGCTGTTTTTCATGCGGGTGCAGTTCACCTGCGTGCGGCTCACCTACAAGGACCTGCGCACCCAGCTGGCGTTTTTCGCCAGGCCCTACACCATGCAGTGGGGCCTGCACGCCACGTCGCAGGCCATGCGCACGGTGCTGTTGGTCAGCAAGGAAGGCCATTGCCTCAACGACCTGCTGTTCCGCTGGAAAAGTGGCCTTCTGGCGCTGGACATCCGCGCCATCATCTCCAACCATAAAGATTTTTACCAGCTGGCAGCCAGCTACAACGTGCCGTTTCACCACATTGCGGTGACCGCGGAGACCAAGGCCAAGGCAGAAGAGCGGCAGTTCGAAATCATTGAAGCCGAAGGCGCTGAGCTGGTGGTATTGGCGCGCTACATGCAAATCCTCAGTGACGACTTTTGCAAAAAACTCGCCGGGCGTGCCATCAACATCCACCACTCCTTCCTGCCCAGCTTCAAGGGAGCCAAGCCCTACTACCAGGCCCACGACCGCGGGGTCAAGCTGATTGGTGCGACGGCCCACTACGTGACCGCCGATCTGGACGAAGGCCCGATCATCGAGCAGGACGTGGCCCGTGTGGACCACAGCAAAACCGTGGAAGATCTAACGACCCAGGGCCGCGACACCGAGAGCCAGGTGCTGGCCCGTGCCGTCAAATGGCACAGCGAGCACCGCGTGCTGCTCAACGGCCACAAGACCGTTATTTTCAAATAGCGGCAGACGCGGGACGAGAAGAAAGGTTTCACCGCCGGGCCGCCCCAAGGTGAAACGCGGCCCCCGCGGGGGGCAGGAAGCTACACGTAGTGAGCGACCGTGGGGGCCTATTTCAAGTCGAAGCGCCCCACCAACTGGTCCAGCGCCTGCGCCTGCTCGTCCAGCGACTGGGCGGCGGCGGCGGCTTCTTCGACCAGGGCGGCATTTTGTTGGGTCGTTTCGTCAATCTGCGCAATGGCCCGGTTCATGTCGGCTATGCCCTCGCTTTGCTCCAGGGATGCGCCCGATATTTCCTCCATCACGGTGCTCACTTCGAGCACGGTCTTGGCCATGTCGGCAATGGTGTGTCCGGCGCTGCGGGCCAACTGTGAGCCCTCTTTCACCTGGCGGGTCGAGTTCTCGATCAGGGCGCTGATCTCCTTGGCAGCGGTCGCACTGCGCTGCGCCAGATCACGCACCTCGGCAGCCACCACGGCAAAACCACGACCCTGCTCGCCCGCATGCGCCGCTTCGACCGCGGCGTTCAGGGCCAGAATATTGGTTTGAAACGCAATGCTCTGAATGGCGCCAATATTGGCGTGAATGGCCTGCGTGCTCTGGCTGATCTTCTCCATGGTCAGCACCACGTTCGCCACCACCTCGCCGCCCTGGCGGGCCGCCTGGCTGGCGCTGCCCGACAGCTGCGCGGCACGGGTCGAACTGTCGGCATAGCGCTTGGCGATGGCAGTCAATTGCTCGACATTGGCGGTGGTTTTCTCCAGCGAAGAAGCCTGCTGTTCGGTGCGATTGGACAGGTCCAGATTGCCCATGGAAATCTCACGCGAGGCGTTGGCCACCTGCGCAGAGCTGTCGGCAATTTCGCCCATGGTCTGTGCCAGATGGGTCTGCATGTCATGCAGGGAGTGCAGCAGGCTTTCCTTGTCATGGGGCTCGAGCTTGATCTGCATGGTCAGGTCACCATTGGCGATACGGCTGGCAATGGATTTGGCATAGGCGGGCTCGCCCCCGAGCTGGCGCGTCAGGCGCCAGGTGACCCAGGCACTGATGGCCAGGGACAAGACAATCAGCAACGCCGTAATAGCGACCACCCAGACCAGGGAGGTGCTGTAGATTTTGGCGGCCAGCTGCATCGTCGCCTGGGCCGACTCACCACGCTGTTGCACCACACTGTCGACAATTTTTTCGACCTTGCGGGTCTCGTTGGCCAGTCCCGCGTCTTCCATGGAAACATCCGGGCTCATCTCCATGAACGACATCGGCTGCTCCTTGACCAGCTTGACATACTCGCGCAAGCGTTTGGTCCACTTGGCAATGGCCTCATCGAGCTGCTTCGCGGTGGCCGCGGACTCTTCCCCGCTGGACAGCGTGCGCACGACGTCCAGTTGCTTGGCGATATTGGCCAAAGCCCCTTCCACATCCTTGGCCAGGGTCTCTCGCTCAGCGGCCGTGCTGGCGGTCAGCAACTGCGTTTGCGCACGGCTGGCGCGCAACACATTGCTTCTGGCCTGCTCGGCGGCCTGGCCGGCCGCATATTCCTGCTCATAGATGACTTGTGTGGAGGCGTTCAGCCGCCCCATCTGGAACAGCGAAAACACACCGATCACCAAGGCGCCGGCCAGCACGGCGGCAAACGCCAGACGCAGACTCGCGCGTACCGACATGCCATCGGCCGACACACCGCCCGCAGCAACCAGGCGGTGGCGAACGGTTTGCGCCAGGCCGTTCATGCCCAGCAGCAGGTTCTTTTTTGGGGCCGCAATCGCGGCGGGGACCTCTGGCAAGGGGGGGGATAGTTCTTCTTCTGTGACGGCAGATTCCATCGTGCGACTCCAACTGCAGCTGATGTAAATCGTCAGGATAGCCGAGTTTTCAAATGCGCGAACCCATTTCTTCGCCCATGCGGATCGTGCCACCCGGCGCCCATTGCGCGTTGAATTGCAATGGCCCTGCGGGAAAGAGCATCACCACGGTAGAGCCCAGCAAGAAGCGCCCCATCTCGGAGCCTCGCCCCAACTTTGGTGCATCGTCCCCATAGCGGCGCTCCCATAGCGTTCCGGGACGCGGCGGATTGACCAGGCCGTGCCACACCGTGGCCATGCTGCCCACAATTGTGGCGCCCACCAGCGTCAGCACAAAGGGACCGTGTGCCGAGTCAAACACACAGACCACCCGCTCGTTGCGGGCGAACAGCCCCGGCACGCCACGGGCCGTGGTCGGGTTGACCGAGAACAGATCGCCGGGCACATAAATCATGCGCCGCAACACGCCATCACAGGGCATGTGGATGCGGTGGTAGTCCTTGGGGCTGAGGTACAGCGTGGCAAAGTGGCCGTCCTGGAACTGCGCGGCCAGGCTTGCATCGCCTCCAATCAGCGCGGTCGTCGAATAGCGGTGGCCCTTGGCCTGAAAGATCTGGTCTTTGTCGATGCGGCCGAACTGGCTGATCGCACCGTCCACCGGGCACACCAGATCGGCCTGCGCCAGCGGACGGGCACCCGCCTTCAGGGCGCGTGTGAAGAAATCGTTGAACGTGGCGTAGCTGGCAATGTCGGGGTTGGCCGCCTCGGCCATGTTGACCTGGTAGCGTTTGACGAACCAGCGAATCACGGCCGTGGTTGTGTTACCGGCCTTTGCGCTGGCGAACTTGCCGGCCAGGGCAGTCAGGGCCTGCTTGGGGATCAGGTACTGCGGCAGTACCGCGAGGGTGTCGGACACGGCAGTTCCTTCTGGGTGGTAGGGGTCGGTGGTGCGCAAGGCGCAAGTGCGGCCGGATTATAGTGACGCATGACCAAAGCCCCCACGCTTCCCGCTTCGCGTAGCGGCGCTGCCCGAATCCCTCCCATCCAGTGCCTGCTGACCTTTGAGGCCCTGGCGCGGCTGCGCAGCGTAACCCAAGCCGCCGAAGAACAGTGCGTGACCCCGAGTGCGGTCAGCCACCGGGTGCGGCAACTGGAAGAGATCATTGGCACCAAGCTGTTTGGCCGCGCCGACTTTTCGCTGACCACCGAGGGCAGCGAATACCTGGCCCATGTGCGCGAGGGCCTGGCCAGCCTGCAGAAGTTTCCCATCTCGGCGGCGGCACCCGGCAAACGCAAACTGCGCCTGGCGGTGACTCCGACGTTCTCGCGCTCCATCCTGATCCCGCGGCTGCGCCAGTTCACCGATGCCTATCCCGAAATCGACCTCACGCTGCAGGTCTCCATTCCGCTGTTGGACGTGGTGGCCGAAGACGCCGACCTGATGGTGCGTTTTGGCCCGGGGCGTTACGCCGATATGGAGCACGCACTGCTGATGAAGGACGAGGTCACGCCGCTGGCCTCACCCGCCTTTGTGCGCGAGCATGGGCCGTTCGATGTGCCACAGGACCTGCAGGGCGTGCCGCTGTTGCGCAGTCCGCTGGAACCCTGGCGCACCTGGTTTGCGGCGCGCGGGCTGGACTGGCCGGAACCGGTGGACGGTTCGCAATTCAACGACATCGGCCTGATGTGCGACGGCGCCGCCGCCGGCATGGGCGTGGCCCTGGTGCGCCTCAAGTTGGGCGCGCCGTGGCTGGAGAACGGCACACTGGTGCGCCTGGGCAGCAACGACGTCTTTTGCACCAACGTGCCCAGCCCGCACGCCCACTACCTGTGCTGGCGCACCGGCATGATGGACCGCTGGGAATGCGCGGCGTTTGCCGAGTGGCTGAAAAAAGCGGTGGTCTAGGTTTCAATTTCTTCACACCACGCAAACCGGGTTTGCCGTACAGTCCCACCATGAACGCCCCAACTTCTGCCGCCAACACCGATTTGCTACAAAAAGCAGAGCTGCAAGCCCAGGTTGTACGAGGGCTAGAGGCTCATTTACCTTCAAGCTCCCTGCTGTGGAACCGCGAAGACACCACCCCTTATGAATGCGACGGCCTGACGGCCTACCGCCAGCGGCCGTTGGTGGTGGCGCTGCCGGAGACCGAGGCACAGGTGGCCGCCATCCTGAAAACCTGCTTTGCGATGGGCGTGCCCGTGGTGGCGCGCGGCGCCGGCACCGGCCTGTCGGGTGGTGCCATGCCGCACGCTATGGGGGTTACGCTGTCCTTGGCCCGCTTCAACAAGATCCTGAAAATGGACAAACGCAGCCGCACCGCGGTTGTGCAGTGCGGTGTGCGCAACCTGGCCATCAGCGAGGCGGCATCCCCCTTGGGCCTGTACTACGCGCCCGACCCGTCCAGCCAGATCGCCTGCACCATTGGCGGCAACGTGGCGGAGAACTCGGGCGGCGTGCATTGCCTAAAATACGGGCTGACGCTGCACAACGTGCTCAAGGTCCGCGGCTACACCATCGAGGGCGACCCCATCACCTTTGGCAGCGATGCGCTGGACACACCGGGCTATGACCTGCTGAGTCTGGTCGTGGGCAGCGAAGGCATGCTGGCCATCATCACCGAGGTGACGGTGAAGCTGGTGCCCAAGCCACAACTGGCGCGTTGCATCATGGCCAGCTTCGATGACATCCGCAAGGCCGGCGACGCGGTGGCCGCCGTCATTGCTGCCGGCATCATCCCGGCCGGTCTGGAGATGATGGACAAGCCGATGACCGCGGCGGTGGAAGACTATGTGCACGCCGGCTACGACCTGAACGCTGAAGCCATTCTGCTGTGCGAGAGTGACGGCACTCCGGAAGAGGTGGAAGAGGAAATTGGCCGCATGAGCGCCGTGCTGCGCGCCAATGGCGCAACCGCCATCGCCGTGAGCCAGAACGAGGCCGAGCGCCTGAAATTCTGGAGCGGCCGCAAGAACGCCTTCCCGGCCAGCGGGCGCATCAGCCCCGATTACATGTGCATGGACTCGACCATCCCGCGCAAGCGCCTGGCCGACATCCTGCTCGCCATCCAGGAGATGGAGAAGAAGTACCAGCTGCGCTGCGCCAATGTGTTCCACGCCGGCGACGGCAATCTGCACCCGCTGATCCTGTTCGATGCGAATGATGCCGACCAGCTGCACCGCTGCGAACTGTTTGGCGCCGAGATTCTGGAGACCAGCGTGGCCATGGGCGGCACGGTTACCGGCGAGCATGGCGTGGGCATCGAGAAACTCAACAGCATGTGCGTGCAGTTCAGCGCCGAAGAAAACGCCCAGATGACGGGCATCAAGCTGGCCTTCGACACCAAGGGGCTACTCAACCCCGGCAAGGTGATCCCCACCCTGCAACGTTGTGTGGAATACGGCAAAAAGCTGGTGCGCGGCGGGCAAATGAGCCACCCGGACCTACCCCGCTACTAAATCCTGGGCCCGGCCTTGATTGATGTAAGTCAACAAACCGGCTGACTCGCCAGTAATTCTTAAACTGGATTAAGTTTTCGGGCAAGTCCACGCTTGCCAACGCCAGGGGGCTCCATAGAATTGACTTCAATCAAGGCCGCCAATGGCCTTGCAGGAGAAGTTCAATGCCGCACAGCAGCCCGCCCGAAACCCAAAAAAAGGAAGAGCTAAGAAGCTTTTTGTTCCTGACCGCCGTCATGGTTCCGGCGCTGTCCGTGATCGTGGTGGCCGGTTTTGGTTTCATCATCTGGATGAGCCAGCTCATCATGGGTCCGCCCCACTGAACGCCATGCGCACCATCCCTATTGCCGAAACCCACCCGGACGAGTGGCATGTTGCGGGCATCGTCGTGCAGGCACACCCCGAGCGCACCGACGAAATCACCTGCTTCATCACCTCCATCGCCGACGCTGAAGTCCATGCCACCGGCCCCACCGGAAAACTGGTGGTGACGCTGGAGGCCCCCACCAGCCGGGCCATTGCCGCCCACCTGGAAAGCATCCAAAAGACCGAAGGGGTGCTGGGCGCCACCCTGGTTTACCAACGCCACGCATCCGCCGCCGATCTAGACAAGGAGATATCGCCATGACCGTTACCCGCAGAAGTTTTCTTCGCAATTCCGCCGCCGTGGCTGCCGCTGGCGCCGCCGGGCTGGAATTGCCCGCCATGGCGACCAACGTCGTCACCGACGCCGAACTGAGCAACCTGAACTGGTCCAAGGCGCCTTGCCGCTTTTGCGGCACCGGCTGCGGCATCATGGTTGGCGTGAAAGAGGGCAAGGTGGTGGCCACCCAGGGCGACCCACGCGCCGAGGTCAACCGCGGCCTGAACTGCGTCAAGGGCTACTTCCTGTCCAAGATCATGTACGGGCAGGACCGCCTGACCCAGCCGCTGTTGCGCATGAAAAACGGCGTGTACGACAAGAACGGCGAGTTCACGCCTGTGAGCTGGGACAAGGCGTTTGACACCATGGCCGAAAAGTTCAAGGCCGCGCTCAAGGACAAAGGCCCCTCCGGCGTGGGCATGTTCGGCTCGGGCCAGTGGACCGTGTGGGAGGGCTATGCCGCCTCCAAGCTGTTCAAGGCGGGCTTTCGCACCAACAACATCGACCCCAACGCGCGCCACTGCATGGCGTCCGCTGTGGCCGGCTTTATGCGCACCTTCGGCATGGACGAGCCCATGGGCTGCTACGACGACATCGAGGCCACCGACGCCTTTGTGCTGTGGGGCTCCAACATGGCCGAAATGCACCCGGTGCTGTGGTCCCGCGTCACCGACCGCCGCCTGGGCGCCCCCAAGACCAAGGTGGCTGTGCTCTCCACCTTCGAGCACCGCAGCTTCGACCTGGCCGACATCGGCGCCGTGTTCACGCCGCAGACCGACCTGGCCATCCTGAACTACATCGCCCACTACATCATCAAGACCGGCCGGGTGAACAAGGACTTCGTCACCAAACACACCAACTTCAAGCTGGGCAACGACGACATCGGCTACGGCCTGCGCCCCGAACATGCGCTGCAAAAAGCGGCCAAGAACGCGGCGGCAGCCGGTGGCGCCAAGCCCATGACATTCGACGAGTACGCCAAGTACGTGGCGCAATACGACGCCGACAAGGTCAGCCAGCTCTCTGGTGTGCCCAAGGCCACGCTGGACAAGATTGCCGAGCTGTACGCCGACCCCAAAATCAAGGTGGTGTCGTTCTGGACCATGGGGTTCAACCAGCACACCCGCGGTGTCTGGGCCAACAACCTGGTCTACAACATCCACCTGCTGACCGGCAAGATCGCCACGCCCGGCAACAGCCCGTTCTCGCTGACCGGCCAACCCTCGGCCTGCGGCACCGCGCGCGAGGTGGGAACCTTCTCGCACCGCCTGCCCGCCGATATGGTGGTGACCAATCCCCAGCACCGCGCCAAGGCCGAGCAGATCTGGAAGCTGCCCGAGGGCACCATCCCCGACAAGCCCGGCTACCACGCCGTGCTGCAAAACCGCATGCTCAAGGACGGCAAGCTCAATGCCTACTGGGTGCAGGTCAACAACAACATGCAGGCCGCCGCCAACATGATGCAGGAGGGCCTGCCGGGCTACCGCAACCCGGCCAACTTCATCGTCGTGTCGGACGCCTACCCCACCGTCACCACGCTGGCCGCCGACCTGATCCTGCCCACCGCGATGTGGGTGGAGAAGGAAGGTGCCTATGGAAACGCCGAGCGCCGCACCCAGTTCTGGCACCAGTTGGTGGATGCACCTGGAGAGTCCCGCTCCGACCTGTGGCAGCTGGTGGAGTTTTCCAAGCGCTTCAAGATCGAAGAGGTGTGGCCAGCCGACCTGATCGCCAAGATGCCCTCCGTCAAGGGCAAGACCTTGTACGACGTGCTCTACCGCAATGGCAACGTGGACAAGTTCCCGCTGAACCAGGTGGACACGGCCTACGCCAACTTTGAAGCCAAGCACTTCGGCTTCTACCTGCAAAAGGGCCTGTTCGAGGAGTACGCCGAGTTTGGACGGGGCCATGGCCACGACCTGGCACCGTTCGACACCTACCACAAGGAGCGCGGCCTGCGCTGGCCCGTGGTCGAGGGCAAGGAAACCCAGTGGCGTTACAAGGAAGGCACCGACCCCTATGTCAAGGCCGGCAAGGGCTATGAGTTTTACGGCCACCCGGATGGCAAAGCCGTGATCTTTGCCCTGCCCTATGAGCCGGCGGCGGAATCGCCCGACAAGGAATACCCGTTCTGGCTGTCCACCGGCCGCGTGCTGGAACACTGGCACTCCGGCTCCATGACACGCCGGGTCCCCGAGCTGTACCGCGCCGTGCCCAATGCCGTGTGCTTCATGCACCCCGAGGACGCCAAGGCTCTGGGCGTGCGCCGTGGCATGGAGATCGAGGTGGCTTCGCGCCGGGGCGCCATGAAGACCCGCGTGGAAACCCGCGGGCGCAACAAGCCACCCAGAGGCCTGGTGTTCGTGCCCTGGTTCGACGCCAGCCAGCTCATCAACAAGGTCACGCTGGATGCCACCGATCCGATTTCCCTGCAAACGGACTTCAAGAAGTGCGCCGTCAAGATTACCAAGGTCTAACAGGAGACAGGACTATGAGAAACAGCACATCCCTGGCCGCGCGTCTGGCCCTGATGGTCGGTGCCACCTTGCTGGCCGCCCTGGCACACGCCGCGCCCAACCTGCCACTGGTGGACCCGATGCGCGGCGCCACCGCCCTGGACCAGGAAGCCAAGCCGCCCCTGATGCAGA
>Ga0208398_100579_pt1 | contig 21681 bp, 10 predicted proteins | sample LakWasMe79_HOW10_2_FD_183905 | JGI IMG/M metagenome (GOLD analysis project Ga0208398, IMG submission 183905) | Freshwater sediment methanotrophic microbial communities from Lake Washington under simulated oxygen tension - Sediment Metagenome... | ecosystem: Environmental > Aquatic > Freshwater >...
AGTAGCTATTCCTTGATGCTTTTTTAAAACCTCATTTACACAACGAAGTTTAAATTCATAATCGTACTTGACTTTTCTTTCCATAAAAATGCCCCCAAATAGTGTCTAACTTTTTGGGGGCAGTTCATTTGGGGCTGTTTTTTTGTTTGTAGATATTAATTCTGTCGGTATTGTAAGATGTTATGAAAACATTTTTGCATGAGGGATGGGAATGGCATCCTTTTACTTTCCTTTTTTAGGAAAGTAAAAGATATAATGGACAGCCCGACCCTTGCGGGCATGCTATAATACTTTTTTCAGTTCTCTAAAATTTTAATAAAAAAGCCACCAAAACTTAATTCGGTGGCTGATTAAAAATAAACTAATTAATATAATTCTATTGTTTAATGAATTTCATCACTTTAAGTTGATTTTCTTCATTGTAAATTTTAACAAAATACATTCCATTATCTAAATCACTTATACTATATTGGTGATCTTTAGATTGACTTTTGTTGTAAGTTTTAACTAACTGTCCAGTTATAGAATAAATTTGAACTTTGGTTGTATTGGTATTTAATGTGAAATAGCTTGAAGCTGGATTTGGATAAATGTAAATACTTTTTAATGCTTCAAAATCTTTGGTAGTCAATGTTGTAGTTTTATTTCCGTAGATTCTAAATTCGCCTGGCTGTAAATTAATAGTTGCATTAGCATCTGTTACATTGTAAGTTGAATTATCCATTAAATTGTACCAAGAACCAGTATATTGAAAACCTGTAGCAACATCTTTGGCTACTACATCAAAATTGGCAACGATAAGAACATCTTTAAGATCTGTACTAGCTAAATTGCTATTTGTAATTTTAATGTTCGGTGTTAATGTTGTAGCCGATGCCATTGTTGCTGTTCCTAAAAATACAGGTTCGGTAATTTTTAAGTTGATCATTCTTGACCAATCATTGTAAATTTTATTGCGATAACCGTCAGCCAACCAATTGTTTGTCCATTGAAGCTGTGGTTTTGTAGATAGTTTGCAATCTCCTGCTACTGTAGAAGTATTATCATTTACAGTTCCGTCTGTACAAGTGTAAATGGAAGCTTCATTGCCTAAGTCTCCGAAATGCCATATCATTTTAGGTCCAGGAACTAGTAAAGAAACAGCTCCTATGGCAGACATACGTGATAAAGCTACGTTAAGATTTTTTACATTATGAGAAGAATTGCTAGTATTCCCGTATTGCAAATTTTTGTACATTAAACGCTCTTCATCATGACTTTCAGCATAACCCATAACTCTGTTACCTACAAAACCACTATGGTTTAAAGCATACATTCTTGAGATATCGTTGCTGGAATTATAACCCATTGATAATTGATTGTAATTGTCGGTCATTTTCCCCCACATCATTACACCTTTGCTAGGAGTTTCTGAAATTCTATAATTTGCCCATTCTTTTTCTTCGCTATCGCTTCCTAAGTGTTCAAAAATAGTATAGTGAGTTGGGTCTATTGCCCAAGAAGCATCTGCATATTCTTTTAAAATTGCAACTCGGTCTGCTTGATATTGATTGGTACAACTCTCATCACTGGCGGTACAGTTTTGAGTAAAACCTTTGGTTAAATCCCAGCGGAAACCATCAATTTTATATTCTTCAATCCATTGTTTGATTACTCGTTTTACATAATTTTTTGTATATGTTGAAGAATGGTTAAAATCTTCTCCTACGCTATAACTGTGTTTTGCAACGGTATTGAAATAAGGGTTTTCTGAGGTTGGGGAGCCATATCCATCACCATCAGAATCATTCATCCACATGCGTATCATTGGATTTCGTCCAAAAGCATGATTTAAGGCTACATCCAGAATTACTGCGATTCCGTTTTGGTGGCATAAATCAATCAATTCTTTTAATTTGGCAGAAGAACCATAAAATTTATCTAATGCCATGTGGAAAGAAGTATTGTACCCCCAACTTTCGTTTCCTTCGAACTCCATTACCGGCATTAGTTCAATAGCATTGATTTTTAGATTTTTGAAATAATCGATGCGGTTAATTAAATCCTGATAATTTCTGTTGGCATCAAAATCTCTTACTAAGACTTCATAAACAACCAGTTTCTCTTTTTCAGGTTTTACAAAATTTGTTGTGGCAGCACTCCAGGCATAAGGAGTTTGTCCGGTTTGTAAAACGGTTACTTCATAATTTTGGCCTGCAGGATATACCGGCATGTTGGGATATGTAGAAGCAGGAATTGCATCGTCCTCGTTAGGTGATAGCACTAAAGTCGAAAATGGATCGGCCGTTTTTACCAAAGCAGGTGAATTGGCAATTGGAGTTGTCTCACCAACCCAGTATTGGTAAGAATAATTTGTTCCAGATACTAATCCTGTTAATTCTATCCAAAATTTTGTTGAACCAGCCGTTGCATCTTTTTTCATGGCATAAGTTGTGCCAGGTTGCCAATTGTTAAAGCTTCCCGCAACATAAACAAAATCTTTTAAAGGCGCATCCAAGACTAAAGTTGCTTTGGTAGCATCATTTGGGTTGTAATTAATTCCTTCAACCATTCCGGCTGGTATGGTTTCAGAAACTGTATTTGGATTTATAACTACACTAAATTTTTTGGTTATCGTAGTTGCTCCTTGTGTCACTTCCAGTTCGTAGTTTTGATTGTCAGTGATGTTGGTGTGGGAGAATGAATAATTTGAAGTACTTGCGTTAGTATTGATACTTGTCCCATTTGTTTTTAAATTGTAACTCGCAACACCATTGGTATTTGTTGCTGCAATTGAAAGACTTCCACCAGATGTTAAAATTGTGGTACTGTTTTGCGCCGGCGATGTTAAGGTAACTTGGAATGAACCTACTTCAGCAAGTATATCTTGTGATTGTCCATTTCCACTTTTGGTTTTGATTAAGAAACCAATTTTACCAATATTTGTTGAGTTATAATAGGTGGTAGGAACAAAAGTTTTGGTATAAGTGTCATTGCCTGAATTGTAAGTGAATTTGCTGGCTTCGTCTGAGGAGGTCCATGTACCATTAGGAGGAGATCCTTTATCAGTGGTATCGTCTAAGTCAAAAGCCCAAGCCCATAAATAGAGTGAATGATCTGTTACACCCCAAGTTCCTTCGGTGATGCTGTTTCCATTAATGGTTATGGTGATGGAAGTTGTTTCTTCAAAAGGATTCGGACTAATAGAATAAGTAACCGTTTGAATTTGGGCAGTACTTCCCAGCGATACAAAAAATAAGAATAAAAGTATAAGTTTTTTCATAGCATTTTACTTGTTTTTTATTTTAAATAAAAAAGGGCTATCCATTAAAGATAGCCCTTTTCAAAATGAAACTTAAATTATTCTTGATTAGGAACCATTAAATAGCTACCGTCTAAATCATTGAAATAAACATTGTATTTAGAACCTGTAACAGGAATATTGTCACCTGTAGGAGCTATTGATGAAAAAGCAGTTTTACCACCCCAGTTTACATCCCAAGCATCATTTGCTCTAAATTTAACTTCGCCATTTTTTAAATCAAGACCTGTAAGTTTCCATACGTGCTCATTAAAACCAGACTGAGTTAAAGGAGTTGAACTGTCCCAAGAATTTGCTGTAGCACTTCCAATAATACCAACAGTAGTATAAAGTGTTGTAGCTCCTGTGTATGGTTCTAAAGTGTATGTTAAAGCAGCTGTGTCTATTGTAAATGTGTAATATCCTGCAGTTGTAATTTGAATACTAGCTGGATCTGGATCAGATTCTGTAGGTCTAGATATAAGAGTACCATCAGCACCACCAAGCATAGGAGCCCATTGTCCTGGAGTAGAAATTAGTTTAAATGCACCTGCAACAAAATAACCAGTGAATTTATAAATATTTGCATTTGCACCATCTCTAAATAATGGTTGGTTCCCTTTATTGTTGTCCCAACCTGCTGCAGTAGCATCTCCAACTAAATACCAGTCAGTGAATGGATAAGGAATTGCATCGATATAAGGAGTAATATTTATACTAGTAATAGTTGAAACAATTGAAGTTGAAACTCCGGTAGTTGCAATTACTCTAATGTCAAAATCAGCTGGAACGCCAGATACAGCATTGTCCCCTTCAAGAGCTATAGCAGCGGCATTCATTACTTCAACAGTAACAGCAACTTGATTAGCAGATACGACAGAACCTAAAGTTTGAGGTGCAGAAAAATCTCCTCCTTTTACATCCATTTGGACTGCGTAAGTTACTTCAACATCTCCTCCAAAATTAGCTGAATCCCAAGTAAAACGTTCTGCAGTAGCAGTAGCATTTTCTGGAGTAAATACATAGAGTGCACCAGCTGATGGGGCAGTTAATACAGGAGCATCACCAGGTGTGATTACCGGTCTGTTTTCTACATCGTCTTGAGTACATGAGAACGCTACAATAGCGAACAAAGCAATTATTATTTTAGTTATATTTTTCATTTTTCGTTAATTTAAAGTTAGATTGTTAATAACCAGTGTTTTGTTTTAAATTTTGGTTTGCCACAATTGCATCAGCAGGAATTGGGAAAATGTCTCTGAAACTTTGGGTTGGCGCTCCAGATTTCACACCGCCTTTCCAAGGCCATATATAAGACCCTCCGGTAAATTTACCAAAACGAATCAAATCCGTTCTTCTATGAAGTTCCCAATGCAATTCTCTACCTCTTTCCGCCAAAATAAAATTAAGCGTTAAATCAGCTTGAGTAACGTTAGCTGAATGGGCTCTGGTTCTTAATGCGTTTACATAAGTAGTAGCAGTAGCTAAGTCTCCGGATCCTCTTACCGCGCATTCAGCATACATTAAATATGCATCAGCTAAACGGAAAATAGGGAAATCAATATCTGTGAAATTTCCTGAAGAATCTTTTCCTGGTTTGCCAGCTTTTGTGACATTTCTATATTTTTGTAAAGCATAACCATCATTAAAAGCACTAATGTTATTGATTTCTAAGTTTTGAGCTACTGTAAAAGCATTTATTCTTGTATCATTCCATAGTAGTTGGACACCCAATTTAGCAGCTAGAGCCGGAGGGCCTACCTCTACAGAATTAAGAGTTATTTTACCATTTGTTGAATTAAAAATATATGTTTTATTAATGTCAAAACCTGATTGGTCGGATGTAAGCCCATTGGAATCAAAAACTAGCCCTTTACTAGTAATTAATCTATGATTGGTGTCGAATTTATAATAATCAAACGAACCACCGTCATTAGCTCCGAAAATATTTACAAACGCAGAAGTTGTTCTGATTCCGCCCCAACCACCGTTGATTCCAAATTCTGACGGAGACATCTCACCACCAACCGGTGCATGTGTTAAGAAAGTCGTTCCACCATAAGTTTGAGTGTTTAGACCATCAAAAGCAATAGCGAAAATAAATTCATTTTGTGCTCCATTAACATCATTATCAGCATAAAACAATTCATTGTAATTGTTGTGAATTGTATAGGGAGAAGCAATAACTTTATTGATTAAAGGCAATGCATCAGCATATTTGTCAGTTCCAATATACACTTTGGCATTCATGTATAATTTTGCTTGCAACATCCAGGCAGCAGCCTGATCAACACGGTAAGCTTCATTCGTTTTTGGTGCTTTTAGTTCTGGAGCAATAGCTGTTAATTCAGAATCTATAAAAGAATATAATTCTGCTCTAGTAGAATAAGCTGGATAATAAAAGTCTGACGGTGCATCTTCGGTAACCAGTGATCCACCTCCAAAACAATCTACTAAATGCCAGTATGACAAAGCTCTTAGAAAACGTACTTCGGCTCTAAAATCTTTAACGTCTGCTTTGGTAGCAGCGTCAGCGCCTCTTGCTTCTAATTTTGCATCTGTAGTTTGTTTTAAAAACTCGTTACAGTTTACAATTTGAAAAGAGATTCTGTAGAATGTCGATTTGATAAATTGATCTCTATCTGTCCAAGTTTGTGAATGAAAATCTTTGATAGATCCATCATTCCAACCAATAACTGCTTCATCTGTAGATAATTCCTGCATTAACCAAAGTCCTCTGATATATTGACTGGCTCCTTCATCACCGGAAACGTCGGCATCTCCAGCAGGTCCTTGTTGACCTGTAGTAGCAAATCCAGCATAAAGTTTGGCTAAACTTTGTTTATAAGAAGCAGGATCACTATAGAATTCTTCACCAGGCACAGTGGAAGTGCTTTCTGGGCTTTGGTTTAATTCTCCCGTACAAGATGATAAAAGACCTATCATCATTAACAAAGAAATACCCAATAATTTTATTTGTATCTTTTTCATTTTTCTTATTATTATATTAGAAATTAACGTTTAAGCCTAACGTGAAAGTGATTGGTCTTGGGTATAAATTATTATCGATACCTACTGTCTGACCCCCACCGGCATTAGGGTTTGAAACCTCAGGATCCAATCCTTTATAGTCAGTAATAACTAAAACGTTTTGTGCAGCTACTGTTAATTGTACTAATGGTGCTTTAGGTTTTTGATTAAATGTATAGCCCAAACTTATGTTGTCTAATCTTACAAATGAAGCGTCTTGTACATAGTAATCAGAATGCAATTGTCTATCGCTTGATGCTGTAAAACCTGTATATAATAAATCTGTGGTACCATTATTTAAATAATTACCGTTAGTTGTTATAACATTCGCACGAGTACCATTGTTTGAATCTACGTTATTGTAATTGTAATTCCCCCAGCTACCTCTCCAGTTCATAGCCAATAACCAGTTTTTGTATGATAAACTTGTGTTAGCTCCGTAAAAGATATCAGCATTTGGCTTGTGAAAACGGTATAAATCTTTATCATTAACAACACCATCTTTGTTTCTATCAATGTAAACCCCGTCTAATGGCTTACCGTCGGCTCCATATGCCTGTTCAAATACTAAGAATGTGTTTGGAGCATATCCTACTTGTAAGTTTTGAATAGTATTACCAGTTCCTCCTTGAATACCCCCCACATTAAGTCCAGGAGTATCAGGTTGAGTGGTAGTTAATTTAGTAACCTCACTGTGTTGGAAAGTAATATTACCTCCAATGTTCCATTCCCAATTGTCATTTTTTACAGGAACAAAGTTGGCTGCAATCTCAAGACCTGTTGCTTCAACAGAACCAATGTTGTAATTATCCCTGTCTGAAAATCCAAAAAAAGCTGGATTAAAAGTATTTAATAATAAATCATTAGTTTCTTTTTTATAAGCATCTACTGTACCAGTGATTCTGTTTTCTAGGAATCCAAAATCAAGTCCAATATTTGTTGATTCAGTTTGTTCCCATTTTAAGTTACTGTTGTAAGGCTCAGGTCTGTAAGTGTTATAATAATTACCTCCAAATGGGTATTGAGCGGTACCATTAGATACCTGATACAATGGGATAGATGGGTATATTGTACCAATATCCTGTTGCCCTGTAACCCCCCAGCTTAATCTTAATTTAAGTGTTGAAATACTCTCTACATTTTTCAAGAAACCTTCTTCATTAATTTTCCAAGCAGCAGCAACTGCAGGAAAACCTGCCCAACGGTTATCTTTAGTGAAACGTGAAGTTCCATCATATCTATAAGAAGCTGTCAGTAAATATTTGTCGACAAAAGTAAAATTACCTCTTGCAAAGAATGATTGCAAATTTAAATTGGTTGCCGCTACAGGAGTGTTCACAGTTAAATTACTTTCATAAGTATAACTGTTTTGAGTACCATTATTGTAAAAGTTTTGGTAGTTGTAACCAGCAGTTACATCATAAGCTAAACTAACAGCTTCGGCTGTCCCTTTGTAATTTAAGTACAAATCCATTAATTTATTGAAATTAGTACTGGTATTTCTATAAGTGTTGTTGAAACCAGAACCATTCAATCCATTTTTATAATCAGCATTTGTGTTACCATAAGAAGCACCAGTATTTTGATCATAACCAAAATTGGCAGTGGCTTTTAAATCAGGCAGGAAGTGCATTTTATAATCAAACTGGATATTTCCAATACTTCTAAATGAGTTCCCCAAGTTGTTTTGTTGATTGATTAACGACAATGGGTTTGTGCTTGAGTTAGGAGTAATTGTGGTTGGTCCGTCATACCATTGAAAATAAGTTCCGTCAGGATTTTTAACAGCTTGAGTTGGATCATAAACAACAGCTGCGCCAACAGCTCCACGGTTACTATAGTTGTTCACCATAGATGAAGTATTGTTGTTTAACTCTACTCTTAAATGTTTGTCAAAGAAGTTTCCAACCAAAGCAGCTTGAAGTGTTGTTCTTTGTAAATTATCACGAAGTAAAATACCTTGTAAATTAGCATAACCAACAGAGGCTCTATAGGTAATATTATCTGCACCACCACTAAATGCGATGTTGTGATCTGTTCCATAAGCTGTTCTGTAAATTTCTTTTTGCCAATCTGTAGAAGAAGTGCCTAATAAAGCTGTTTTAGTTGCATCACCATGAGCATTTACATAATCTCTGTATTGATCAGCTGATAAAACATCTATGCTGTTTCCATCTGTTACTTGTGAAACTTGGAAAGTTCCATTATAAGTTACTTTAAGATCACCTGCTTTTCCTTTTTTGGTAGTAATAATTACAACCCCGTTAGAAGCACGGGAACCATAAATTGCTGTAGCAGAAGCATCTTTTAGAATGGTAATTGTTTCAATATTGTTTTGATTGATAGTTGATAATGGATTTCTACCTCCATTAATACCTCCAGCCTGTACAGCTACCCCGTCAATAACATAAAGAGGGTCATTATTTGCAGTCAAAGAAGAACCTTGACGAATTCTGATAACTGCAGATTCACCAGGTGAACCTCCAGCTGCAATTACCTGCATACCAGCTACTCTACCAGTAATCATAGCATCGGCAGATGTTACTGGTCCTTTGTTGAAATCTTTGGTACTTAAAGCTGTAACGTTTCCAGTTGCATCTTTTTTCTTAACAGCACCATACCCAACTTGTACTACAACCTCTTTTAATTGATTAGAATCTTCCTGAAGTTTAATTGTTAATGTACTTTGAGATCCAACAGGAATATTTCTAGTCGTATACCCCATATAAGATATGTTTAACACATCTGTAGGTTTTACATTGGTTAATAGGAATTTACCGTCAAAACCAGTTGAAGTACCGGTAGTACTTCCTTCTATTTTTACATTTACTCCTGGAATTGGCTGTCCTGATGTATTATCAAGTACAGTTCCTTCAACTTTGTTCTGGGCTATTGCACAAAACGGAAGCAGGAGTAATAAAAATAACAACTTTCTATAAATTGTTTTCATACTTTTTGTTTAAATTAATGTTTTTTTTGGTTAAGTTTTGTTTAAGTTTTTTTACTTCGAATTTCAAAATTAAGAATTAATTAACACGCTCGACATGATGAAAATTAGAGGGTGTTACGAAAACGTGATAGTGTTGAAAACTTTGCTTTTTATATTTATTTTTATACGAATATTTACAATAAATAAAAAATTATGTTATCTTTATTAAGAATTGAATAGTACATATAGTAATGCCACATTTTATGAAGAAAAAAATAACTTTAAAACAAATAGCCAAAGAACTTGATGTGTCGATTTCAACTGTTTCAAAATCTCTCAGAAACAGCCCGGAAATAGGAGAAGAAACAAGATTAAAAGTTCAGGCATTTGCTAAATTTTACCATTATAAACCCAATAATATTGCACTTAGCCTAAAAAACCGGAAAACCAAAACAATCGGTATTATCATCCCTGAAATTGTACATCATTTTTTTTCAACCGTTATCAATGGTATTGAACAAATTGCCAATGAAAACGGATATAGTGTTGTTATTTGTCTCTCTGATGATTCTTTTGATAAAGAAGTGTTAAATATGGAACTTTTGGCTAATGGAAGCATTGATGGTTTTATCATGTCATTATCTAAAGAGACTCAATTTAAAAGAGATTTTCACCATATTACAGAAGTAATTAATCAAGGGATGCCTGTTGTAATGTTTGACAGAGTTACTAGTGAAGTATTATGTGATAAAGTAATTATTGACGATAAACAGGCGGCATATGAAGCTGTACAGACTTTAATAGACAAAGGACGGAAAAAAATTGCTTTAGTTACTACTGTTGATTATGTGAGTGTCGGTAAATTGAGAACAGATGGATATATTAAAGCATTATTGGATAATAATCTGCCATTTGATGAGAGTTTGATTATTAAAATTGAAGATATTGATACCTGTGAAATCATTATTGGTAAATTACTTGAAGATGAGGCGATTGATGCTGTTTTCGCAGTAAATGAAATTTTTGCAGTAACCTGTATCAAAACAGCTAATAAAATTGGACTCAATGTGCCAAAAGATTTGGCTGTAATTGCTTTTACCGACGGTATGATTTCAAAGTATTCAACTCCAACGATTACTACAGTAAGTCAAAGCGGTGTAAAAATGGGGAATCGTGCAGCAAAAATTATCATTGACCGATTGGAATCTGAAGATGAATCTGAAGATGAGAATTACATAACTGAAGTTATTGAAACTTATTTGGTCGAAAGAGAATCTACAAGTTGATTTTTTTAAGAATTAATTGTCTAAATACTATTAAGAATCAATCATAATTTAATCACTGACTTTTGGGTCTGATAGTTGTAATATGAATCGAATGGATTTAATTCTGTTCGATTTTTTTTGCTTTGTCAATTATGAAATAATTAGCAAAAAAAATACGTATTTTATTAATTACTACAACCTTGTAGTAGAAAAAAATGATTATTTTCGGATTTTATTGAATATAAACAAAAAAGATTTTTATATATTTACTCCCCGTTTATAGCTTCTCTTTTACTTCGAAAATAAGATGAGTTTTTTTATGACGATAATCTAGTCGTATTTTATTTATTCCAATACGATGAAATCTTACAAAAAGGAATTCATAAATAGTATTATGATTTAATGAATTTTTACAAGTGTATAGTTAATGATTTTTAAGAAAGTTTGTCAATTAATGATAAATCTTTTTTTAACTATTGCCGTGTTAATATCAAGCAGATTTTATTGAAACTATTAAATTCAGGAACGGCTTTACTAAGTTTTTTTTGAAATTAATAAACCTTTAGCTCATTAAAAGAATGATAAAAGATTCGTTTCAATAGGAGAATGGTTTTTGATAATAATAATTTGAGCCAAACTTCATTTTGTATTGTTTGTAATTTTTCATTATCAATTTTATTTGATATAATCAAAACAAAGCTATAGGGTAAACAGTGTGTTTATCTGGTAAATATGTAAATTTTTAATAATGGAAAAACCGAAATTAAGTTTTTGGCAAATATGGAATTTAAGTTTTGGATTCTTAGGGGTTCAAATTGGCTATTCTTTGCAAAATGGAAACACAAGTAGAATATTAGAAGCCTTAGGGGCGGATGTTCATAGTATAGGTTATTTTTGGCTGGCCGCTCCTTTGGCCGGTTTGGTTGTTCAGCCCATTATTGGTTTATCAAGCGATAAAACCTGGACAAAATTAGGAAGACGAATCCCTTTTATCTTTTTTGGAGCGATTGTTTCAGCAATGGCAATGTTCTTTATGCCAAATGCGGAATACTTTACTTATCTGTTGCCACCATTGGTATTTGGAGCAGTAATGCTTTTGCTTATGGATACATCATTTAATGTTACGATGCAACCATTCAGAGCTCTTGTGGGCGATATGGTAAATGATGAACAACGTAATCTAGGCTATTCACTTCAAAGCGCGTTAATCAATTTTGGAGCAGTTTTCGGGTCTTTATTGCCATGGATTTTAGTTAAAATTGGAATGTCTAATGTACCAGCAGCCGGCGAAAAAGTAGCTGAATCTGTAATCTGGTCTTTTTATATTGGAGGAGGAATTCTTTTAGGTACGGTACTTTGGACAGTTTTAAGAACTAAAGAATATGCTCCAAAAGAACACGCCGAGTATAATAAAATTGATCTTAATGACTCGGATAAAAAAGAAAAAACCAGCATTTTTACATTAATAGGGAATGCGCCAAAAATCTTTTGGCAATTGGCAGTTGTTCAGTTTTTTTCGTGGTTTTCTTTGTTTTTAATGTGGGTTTATACAACAAGAGCGATAGCCAATCAAGTTTGGGGGCATGGCGTTTCTCTGGATGCAAAATCAATCGGTTTCAACGAGGCCGGAGATTGGACAGGAGTAATGTTTGCATTCTATAGTGGAGTAGCGGCTTTGTTTTCTTTGCTTATGCCTTCAATTGCAAAATCAATCGGAAGAAAAAAGACGTACAGTTTTTCTCTTGTATTAGGAGGTTTAGGGTTGATTTCTATGTTTGCAGTTGAAGACAAAAACATGTTGTTGCTTTCCATTTCAGGGGTTGGATTAGCTTGGGCTGCAATTTTGGCTATGCCTTACGCAATGTTATCAGGTTCATTACCGGCTGATAAAATGGGAGTTTATATGGGACTTTTTAATGCAACTATTACCATACCGCAAATCACGGCGGGAGTTTTGGGAAGTACTTTGATTGCTTTTTTTGGAGGTAATCCGATGGCAATTATTGTAATTGCCGGGGTTTCCATGTTAATTGGAGGCTCAGCTGTATTTTTTGTTAAAGAAAAAGTACAAGAATAAAATAATAATAAGCAGAATTATAATGAAAAAGAGAAAAGGATTTATTTTTGATTTAGATGGCGTAATCGTAGACACTGCCAAGTATCATTTTTTGGCATGGAAAAAAATAGCCAATGAATTAGGAATTGATTTCACATTGGAACATAATGAATTATTAAAAGGGGTGAGCCGAGTTCGTTCCTTGGATATAATTTTAGAGTTAGGAAAAGTTGAGGCATCACAGGAAGATAAAGACAAATGGCTGATCCAAAAAAACGAAGATTACCTGTCTTATTTAGTTGATATGGATGAAAGTGAGATTTTGCCAGGAGTATTGCCGGTTTTACAATTTTTAAAAGATAATAATCAGCCTATTGCATTGGGTTCAGCCAGTAAAAATGCGAAACCGATTCTTGAAAAGACAGGGACTCTTTCCTTTTTTGATGCAATCGTAGATGGGAATGATGTAGTCAATGCCAAGCCGGATCCTGAAGTTTTTCTTCATGCCGCACGCTTGCTGAATGTTGCCAATGAAGATTCGATAGTTTTTGAAGATTCAGTTGCCGGTGTTCAAGCGGCAAATATTGCCAAGATGATGAGCATCGGTATTGGTGAAGAAGAAACACTGCATGAGGCTCAGCATATTTTTAAAGACTTTACACAAATTGATTCCGCTTTTCTGGAATCTTTAATAAACAAATAACCAACCAAAAAATAAGGTTAAAGAGGAATGAAGCAAAGAGGTGTTTTATTCTTGAACTTCAAACCTTACCTTAAATTTAAATAGAAAATGAATCAAGATTATATAAAACCAGATAATTGGTCTATCATTGAAGAAGGATTTGATAGAGAGAGTGTAAAATCATCTGAAAGTCTTTTTAGTATCGGAAACGGTGCGATGGGACAAAGAGCAAATTTTGAAGAGAATTATTCAGGAGAAACTTTTCAAGGAAGTTATATTGCAGGAATTTATTACCCTGACAAAACTAAAGTAGGCTGGTGGAAAAACGGATATCCTAAATATTTTGCTAAAGTTTTGAATGCTCCAAACTGGATTGGAATTAACATTGAAATAAACGGTGAAGATTTTGATTTGAATACTTGTACAGAGGTTAAAAATTTCCGTCGTGAATTGAATATGAAAGAAGGCTGGTACCATCGTTCTTTTCAAGCCACTTTGAAAAACGGAACTGAAGTAGCAGTTGATATCCGTCGTTTTTTATCTTTAGATATTGATGAAGTTGGAGTAATCAACTATGAAATCACACCTTTGAACAAAGATGCCAAAATCATTTACAAACCATATATAGATGCTGGTGTAACCAATGAAGATGCTAACTGGGAAGAAAAATTCTGGGAGCCTTTAGATGTTAAAAAATCAGGGAATGAAGCTTTTGTTACGGCTCAAACTTTCAAAACACACTTTAAAGTAACAACCTTCATGCAAAATACTATTTGGGCAAGAGGGGAAAAACAAAATTTATCTCCAACATCTGTGGATACAATAGCAGATAAAATTTTATTTTATTATGATGTTATTGTAGCAAAAGGGGAAAAATCAGCAATTCAAAAAATTGGAGGATATACAGTTTCTTTAAATCATACTGATACAATTCTTGCAGCCGAGAATGTAATCCAAACTGCTTTGGCTAAAGGTTATGACCAATTGTTGCAAGATCAGATTGATGCCTGGGCCAAAATTTGGGAAATGTCAGATATTACTATCGATGGTGACGTAAAAGCACAACAGGGAATTCGTTTTAATATTTTCCAACTGAATCAAACGTATTTAGGAAAAGATTCCCGTTTGAATATCGGGCCAAAAGGATTTACAGGAGAGAAATACGGAGGATCAACATATTGGGATACTGAAGCGTATTGTATTCCATTTTATATGGCGACCAAAGACCAACAGGTGGCTCGAAATTTATTGACGTACCGTTACAATCAATTGGACAAAGCGATTGAAAATGCTAAAGATAATTTAGGTTTTACCAATGGAGCTGCTTTGTACCCAATGGTTACTATGAATGGTGAAGAATGCCATAACGAATGGGAAATCACCCACGAAGAAATTCATAGAAACGGAGCCATTGCTTTTGCAATTTACAATTATCACCGTTTTACAGGAGATTACTCCTATATCCCTGAGAAAGGATTGGAAGTTTTAATAGGTATTGCACGTTTTTGGCACCAAAGAGCTTCTTTCTCCAAAAACAAAAATCAGTACATGATTTTGGGAGTAACCGGACCAAATGAATACGAAAACAACATCAACAATAATTTCTATACTAATTATATTGCCAAATGGTGTATTGATTATGCTTACGAGCAAATTCAAAAAGTATCGTTGGAATATCCTTCAGACCACAAACGCATTATAGAAAAAGTAAAACTTTCTGAAGCTGAATTGGAGGAATGGAATAAAGTGGCAGGCAATATGTATTTCCCGAGATCCGAAGAAATGGGGATTTATCTGCAACAGGATGGTTTCTTAGACAAAGATTTGGTTCGAGTAAAAGATTTAGACCGTTCACAAAGACCAATCAACCAAAAATGGTCGTGGGATCGAGTGCTGCGTTCACCTTATATCAAACAGGCTGATGTTTTGCAGTGTTTTTATTTCTTTGAAGACCATTTCGCCAAAGACGAATTGGAGCGTAATTTTGATTTTTATGAATCATTTACGGTGCATGAGAGTTCACTTTCTCCATGTGTACACTCCATTCAAGCTGCTTTGCTTGATAAAATGGATATGGCTTATGCCTTTTATTTAAGAACATCCCGTTTGGATCTTGATGATTATAACAAAGAGGTTGAAGAGGGTTGCCACATTACATCGATGGCTGGAACCTGGATGAGTATTGTGGAAGGATTTGGCGGAATGAGAGTTAAAAATGATACACTTCATTTCTCTCCAAAAATTCCAAAAGAATGGGGTGGTTATTCGTTTAAAATCAATTTCAGAAACCAAATTTTAAAAATTGCAGTTGATCATAAGGAGACCAAATTCACTTTGGAAGGGACAAAAGAGCTAACTGTTTATTTAAACGGAGAAGCAGTTTTGGTTCAGCCAAATCACTAAAATAAATCATTAAAATAAACCCTTTCCAAGTTTTACTTCGAAAGGGTTTTAAATTATAAACAAAATGAAGAAAGCAATCATTCTACTGTTTTTAATCTCGACATCGGTTTTTGCACAAATTGATAGAGTTGAGCCCCCATTTTGGTATGCAGGGATGCACAATCCGGAATTGCAGATTATGTTTTACGGCAAAAATATTGCCGATAATGAAGTGACAGTATCCAATAGCATCGTGATTAAAGAGGTGAAAAAAAGCGAAAATCCAAATTATCTTTTTGTTACAATCGATACTAAAAATGTAACAGCGCAAGATTTAGTTTTTTCATTTTCAAAAAACAAAAAAGTCACTTTTACTAAAAAATACAGTTTAAAACAAAGAAGAGAAAATTCGGCTTCCAGAAAAAGTTACGATGCCTCTGATTTGATTTATTTAGTAATGTCAGATCGTTTTGCCAACGGAAACCCTAAAAATGACAGCGATAAATCGGTAGTCGAAAAAGGGAACCGAGCACTTCCAGGTGGAAGGCATGGTGGTGATATTGCCGGTATGATTCAGCATTTGGATTACATAAAAGAATTGGGAGCCACGGCACTTTGGCCGACACCGCTTTGTGAAGACAATGACAAAGCCTATTCATACCATACTTACGGGCAATCCGATGTTTATAAAATTGATCCCCGTTTTGGAACCAATGAAGAGTATGTACAGCTTTCAGCAGAACTGCACAAACGCGACATGAAACTCATCATGGATTATGTGACGAATCATTGGGGTGCCGAGCATTGGATGATGAAGGATTTGCCAACTTATGAATGGATTCACCAATTTCCTGGTTATGCACAAACTAATTACAGAATGACCACGCAATTTGACCCTAATGCGTCACAGATTGATGCAAAAATGTGTATGGACGGTTGGTTTGTAAAATCAATGCCAGACTTGAATCAGTCGAATCCATTGGTGAATACCTATTTGAAACAAAACGCTATTTGGTGGATTGAATATGCCAATTTGGATGGTTTCCGCGTAGATACGTATTCGTATTGTGACAAGAAAGGGATTGCCGAATGGACGAAAGCGGTTACCGATGAGTACCCAAATTTTAACATTGTGGGAGAAGTATGGATGCACGATCAGGCACAAATGGCCTATTGGCAAAAAGACAGTAAAATTGCTGCCATAGAAAACTACAATTCGTATTTGCCATCGGTTATGGATTTTACGTTAACTGAAACGATGGCCAAGGTTTTTAATGAAGATAATGGTAAGTGGAATGAAGGGATGGTGAATATTTATGAAAATTTCACGAATGATTTTCTGTACCCAAATATCAACAGCATAATGATTTTTGCCGAAAATCATGATACGAACCGCTTCAATGAAATTTACCAAAAAGAGTTGCCGAAATATAAAATGGCGATGACATTGTTGGCTACCGTCCGCGGAATTCCACAAATTTATTATGGTTCCGAGTTAGGAATGGCGGGAAGTAAAGACAAAGACGGCGATGCTGCGATTCGTCAGGATTTCCCTGGTGGCTGGGCTGGTGACAGTAATAACGCTTTCGCGAAAGAAGGAAGAACGTCCGAGCAACAGCAGTTTTTTGACTTTTCAGCCAAATTGTTCAATTGGAGAAAAACCAACGATGCGGTGCATTTCGGAAAAATGAAGCATTATATTCCAGAGAACAACGTTTATGTTTATTTTAGATATACTGACTCCAAATCGGTGATGGTGGTTATAAATAATAGCAAGGAAAAACAAACATTCCCGACTAAACGTTTTCAGGAAAGTATTGTCAATTATACAACTGGAAACGATGTACTTTCAGGAAATACTATCGATTTGAAAAATGATATTACAATTGAAGGAAAATCCGTTTTGATTTTAGAATTGAAATAAAATCAACGACTGTTATTGAAACATAATAAGCTTTTATGAATTTAATCGGCTTTGCGTTTATGCACCTTTGCGTGAAAATGGGCTCGCAAATACGCAAAGAAAAGATTAGTATGATTTAATATCCAAAAAAACAATTATGAAAAAAATAATTTTATTCCTTTTAATTTCAAGTTTTTCATTTGCGCAAAACGCAAACAGAAAATTTGAAAGTTATAAAGTAGTCCAAAATATTTTGGAAATAAAAACATCTGATGGGCAGTATTTCATTGAACCCTTTTCGGATAAAATAGTTGAAACCACATTTTTGCCTACTGGCGAAAAAACAAATCCAAATTCCCATGTAGTAGTTTTAACTCCTGAGAAATCGACTTTTAAAGTAAAACAAACCTCAAACGGATTGGTGTATTCTTCTAATGGAATCTCAGTTTCCATCACAAAAAGCCCTTTTCAAATCACTTATTTGTACAAAAACAAAGAGCTGATTTCGGAGAAAAACGGCTATGTAAAAAGAAATACAAACAGCAAAGAACAGCCTCAGGAAACATTGGAATTTAATGTGGATGGAACTGAAGCACTTTACGGAGCCGGAGCACGAGCATTGGGAATGAACCGTCGCGGTAACCGATTAGAATTGTACAATCAAGCCGATTATGGATACGGAACACATTCGAAGAAAATGAATTTCTCGATTCCGTTGGTAATGTCTTCGAAGATTTATGCCGTTCATTTTGATAACGGAGCCATTGGTTGGTTGGATTTAGACAGCAAAAATGACAATACTTTGGTGTATGAAACCATTTCAGGTAGAAAGACCTATCAGGTAATTGCTGGTGATTCCTGGACTGATTTGACTTCGAATTACACCACTTTGACAGGAAAACAGCCTCTTATTCCGCGTTGGGCTTTGGGGAATTTCTCCAGCCGATTTGGTTATCATTCGCAAGAGGAAGTGACTAAAACCATTGACAAATATATCAAAGATGGAATCCCTGTGGATGCAATCATTCTTGATTTGTATTGGTTTGGAAAAACCGTTCAAGGAACAATGGGGAATTTGGATTGGGACAAAGATAATTTTCCGGATCCAAAGAAAATGATGAGCGATTTGAATAACAAAGGAGTCAAAACGATATTGATTTCCGAGCCTTTTATTTTGACCACTTCAAGCAAATGGCAAGATGCCGTGGCAAAAAAAGTATTGGCGACTGACGATGCCGGAAATCCTTTCAAATATGATTTTTATTTTGGAAACACCGGACTTGTAGATGTGTTTAAGCCTGAGGGAAAAGATTGGTTTTGGAATATTTATAAAGGTTTAGCCAACCAAGGCGTAGGCGGTTGGTGGGGTGATTTGGGTGAACCCGAAGTATTCCCGGCTGCGTCATTTACCGCTCAGGGGAAAGCCGATGAAGTGCACAATGTTTACGGACATACCTGGGCAAAAATGATTGGTGAAGGCTATGCAAAGGATTTTCCAAATGTGCGTCCATTTATTCTAATGCGTGCCGGATATTCCGGATCACAACATTACGGAATGATTCCTTGGTCTGGTGATGTGAGCCGTAGTTGGGAAGGATTACAATCGCAGCCTGAGATCGCATTGCAGATGGGAATGCAGGGAATGGCTTATATGCACTCGGATTTGGGCGGATTCGCAGGAGATTATTTTGACAATGAATTGTATGTTCGCTGGTTACAATACGGCGTTTTTCAGCCGGTCTATCGTCCGCACGCGCAGGAAGATGTACCTTCGGAACCTGTGAATAAAGATATTTTGACCAAAGCCAAAGTAAAAAAACAAATCGAGTTGCGTTACCAAATGCTACCGTATAATTACACTTTAGCTTTTGAAAACAACAGCAAAGGTTTACCGTTGATGCGTCCGTTATTTTTTGAGGAACCAACTAATGAAAAATTGTTGAATTCCTGTGATTCATATTTGTGGGGGAATGAATTCTTGGTGACACCAATTACCAAAGCAGGAGTTATTAATACATCTGTTTATTTCCCAAAAACAAGCAATTGGTTTGATTTTTATACAGGACAAAAGCACGAAGGGGGAAACACAGAGAACATTGCGGTTTCGGCTGATAATATTCCAGTATTTGTTCGCGGAGGTGCTTTTATTCCGATGATTAAAACGATTCAAAGCACCACAAAATATTCATTGGCAAATTTTGACCTGCATTTTTATTTTGACGAAAAAGTAGCTTCAAGCACCGGAAAATTATACAATGACGACGGACAGACGCCAAATGCTTTCGAAAAAGGAGCTTTCGAAATATTGAATTTTTCAAGTAATACTTCTGCAAAAACAATCACGGTAAAAATAAATACTACCGTTGGTAAAGCATTTGCAGGCACTGACAAAAACGTTGCTTTATTGGTTCACAACATCAGTTTAAAACCAACGAAAGTTACCGTTAACGGCGTGAATATAGATTTTAAAACCAATGCAAACACACTTGAAATTCCGGTGGTATTGAAAAAAGGAGTAGATAACGAAATCAAAATACAGTTATAAGATGATGATTAGAAAAACAATAATAACGTTGTCTGTTTTATTGGCAACAACATTGGCGGTTGGCCAAGCCAAAAAAACCACAAAAGTTAAAGCTGAAAAAGCACCATTTGTATGGGAAGGAGCCAACTTATATTTTTTGATGACCGACCGTTTTAATAATGGCGATAAATCGAATGATGTCAATTACAACCGAACCAAAACTCCCGGAAAACTTCGTGGTTTTGAAGGTGGAGATCTTAAGGGAATCATTCAAAAAATAGAGGACGGTTATTTTACAAAACTCGGAATCAACGTGATTTGGTTCACGCCAATTGTCGAGCAAATCCATGATGGAGTTGACGAAGGAACGGGTTTAAGTTATGGTTTTCACGGTTATTGGACAAGGGATTGGACAGCTTTGGATCCTAATTTTGGAACCAAAAAAGATTTGGCCGAATTGGTTAAAAAAGCACATGCCAAAGGAATCCGCATTATGCTGGACGGCGTAATCAATCATACCGGGCCGGTAACTCCTGAGGATACTGTTTGGCCGGAAGGCTGGGTTCGTACAGGGCCTCAGTGTCAATACAGTAATTTTGAAAATACAACCGCCTGCACATTGGTGGCTAACTTACCGGACGTAAAAACCGAAAGTAATGTTGCTGTAGAATTGCCTCCTTTTTTGGTTGAAAAATGGAAAGCCGAAGGGAGATATGACAAAGAAGTGGCTTCATTAGATGCTTTTTTTAAAAGGACAGGCTATCCAAGAACCCCAAAATATTACATCATAAAATGGTTGACGGATTACATCACCGATTACGGAATTGACGGTTACAGAGCCGACACGGTGAAGCATACCGACGAAAGCGTTTGGGCGGATTTTAAAACCCAATGTGATTTTGCTTTTGCTCAATGGAAAAAAAATAATCCAACTAAGGTTTTGGACAACAACCCGTTTTACACCATTGCCGAAGTCTATAATTACAACATCAGTAACGGTCAGATATTCGATTTTGGAGACAAAAAAGTGAATTATTATGAGAATGGTTTTACGGCGATGATTAATTTTGAATTCAAAAGCGATGCTCAAAAAGACTATTCTGCATTATTTTCAAAATACTCGGATTTGCTCAACAGCCAGCTAAAAGGACACAGCGTATTGAACTATTTGTCTTCCCACGATGATGGAGGCCCGTTTGATGCCAAACGTATCAAAAGCATCGAAAGCGGGACAAAATTACTCTTAAGCCCCGGAATTTCTCAGGTTTATTATGGTGACGAATCGGCTCGTTCCCTTGTGGTCGAAGGAACTCAAGGCGATGCTACATTGCGTTCTCTGATGAATTGGAACGATGTGAAAACCAATACCGAAACTCAAAAAGTACTGTTGCATTGGCAAAAATTAGGTCAGTTCAGAAAGAACCATCCATCGGTTGGTGCCGGCGTGAACACAGAAATTTCATCAAAACCATATGTATGTTCCAGAACTTTTGCAAAAGGAATGTATTCTGACGCAGTCGTAATCGGATTGGATTTGGCCAAAGGTAAAAAGGAAATTCCTGTAGGTTCCGCATTCAAGGAAGGCGCCAAAATAAAGGATGCCTATTCCGGTAAAACAGCAACGGTCTTG
>Ga0208398_100581_pt1 | contig 21647 bp, 13 predicted proteins | sample LakWasMe79_HOW10_2_FD_183905 | JGI IMG/M metagenome (GOLD analysis project Ga0208398, IMG submission 183905) | Freshwater sediment methanotrophic microbial communities from Lake Washington under simulated oxygen tension - Sediment Metagenome... | ecosystem: Environmental > Aquatic > Freshwater >...
TGCTGCGCTACTCGCGCCACATCCTGCTCGACGAGATCGGCGTCGAAGGCCAGACCCGGCTGCTGCACAGCCATGCGCTGGTGATCGGTGCCGGCGGCCTGGGCTCGCCGGTGGCGCTGTACCTGGGCACCGCCGGCGTCGGCCGCATCACGCTGGTGGACCACGACACGGTGGACGTGACCAATCTGCAGCGCCAGATCGCGCACAACCTGGCGCGTGTGGGCCAGCCCAAGGCTGAATCGGCGCGCCAGACCATCCTGGCCATCAACCCCGACGTGCAGGTGCTGCCGGTGACCCAGCGCGCCGACGCCGCCTGGCTGACCGGTGCGGTGGCCGACGCCGACGTGGTGATCGACTGCAGCGACAACTTCCAGACCCGGCATGCGGTCAACGCCGCCTGCGTGGCGCTGCGCAAGCCGCTGGTGTCGGGCGCGGCGATCGGCTTCGACGGCCAGATCTCGGTCTACGACACGCGCCGCGACGACGGCCCCTGTTACGCCTGCCTGTTCCCGGCCGAAGCCACGTTCGAGGAGGTGCGTTGCGCCACCATGGGCGTGTTTGCGCCGCTGGTGGGCATCATCGGCACCATGCAGGCGGCCGAGGCGCTGAAGCTGCTGGCCGGTGTGGGCCAGTCGCTGGCCGGCCGGCTGCAGATGCTGGACGCCCGCAACATGGAGTGGACCGAGATCCGCATGGCCCGCCAGCCGGGTTGCGTGGTCTGCGGCGGGCGCTGACCTGCCCGGCGTCGCCGCTCAGCGGCGGCGAGCCGCCAGGCTGGCGTCCGCCAGCGCCTGCAGCGCGGCGTTGTCCAGCACCTGCACACCGGGGACATCGGCCGCCAGCGCGGTGACCAGGGCCGCGGCCACGGCCTCGGCGCGGATCGGCCGCCACGGGCGCGGCAGCCAGCGGCCCAGGGCCGGGCCCAGCGCCTGTGCCAGGCCCTCGCCACGCCGTGCGGCCTGGCCCAGCGTGGCACGCTCGCCCAGCAGCAGTGACGGCCGGGCGATCACCAGCTGCGGCAGGTCCAGCGCGCGCAGCGCCTGTTCCATCTCACCCTTGACGCGGTTGTAGAACACCCGCGACTGCGCATCGGCGCCCAGCGCCGAGACCACCGCCAGCCGGCTGGCGCCGGCCCGCTTGGCGGCACGGGCAAAGGCCAGCACCGCGTCGAAGTCCACCGCGCGGAAGGCCGTCTGCGAGCCGGCCACCTTGATCGTCGTGCCCAGGCAGCAGAAAGCCCAGTCGGTCTCGGGCAGACCGGCCTCGCCGGCGTGGCCCAGGGTGTTGAAGTCGACCAGCCGGCCCTGCACGCCGCGCGGCAGGCCCTGGGCCTGCGCCGGCTGGCGGATCAGCGCGGTGACACTGCGGCAGCGCGCATCCGCCGCCAGCCGCGCCACCAGCGCGCGGCCGACCAGGCCGGTGGCACCCGCCACCAGGACCCGTGCCGCCGTGCGGCCGCCGGCCGCCTGCCGTGCCATGCCGTCCGATCAGCGCTTGGGCGGGCTGCTGCGGCCGCCGGGACGGCCACCACCACTGCCACCACCGCCGCCGCTGCGCGACGGGCCACCGGACGAGCGTGCGCCGCCCAGGCCCTGGCCACCGGCATGCGCCGGCCGGCCGCCGCCACTGCCACCACCGGCCGGGCGTGCACCGCCAAAACCGCCGCCACCGGCGGCCGGGCGGCCACCGCCCTGGCCACCGTCCCGGCGGCCCTGGCCGCCACCACCACCACCCGAGCGGCCACCACCGCCGCCGCCGGGACGGCCACCACCACCACCGCCGGCATTGCGGCGTGTGCCACCGACCCCGATGGTCATGCGGCCCAGCACGATCGGCTCGGCCTTCTCGCCGGCGGGCGGCTCGAAGCCGGGCACCACCTCGCTGGGGATGCTGCGCTTGATCAGCTTCTCGATGTCACGCAGGAAGATGTCCTCGTCCACGCAGACCAGCGAGATGGCCTCGCCCTGGGCGCCGGCACGGCCGGTGCGGCCGATGCGGTGCACATAGTCCTCGGGCACATTGGGCAGCTCGAAGTTGACGACGTGGGGCAGCTGGTCGATGTCGATGCCGCGCGCGGCGATGTCAGTGGCCACCAGCACCTGCAGGTCATTGCTCTTGAAGTCGGCCAGCGCCTTGGTGCGCGCCCCCTGGCTCTTGTTGCCGTGGATGGCCATGGCGCTGATGCCCTCGTCGTTGAGGAACTCGGCCAGCCGGTTGGCGCCATGCTTCATGCGCGTGAACACCAGCACCTGGTGCCAGTTGCCGCTCTTGATCAGGTGGCTCAGCAGCGCCTTCTTCTTCTCACGGCCGACCGGGTGCACCTTCTGCGCGATGGTCTCGGCGGTCTGGTTGCGGCGGGCCACCTCGATCAGCGCCGGCTGGTTCAGCAGGCGGTCGGCCAGGGTCTTGATCTCGTCCGAGAAGGTGGCCGAGAACAGCAGGCTCTGCTTCTTGGCCGGCAGGTAGTTCAGCACCTTCTTGATGTCGTGGATGAAGCCCATGTCCAGCATGCGGTCGGCTTCGTCCAGCACGAAGATCTCCACATGGCTGAGGTCCAGCGTGCCCTGCTGGTGGTGGTCCAGCAGGCGGCCGGGCGTGGCCACCAGGATGTCCACGCCGCGGCGCAGCGCGTTGATCTGCGGCTGCATGCCGACACCGCCGAACATCACCATGCTGGTGAGCTTGAGGTACTTGCCGTAGGTGCGCACGCTTTCTTCGACCTGCGCCGCCAGCTCGCGCGTGGGGGTCAGGATCAGGGCGCGGATGACGATGCGGCCCTTGGCGTCCTTCTTGGCCGGCGCGCTGGACAGGCGCTGCAGCATCGGCAGCGTGAAGCCGGCGGTCTTGCCGGTGCCGGTCTGGGCGCCGGCGAGCAGGTCGCCGCCTTGCAGCACGGCGGGGATGGCTTGCGCCTGGATCGGGGTCGGGGTGTCGTAGCCTTGTTCGGAAACGGCACGCAGCAGCGGCTCGGCAAGGCCGAGTTCGGTGAATTTCATGGGGTGAGGTTCGCCCCGTCTGTGGGGGCGCCAAACGATCGGCCTGCAGCCGCTTGTTGCCAAGGGCCCCAGTCGGGGAGACCGATAGGTCGATGCGGAGGTCGGAGTCGACTGCGAGGACGTGACTGGTAGCGACCTCGCCAGCACATTGTAGCCGGCACACCCCACCCGCGTTGGCGAAGAGGCGGGCATTGGCCCTTCAGTTCGCCGGCATCGGGCTCAGGCCGCGCTGTTCGGGGGTTGGGCGCCAAAGCCCAGCGCCACGCGCAGCCCGCCCAGCGGCGAGTCGGCCAGGTCGACGCTGGCGCCGTGGCGGCGGGCGATGGAACGCACGATGGCCAGGCCCAGGCCGCTGCCGGTGGCGTCCGCCGCGGCGGCGCCGCGCACGAAGCGCTCGAACACCCGTTCCCGCTCGGCCGCGGGGATGCCGGGGCCACTGTCGTCCACCGTCAGGCAGGGGCCGGCGGGTCCTGCGCTCAGGGTCAGCTGCACCTGGCCCCCCGGCGGCGTGTAGCGCAGCGCGTTGTCGACCAGGTTGCGCACCAGCACCGACAGCGCGGCGGCGTCACCCGGCACGCTCAGGCTGTCGTCGGCGGCCAGCCGCACCTGGCTGCCGCGGCTGGCCGCCAGCGGCGCCGCGCTGTCGGCCAGCACCTGGCGCAGCAGCGGGCCCAGTGCCACCGGCTGCAGCGGCTGGGTCGGCGCGCCGGGCTCGCTGCGGGCCAGGGTCAGCAACTGCTCGACCAGCCGGCCGGCGCGGTCGACACCGGCGATCAGCGCGTCCAGCGCCTCGCGGCGGCGGGCCTCGTCACCCTGCTCGGCCTGCAGCCGGCGCAGCACCTGGGCCTGCAGTTTCAGCGCCGTCAGCGGCGAGCGCAGCTCGTGCGCGGCGTCGGCGACAAAGGCGCGCTGGCCGGCCCAGGCCAGGCCCAGCCGGTCGAGCAGGGCGTTCAGCGCCTGCACCAGCGGCGCCACCTCGTCGGGCAGGCCGGCGGCGGGCAGGGGCGACAGCGCAGCGGCGTCCTGCTCACGCACCTGGCGCGCCACCTGCTCCAGCGGGCGCAGCGAGTGCGCGATCAGCCACCACAGCGCAGCCGCCAGCAGCGGCGCGGCCAGGCCCAGCGGCAGCAGCGAGCGCAGCGCAGCATCGGCCGCCAGGCCCTGGCGGATGCGCACCGGCTGCGCCACCTGGATCACCCGGTCGCGGGCGGCCACGCCAAAGCTGCGCCAGCGTTCACCGTCGACCTTGACCTCGGCCAGCCCCAGCACCGCCTGCGTGGGCAGGGCGCGGTGGGCGCGCGAGGCGTAGACGCTGCGGCCGTCGATGCGCCAGATCTGCACCACGAAGTCCAGGTCCTCGTCGTTCAGCGCGGCGGCGTCGTTGGGGTTGATCTCGCCCTGGTCACGCAGGCTCAGCGCCATCTGGCGCAGCTGGTAGTCGAACAGCGCCTCGGTCTCGTGCAGCACGTTGCGGTAGGTCAGGCCGCCCACCAGCGCCGCCACGCCGGCCAGCGTGGCCAGCAGCGACAGCAGCAGCCGCGCGCGGATCGAGCCGAACAGCCGCCGTGGCAGGCGGTCGACCCCGCTCATGCCACCGGGCCCAGGAAGTAGCCGACGCCGCGCATGCTCTGGATGAAGTCCGCCCCCAGCTTCTTGCGCAGCTGGTGCACATAAACCGACACCGCATTGCTTTCCACCGCGTCGCCCCAGCCGTACAGCCGGTCTTCCAGCTGGGCCCGGCTGAGCACCGCGCCGGGCCGCTGCATCAGCGCCTGCAGCACCGCGAACTCGCGGGCCGACAGCAGCACCGGCTTGCCGTCCTGGCTGACCTGGCGGGTGGCCGGGTCCAGCCGCACGCCGCCATGCACCAGGGCGCTGTCGGCGCGGCCGGCGTGGCGGCGCGCCACCGCCCGCATGCGCGCGGCCAGCTCGTCCAGCTCGAAGGGCTTGACCAGGTAGTCGTCGGCGCCGGCGTCCAGGCCGGCGACCCGGTCGGCGGTGGCGTCGCGCGCGGTCAGCACGATCACCGGCGTGGCGTCACCGCGCCCGCGCAGCGTGCGCAGCACGGCCAGGCCGGCGCTGGGCTGGGCGGACTGGCCGGCGCGCTCGGGCAGGCCCAGGTCCAGCAGCAGCAGGTCGAAGGTCTCGGCGGCCAGCGCGGCCTGGGCCGCGGCCACGTCGTAGACCCAGTCCACCGCATGGCCTTCCAGGCGCAGGGCCTGGCGCAGGCTGTCGCCGATCATGCGGTCGTCTTCGGCCAGCAGCAGTCGCATCTCGGGGCGGTGTGTGGGGTTGTGGGCAGGATGCCGCCGAGCATACCCGGGGCCCACTCCTAGAATCGCCGATCGCCACCCCTGGCGTGGCCCCTGCCCGGCGCCGCGCCGCCTGCCGGAGCCACACCATGGACACCCGAGTCAACCCCGTCCGCGAACGCCTTGCCCGCGTGCGCCAGGCCCTGGCCGACCATGGCGCCCATGCCTTGCTGGTACCCAGCGCCGACCCGCACCTGTCCGAGTACCTGCCCGGCCGCTGGCAGGGGCGGGAATGGCTGTCGGGCTTCAGCGGGTCGATGGGCACGCTGGTGGTGACGGTCGACGATGCCGCGCTGTTTGCCGACAGCCGCTACTGGCAGCAGGCCGAGGTCCAGCTGGACGGCAGTGGCATCACGCTGGTGAAGGTGCCCACCGGCGCCGCCACCCACCACATCCAGTGGCTGGTCGACCACACGCCGCGGGGCCAGGCGGTGCTGGTTGACGGCCAGGTGCTGGGCTTGGCGGCGGCGCAGCAGCTGCGCGCCGCGCTGGACGCCGCCGGCGTCCCGCTGCGCACCGAGGCCGACCTGCTGGAGGCCGTCTGGCCCGACCGGGCGCCGCTGCCCACCGCCGCGGTCTATGCCCACGACGCACCGCAGGCCGATGCGCCGCGCACCCGGCGCCTGGCGCGCCTGCGCGAGGCCATGGCCCGCCAGGGCGCCAGCCACCACTTCGTGTCGACGGTGGACGACATCGCCTGGATCACCAGCCTGCGGGGTGCCGACGTCGAGTACAACCCGGTGTTTCTGGCCCACCTGCTGATCGACGCCACCCGGGCCACGCTGTTTGTCGGTGCCGGCAAGGTGCCGGCGGCGCTGGCCAGCCAGTTGGCGGCCGAGGGCATCACGCTGGCCGACTATGGCCAGGCCGGCGCGGCGCTGGCCGCCTTGCCCTCGGGCAGTGCGCTGCTGGTCGACCCGCGCCGCATCACGCTGGGGTTCCGCCAGCAGGTGCCGGCGGGGGTGCGGGTGATCGAGGCCATCAACCCCAGCACGCTGTTCAAGAGCCGCAAGAGCGCGGCCGAGGTGGCCTTCGTGCGCCAGGCGATGGAGGAAGACGGCGCCGCGATGTGCCGCTTCTACGCCTGGTTCGAGGCCGCGCTGGCGCGGGGTGAGCGCATCAGCGAGCTGACCGTGGACGAGAAGCTGTCGGCCGAGCGTGCCCGCTGCCCCGGCTTCGTCGGCCTGAGCTTTTCCACCATCGCCGGCTTCAACGCCAATGGCGCCTTGCCGCACTACCGTGCGCTGCCCGAGTCCTATGCCTGGATCGAGGGCGACGGCCTGCTGCTGATCGACTCGGGTGGCCAGTACCTGGGCGGCACCACCGACATCACCCGCGTCTGGCCGATCGGCCGCATCAGCGACGCCCACCGGCGCGACTTCACGCTGGTGCTCAAGGGCATGATGAATCTGTCGCGGGCGCGCTTTCCGCGTGGCACGCTCAGCCCCTTCCTGGACACGCTGGCGCGTGCGCCGCTGTGGGCCGAGGGCCTGGACTTCGGCCATGGCACCGGCCATGGCGTGGGCTATTTCCTCAACGTGCACGAGGGCCCGCAGACCATCAGCAAGGCCCAGCCCGAGGCCCACATGGCGATGGAGCCCGGCATGATCACCTCCAACGAGCCGGGGGTGTACCGGCCCGGGCAGTGGGGCATCCGCATCGAGAACCTGCTGCTCAACGTGGTGGTGGACACGCCCGAAAACAGCGCCTTTGGCGAGATGCTGGGCTTCGAGACGCTGACGCTGTGCCCGATCGATGCGCGCTGCATAGACCGCCGCCTGCTGCGCGATGACGAGATCGCCTGGCTCAACGACTACCACGCCACGGTGCGTGCGCGCCTGTCGCCCAAGATCAGTGGCGACGCGCTGGCCTGGCTGCAACGGCGCACCGAGGCGATCTGATGGCGCTGCCGGGCGCGGCCACCGGCCACGCGCTGGGCATCGACCTCGGCGGCAGCAAGACCGAAGCGGTGGTGCTGGACGCCGCCGGCGCCGAGTGCTGGCGCCAACGCATCACCACCCCGGCCCAGGGTTACGACGCGGTGCTGGCAGCGCTGGCCGGTCTGGTGGGTGCCGCGCGCCAGGCGCTGGGCGGCGCGCCGCTGAGCATCGGCCTGGGCGCGCCGGGCAGTCTGACCCGGGCCGGCCTGGTGAAAAACGCCAACCTGCAATGCCTGAACGGCCGGCCGCTGCCGACCGACCTGCAGCAGGCCCTGGGCCAGCCGCTGCGCCTGGCCAACGACGCCAACTGCCTGGCGCTGTCCGAGGCCACCGACGGCGCCGGCGCCGGTGCGGCGGTGGTTTTTGCCGCCATCCTGGGCACCGGCTGCGGTGCCGGCATCGCGGTGCACGGCCGGGTGCTGACCGGCCCCAACCGGCTGGCCGGCGAGTGGGGCCACAACCCCATGCCCTGGGCGCCGGACGACGAACCGCGGCTGGCCTGCGCCTGCGGCCAGCGCGGCTGTGTGGAAACGTTGCTCAGCGGCCCGGGCCTGGCCGCCGAGCACCGGCGCCGCCACGGTGGGCCCTTGGATGCGCTGCAGATTGCCGAGGCCGCTGCCGCTGGCGACGCCGGCTGCCACGACACGCTGCGGCGCTGGCAGCAGCAGCTGGCCCGGGCGCTGGCGTTGGTGATCAACCTGCTGGACCCGGACGTGATCGTGCTGGGCGGCGGCCTGTCGCACATTGCCGGCCTGTACGCGCAGGTGCCGGCGCTGTGGCCCCGCTGGGTGGTCGGCGCGGCGGACGAGCCGCTGCGCACCCGGCTGCTGCCGGCGCTGCATGGTGATGCTTCCGGCGTGCGTGGTGCGGCCTGGCTGGGCCGGCAAGGAGAACTGGACCGATGACCGAGCCGATGACCCCACCTGCCGACGAACTCGGCGCCACCCTCGCGGCCTGGCGCAGCGGCCGGCTGGACGCCCGTGCGCTGGCCGGCCGCTGGCGCGCCGCGGCCGCCACCTGGCCCGGCCTGCCGCCGCGCTATGCCGCGGTGCTGGACCAGCTGCTGTTGCCGCTGGAAGCCAGCGCGATGTTCAGCGAAGAGAGCTGCTCGTTCAGCCCCACCGACCTGGCCGAGACGCTGGCCCAGTGGCTGGCCCACGCCGACGCCGCGGCGCCACGCCGCTGAGTGCCCCGAGGGCGCTACACCCCGGCGCGCACCAGTGGGGCGGCGAGCGCGCCGCGCAGGCTCTCGGCGCTGTCCTTCAGGTGGGCACGGGCTTCCGCACCCAGGCCGGCCCGGTGGCTGGCCTGGTCCAGCCGCTGCAGCAGGGCGGCGGCGCGGCTGCGCACCAGCGCCCGGGCGTCGCTGCGTGACAGCGTGCCCGGCCGCAGTACCAGCGCCGCCAGGCGGTTGATGAACTCGCGCTGCAGCTCGCGCCGCGGCTGCGGGATGTCGCGTGCGCCGCCGGCCAGCTCGCCCCAGACATCGGCCTCCAGCTGCCGGTACAACTCGCTCAGGCGCAGCGGCTGCTCGGGCGGGCTGACCTTGCCCTCGTTGTCCAGCATGCGCGCGGCCAGGGCATCCCCCATCAGCCGGTTCAGCAGCGCACGCTGCAGGTCCAGCACGGTCTGCGTCAGCGGGTATTCGGTGGGCGTGCCGACCAGCGACTCACCCCGCTCGAAGTAGTTGGGCGCCAGCCGGCGCTGCAGCGCCGGGCTGACGGCGAAGCTGTCGGCCGCCAGCACCCGCTGCGACAGCAGCTGCAGCGCGGCGCGCTGGGTGGCCGCCGGCAGCGGCTGCAGCGGGTCGCGGCCGCTGCCGGGGAAGTCACGCAGCGTGCGCACGCCGCCCACCTGGCGCAGCAGGATGCCGGCGGCGCGGCCAGCGTCGCGCACCGCATAGGCCAGCGCGCGGCGCAGGCTGCCGTAGTCCTCGTCGGGCTTCAGCGGCCGGCTCTCCTGGCGCTTGAACAGGTCGGCGGCGATGTCGAAACGCCGCGTCGCAAAAGCCAGCACGTCGTTGCCCAGGTCGAACTGCAGCGCGTCGGGGTCGATGCCCAGGAAGTTGTCCTCGTCGGTGCCGAAGGCCAGCTCGGGCTCGCTGCTGCGCGCGGCGATCTTGTCCAGCTCGGCCCGCTCCTGGCCGGCCGGCAGCGGCTTGTAGGCGTACTCGATGGCCCAGAAATCGTACGGCCCCAGCGTCGGCTGGAACGGCGCGGCGGCCTTTTCGCCCGGCCGTGGCAGGTTGATCGCCGCGTACTCCATCACCGAGCCGGTGAAGGCTTGGCGGTGGGTGAACTCGGGGTCGCTGACCTGCTGCTCGGAGTAGACATGCGAGGCGCGGAAGTTGTGCCGCAGGCCCAGGGTGTGGCCCACCTCGTGCATGGTCACGTCCTTCAGGTAGTCCAGCACGAAGCGCTGGGCCTCGGGGCCGTCGGGGTCGAGATCGCCCCGGGCGGCCAGCACGTCCAGCGCATAACCCAGCTGCTCGGCGGCACCGTCGGCATGGTGGCAGGCCAGCGCCTCCTGCTGCGCCGTGGTGGCGGCGGCGCCGTCGTGGTCGACATCGATGCCCACCTGCAGCAGCTGGGCCCATTCGGCCTCGCGGGCGGCACGCGCCGCACCGTCGCTGCCCAGGATGCGGGCGCGCAGGTTGCGCAGGCTGCGCGAGGACAGGCTTTCGATGCCGATGTCGGCGTCCAGGATCTCGCCGCTGCGTGGGTCGACATGGCTGGGGCCGATGGCACCGAACACCGGCTCGCGGTTGACCATCCAGCGGATCGAGGCGATGCCGGCGTCCAGCGTATCGAAGTCGGCGTCGTCGGGCTGCTGCTTGACGACGATGGCGTTCTTGAAGCCGATGCGCTCGAAGGCCGCGTTCCAGGCCAGCACGCCGGCCGTGATGGTCTCGCGGTACTTCAGCGGGATGTTGCGGTCCAGCCAGTAGGTGATGGGCTTGACCGGCTCGGACAGCTCGGCCGCCGGGTCCCGCTTCTCCAGCCGCCAGCGGTTGACATAACGCTGGCGTGGGCTGCGGGCGCTGTCGTCGCCGAAGTTGTCGCTCACCGAGACGAAGTGGCCGATGCGCGCATCGGCCGCACGCGGCGCCATGGTCTGGGCCGGCAGCCGCGCCAGCGAGTAGTGCAGGCCCAGGAACAGGCTGCGTGCATCGGGCAGGCCGCTGGGCGTGGTCGGCACCGGCGCACCCGGCGGCGAGCCCGGCTGCGGCACGGCGATGGCGGCGGTGGCGTAGTGGTTGCTGGTCTCGATCACCAGCAGGTCGGGCTTGCCACGCACCGCGGTGATGGCCGAGTTGCGGCCATCCAGGCCGTAGCCCTGGCGGAAGGTGCGCTGCAGCGTGGCGCCCAGGCCCAGCAGGTCGGTGACGAACAGCGCGCTGGCATCCACCAGCACCGTCTTGCGCTCGGGGTGGGGCTGGCTGGCCACCAGGGTGGCGCCCAGCAGGCTGGGCGACTGGGCGGCGGCCACGGCACGCGCCTCGGGCGTGCCGGCGGCGGCCACCTGCTGGTCGTTGATCGCCACCAGTTGCACCACGTTGTGCAGCCGGCGGAACTGCACCAGCCGCGGCGACGGCAGCATCAGCCCGCCGAACAGCATGGCCTCGCCGATGCCGCTGGCCAGCTTGGGCGAGAAGAAGAACGGGGTGTTGAAGTCCTCGGGCCGCAGCTCCAGCCAGACCTTCTCGTCCTTCTGCCAGGCGGTGATCAGGCCGCTGATCGGCTTGGCGTCCTTGGTCAGCACGGCGAACGGTGGCGGTTGGCCGGGCACGGGTGCCGCGGCGCCGTTCGGCCCGGACGCGGCGCCGGCCGGGCGGGCCGCGGCCTGGGGGCCTGGCCGGGCTGCCGGGGTGGCTGCCGGGGTGGTGGCCTGTGCCGGCCGGGGCGCTGCGGCCGGCGTGGCCGCCGCCGCGGTGGGTGCCTGGCCCGGCGGGGTGGCGCAGGCGGCCAGGGTCAGCAGTGCGGCCAGCGTGGTGGCGCGCAGCGCGACACGGTGGGCGGAGGCGGGGACGGGCTCGTGCATCGTGGACTCGGTGGCTGGGGCGCCGCGGCGCCCGGTCAAACAACGACAGAGGCCGTCGGCGGCCCCGAGGTTCCCGGGGGTTTGCCCGGCCGCCCGGGTCGGTGCCCGGCTTACTTCAAGGCCTTGAAGCGCAGCCGGTGCGGCTTGGCGCCTTCTTCACCCAGACGCTTCTTCTTGTCGACCTCGTATTCCTGGTAGTTGCCGTCGTAGAAGAACCACTGGCTGTCGCCTTCGCAGGCCAGGATGTGGGTGCAGATGCGGTCGAGGAACCAGCGGTCGTGGCTGATGACCATGGCCGAGCCGGCAAACTCCAGCAGCGCCTCTTCCAGCGCGCGCAGGGTTTCGACGTCCAGGTCGTTCGAGGGTTCGTCGAGCATCAGCACATTGCCGCCCTGGGCCAGGGTCTTGGCCAGGTGCAGGCGGCCGCGCTCACCACCCGACAGGCTGCCCACCAGCTTCTGCTGGTCATTGCCCTTGAAGTTGAAGCGGCCCAGGTAGGCGCGGCTGGGCATCACGAACTTGCCGACGATGATGTTGTCCAGCCCGCCGGACACGTCTTCCCACACCGTCTTTTCGGCGGCCAGGCTCTGGCGGCTCTGGTCGACGAAGGCCAGGTGGGCGGTCTTGCCGATGGCCACCTCGCCCGAATCGGGCTGCTCCACGCCCTGCAGCATGCGGAACAGCGTGGACTTGCCGGCGCCGTTGGGGCCGATGATGCCGACGATGGCGCCAGCCGGCACCTTGAAGCTGAGGTTGTCGATCAGCAGCCGGTCACCGAAGCTCTTGCTGACGCCCTTGAACTCGATCACCTCGTTGCCCAGGCGCTCGGCCACCGGGATGAAGATCTCGTTGGTCTCGTTGCGCTTCTGGTAGTCGACGTCGCTCAGCTCCTCGAAGCGGGCCAGGCGTGCCTTGCTCTTGGCCTGGCGGCCCTTGGCGTTGGAGCGCACCCACTTCAGCTCCTCCTTCATCGCCTTCATGCGCGCGTCTTCGGTCTTCTGCTCCTGCTCCAGGCGGCGCTCCTTCTGGTCCAGCCAGTCGGAGTAGTTGCCCTTCCAGGGGATGCCGTGGCCACGGTCGAGTTCCAGAATCCACTCGGCGGCGTTGTCCAGGAAGTAGCGGTCGTGGGTGATGGCCACCACGGTGCCCGAAAAGCGCAGCAGGAACTGCTCCAGCCATTCCACGCTCTCGGCGTCCAGGTGGTTGGTGGGCTCGTCCAGCAGCAGCATGTCGGGCTTGCTCAGCAGCAGGCGGCACAGCGCGACGCGGCGCTTCTCGCCACCGGACAGCAGGCCGATCTTGGCCTCCCAGGGCGGCAGGCGCAGCGCGTCGGCGGCCAGTTCCAGCTGCAGGTCGGTGTTTTCGCTGCCGGCGGCGGCGATGATGGCTTCCAGCTCGGCCTGCTCGGCGGCCAGGGCGTCGAAGTCGGCGTTTTCCTCAGCGTACTCGGCATACACCTCGTCCAGCCGCTTCTTGGCGGCCAGCACACCGCCGATGCCTTCTTCCACCGCCTCGCGCACGGTCTGCTCGGGGTCCATCACCGGCTCCTGCGGCAGGTAGCCGATCTTGATGCCGGGCATCGGCACGGCCTCGCCTTCGTACTCCTTGTCGACGCCGGCCATGATCTTCAGCAGCGTGGACTTGCCCGAGCCGTTGATGCCCAGCATGCCGATCTTGGCGCCGGGGAAGAACGACAGCGAGATGTCCTTGAGGATCTGCCGCTTGGGGGGAACCGTCTTGGAGACGCGGTTCATCGTGAAAACGTACTGGGCCATGGTGCGGACGCTCGGGTGGTGCGGATGCGGGTGGAGGGCGGCGCGGGCCAGCGGCACGGCCAGGGTGTGGCGCGGGCCGGCCTGCCGGCGGCCGGCGGCCGGCGGACCGGCAGCTCTGAAGCCCGGATTATCCCTGTTGCGCGGCGGCTTCGCCGGGGCCGGCCAGGCGGCGGGCCAGCCAGTCGCGGCGCAGCAGGCCGTACAGCCGGCTGTCGGCCACCTCGCCGGCGACGATCCAGCGCTCGCGCAGATGGCCTTCGGGCCGGAAGCCCAGGCGGTCCAGGGTGCGCGCGGACGCGGTGTTGCGCGGGTCGATGTCGGCCTCCACCCGGTTCAGGCCCAGCAGCCCGAAGCCGTGGTCCAGCAGGGCGCACAGGGCCTCCTGCATATAACCCTGGCCCCAGCCGTCGCGCCGCAGCAGGTAGCCGATCTCGCAGCGCCGGCTGGGCAGGTGGAAGCTGAACAGGCTGGCCAGGCCCAGCAACCGGCCGTCGGCACGGCGTTCCAGCCCCAGCCGCAGGTAGTCACCGTCGGCCATGGCCTGCAGGTCCTGGCCGATCAAGGCCTCGGCCTGGGCCGGATCGTGCCAGGGCGGCGTGCTCCAGTAGCGCAGCGCCACCGGGTCGGCGTGCAGGGCGTAGACCGCCGCGGCGTCGTCCGGGCGCAGGGCGCGCAGCGTCAGGCGGGCGGTGGGCAGTTGCAGGTCGCTGAATCCAGGCATGGCCCGAGGCTACATCGACCTAGACTGCCGGCCTGGCCCGCTGCGATGTCCCCCGCCCATGAATCTGCTCGAAGCCCTGCGCTACCTCGCTGCGCTGGAACAGCACCGCCACTTCGGCCGGGCCGCGGCGGCCTGCCACATCACCCAGCCCGCGCTGTCCAACGCCCTGCGCGCGCTGGAGCAGGCCTTCGGCGCCAGCATGGTGCGGCGTGGCCGGCAGTACGAAGGCCTGACGCCCGAGGGTGAACTGGCCCTGGCCCATGGCCACCGCATGCTGCACGAGGCCGAGGCGCTGCGCCAGGCGCTGGCCAGCCGCGCCGGCGCGCCCACCGGCCGGCTGCAGATCGGCGCGGTGCCCAGCGCCATGCCGGTGGCCGCGCGTTTTGCCGCCCGGCTGCGCACCGTGCATGCGGGGCTGCAGCCGGTGCTGCGCTCGCTCAGTTCGCCCGAGATCGAGGCCGGGCTGGACAACCTTTCGCTGGACCTGGCCCTGGGCTACGGCGGCCGGCCCGAGGTGCAGGCGCGCCAGCTGCAGCGCTGGCCGCAGTACGACGAGCGCTACTTTGTGCTGCAGGCGGCCGGCCCGGCCGGGGCGCCGTTCCGCTTCGGCCCGCCGCTGGCCTGGGCCGACGCCGCCCGCCTGCCGCTGGTGCTGCTGACGCCCGACATGCACCACCGCGCCATCGTCGACGAGGCCTTCCGCGCCGCCGGCTGCGCACCCGAGCCGGCGCTGGAGACCAGCTCGGTGCTGGCCCTGCTGATGGCGGTGCAGGAGCCGCCGCTGGCCGCGGTGCTGCCCGGCGCGCTGGTCAGCACCGCCCAGGCCCAGCCCGGGTTGCTGGCGCGGCCGCTGGTGGCGCCCGAGCTGCACACGCCGATCGCCTTTCTCACCGCCGGCACCGGCCGGCCCACGCTGGCCCTGCAGGCGGCGCTGGCGCTGGCCGCGACGGCCGACTGGCAGGCGCTGGTGGCGGCGCACACCGGCGCGCTGGGCGCCGCGGCCGACGCCGGGCCTTGAGCCCCCCGCCCGGCATTCAGCGATTGAATCACCCGGTTCGGCGATTCGATTGGACGGCGCCCCGGCGCAGCGCCGATGATGCGTGCTGAACTTCGGACCGAGCGCAGCCATGGACACCCCAGCCGCCCCGACGGTGGCCACCGTCAGCCCCGAGGCCCTGCGCCGCACGCTGCGCCAGCGCGGCCAGCTCAAGGGCCGCCAGCCCGACGACACGGCGCTGGCCGAGCTGCGGGCGCTGATCGGCAACGGGCCGCACCGGCGTGACCAGCTGATCGAGCGGCTGCACCGGCTGCACGACCACTTCGGCGCCCTGTTCAAGCGCCACCTGGTGGCACTGGCCGCCGAGATGCGCCTGGCCATGGCCGAGGTGGCCGAGGTCGCCAGCTTCTACCACCACTTCCAGATCCTGCCCGACGAGGCCGCGGCACCGCGGCTGACGGTGCGGGTGTGCGACAGCCTGAGCTGCGCCATGGCCGGCTCCGGCGCGCTGCTGCAGCGCCTGGCCGCCGTGCTGGGCGACGGCGTGCAGGTGATGCCGGCGCCCTGCGTGGGCCGCTGCGAGCAGGCGCCGGTGGCCGTGGTCGGCCAGGCGCCGGTGATGCTGGCCGACGAGGCCAAGGTGCTGGCCCGGGTGGCGCAGCAGCCCATCCGCCAGTCGGCCAAGCAGGCCGGGGCCGCCGACGACGGCGTGTTCGACCCGGCGGCGCTGGCCCCGGGCGCGGTGACCACGGCGTTGGCGCCCGAGTCACCGGCCTATGTGGGCTACGCCGCCTACCGCGCGCGGGGGGGCTACCAGCTGGCCGCGGCGGTGGTCAACGGCGAGCAGGACGGTGAGGCCGTGCTGCAGGCCATGAGCGACTCCGGCCTGCGTGGCCTGGGCGGCGCGGGCTTCCCGGCCGGCCGCAAGTGGTCCATCGTGCGCGGCTTCGCCGGCCCGCGGCTGATGGCGGTGAACATCGACGAAGGCGAGCCCGGCACCTTCAAGGACCGGACTTACCTGGAGCGCGACCCGCACCGTTTCCTCGAAGGCGTGCTGGTGGCGGCGCAGGTGGTGGGCATCGAGGCGGTCTACCTCTACCTGCGCGACGAGTACCACGGCTGCCGCGCCATCCTGCAAGCCGAGCTGGCCCGGCTGCAGGCCGAGCCACCCTGCCCGTTGCCGGTGATCGAGCTGCGGCGCGGTGCCGGTGCCTACGTCTGCGGTGAGGAGTCGGCGATGCTCGAAAGCATCGAGGGCAAGCGTGGTGAACCCCGCCTGCGCCCACCCTACATCGCCGAGCGCGGCCTGTTCGGCCGGCCGACGCTGGCGCACAATTTTGAGACCCTGTACTGGGTGCGCGACATCGTCGAACGCGGCCCGGCCTGGTTCAGCGGTTTCGGCCGCCATGGCCGCCACGGCTTGCGGTCCTTCAGCGTCAGTGGGCGGGTGCGGCAGCCCGGCGTCAAGCTGGCACCGGCCGGCATCACGCTGCGCGAGCTGGTGCACGAGTTCTGCGGCGGCATGGCCGACGGCCACCAGCTCTATGCCTACCTGCCGGGCGGCGCGTCCGGCGGCATCCTGCCGGCGCGGCTGGCCGATCTGCCGCTGGACTTCGACACGCTGCAGCCGCACGGCTCGTTCATCGGCTCGGCCGCGGTGGTGGTGCTGAGCCAGCATGACAAGGCGCGCGACGCCGCGCTGAACGCGATGCGCTTTTTTTCCCACGAGAGCTGCGGCCAGTGCACACCCTGCCGCGTAGGCACCGACAAGGCGGCGCAGCTGATGGCCGCCGCGCCATGGGACCACGCCACGCTGGACGACCTGGGCACGGTGATGGTCGACGCGTCGATCTGCGGCCTGGGCCAGGCGGCGCCCAATGCCTTCAAAACCGTGCAGCGCTACTTTGCCGATGAGGTGGGACCCCTGGGAGACGCGCCATGACCGGACCCGATCTGTTCGAGTTCTCGCTCGATGGCCAGACCGTCAACGCCCGGCCGGGGGAGTCCATCCTGCAGGCCGCGCAGCGCCAGGGCGTGGCCATCCCGCATCTCTGCTATACCGACGGCCAGCGTGCCGACGGCAACTGCCGCGCCTGCGTGGTCGAGATTGCCGGTGAGCGCACCTTGGCGCCCAGCTGCTGCCGTGCCCCCAGTGCTGGCATGCAGGTGCTGGCCAAGAGCCAGCGTGCGCTGAAGAGCCAGAAGATGGTGCTGGAGCTGCTGCTGGCCGACCTGCCGGCCCAGGGCGCCAAGTGGGTGGACGGCGATGCGCAGCGCCCGCATGGTGAGCTGAGCGACTGGGCCGCCAGGCTGGACGTGAAGCCGCGCCCGGCGCTGGCCGCGCTGCAGCGTGCGCAGCCGGCGGCCGACCTCAGCCACCCGGCGATGGCCGTCAACCTGGACGCCTGCATCCAGTGCACGCGCTGCGTGCGTGCCTGCCGCGAAACGCAGATGAACGACGTCATCGGCCTGCTGCACCGCGGATCGCACGCGCAGATCGCCTTCGACCTGGGCGACGCGATGGGTGACAGCAGCTGTGTGGCCTGCGGTGAATGTGTGCAGGCCTGCCCCACCGGTGCGCTGTCGGCCAAGACGCTGATCGGCGACCAGCGGGTGGACAAGTCGGTGGACTCGGTCTGCCCCTACTGCGGCGTCGGCTGCCTGCTGACCTACCGGGTGCGCGACAACCAGATCGTGGCGGTCGATGGCCGCAACGGCCCGGCCAATGCCGGCCGGCTGTGCGTCAAGGGCCGCTTCGGCTTCGACTATGTGCACCACCAGCAGCGCCTGACGCGGCCACTGATCCGCAGGCCCGGCGTGGCCAAGGACCCGCAGGGCACACCGCGCCCCGGCGACTGGCAGGACGTGTTCCGCGAAGCGAGCTGGGACGAGGCGCTGGACCTGGCTGCCGGCGGCCTGCAACGCCTGCGCGACGCGCATGGCAAGAAGACCCTGGCCGGCTTCGGCTCGGCCAAGGGCAGCAACGAGGAGGCCTACCTGTTCCAGAAGCTGGTGCGCACCGGCTTCGGCAGCAACAACGTGGACCACTGCACCCGGCTGTGCCATGCCAGCAGCGTGGCCGCGCTGCTGGAGGGCGTGGGCTCGGGTGCGGTCAGCAACCCGGTCAACGACGTGCAGCATGCCGGGCTGATCCTGGTCATCGGCAGCAACCCGACCAGCAACCACCCGGTGGCCGCCACCTGGATGAAAAACGCCGCCGCGGCCGGCACCAAGATCGTGATGGCCGACCCGCGCCGCACCGACCTGTCGCGCCACGCCTGGCGCACGCTGCAGTTCAAGGCCGACACCGACGTGGCGCTGATCAACGCGCTGATCCACACGGTGATCGACGAAGGCCTGACCGACCCGGTGTTCCTGCGCGACCGCGCCAGCAACTTCGAGGCGCTGAAGGCCAGCGTCGCCGCCTACTCGCCCGAGCGCATGGCGCCGGTGTGTGGCATCCCGGCCGAGACCCTGCGTGAGGTGGCGCGGGCCTTTGCCACCAGCCAGGCCTCGATGATCCTGTGGGGCATGGGCGTCAGCCAGCATGTGCACGGCACCGACAACGTGCGCTGCCTGATCGCGCTGGTGGCCGTCACCGGCCAGATCGGCAAGCCCGGCAGCGGGCTGCACCCGCTGCGTGGCCAGAACAATGTGCAGGGCGCCAGCGACGCCGGACTGATCCCGATGATGTTCCCCAACTACCAGCGGGTGGACAACGCCGAGGTGCATGCCTGGTTCGAGGACTTCTGGCGCATGCCGCTGGACGCCCAGCCCGGCCTGACGGTGGTGGAGATCCTGCACAAGGCCCAGGCGCCCGAGCATGACCCGCTGAAGATCCGCGGCATGTACATCATGGGCGAGAACCCGGCGATGAGCGACCCGGACCTCAACCATGCCCGCGCCGGCCTGGCCGGCCTGCAGCACCTGGTGGTGCAGGACCTGTTCCTGACCGAGACCGCCTGGCTGGCCGACGTGGTGCTGCCGGCCTCGGGCTGGCCCGAAAAGACCGGCACCGTCACCAACACCGACCGCATGGTGCAGATGGGCCGGCGTGCGCTGGACGCGCCGGGCGAGGCCAAGCAGGACCTGTGGATCGTGCAGCAGATCGCCCACCGCATGGGCCTGGACTGGTGCTACGAGGGCCCCGAGAGCGGCGTCGCCGCCGTCTTCGAAGAGATGCGCCAGGCCATGCACGGCGTGATCGCCGGCGTCAGCTGGGAGCGGCTGGAGCGTGAGCACAGCGTCACCTACCCCTGCCTGAGCGCGGACGACCCCGGCCAGCCCATCGTCTTCCACGACCAGTTCCCCACCGCCGACGGCCGGGTGCACCTGGTGCCGGCCGACATCGTGCCGGCGGCCGAGCAGCCCGATGCCGACTACCCCTTCGTGCTGATCACCGGCCGCCAGCTGGAGCACTGGCACACCGGCAGCATGACGCGCCGCACCCAGGTGCTGGACGCCGTGGAGCCACTGGCCACCGCCAGCTTGCACGGGGCCGACCTGGCCGCGCTGGGTGTGCAGGCCGGTGAGCCCGTCACCGTGGCCAGCCGGCGTGGCAGTGTCACCCTGCTGGCGCGGCGCGACGACGGCACGCCGCGCGGCGTGGTGTTCATGCCCTTCGCTTATGCCGAGGCGGCGGCCAACCGATTGACCAATCCGGCGCTGGACCCGTTCGGCAAGATCCCCGAGTTCAAGTTCTGCGCGGTGCGCGTCAGCGCCGGCGGCACGCCGGTGGCGCCGGCGGGTTATGGCAGCGGCGTGCCGGTGGCCGATGACCCGGCCAGCGCGGCCCCGGCCGGTACGGCGCAGGGGCGCAGCGTGGCCAGCGCCCGGTAGGCGCCACCCTCGCGCCGGGGGGCTCAGGCTAGTAGCCCAGCGCTTCGGCCGCTGCCGGGGCGCCGTTGGTGGCCAGGCCGCGGCCGGCCGCCAACTCCACCGCCTGGTGGCCCTTGAGCACCTGCGCACCCAGCTGCAGCAGGGCACCGGTGCTCCAGGGCACGCCGGCATAACGCAGCCGGCCGGTGCCGGCCACGTTGCGCTCCAGCACCAGCCAGCCCTCCAGGTCGGTGCCGGGCCGGCCGACCAACCAGCGCCTGTCCGACGTCGCCAGCCGACCGGCGTCGACGATGGCCACCGGCACGGCCGGTGCGCTCAGGCGGCCGGTGGCGTCCAGCGCCTGCGGCCCGGGCCGGGCGTAGGCCCGCCATTGCACGCTGTCGCGGCCGCTGTCCAGGCCGGTGCCCGCGGCCGCCACCACCGGCAGGCGCAGCTGGGCCAGGCAGGTGTCACCGTCGCGGAACACCTGCACGCGTGCCGCCACGGGCGTGTGGGCGGGGCCGCCCACACCCGGGCGGTCGGACTCGGTGCGCACCGCGTCGGCCACGGCGGCGCAGGCGGCGTCGGTGCTGCCGTCGTCCAGCGGGCGCAGGGAGGTGGGCTCGGGCTGCGGCACCAGGCGCTGCAGATTGGCGGACACCAGGCGCCAGACCTCGTCGCCCACACGCAGGGCGCGGCCACCCGGCATGCGCCAGGTGGCGCTGGCCATGCCCACGCCCAACGGCACCTGCTGACGCACCGCGTCGGCGATGGCGTCGCTGGCCACCACCGCCAGCGGCGGCAGCACCTCGGCACTGCCGCCGGCCTGGCTGTCGTCCCAGCGCAGCCGGGAGATCGACACCGTGGCCGGCCCGCCGTAGGCGCCGCCGTCCAGCACCAGCAGCATGTGGCCCATCAGCGCGTCGAACAGCACTGCCGGGCGGCGCTCCAGCGGCAGCGCGGCCACCTGGCGGCCACGCTGGCAGCCGGCCACCGGGTGCACCGTGGCGCTGAACATCAGGTGGTTCAGCACGTCGCCCCCCGGCGTGCCCCCACCGGCGACGAACACGCCGCGGCGCGGCCGGTTGGTCTGGGCGGCCTCGTCGGCGGGGATCAGCGTGCCCGTCAGCCCGTCACAGCGGATGTCACGCAGCGGCGCGGTGCCGGCGTTGTCGATGCGGTCGGTGTCGGGCAGCACGTTGGCGGTGCGCCAGACCGAGCGCGCCAGCACCGTGCGCAGCTTGCCGTTGACGGTGGGCTCGACGGTGCGGGTGGCGTCGGGCAGCAGCTGGGCCAGGCTCAGGGCCCGCAGTGGTGACCAGGGGCTGGCCAGCAGGGCATCGGACAGCGCGGCAAAGCGCACGCCCTCACCATGGCGTGCACGCTCCAGCTGGCTGGCGGCCATCAGCAGCGCCTCCAGCTCCAGGTGGCTGCTGCCGATCTCGGCATAGGTGTTGCGCAGGCTGGCCTGGTTGGCCAGCGTGGCGGCGTCGAACAGCAACCGTGAGCGTGCGTCCACCGGCGCTTGCACGAACAGCGCATAGGCCGCGCCCGCCAGGCCGCAGGCCGCCACCGCCGCCAGGCTGCCGATGACCCGCCGCACCCGCCGGTGGCGGCGCCGCAGCACCGTCTCCTGCGCCTGCAGCGAGCGCCGGTAGAAGTGCCGCACCTCGGCGCAGGGCACCGATTGCAGGGCCGCGCCCTGTGGCAGCTGGCCCAGCCAGGCCAACCAGTCGCGCCAGACCGGGTTGGGGGCATCGGGGTCCCGCCCGGCGTCGTCCGGCCCCAGGGCGGCGGCGATGTCGGCGTCGGCCAGCAGGCCCAGCAGGCGCGGCTCCAGCAGTTCGTCCGCCGAGCGGTCCAGCTCGACCCAGCGCCGGGTGGCCGCCAGCAAGGTGATGAACTGCTCCAGCCGCCAGGCCTCGCGGTCGGCCAGCCGGCGCAGCGTGGCCCAGCCGCGGATGAAGGCCTCGTGCGAGACCTTCAGCGTCACGCGCTGCGGGTCGTCGTCGTCCCAGTGCAGGTAGTCGACACCGTCGATCCAGCG
>Ga0208398_100583_pt1 | contig 21441 bp, 22 predicted proteins | sample LakWasMe79_HOW10_2_FD_183905 | JGI IMG/M metagenome (GOLD analysis project Ga0208398, IMG submission 183905) | Freshwater sediment methanotrophic microbial communities from Lake Washington under simulated oxygen tension - Sediment Metagenome... | ecosystem: Environmental > Aquatic > Freshwater >...
TGCGATCGTGGTGAACGAAGCACGTCCTCGTGAAGAGCGTCCGGGTGGCTTCGGTGGCGGCGGTGGCCGCTCCGGTGGCGGCGGCTTCGGCGGCGGTGGCCGTTCGGGCGGCGGCGGCTACGGTGGTGGCGGCGGTGGCGGCTACGGCGGTGGCCGTTCGGGCGGCTACTGATCGACCTCAGTGCTCCGGCACTGAACGACAAGAAAGGGCACCTTCGGGTGCCTTTCTCGTTTCTGGCTCCGAAACTTGCCTAGAGCTCCAGGTCGGCGGCCAGCTTGGCGAACAACTCGGTACTGCGTTGCAGCCGATCGGGCCGGGAATGCGTCAGGCCCAGGCTGAACACACGGCTCAGGCCCTGGCGGTGCTGGGCCATCAATGACCACAGGCGGCCGCGCTCGTGCCGGGCGGGCAAGGCTGCCTCGGCCTCGCGCTTCAAGGTCGAACGCTGCATCACCGCACGCAGGGAATCGCGCGCGCTCAGGTGCAGCACGGCCAGGGTCTGCCAGGCCAGTTCGCGCACGCCCCCCTGGCCGCCAGGGGCCTTCACGAAGGCATACGCCAGGTGCGGGTCCAGTTCCAGCCACCAGCCCGGGCCCAGGGGAAACTTCATCTGGGCTTCGAGCGTCAGGTTGGCGCCCGCGCCCAGCCGATCCGCCTCGACATCCAGACGGCGCCCCCACTCCAGCTCCGCGCTGATGAGGCCCAGCCAGGGCCAGGGATTGGCCTGCGCGCCGACCAGCAAGGTGCGCGGCGCATGCAGCCGGCCACCGCTGCGGGCGCGCTGCCGGTCCAGGCCCAGATGGCCCCAGAGCTCGAAGTTGCGCGCGCTGGAGAACCAGAGCCCGGGCTGCAGGCGCTGCTCCAGGCGTTCGCCACCGCGCACGCCGTAAGCGGCATCGGCCAGGGTGCGGGTTTCGACCAGCCTGGCCTGCCACTCGAATTCATAGGCCTGGAAGCGCGACCATTCGCCCAGGGGGGCCAGGTCTTGCGTGCCGACGCGGCGATGCAGGTTGAGGCTGATGCGCTCCACCCCGGTCTGGCTGACGAAGCCGTTGTCATTGGCAAAGCGCGGGCTCAGGCGCTCGAGGTCCAGGGTGTGGCCCCAGGCGGCGTCGCGATGGCGCCAGCTCAGCCAGGCGTAGTGCCCCTGCTCGGCCGCCTGGCGCTGCAGCTGACCCTGCGCGTCGAAGCCGGCGCTGGTGCTGGACAGCAGCAGATGCCCGCGCGCCAGGTCCTCCTCGCCCGCGCGCCAGGCGAAGTCGCTGCCCAGCACGCGGTTGCTGCGCCCCTCGCCGTAGTCGCGCAGCGCTGCCAGCGCGGCCACGCCCCAGGCGCCCGCCTGCATGCGCGCACGCGCGAAGCTGGCTTGCGAGCGCAGATCCTGGGCGTGGAACTCGCTGCCATAGGCGTGTGAGCGCAAGACCTGACCCCCACCGGCATCGCGCAAACTCATCAGCGTGGCCTCGGCCGCGGCGCCGCGCCAGGTGGCGCGCAGGCCCCAGTCGGGGTCGGTGACGGCACGCGAGTAGAAGGCGGCCAGGCCGCGCGCCTGCCCGCTGTCGTCCGGCACGGTCTGGCCCACCACGTCGCTGCTCTCCAGAAAGAAGGGCCGCTTCTCCGGCACGAACAGCGCAAAGCGGGTGTTGCCGGCCAGCTGCGGGGTGTCCAGCTCCACCTGCGAAAAGTCGGGATTGAGGGTGGCGTCGATGACCCAGTCCGCGCGCGGGCGCCATTTCAGTTCGCCGCCCAGCTTGAGCTGGCGCTCGCGCTGTGTGCCCTCGGGCCCGCGGCCTTGCGTGGCGCGCGCGGTGACTTCGGGGCGCAGCGTCAGGAAGCTGCGCTCGCGCACCGCGTCCACCAGATCGTCCAGGCCCAGCAGCGGCTGCAACTCGGCGATGAAGCTGAGCGCGTCCTTGCTCAGCGGTGCGCTCACCAGCAGCACGCTGTCCTCGCGCGGGATGCTGCGCGTCACCATCACGCGCCAGGGCGCGCCGCCGGCATAGGGGTAACGCAGGGCGGCCAGCGGCCAGCGCAGCTCGACGCTGTAGCCATCCGGCAGCTGCTGCGTGGCCACCTGCACATCAAAGTCGGGCGCGAAGTCCTCGGCGTCGTCCTCGGCGGTGAACATGCCGTCGGCAATGCCACCGCTGGCGCCGATGCGGATGAACTGCGCGGCGCGGCGCTGGCCCACCGGGTCCAGCACCACGGAGACGAAGTCCTGGTCGCGCCGCACCTGGTCGCGGCGCGTCAGCGGCGCGCGGATCTGCGCCGGTGCATCGTCGTAGGCGCGAATGCCGAACACCAGCGCATGTTCGTCGGCCAGCACCTGCACGGTGGTGCGCCAGCGCGCCGGCTGCTTGTCCTCGGGCAGGAACTGCACAAAGCGCTCGTAGACCGGCGCGCGCTGCCAGACGGCATCGTCGAGCCGGCCATCGATGCGCACCGGCGCGTCGCCGGCGCGCAGGCGCAGCGCGCGCGGCCCATCGTCCTGGCCGCAGGCCAGCTGGCTCAGGCCCAGCAGGGCCAAGGCGAGCAACAGGCCCCTACTCACCCTGCCGGTGCTTGCGCGGCCGCCCGGCCAGCAAACGATCAAACAACACGTTAGGCAGCAGTCGCATGGCGCGCGCCACCACCCCCATCTGCCAGGGGATGAAGCGCAGGCTGGCGCCGGCCGCTATGGCCGCATAGGCGCGCGCCGCAAAGTCGGCGGGCTGCATCAGAAAGGGCATGCGGTAGCGGTTCTTGCTGGTCAACGGCGTGGCGATGTAGCCGGGCGCGATCGTCACCACGCGCACGCCATAAGGCCGGCATTCACCGCGCAGGCTCTCGCAAAAGCTGATCACCGCCGCCTTGCTGGAGCAATAGCCCGCATGACCCGGCAGGCCGCGGATACCGGCCACGCTGGCCACCCCCACCAGGCGACCGCTGCCGCGTGCGTTCATCGCAGCCACAAAGGGCTGGAAGGTCGCGGCCAGGCCGATATTGTTGGTGGCGTAGATGCGCTGCAGCACCGCCAGGTCCTCGGGGATCGCCGTGTCCATGCCGATGCTGATGCCGGCATTGGCGATCACCACATCGGGCAGGCCCTGCTCGGCAATGCATTGACGCCCGGCCGCGGTGATGGCAGCCACATCGCTGACATCGGCCGGGTAGATGCGATAGCGCGCCGGGGCCAGGTTCTGCGCCTGGGCCCAGTCGGCCAGCTCCTGGCCGCGGCGCGCCACCAGGGCGAGCGCCCAGCCCTGCTGGTAGTAGTGCAGGGCCATGGCCTGGCCGAGGCCGCTGGAGGCGCCGGTGATGAACACCAGGCCCGGCGCGCTCATGGCTTGGCCGCCTTGCCGCGCAGCCCCGGCGGATCGAAGCGCGCCGTGCTGGGGCCGTTGAAGCTCAACAGGCCCTTGAGGTTGTCGTACTCGAAGTTCTGGGCCCGCATCTCGCCGCCGCGCGTGGCGATGCGCACTGGCAGGTGCGAGCGCAGCTTCTCGGTGTTGACGAAGGCATGCAGGAACTCACCCTGCAGCTGCAGATCGGGCAGGGCGCCGGCCGCTGACTTGGCCGCTGATTTGGCCGGATAACGCTGCACCTGCACCTCGCCCATGAGCTGGATCTCGCTGCCATCGCTGTTGCTGAGCGCACGCCGCGCCTGCGCCTCGGTGCGGCTGCCGTTCTCGCCATAGGCCTGCAGGCGCACGCCGTCGAGTTCGATGGTGTCGGTATCGGGGTAGTGGCGCATCGCCGCGCCCTGCAGATGCACGCGCAGCTCGCCGCTGGGCGCGAAACGCTGCATCTCGAAACCCTTCATCTGGTAGTCGGGTTCATGCTTGGCCGGTACCGGCTCCATCGGCCCGTCGGGCATGGGCGTGTGCTTGACCAGCCACCAGGTGCCGGCCGCCAGCAGCGCCATCATCAGCAGGGGCAGATAGGCCGAGAGCAGGGCCTGCAGGCGCCAGATCAGCGGCTGCCGCAGGCGCGGCGCGGCCGCGGCGGCGGGGGCCAGACGCGCCGTCGTCGTCATCAAGCCGCGCCCCCGTCCAGGGTGCTGAGATGACCTTGCAGCAGCGCAGCGTAGCGGCCGGCCGCCATCAGCAGCAGGTCGCAGCATTCGCGCGCCGCGCCATGGCCGCCCGCGGCCGCGGTGACATGGTGTGCCACCGCCTTCACCTCGGCATGGGCCTGGGCCGGCGCGCAGGCAAAGCCGGCACGCGTCATGAGCGGCAGATCGGGCCAGTCATCGCCCATCGCGGCCACCTCGGGCCAGTCCAGGCCCAGCTGGTCCAGCAGCGGTCGGGCCACCGCGAGCTTGTCCTTGGCGCCGTAGGCGGCATGCGGCAGACCCAGATCGGCCACGCGGCGGCGCACCGCGGGCGAATCGCGGCCGGTGATGATGATGGGCGTGATGCCGCCCTGGGCCAGCAGCTTGAGGCCATGGCCGTCCAGGGTGTTGAAGGCCTTCACGCCCTCGCCCTGCTCGCCGATGTAGATGCGGCCGTCGGTGAGCACGCCGTCTACGTCGAAGATCGCGGCCTTGATGGCAAGACCTGGCCCCTGGGCCTTGAGCAGGAGTTCGGGCGCGAAGCGCAGGGCCGGCTGCAGCGCCATCAGATCACCTTGGCCGACATCAGGTCGTTGATGCTGATGGCGCCCAGCAGATGATGGGCCTCGTCCACCACCAGCACCAGGGTGATGCGGGCCGCTTCCATCAGATCGGCCGCATCCACCGCCAGCGCGTCGGCGCGCACGGTGCGCGGGTTCTTGGACATCACCTCGCCGGCCTTGAGCGTGCGCAGGTCGCCGCCGCGCTCGATCAGGCGGCGCAGGTCGCCATCGGTGAAGATGCCCTGCACGCGGTCCTCGTCGTCCACCAGGATGGCCACGCCCAGGCTCTTGCCGGACATCTCGCGCATCATCTCGGTGAAGGGCAGCTCGGCCTTGACGCGCGGCAGCGCGGTGCCGCTGCGCATCAGGTCGCGCACATGGGTCAGCAGCTTGCGACCCAGCGCGCCGCCGGGGTGCGAACGCGCGAAATCCTCGGGCTTGAAGCCGCGTGCATCCAGCAGGGCCACGGCCAGTGCATCGCCCAGCGCCATCTGCGCGGTGGTGCTGGCGGTGGGCGCCAGGTTGAGCGGGCAGGCTTCCTGATCGACCCGGCTGTCGAGCACCACATGGGCGTGGCGGGCCAGGCTGGAGGCAGCGCCGCCGGTCATCGCGATGATCTGGACACCCAGGCGCTTGAGCACCGGCAGGATGGCGTTGAGCTCGTCGCTCTCGCCGGAATTGGAAAGGGCCAGCACCACGTCCTTGGGCGTGACCATGCCGAGGTCGCCATGGCTGGCCTCGGCCGGGTGTACGAACAGCGCCGGCGTGCCGGTGGAGGCCAGGGTGGCGGCGATCTTGCGGCCCACATGGCCGCTCTTGCCCATGCCCATCACGGCCACGCGGCCGTTGCAGGCCAGCACCAGCTGCACCGCCTGCGCGAATGCATCACCCAGGCGCGGGCCCATCGCGCTGAGCGCGGCGGCCTCGATCTGAAGGGTCTCGCGACCCAGGTCCACCGCGCGCGCGGCATCGAATTGCTGGGGGGAAATGCTCATCCGGGCAGTGTAGCGGCGCCCGCCCGCGCCGTAGTGGCCGGCTATTACCCGTGCTCAGCGTGGCGTTTCCACAATCGGACCGCATCCCAACCCGACAGGAGACATCGATGAGTGCCAAGAAACTGCTGCTGCTGGCCGGCGACTACGTGGAAGACTACGAGATCATGGTGCCCTTCCAGGCCCTGCTGGCGGTGGGCCACCAGGTGCATGCGGTGTGCCCCGGCAAGGCGGCGGGCGAGCATGTGTTGACCGCCATCCACGACTTCGAGGGCGCCCAGACCTATTCCGAGAAGCCCGGCCACCGCTTTGCCCTCAACGCCAGCTTTGCCGACATCAAGCCCGAGGACTACGACGGCCTGGTGATCCCCGGCGGCCGCGCGCCCGAGTACCTGCGCACCCTGCCCGGTGTGCTGGAGCTGGTGCGGCATTTCGCGCAGGCCAACAAGCCCATCGCCGCGATCTGCCATGGCGCGCAGCTGCTGGCCGCGGCCGGCGTGATCCGCGGCAAGCAGGTCTCGGCCTACCCGGCCTGCGCCGCCGAGGTCACGCTGGCCGGCGCCGACTACGCCAACATCCCGGTGGATCAGGCCATCACCGATGGAACCTTGGTCAGCGCCCCGGCCTGGCCTGCGCATCCGGCCTGGATCGCCCAGTTCCTCAAGGTGCTGGGCACGCAGATCAGCCTCTGATCGATACTGCTGCACAGTCAGGAGGTGAACCGTATGTGCGAAGTCTTCATCAGCGCCAACCCGGAGTCTTATGAGTCGCGCACGCGCTCGGTGCGCCTGCATGGCGTGGTCACCAGCATCCGGTTGGAGAACCTGCACTGGGAGGTGCTGGAAGAGATCGGCGCACGCGACGGCCTGGGCGTGATCCAGCTGATCGAGAAGCTCTACGACGAGTTGGTGCAGGCACGCGGGGCGGTCGGCAACTTCGCCTCATTCCTGCGCGTCAGCGCGCTGCGCTACATGGCCCTGCAGGCACGCCAGCGCATCCCCACCGACCTGGCCGTGCCGATCCGCTCGCTGCAGGCCGGCGAGGTGCTGCAGGATCTGCCGGACAGCTGGCACAAGCCGTTGCGGCGCATGGAACTGCGCTGACGAAAGGGTCCGTCGCGCATGTGACGAGATCTGAATAACTAGGGCCTGTTAACACTACGCCAATGGGTCGCGAAGGCTCGCCGAGGCGAGCCTTCCCGCAGGGTTGTGGCCAGAAAGACCGCAGGCCGCGTTGCAAATCCTCGCCGGGTGTCCAACCCGGCTGCGGTTCGCGCCTCGCCGGCGGCCTTTCTGGCCGACAACGAAGCCCATTGCCTTAGCGGTAACAAGCCCTAGTCCAGCCGCGCCGGGGTTTCGTGGCAGTCCACCAGCCGGCCGCGGTACATCTCCTGGCGGCCGCTGTGGGCATGGTGCACGGGGTTGTGGAAGATCAGCATGGCACCCTCCTGCTCACCGCGCCGCCAGGTGGATGCCCGCGATCATGCAGCGCACCGAGCCGCCGGCCAGCTCGATGGTGGGCACGGCCAGCGGCAGCAGGCGCTCGCCGGCGGGGTTCGACAGCTCGATCGCATTGCCGGCGAACTCGCCGATCTGCGCGTCGGTGAACAGCTCGAAGCCCACCAGCGCGAACTCGCTGGCCACGCACATCAGCACATTGGTGTGATAGATCGGCCTGCCCTCGGCATCGTGCGCATCGAACACCATGGGCTCGTAGTTGAAGTGGGTGCAGAAGCGCTCCAGTGCCACCGGGTCGGCACGCTGCGAGCGCGCCACATAGGCCACCCGCGCCAGACGGTCCAGCACCATCGCGCCGGTGCCTTCCAGGTAGAGGCCGTCGTCCTCCAGGCCGCTGTAGTCGATCACGTCCTGCACGCGGTAGTCGCGCTTGAGCAGCTCGATCACGTCGCCGCGCCGTTCGCGCCGCCGGTTCGGCGAGTACATCGGGTGGATGGCCACATGGCCGCCGGCGTGGGTGGAGAACCAGTTGTTGGGGAACACCGAATCGGGCGTGTCGCGCGCGCCCTCGTCCTCGAACAGATGCACGCGCACACCGGCCTCGCGCAGCTGCTCGGCGGCTGCGTGGCCGGGCGCTGGAACTGGTTGTCGGCGGCGGTCTGCGGGTTGGGCGCGAAGTGGCGATGGGCTCGATTCTTCGCAGGGTGGGCGCCGGAAAACAGCCCGCACAGTGCTCATAAATTACGATGAACCAGGCACATTGCATGGCTGAACAGCGCACTATGACCATTCCCAGCCTCGACGACACCGACCGCCAACTGCTGGCCCTGCTGCGCGACGATGCCCGCATGCCGGTGGTGACGCTGGCCAGGAAGCTGCGCCTGGCGCGCGCCACGGTGCAGAACCGGCTGGCGCGGCTGGAGCGCGAGGGCACCATCGTCGGCTACACGGTGAAGCTCAAGCCGGGCGCCGAGGTGCGGCGCGCGCTCGCCGGCCATCCCAACGTGGTGGCCCTGCACAGCACTAACGGGCGCTGGGATCTGGTGGCCGAGTTGCGCGCCGACAGCCTTGAGGCCTTTGAAAAGGTGCTGGGCGCGATCCGCCAGACCGCCGGCATTGCCAATACCGAGACCAGCATTCTGCTGGCCACCTACAAGCTCTGATGCCATGCAACTGATCGCCGAAAAACTCGCCAAGACCGACAAGCTCGACCGCCTCACCTGCCTGCGCGCCGATGGCTCGCGCACCCAGACGCAGATGCCGCGCCAGGGCATCGCCCCGCATGACCTGCTGCACTATGTGGTGGAGTCGGCCTTGCCGCTGCGCCATGGCTTTCTGGGCCTGGTGGCCGCGGGCGCCGATGCGGCCTATGTGATGGAGCGGGCGCATGGCGCCGATGCCGCCAGGGTCGAGCTCGAAGCGGCGCAGACCGAGAGCGTGGTGGAGGCCTTGCAGACCCAGCTCTGGGCCGGTGCCTTCGATGCCGAGGCCTTCGAGGAGGGTGTGCGCAGCGCCTGCGTGGCGCGCGGCGCGCCGCTGCCCGCCGGTGCGGGGGCGGCTGAGGGGCTGGCCATGTTCGAGGCGGCGCAGGCGCTGGGCCGGCAATGGCAGGCCCTGCCCTTCCATCAGAGCCTGACGCTGGAGTTCCGCGCCCGTGGCTGAGACGCTGAATTTCCGCCCCGCCACCCTGGCCGACATCCCCGCCATGTCGGCGATCCGCATTGCCGTGCAGGAGAACCGCCTCAGCAACCCGGCGCGCATCACCCGGCAGATGTACGAGGACTATCTGCACCGGCTGGGCCGCGGCTGGGTCTGCGAACTGGCGGGCGAGATCATCGCCTTCTCCTATGCGGCGGCCGAGGACGCCTCGATCTGGGCCCTGTTCACCCAACCCGGCCGCGAGGGCCTGGGCGCGGGCCAGCAGCTGCTGCGGCTAGCGGTGGCCTGGCTGTTCGGCCTGGGCCATCAGTCGGTGCTGCTGGGCACCGAGGCGAATACCCGCGCCGACCGCTTCTACGCCGCCCAGGGCTGGGCGCGCGGCGCCATGCGGCCGGATTCCACGGAGGTGGACTACAGCCTGCCCAACCCCGGCCCGCTGCGCATCGCGCCACTGCAACCTGCCGAGGCCGGCGAGCTGCTGGCGGCGTCCGACGCCTATATGCTGAGCCGCTATCCGGCGGTCAGCAGCCATCTGGAAAGCGCCGAGGCCCTGGGGCGCCCGGGCGTGAGCCTGCTGGGCGCCTGGTGGGAAGGGCAGCTGGTGGGCTGTGGCGCCGTCAAGCTCATGCTGCAACCCGACGATGGCGGCCCCGCTTATGGCGAGATCAAGCGCGTGTTCCTGCTTGAGGCCTGGCGCGGCCGCGGCATCTCCAAGGCCTTGATGCAGCGCCTGGAGCTGTTGCTGCAAATCCAGGGCGTGACGCTGGCGCGGCTGGAAACCGGCATCCACCAGCCCGAGGCCCTGGCCCTGTATGCAAAGTTGGGCTACCAGCGGCGCGCAGCTTTTGGAAGCTATGCCGCCGACGCCACCGGGGTGCTCATGGAGAAGGCGTTGTAGGCGCCATCTCGATCACCAGCTTGCCCAGCAGCCCGGCCGTGGCCAGATCGGCGTAGGCCTGGGCCGCCTGTTCGAAGGCGTAGCGGCGTGCGATGACGGGGTGAAGACCGGTCTGCTCGACGAAGCGCAGCAGATCCTCGGCCATGGCGCGGCTGCCCACCAGCACGCCGACGATGCGCAGCGCGCCGTCGATCATGGCGTCGGCGTCCAGCTCGCCACCCCAGCCCGAGGTGCCGCCCACCAGGGCCAGCGTGCCCTCGCGGCGTAGCGCGCGCAGCGAATTTCCGAGCGTGGCGCGGCCGCCGGTTTCCAGCACCAGGTCGACGCCGCGCCCTCCGGTCTGGGCGCGCGCCCAGGCCGCCCAGTCCGGCATCTCGAGATAGTTGCAGCCGGCGTCGGCGCCCAGGCTGAGCGCCTGCGCCAGCTTGGCGTTGCTGGAGGAAGTGATGAGCACGCGCAGCCCGGCCGCCTTGGCGAGCTGCAGCGCCCAGATCGAGACCCCGCCGGTGCCCAGCAGCAGCACGGTGTCGCCCGGTCTGGCGCCGCCGGCGACGAACAGCGCATTCCAGGCCACCAGGCCGGCACAGGGCAGGGTGGCGGCCTCGGCAAAGCTGAGCGTGGCCGGCATGGCCAGCAGGGCGGATGCCGGCAGCACCACGCTCTCGGCCAGCATGCCCGGGCCGCGGTTGCCCAGCGCGTCCTGCTGCTTGGCTTCGTTGAGTGGGCCATCGATCCAGTGCGGAAAGAAGTTGGCGATCACGGCATCGCCCGGCCGCCAGCGCTGCACCGCGCTGCCAACTTCCAGCACCACGCCGGCGCCGTCGGAGAGCGGTGTGATGGCCGGGTCGGTGGCCTGGCCGGCACGCGCGATCATCAGATCACGGTAGTTGAGCGCGGCGGCGCGTATGCCTACACGCACCTGGTCTGGTTGCAGCGGCGCCTGCGGAAGTTCGGTCAGCTGCAGGCCGTCAAGGCCTTGGCCGCGTTGCAGCCGGTAGCTGCGGTAAGTGGTTTGCATGGGAGCTCCTGGGTCACATTTGGGGCATGCCCGACAGTCTAGGAGGACGAAAATTCTCTATTGGAGTATCTTGTTCGCCTGTATGTAGCCTGAAGGGAACCAATTGAGTGCAAGCGATGCCGAGGAAAAGCTCAAGGGCCTGGCCACCTTTGTGCAGGTGGTGGAGGCCGGCAGCTTTGCACTGGCCGCCGAGCGCCTGCGCCAGACCCGCTCGGCGGTGGGCAAGAGCGTGGCGAGACTGGAGCAGCGCCTGGGCACCAAGCTCTTCAACCGCAACACGCGGCGCCAGAGTCTGACCGAAAACGGCCAGGCCTATTTCGAGCGTTGCCAGCGCGCCTTGGCCGAGATCGCGGCGGCCGAGCTGGCGCTGGACGTCTCGCGCCGTGAACTGGTGGGCCGCTTGCGTGTGGCCGCGCCCCTGCTGCTGGGGCGGCAGTTGGTGGCGCCGCTGCTGAGCCGGCTGCTGACCGAGCACCCGCGCCTGGAGCTGGAGATGGCCCTCGGCGACCGGCTCGTCGATCTCCAGGGCGAGGGTTTTGACCTGGCCGTGCGCCTGGGTGTCTTGCGCGACAGCGCCACCCTGGCCACACGCGCGCTGGGCCGGTTCGAGTTCGTGATCTGTGCCGCACCCTCATACCTGCTGCGCCATGGCGTGCCGCAGCGCATCGCGGACTTCGCCCAGCACAGCGCCATCGTCTATGCCGGCAGCGGCCCCGAAAGCAGTTGGCTGGCACAGGACGATGCGGGGCGCCCGCAGGAGCTGCAGGTCCAGCGCCGCTTGCGCCTCGACGACGTGCAGGCGATTGCCGATGCCGCCCTGGCCGGCCTGGGTCTGGCGCGCCTGCCGCGCTGGTTGGTGGCACCGTACCTGCGCAGCGGTGCGCTGCAGCTGCTGGGCGAGCCTGTGCACCCTCATGAGGTGGAGGTGCATCTGGTCTGGCAGCAACAGCGTCAGCTGCCGATGAAGACCCGCGCCGCCATCGATATGCTTGCCGCCGAACTGCCGAAAGCACTGCTGGACCCATGTTGACCCTGCATCCCCTGGCGAATGGCGATGCCGCCGCCCTGCTGGCCTTCGAGCTGGAGAACCGCGCCTACTTCGAGCGCTGGATCAATCCGCGCGAGCCCGATTTCTACAGCCTGGAGGCGGTGCAAGCCTCCATCGCCGATGCCGAGCAGGCGCGCGCCGCTGACAGCGCCCATGCCTATGTGCTGAAGCTGCGCGGCGAGATCGTCGGGCGCATCAATCTGCGCCATGTGGAGCGGCGCTTCTTCAACAAAGCCATGCTGGGCTACCGCATGAGCGCCGCGCACCAGGGGCGGGGCCATGCCACGCAGGCGCTGGCCATGGTACTGGAGGAGGCGCGCACGCGGCTGGGCCTGTGGCGCATCGAGGCCGAGGTGCGTGCCGACAATATCGGTTCCAGCCGCGTGCTGCTACGCAACGGCTTCCGCGAGTTCGGGCGGGCCACGCGCGCCATCGAGCTGGCGGGCGCCTGGCACGACCTGCTGTTCTATGAATGGCATGCCGGTGCCGAGCCGCGCGGCTACGAGCCCGCGGCCTGAGGCGACGACACCGGGAGCTGCAGGCTCGCTCTAGCTGCCTGCGCGATCGAGCGTGTCCAGCGCCGCGGCAATACCTTCGCGATCGTCCGGCCGGGCGTGCGAGATCTGCAGGCCGGCATCGAGGCCCAGGATTTCGCCAAAGTTTTCGCTGGCGATCACCAGCGTGGGTTTGCCGGATTGCACCGAACTCTTGACCTCGGAAGCGAGAAAGGTGCTGGGCGTATCGCTGGACACGAAGGCCACGGTGGCGTCGGCACTCGACATCAAATTTCGCACCGCCATGTCCCAGGGCTGGCCGGCCTGGATCTGCGAGTCGTCGAGCACGATATTGCCCAGCGACTCCAGCGTGCTGCGCAGCTGCAGGGCGGTCTTGCGGTCCTCGGCGCCATAGGAGAGGAAGAGCTTGCGTGGCTCGACCGGCGGCCTGGGGCCGGACTTGGCGGCCGGCTTGGGCGGCGCGGCGCGCGTGGGCGCGCTCGGTGCATCGGGCTCGGGGTAATTCAACTCCAGCATCTTGCGCAGATGCAGCACATTGTCGGGCCCGCGCAGCACCTCGGCGCGCAGCAAGAAGGTGCCCCAGCCGCTGCAGTCGAGCGCGAACTTGCTGCCGCGGTCCTCACTCACCACCACCGAGGGCGTGAAGCTGGGGTGCAGCAGCCACTTGACGCTTTCGACCTCATCCAGATCCTCTGCCGGGCCTTCCAGCCAGGCACGCCAGCGCCAGTAGTCGTTGCCGACATACTCATAGCTCTGTGCAATCTTCAGCTTCATGGCTTGCTCCGGCTCAGCCGTACGCGGCCCACGGGGTTGTGGAAGGGCGACTCCCAGACCTCGTTGTCGAGCTGCAGCCGCAGCCTCAGCTTGGCCTGGTCCGGCACGCCGGGCAGGAAGGCGTACATGGCCCCCGGCTCGGGCCATACCTTGGCGGGCCGCCACTCGCTCTCCTGGTAGTCGCGGAACAGCTTGAACTCGCAAGACCTGACCCCGGCGGGCTCGAAGTGCTGGCCCTCCTGATCCGGGGCAATCTCGATCTCCATCGGTCGGCCCTGCGCCTTTTTCCACAGCGCCAGGGTGCGCATCAGCTTCAGCAGGGCCTCGGTGGGCTCGTCGGGGTCCAGCATGATGTATTCGTTGGCCGCATACATGCCGGCGGCCGCGAAGTCACGGTGCAGCAGGCGGATGGCCGGTTTGCCGATCGCCTTGGCATGGGCGAATTCCTCCACCACCCATTGCGGCTGCACCTTGTTGCCGAGCTTGTCCTTCCAGGGCGTGATCAGCGCCACCAGCGCGTCGGCGCAGGCGATGCGCGCCTTGACCTCCTCGCTGAGCGATTCGCCACCCAGATCCTCGCCGGTGGCGACGCGCAGATCCATGGCCTCGATGACCATGCTGACGCGCCGCCTCAGCAACTCCGACTCGGCGACATGGTCCGGGTGGGGGTTGTAAGTGAAGGACAGAAACACCTGCTGCATCGCATGCCTTTCCAGCCACAGGGTGAGCTGTGCCCAGCGCATGGTAGCTCGCCGGCCGCGCTGGGCGCGAGCCTTGAATCAAGGACTACCGCCTCAGCCCGCGTTGGTCGTCACCTCGATGCGATGGCCATCCAGGTCGCGGAACATGGCGCCGAAGTAGCTGGCGCTGATGTCGGGCCGGTCGCGCGGATCGAACAGGTCCTCGGCGGTCTGCGCCAGCGCCTCGGCATGGCTGGCCCGCACGGCGGCGCGCGAGGGCGCGCCCAGGGCCAGGTGGGTGCCCGCTGCCGTCACCTTGTCACCCATCGGCGCGGGGTAGAGGAAGAAGCACCAATGCTCGGGCGTGCCAAAGGCGGCCTCGGTGCCGGTGTCGCGCAGCAGCTCCAGGCCCAGCGGGGCCAGCACGCGCCGGTAGAAGGCCACGGCATCGGCGTAGCGGTGCGTGCCCAGCGAGACATGGTCAATCATGGATGACAGTTTCCTTCTTGCTTCGATGACGATAATCGCGAGCCGCCAGTGTCCCCAGCAGCGCGCTATGTCCGGCCGCAAGCTGGGGCCGCCGAATGCGGCCAAGCCGCATTCGCAGCAAGCGACGCCATGACCGAACTCGACAAGCTAGACCGCCAGATCCTCGCCCTCTACCAGGGCAACACCCGCCTGCCCGGCGAACAGATCGGCGCCCAGGTGGGGCTCTCGGCCGCTGCGGTGCAGCGCCGCCTCAAGCGCCTGCGCGAGACCGGCGTGATCCTGGCCGAGACCGCCCAGCTGGACTGCCGCAGGCTGGGCCTGGGCCTCACTGCCATCGTGCAGGTAGACCTGGTGGACGAGTCGGCCGCCGCCGCGGCCGCGTTCACCACCAAGCTGAAGGCGCGCCCGGAAGTGCAGCAGTGCTATGGCGTGACCGGCGCGATGGACTATGTGCTGGTGCTGGTGGTGCCCGACCTGGCCGCCTATGAGGCCTTCTGCGCCGCCTGCCTGCTGCACGACGCCAATGTGCGCAGCTTCGCGACCCAGGTGGTGCTGGACGCCGTCAAGCGCACGGGCCCGCTGGCGATCCCGCAACCCTAGCCCTCGCCGCCCTGGTAGAGCTGGTAGCGATGCTTGCCGGCCTGCTTGGCGCGGTACATGGCCTGGTCGGCATGGCGCAGCAGGGTGTCGGCGTCGGCGTGGTCCTGCGGAAACAGGGTGGCGCCGATGCTGGCCGAGACCGCGACGCTCAAGCCCTGGATATGCACGGGCTGGCTGATCTCGTCGAGCAGGCGCTGCAGCGCGGCGCAGCATTCCTGCACCGTGCCCAGCTCGCCCAGCAGCAGCACAAACTCGTCGCCGCCGATGCGCGCGATCGTGTCCTCTTCGCGCAGCTTGGTCTGCATGCGCGCGGTCAGCCGTATCAGCAGCTGGTCGCCCACCTCGTGGCCGTGACGGTCGTTGACGGGCTTGAAGCCGTCCAGGTCCAGAAAGCACACCGCCAGCAGCCGGCCGCTGCGATGCGCATGGGCGATCGCCTGTTTCAGGCGGTCCAACAGCAGGCGCCGGTTGGCCACGCCGGTGAGCGGGTCGTAGTGGGCGATGCGGTCGAGCTCGGCCTCGTGCTCCTTCAGACGGCTGATGTCGGAGAACACGCCCAGGTAATGCTGCGCCACCTGCTGGGCATCGCGCACCACCGAGATCGAGAGCATCTCGGCGTAGACCTGGCCCGACTTGCGCCGGTTCCAGACCTCGCCGCGCCAGAAGCCCTGCTCGTGCAGCGAGGCCCACATGCGCTCGTAGAAGGCGCGGTCATGCCGCCCCGAGGCGAGCAGCTTGGGCGACCGACCGACGATCTCCTCGGCCGCGTAGCCGGTGATGCGGGTGAAGGCCGGGTTGACGCGCACTACCAGCCCCTGCAGATCCACCACCATGATGCCGTCGTAGCTGCTGCCGAACACGGTGGCGGCCTCGCGCAGCGCCAGCTCGTCCTGCTTGGCCTGGGTGATGTCGGTGACCGTGCCCGACATCATCAGCGGGCGCCCGTCGGCATCGCGGCGCACCAGCTTGCCCTGCATGCGCACCCAGATCCAGACGCCGGACTTGCAGCGGCAGCGCAGCTCCACGCAAAGCTCGGGCGGGTGGCCGGCGAGGTGCTGCTGTATCGCGTCCATCAGCAGGCGCAGGTCGCTGGCCTCGATGTGCTCGCCCCAATGCGAGACCCGGGCGTCCATCTCGCCCGCCGCGTAGCCGCACATCGCTTCTAGGCGCGGGCTGACGGTGAAGACATCGGTCTGCAGGTTCCAGTCCCAATAGCCCTGGTTCGAGCCCTCCAGTACGCGCGCCAGCTGCTGCTGGCTGTCGAGCAGGCGCTGGCGTTCGTCCGCCAGCGCGGCGTCGGCGCGCTGGCGTGCCCGCCACAGACCGTCGAACTGGCGCGCCAGGTCGACCAGCTCGCGCGGTCCGCGCGTCGGCAGCTCCGGCGCGCTGTGGCCGGTGGCCGCGTCGGCCATGGCGCGTGAGAGCGCACGCACCGAGCCGAGAATCTGGCTGCCGAAGCGCCAGCCCAGGTAGAGGCTGGCCAGGCAGATCGCCAGGCCCAGCAGCATGACCATGCCAAAGGAGCGCCAGAACTCGGCCCGCAGCTGCGCCGTGGGTATGCCCACCGAGACCGAGTAGCCGGTCACCCTGGAACGATGGAACACGCCCGTGATCGGCACGCCGTCCAGCGTCTCCACCTCGGCGACGCCCTCGCTCTCGCTGTTGATGTGCGCCCACATCGACGCCGCCACATGGCGGCCGACATAGCGCTGCGGGTCCGGCAGGCGCGCCACGATCACGCCGTCGGCATCCTGCACGGCGGCAATCCAGCCGGGCGGAAAGGCAGCGGCCTGCAGAATCGCCTGCAGCCGCTCCGGCCTTATCACCATGTTCATGTCATAGGCGACCCGGCCCTGGCGCAACACCGGCACATCGATGGTGAGCAGGGGCCGCTTGGCCACCGTGCCCATCACCAGCCCCGAGATGGCCGGCCGGCCGGTCTCGAAGAGCTTGTGCACGCGTGCCATGTTCTGGGTCTTGGGCAGGGGCTGGCCGAACTCGACCAGGGTGTTCATCCATTGCTGGCCGCTGGCATCGGTGAGCACGATGGCGTCGGCAATCTGGGTGCTGGCCAGCAGGCGCTGCGCGTCGCGGTAGACCGACGCCAGCTGGCCCGGTTCCAGATCGGACAGCGAGGCGGCAAAACCCAGCAGGGTGCGCTGCGCGCCGAGCAGCTCGGCATCCACCGCCTGCTCCAGCGCACGCGCGGTCTGCAGGGTGCGCTGGTCGAGGGCGCCGCGCTCGTGCCGGTAGTCGTCCAGCAGCGCCAGCGCCAGCGCGAGCAGCGCCGGCAGCAGAAAGGCCAGGATGCGCAGACGCAGCAGCAGGCTGGGGCTCATGCTCATGCCCCAGTATCCCGAGAGCGTGGCGCCGCTGGCAAGCAAGCCCCTCCACCGTATCGGCGTTAGCATCTGCCGCCATCGCATTCGCGCAACAAAGCCATGTCCCTGCACCGTATCAAACTCCTCAGCCTGGCCCTGGCGGCCGGCCTGGCGCTGGCCCAGCCGGCCGCCCGGGCCGTCGATACCTCCCAAGCCGCCGCGGTCAAGACCCAGCCCCAGGATGCCCTGCGCCTGCTGGACCTCTGGCTCGATGCCCAGCTGGCCTACGAGCGCGTGCCGGCGCTTTCGGTGGCGGTGCAGCGCGGCCCCGAGCTGCTCTGGGCCAAGGGCTATGGCAAGCTCGACGCCGCCGGCAAGCTACCGGCCGGGCCCGACACGGTCTACGGCATCTGCTCGATCTCCAAGCTCTTCACCGCCGTGGCGGTGATGCAGCTGTGGGAGCGGGGCTTGTTCTCGCTCGACGACGACATCGGCAAGCTGCTGCCCGAGTTCAGCCTGCAGCGCGGCGACCCCGACAGCGGCCCGATCAGCGTGCGCGCGCTGCTGACGCATTCGGCCGGCCTGCCGCGCGAGGCCGACTTCGCCTACTGGACCGCGCCGGACTTCGAGTTCCCCACGCGCGAGCAGATGCTGCAGCGGCTCGCCGGCCAGCGCAGCTTCATGCGCGTGGGCGAGCGCTTCCAGTACAGCAATCTGGGCATGGCCCTGCTGGGCGAGCTGGTGGCCAGGCTGTCGGGCCTGCCATTCGAGGCCTATGTGCAGCGCCACATCCTCGCGCCGCTGCAGCTGGCCGACACGCGCACCGCGCTGCCGCTCGAGCTGCAGGGCAAGCGCCTGGCGCAGGGCTGGGGTTCGCTGCGGCGCGATGGCACGCGCGAGGCGCTCAAGCCCTATGCCGCCGAGGGCATCACGCCCGCGGCCGGCCTCAGCTCCACGGTGCAGGACCTGGCGCGCTTCGCCGCCTGGCAGTTCCGCCTGCGCAAGCAGGGCGGCAGCGAGCTGCTCAAGGTCGCCACCCTGCGCGAGATGCAGCGCGTGCAATGGACCGACCCGGATGGCAAGACCAGCTGGGGCCTGGGCTTCGCGGTGGGGCGCGATGGCAGCCAGACCCTGGCCAGCCATGGCGGCCTCTGCCCCGGCTACCAATCGGGCCTGGTGCTGGCGCTGGACGACGAGCTGGCGGTGGTGACCATGAGCAATGCCAACGACAGCGAGGACTTTGGCAGCCGCTACACGCGCCCGATCCGCAAGCTGCTGGCCAAGGGCCTGAGCCTGCCGGCGAGCAACGCGGCGCTGCCCGCCTACGCCGGCCGCTACAGCGACCAGCCCTGGGAAAGCGAGACCGTGATCGTGCCCTGGGGCGAGCAGCTCGCGCTGCTGCACCTGCCCACGCGCGATCCGGCGGGCGATCTGCAATTGCTCAAGGCGGTCGGGCCGGATCAGTTCCGCGCCCTGCGCGACGACGGCAGCCTGGCCGAGGCCTACCAGTTCCGGCGCAATGCCGCCGGCGAGGTGGAGGCGGTGGAGAGCTGGGGCCAGCTGATGCGGCGCGTGGCGCCGCTGCGCTGAGGTGTCAAGGGCGCGCCAGCAGCACATCAAGGCCAACCTGGCTCCCCGCATTGCGTCGGGCCGTCCGGGGTCTTCAATGGCGATCGGCTTGGGGCAGTAGCCGGCACCTAGCAGCCACTGGTGTGTCGGGCTGTGATCAGGCCGACTGGGGGCTCTACTCCGTTCATGTCCCCCGCCCCAGGCGTCGCGTGGCACACGCCAATCCACAACGGGCGGCAATGTGCCGGTTCCGGTCGGCTGCCCTTGAAGCGGCGACGAACCTTTAACATGGGGCGATGAACTACCAGCTTAGCCTCAGCGATATCGCGGACGAAGCCACCCGCCAGGCCATACTGGCGCCGCTGCGGGCCTATAACGAAGCCCAGGCCGGGCCCGGGAACTACCAGCCCCTGGTCATCACCATCCAGGACGAGGCCGGCCTGGTGATCGGCGGGCTGTGGGGCAGCACCGGCTACGGCTGGCTCTACACCCAGCTGCTCGCCGTGCCGGAGCAACTGCGCGGCCAGGGCGTGGGTGCCCGCGTGCTGCGGCAGGCCGAGGGCGAGGCCCGTGCACGCGGTTGCGTGGGCTCCTGGCTCGACACCTTCAGCTTCCAGGCGCGCGGCTTCTATGAGCGCCTGGGCTACCAGGCCTTCGGCAGCATCGACAACTACCCGCCCGGTGGCGCGCGCTGCTTCCTCAGCAAGCGGCTGGATCAAGCGGCGTGATCGACGCGGCCCTGCTCAGATATCGAAGGTCTCCGCCTGCGGCGCCTTCAGCGGCAGCAATAGCTCGAAACGCGTGCCCTCGCCCGGCGTGCTGCTGACGCTGATGCGCCCGCCCAGCAGCGAGCTGACGATGTTGTAGCTGACGTGCAGGCCCAGGCCGCTGCCGCCCTGGCCCAGCCGGGTAGTGAAGAAGGGCTCGAAGATGCGCTTCAGGTGGGCGGCGGCGATGCCGCGGCCGTTGTCGCTGAAGCTCAGCAGCACCTGTTCACGCCCCTGCAGCTCGGCGGCGAGCCGGATGCGGCCGCCCTGGCGGCCCTCGAAGCCGTGCACTACGGCGTTGACGATCAGGTTGCTGAGCACCTGGCCCAGCGGGCCGGGGTAGCTGTCCAGCGCGATGCCCTCTGGAACCTCGAGTTCCAGCGCATGCTGGTCGTGGCGCAGGAAGTTCTGCAGGGTCAGCACGATCTCGGCGCAGACCATGCGCAGGTCGAAGCGGCGGCGCTGGTCCGAGCCCTGGTCCAGCGCCAGCTGCTTGAAGCTCTGCACCAAGGTGGTGGCGCCTTCCAGGCTCTTCAGCAGCAACTCGCTGGAGGCGCTGATGCCCTCGCAGTAGCTGTCCAGCTCGGAGCGGCGCAGGCCGCCGTCGCCAAGCCGCTGCTGGAAGCGCCGGCTGCTGTCGCGCAGGGTGCTGGCCATCAGCAGGGCATTGCCGATGGGCGTGTTGAGCTCGTGCGCGACCCCGGCCACCAGCGCGCCCAACGCGGCCAGCTTCTCCTGCTCCACCAGTTTTTCCTGCGTCAGCTCGAGGCGGTGGAAAGCCTCGGCCTTGGCCAGCGCCACCGCCGCATAGGCGCCCAGGTTGCGCAGCATGTCGAGGTCGGTTTCCCGGTAGGCGTCGGGGCGGCTGCTCAGCACGCTGATCACGCCCATCACCTGGCCCTTCAACAGCATGGGCACGTACAGGCCCGAGCGCGCCGGGCTGGGCGCCAGCCCATCCTCCAGCTCGATCTGCTGGGCCTCGCCGAGGGCGCGCACGCGCTCGTCCAGCGCGCGCACATCGCGGTTCAGCTCGCGCACGATCAGCTCGCGCGCATGCAGGGCGCATTGCGAGGCATGCTGCTCCTGGGCGTCGAGGCTGCGCTTGTAGGGCTTGAAGGCGCGCCCGCCCTGGCGCACGAAGTCGAAGCGCACCAGGCGCTCGTCCCAGTCCACCATGCCAACGCCGAACACGCTGGCGTCCATCAGCTTGTCGACATGGCGGTAGAGGGTCTCGCAGATGTCCTTGGCGTCCAGCGAGGCGGTGAGTTCGCGGCCGATCTCGCTCAGCAGGGTGATGCTGCGGCGTGCGCGCTCGGCGGCCTCGTGCTGTACCTCCACCGCGCGCTTCTCGCGCTCCAGCTGCTGCTGCTGCTCCACCACCTGCTGGGTGCGCGCCTGCACCTGCTGTTCCAGCCGCAGCTGGGTGCGCTGCAGCGATCGCAGGCGCAGCAGGTGCAGCAGGCTCAGACCCAGCAGCACCAGCGCGGCGGCGGCGCCACGGAACCAGCGGCTGCCCCACCAGGGCGGCAGCACCTCCACGGGCAGGCTGAAGGCGTCTTCGCTCCAGACCCCGCCGGCACCGGCGGCCTTGACGAGCAGGCGGTAGCTGCCCGGGTCCAGATTGGTATAGGTGGCCACGCCCTCGCCGGGCTTGCCGCGTATCCATTCCTTGTCGAAGCCCTCCAGCATCCAGGCGTACTGGTTGAGCGCATGGTCGTAAAAGCTCAGGGCGGCGAACTCCAGGCTCACCATCGCCTCGCGGTGCGAGAGCCGCAGCGCTTGGGCCTCGTGCAAGGGCCCGTCGACGCCCAGCTCGCGCAGGCTCAGCGGCGCGCTGGCGGTGCCGGCCACGCTGGCACCGCGCTCGGCGGCTGCCGAGGCGCCCTGGCCCGCGTCCGCCAGCAGCGAGCGGTTGAAGACCAGCAGGTCGGACAGCACCACGCGCGGCGGGCTGAGGTTGTCGCGCAGCAGCTCGGGCTTGAAGACATAGAGCGCCGCCGCGCCGAAGAACAGGCTGCCGTCCTCGCTGCGCGCCGCCGCGCCGAAGCTGAACACGC
>Ga0208398_100584_pt1 | contig 21346 bp, 15 predicted proteins | sample LakWasMe79_HOW10_2_FD_183905 | JGI IMG/M metagenome (GOLD analysis project Ga0208398, IMG submission 183905) | Freshwater sediment methanotrophic microbial communities from Lake Washington under simulated oxygen tension - Sediment Metagenome... | ecosystem: Environmental > Aquatic > Freshwater >...
AGGCCTACACCGACTCGCTGATCCATCGCGAACCCTACGAGATCAAGCACCGGCTGCTGATGCCCGACGGGCGGATCAAGTGGGTGCAGGAATGCTGTACCTCCGACTTCGATGACCAGGGCAAGCCGCTGCGTTCACAGGGTACGGTGCAGAACATCAGCGAGATCCATGCGGCGCAAGCCGCGTTGCAGCAGCTCAATGCGGAACTGGAGCAGCGTGTCGCCCTGCGCACGCACGATCTGGCCCTGGCCACGCAGGAGGCGCAGCGCCTGAGCGCCGCCAAGTCCGACTTTCTGGCGCACATGAGCCACGAGTTACGAACACCGCTCAATGCGGTGCTCGGGTTTGCACAACTGTTGGAGACTGATACGGATCCCCCGCTGGCGTTGGGCCAACTGGACAATGTGCATGATATTTTGCTGGCTGGCCAACACTTGATGGAGCTGATCAACGAACTGCTGGACCTCAGCCGCATTGAGAGGGGGAGCCTGGAACTTCACATCGAGACCGTGGACATTGCGCCACTGGTGGTGCAGTGTGTGGCACAGGTTCGCACGTTGGCGGCAGAGCGCGGCGTTGTGTTGCAGGTGGACCCGCCGGGGTGCCAGGCGGTGCAAGTGGACCCCCTGAGACTCAGGCAAGCGTTGCTCAACCTGTTGTCCAATGCCATCAAGTACAACCGGCCGGGTGGCAGCGTGCGGATGCAGGTGGACCTGATCGACGGCGCGCAGGTGCGCCTGGTCGTGACCGATACGGGTCGCGGCATTGCGGCGCAGCGCCAGGGGGAACTGTTCAAGCCTTTCAGTCGCCTCGGCGCCGAGCGCGGGCCTATAGAGGGTGTTGGCATCGGCCTGGTTATCACGCGCTACGTGGTCGAGCAAATGGGCGGGCGCATCGGTTTTGAGAGCACGGAGGGCGTTGGCAGCCGGTTCTGGATCGAGTTGCCCTGCGCTGCCCGGGCACCGGTGGCGCCAGCCCCCAGTGCCCTGAAGGACTCACTGCATAAAGCCGATTGAGCCCTTCTTGCCGCCCGCCTTGGGCAGGTCGGCCACGCTGACGTCACTGCGGGCGTCCAGCCGGGCATTGCCAAAGCCCGTCATCAGCGCGCGGCGCATGTCCCGCGGAGGCATCGCACTCAATGCATCGAGCAGGTCGTCCCCGGGCTCCGGGGCAAAGCGCTTGCCCCATCCGTGGGCGTCGCGGATGCTTTGGTACAACTCGCGGGCAATCTGTCGTGCTGCTTCCAGCGTGGGGGCTTCCACGGCAAAGACATTCATGCGGTTCAGAATGGGCGCGGGGATGTTGCGTTCGTCATTGGCGGTGGTGACCCAGATCACCTGGCTGGCATCGATGGCGACCTCGGCAAACTCGTCGGTAAAGCTCTGTGCGGTGTCGTGCTCCAGCAGGCTGTAGAGCGCGCCCAGCGGGTCGTACTGTGCGTCGGCGCTGGCCTTGTCGATCTCGTCGACCACGATCACCGGGTTGGCGTACTCGCCGTCCACCAACGCCTCAAACACCTTGCCGGGTTTGGCGCCTTTCCATTGCGAGCTTGAACCCGACAGCAGCCAGCCGGCCGTCATGGAGCTCATGGGCACCAGACTCATGCCGGTGCCCAGCAGGTCGGCCAGCTTTTTGGCGAAATGGGTTTTGCCAATGCCCGGGGGGCCAAGCAGGAGGATGGGCGTGACCTCCAGTGCGTCCTGGCTGTCCTGGGCCAATGCGACGTGGCGTTTGACGTCGTCCAGCACCTCGGTGAAATTGGGCAGTGAGTGGTAGAGGCTGGCCATATTGGGCACGCCCCAGGGCTTGACCGAGAAGCGCTGCGGGCCGCGCTCCAACATGCGCCGGTAGGTGGCGCGCAGGCTGTCGTGCTCGTTGTCCTGCAGCTTGGACAGTTTGCGCTCGACCTCGTCAGGCTGGAATACCCGGCGCATCTGCGCCACCGGGAGTTGAAATACGGAAGACTGCGGAACAAGACTGCGAGATTCCATGGTGGCCTCCGGTGTAATGACTTTGAACCAATACAACGGCTCCATTGAAGCACAGGTCAGGCCTTTGTGTAGTGCAATAAAAACCACGCTTTGTGGGGGCACTTTGGTCTTTGGCGTTTGCCCCGCCCTGAAAGCCTTAGCCCGTTTGAACTTTGGCGAACCCGTACAGCCGCTCCGGTGGAAGACGTGCCAGCATGGCCGGGTGGCCGGCGGTTCCCACAATCGCAAATTCGGCCTGGCTGGTGTCGTGCTTGAGCGTTCTGGCAACCGGGTGGCCGCTGGTGTCGGTGATGCTGGCGACGATGGGCGCGCGCGCATTGTCGGTGCGCTGCACCACGACGCCCAGCTCGCCCGAGGCCAGCTTCACAAAGTCTCCCGGTGGGTAAATGCCAAACTCCTTGATGATGGCCGTTGACAAGGGGCCACCGTGGTCTTCGCGGTACAGCTGGCGCACGGCTTCTTGCGGCGCCACTGCGGGGCGCAGCACGCGGGGACTGATTTTGGCCATGAACACATCACACACCCGCAGCGCCAGTGCCAATTCGCCCATGTCGGTGCAGCCCTGTGGGTAGCCTGTTCCGTCCGGGTGCTCGTGGTGCTGGGCCACGGCTTGCAACCAGTCGTCATCGCTCACGCCCCACTTTTGCAGCGTGGCCACGGCGTCTTCCGGATGGTTGTGGATCTCTGTGTGCTGGCGCTCGCGCATGGGCACGTCCTGTGCGGCCATCTGGCCCTGCAATTCCAGGATGCTCAGGTTCATGGTCAATGCCGCCTTGAGCAGGGTCTGCACTCGCGCAGGGGGCCAATGCAGATGGCGTGCCATCAGCACACACAGCACGCCCGTGTGCAGCGCGTGCGAGTAGCCGTAGTAGAAGGCCTGGGCGTTGTCCTGGCGCACGGTGCGGTAAATGGCGATGTCGGCACTGCTGTCCACCAGCTTCAGGAAATGGGCGGCAAACAGGTCCAGCCGGGGCACAAAGTTCTCGTGCACGTCGGCGTCTGTCAGCAGGGTCCTGAGCGCCTGCGGGGTCTGATCCCACTCGCCAAACAGGTTTGGCGCAATGGCCACTGTCGGAGGCTGGGCGGCTTGCTCTTCACGTGCGCTGGCCCTGATCTCCTCAACATCCACGAAGGCCCCGCGCGAAAGCAGCAGCTCCAACTGGTGCTCGGTCGTCAGGATGTGGCCTTTGGAGAGCAGCAGCAGGCCGGTTTCATCCCGCACGCCCCACGGCAGGGGCTCACCCAGTTTGACTTTGGACCGTGGCAACCGCAAGACCTTCACTGGCGTTCTCTCCTGTGTGATCCATGTCAGCGCTGGCAAACACCTGCCAATGCACTGGATGGTGCGCGCAGTGTAGTCCTGCTGCTATGGTTTGCATAGCTGTCTGCGCAATGCAGACGAGGGCTGGAGGCCGAGTTGGCACCAAGTGTTTGAGTCCAAGCTATATCTCCACAAATCCCTCCCCTCTGAACACCCGCCCCGCATTCCCCCGCTCCACGCCGTAGTGCTGTAGCCAGCGCTGGGCGCGCGCGGCGTTGGCGTCGTCGGCCGCCGCGCTGGCCAGCTTGTGGGCCAGCAGCGCGCGGGCCAGGCGCTTGTTGGCGTGCTGGCTGCGCTCGGTTTGCACCTTCACGCTCAGGCCACTTGGCACGTGCGTTGCGCGCACGGCGGAGTCGGTCTTGTTGACGTGCTGGCCGCCGGGGCCGCTGGCACGCAGCGTTTCAAAGCGCAGGTCTTTGTGCTGCAGCGCCCCACCGGCGCTTGGCGCATCCGGCTCAAAGACTTCTGCGCCAATGAACCAGTTCTTGCGCTTGTGTCCGGGCCGGTAGGGGCTGGGGCAACACCATTGCACGCTGCCACGCCAGCGCTGTGCTACCGCGTGAGCGGCATCGCCTTCCAGCGCGAGCAATACAGATCGGAAGTTGCCTAATTTATCGCCCGGCACCTGTTCCAGTAGTTCGGCGGTCACGCCCGCGTCGGCGCATTCGCGCAGCACAAGCTGCAACGCCTTGCGCACGGCCAGGCAGCATTCCTCGGGCCCGGTGTTGGCGGTGAGTTGTAGCAAGATCATGCGCAGCACTCCCCACGGGTCTTGTAGGTCAGCACCGGCTTGGTCCGCGCCAGCAGCTCCACCAGGCCGGCACCCACCAGCGACTGCACCACGCTGTCAATGCCCTTGTAGGCCTGCGGAGCTTCCTCGTAGATCAACTGCTTGTCGTTGCAGATCACGCGGCTGCCCAGTGCGGTCCGCCCCATCTGCGTGGGTGTCATCAGCTTGAACAGGCGGTCCTTGCAGGCCGAGCGAATCCACTTGCGTCCCGCGCCATGCGCCAGCGACAGTAGTGTGTCGTGGCATAGGTGCGTGGGGCGCACCAGGTAGCTGTAGTCCCCTCGCGAGCCGGGTATCAGCACCGGCCCAAGGTCTGCCGGTGTGGCCCCCTTGCGGTGCAGCCAACCGGTCTGGCCGTGGATGCTGGCACTGGCCACAAAGTTGTGGTGCACGTCCAGGACACAGCGCCCGTCGGCACGCACATTCGCCAGCAGCCGCTGCGCCACCAGTTGGCGGTTGCAACGCGCAAAGCGCAGGGCCGCATCGTGCTGCGTCAGATAGGCAGCAGCCTCCGCCGAGCCCGCCTGCAAGCCGCGGTGGCCGAAGGCATCCACATGCTGGCGCAGGATGCGCTCGCCCAGTCCGCGCGAGCCGCTGTGCACCAACAGCATCAGGTGCTGCTTGTCAATGCCGAGCGCGGCCAGCGCCTCGGGTGCGAATACCGTGTCCACCTGCTGAAACTCCGCGAAGTGGTTGCCACCACCAAGGGTACCCAGTGAGGCATCAAAGCCTCTGGGCTGCACATCGACATCGGCAATAGCTTGCGCCATAGCCGCCGCGTCCTCCATGGGGCCGTCGATATTGCCCACGCGCTTTTCCAGCTTGTCGAGTTTGACTGCACTTGCGCGCAAGTCGGTTTGCCACAGCGCCATGCCGCAGCCAATGTCATTGCCCACCAAGGCGGGGTAGAACAGGGTGGTTGAGAAAAATGCGGCCCCTACCGGATAGCCGCGCCCCGGGTGCAAGTCGGGCATGCCCGCGACGCGCTGCATGCCCTCCAGTTGCGATGTGGTGATGAGCTGCGCAATGGCAGCGTCTTCCATCCACGTAGCGTCAGACGCGACCACGCAGGCGCGGTCCGACACGTGTTTGACAAAATTGCCCATAAGAAAATCCAGATTCAAGAAACGTTGAAACCGGACTGGGACAGACGCACGCACGCCAACGCTGCGCCACATACGCATCAAGCGTTGTGCGGCGCGCCGTGGGGCGCTAGAAAAGGCGGGAGAGGCTTTAAGCGAAAAGCCCCGCCACCGCTGACCCAGCCCACAGGGAGGTCGTGTTCTTTTGCATATTGTTCTCCTGGGTGGTGGATGAAAGGGTGGGGTGCAGGGTTTGCGCGGTGGCCAGGGGCCGGGGCGAAAACTGCAGGGCGCGACTTTAACGGTTAAGGCTGCGACTGGCAAACTCTGGTATCAAGAGTGATGCGTATTGGCGACAGAACCCATGTGTTCAGCCTCGAATGGCATCCCAATCCAGGCCGAACTTGAGCAAATACTTGCGCAAACGGTCTGCGTCGTTGATCACACTGCGCTGTTGGCGCGACACGTTGAACAGTTCCCGCCCTGCATCGCTGATGCTGGTGTGCTGTCGGCACACCGCAACGACCGCCTGCAGTTGCATGCGATCAAAGTTGTCCAGCGTATGGACCGTTGCGCCCAGCAAGTCTTCAAGTGATGGCGTAGCCGCACCCAGCGTATTCAACCCCCTGCCTGCGCTATCAACGGTCTGCTGGGGTTGCGACTGCCACTGCCATCCCAGCCGCTGGATTTCCGCATTCACCAAGGCAATGCCGATCCGCCCGTGGTCCGCCAGCGTGGCCAGGCGTGTGATGGAGGCACTCAGGTCGCGGAAATTGCCGCGCCACACCGCGCCCACTGCGGTGGCAAAGCGCAGGTAGGCGCTACGTGCTTCTGCGGTAAAGCGCACCTGTTTGCCCAGCTCTTGTGCGGCCAGCGCGAGTTGGTGATCCATATTCGGCTCAATGTCTTCACGCCGCTGGGCCAGGCCGGGCAGGGTGTAGGTCCACAGGTTGATGCGGGCGAACAGGTCTTCACGAAAGCGGCCCGCGTTGACTTCGATGCGCAGGTCTTTGTTGGTACCAGCGATGAGTTGGAAATTGCTGTGCGCTTCGCGGTCCGAGCCGATCGGCAAGAAGCGCTTCTCTTCAACCGCCTTGAGCAGCATCGCCTGCTCGTCCAGTCCCAGCTCGCCAATCTCATCCAGAAACAGCAAGCCGCCATGCGCCGTGCGCAGCAGGCCAGGGCGGTCGGTGATAGCGCCGGTGAAGGCACCCTTCTTATGGCCAAACAGTGTGGAGCCCGCGCCGTCGCCGTGCAGTGTGGCGCAATTCACTTCGACAAACTCGCCATCAATCTGGTGGCGCGCCTTCTTCAATTCGTACACGCGCCGCGCCAGCATGGACTTGCCAGCGCCGGTGGGGCCAGTAAGCAACATCGGCGCCTTGCTTTGCACCGCAACCCGCTCCACCTCGTCTATCAGCGAATTGAAGCGGGTGTTGCGGGTGGCGATGCCGCTCTTCAAAAAAGACACGGCGTCTTGCTGCGCCACATGCAGGCGCTGGTTGATGGCGTCGTAGCGCGACAGGTCCAGGTCAATCACCTCGTGGCTGCCGGGGCCACGGCCCTGGCGCCCCTTGGGTGGCGCGCTTTGCAGCAGCACGCCGGGGATGAAGCGCGCCTCGACCAGCAGAAACAGGCAAATCTGCGCGACGTGGGTGCCGGTGGTGATGTGCGCCTGGTAGGTCTCGCGGTTGGGGTCAAACGGGTAAGCTGCCGCCCAGTCGTACAGCGCGGTATAGACCTCGCCAAAGTCCCAGGGGTTGGCCAGGCTCATCTCGATCAGCTTCACCTCGGTGGTTGGGGACAGCTGCGCGTAGTCGCTCTGCACCTGGCGCGCCAGCGCCGTGCTGCGTGCGTCGTGGAATAGCTCCAGCCGGTCTATGACCAGGTCTTCATGCTGCGCAAGGGACACTGTGGGCCGCCACTTCTCCCAACGCGTGGGACTGAGCCCGGAATCGAGTTGGGTGCCCAGAAAACCTATGACGACGAGTTTCTTCATATGGCTAGTTTACTAGCTGAAAAGATAAATATGTCCAATCAATCACTGCACAAATTTCGAGGGTTATCGCTATATCTTGAAAATATTCAATAAATTCAATGGCTTACGAAATGTTGGCATTTGATGGGTGGGTTGGCACGCACTGTGCAATATAGGAAGTGCCATACGCAGAAGGTGTTCGCTCACAAGCAGGGGTTTCCGGGTAGCCGGGCCCCGCTGGTGCAAGGAGGTCTGGTTTTCTCCAGTGGTTCTTTGTATGCCGCGACCTGGAAACGTGGGGCAAAGGCATGTGGTCAAGGGGTGGTTCGGGTAGAGGAGCCACCCCGCCAGGTTCGATTCCCGGATGCCACTGTTCTGTAGCTCAGTCTGGTAGAGCAACGCGCCGATAACGCGTCTGTCGCGGGTTCGATTCCCGCCGAACGCTGGTCGTAAAAAAGCCAGCTTACTTGGAAGTAAAGAGAGAAGAGAGAGAAGCGCCGCTCGCGTGCCGTTAAAAGCCCGCCAGCAGCAGTCGCCAGAGCAAAGGATCTGCGACACCGAGCGACAGTGGATTGAGATTTGGGTGACGCCCAGGACCCTCAAACCGCTGCCAAACGATGCCGCACCCGGAGTCCGCGCCTGTTGCTGCTGCGGCCCTTCACATAAGAGATTGTTAGTTAGTAATAAAAAAACAAGGAAGAGAAAAATGCTAGGTTTGAAGCGCATCACCATCAAGAAAAACGAACGCGGCCTGTTGCTGCGCAATGGCGACTTTGAGCGCGTGTTGCAGCCTGGTCAGCACTGGATCACCTCTTGGGGTGCGCCCGTGCGCATTGAGACGTTTGCCATGGAGCAAACGGCTTTCGTGCATGGCCTGTCCGACTACTTCATGGCCAAGGAGCCCGAAGTTGTGGCGCAAGAGTTTGTGCACGCCGCGTTGACCGATACCCAAGTGGGCTTGCGTTACGAGAACGGCCTGCTGGTCGAAGTGTTGCCACCTGCCTCCCGCAAGTTGTACTGGAAGGGTTTGAACGACGTGCGGGTGGACGTGGTCGATATCGCCGCCAGCGAAAAGCTGTCAACCGAACTGCTGTCCAAGCTGAACCAGACCCAGTTGCGCCAGCGCCCTGTGGCCGGATTGGCCGGTGTGTTGCTGGTGCAAGTGGCGGATTACCACGTGGGTGTGCTGACCGTGGACGGCAAGCTGCAAGAGTTGTTGGGTGCCGGTGCCTACGGGTTCTGGCGCTACAACCGCCAGGTGCAGGTGGAGTGCGTGGATTTGCGTTCGCAGGCGCTGGAGATCAGCGGCCAAGACATCTTGACCAAGGACAAGGTGGGCTTGCGTTTGAACCTGTCCGCCACCTGGCGCTATGACGATGTGCAAAAGGCGTATGCCAATACCGCGAAACCTGCGGAGCTGGTGTACCGCGAGTTGCAATTGGGTCTGCGCGCCGCCGTGGGTACTCGTACGCTGGACGCGTTGCTGGAAGACAAGGCAACCATCGACACCATCGTGAAGGACTGTGCGGCGCAGAAACTGATGGCCGCTGGCATCACGCTGGAGGGCGTGGGCGTGAAGGACATCATCTTGCCTGGCGAGATGAAGACCATCTTGGCCCAAGTGGTGGAAGCCGAGAAGTCGGCTCAAGCCAACGTGATCCGCCGCCGTGAAGAGACGGCAGCCACGCGTTCGCTGTTGAACACCGCCAAGCTGATGGAAGACAACCCTATCGCCTTGCGCATGAAGGAACTGGAAACCCTGGAACGCGTGGTCGAACGCATTGACAAGATCTCTGTGTTTGGCGGTTTGGATCAGGTGTTGAACGGGCTGGTGAAGCTGCGCTGAGTAGGAGTCGAAGAGATAAGGGCACGCAGGCACAGAAGGGAGCGCCACTGCTGAAAATGTTGATATTGCGAGCAGCTCGGGTAACACCGAGTACGGCGGGCAAGTCGGTGGATGAGCAAGGTTGAGGATGCAGGTGCTGGCTCCGATGACGGGTCTGTCACTGGCGCGCGTTTCCAATCGTCCACTGGGCCACCGGATTCAAACACCGTGGTCGCCGTATTGATGCGGGTTCGAATCCCGTCGTGTCCACCAAATGGAAAATGAAGACTATGGCCTGTAACAGGTTGCAATACACCGCAGACTAAGAACAACGATTGAAGAATGAATCAAAGCGAGAACAAGAAAATGAACTACCAACAACTCAACGTACCCGGTGGAGTGCCGGTGAAAATGTGGACCAACGGCGTGCCGGTGGAAGCCGAAGCGCAGCGACAGCTGGAAAACGCGGCCAAGCTGCCTATTGTGTTCAGCCACGTGGCAGTGATGCCCGATGTGCACTACGGGATTGGCGCCACCATTGGTAGCGTGATCCCTACGCTCAAGGCCATTATTCCTGCTGCGGTGGGGGTGGATATTGGTTGCGGAATGATCGCCTGCAAGACCACACTGGTGGCCAGCGACCTGCCGGACAACCTGGGGCCCCTGCGTAGCGAAATTGAAAAGGCCGTGCCGCACGGTATGTCGCCCAAGCAATACCGCCGCGAGGGGAGCAACCGCGACGTGGGGTCGTGGACCAACCCGCCAGCTGCCGCCGATGCTGCCTGGGCCCAACTGGTGACCGAGTTTGACGCGCTGTGTGTGGACTACCCACGCCTGAAGAACACCAACAACCACCGCCATATGGGAACGCTGGGTGGGGGTAACCACTTTGTGGAAATCTGCCTAGACGAACAGGCAAGCGTGTGGATCATGCTGCATAGCGGGTCACGCGGTGTGGGTAACGCCATTGGTACGCACTTCATTGAGCTGGCCAAAAAGGATGCCGAGCTGCACCAGCGCAATCTGCCGGACCAGGACCTGGCCTACTTTGAAGAAGGTGCCCAGTATTTTGGTGACTATGTGCGTGGTGTGGGTTGGGCGCAAAAATTTGCGCGCCTGAACCGCGAAGTGATGATGCAGGCCGTGATTGGCGCACTGCGCAAGACCATAACCAAGCCGTTCGAGACGCACTTGGAAGCGGTGAACTGTCACCACAACTATGTGCAAAAGGAAACGCACTTTGGCCAGGAGGTGTTTGTGACCCGCAAGGGAGCGGTGAGCGCCAAGGCGGGTGAGCTGGGGATTATTCCCGGCAGCATGGGGGCCAAGAGTTTCATCGTGCGCGGCAAGGGCAACCCGGATAGCTTCAACAGCTGCAGCCACGGTGCCGGGCGCACCATGAGCCGCACCAAGGCCAAAAAGCTGTTCACGGTGCAGGACCAGATTGATGCCACGACCGGTGTGGAATGCCGAAAGGACGCTGACGTGATCGATGAGATTCCGATGGCCTACAAGGACATCGACGCCGTGATGCTGGCGCAGAGCGATTTGGTGGAAGTGGTGTACACGCTGAAGCAGGTGGTGTGCGTGAAGGGATAGCAGAGCGGGGGTGACCCCGCAAAGGAAGTGTGTGCGATGAAAAGCGGAAAGCAAAGGCGGGAGGAGATCAAAGCCAAGCGCCTGGTGCGCCTGCGTGCGGCGCAGGCGCCCAACCCTTTCATGCCAATCAAGACAGTGCCTTTGGGCGCTGTGGCGGTGGATCCCGCACAACTGGCGCATAACAACACCTACGGCTTGCTGCCGTCGTACTACATCGACACACCCTTTGTCTGCAAAGACTGCGGTGCGCACGAAATATGGACGGCCAAGCAGCAAAAGTGGTGGTACGAGATTGCCAAGGGGCCGATCGATAGCCGCGCCGTGCGTTGCCGTCCTTGTCGCCTGCTGGAGCGTGCGCGGGTTGAAGAGGCACGTCGCGTGAGCCAGGCGGGTATGGCACTGAAAATAGCGAAGAAGAACAATGATGAAAACAGAAGTTAACGAAGTGATTGAAATCGACGGATCGCAAGGCGAGGGCGGTGGGCAGATCCTGCGCACGGCCTTGGCTCTGAGCCTGATCACGGGCAAAGCCTTCAAGCTGGTTAATATTCGCGCCAAGCGCCCCAAGCCGGGCCTGATGCGCCAGCACCTGGCCTGTGTGCAGGCGGCCGTTGCAGTGGGCGGCGGGCCTGCGCATTGCCAGGCGCTGGATGCCGATGGCGCAGCGGTGCAGATTGGCGCCAGCCAGCTCAGCTTTACGCCCGGGCCGGTGCGCGGCGGTGATTACGAATTTGCGGTCGGCTCGGCCGGTAGTTGCATGCTGGTGCTGCAAACCGTGCTGTGGCCGCTGGCCCTGGCGGCGCAGGCATCCCATGTTGTGCTGCGCGGCGGCACGCACAACCCGATGGCGCCTTCGGCCACCTTCTTGAACCGCATGGCGCCGTATTTTTCAGGCGGCGGCCAGGCTGTGTATGCGCTGGAAGTGCAGCGCCACGGCTTCTACCCGGCAGGTGGTGGTGAGGTGCGCGTGCGCATTGCGCCACCGCCCGATGGGCTGGCTGCGATTTATTTGATGGAACGTGGCGCGCGGCTGGAGGCCTGGGCAGAGTGCCTGCACGCCGGCATCCCCAAGGGCGTGGCCGGCCGCGAGCTGGATGTGCTGGGCCGTGCGCTGGGTTGGACGGAAGACCAGTTGCGCGACCGCGCCCTGCGCAGCAACGAGGGGCCTGGCAATGCGCTGCAGGTAGTCTTGCAGTTTGAGCACATCACCGAAGTGCTGACCGCCTTTGGCGAAAAGAGCGTCAGCGCCGAGGAAGTAGCGCGTACGGTGCTGCGTGAAACACAGGCCTATCTGGGGCACCACGCGCCGGTCGGTGAGCATCTGGCGGACCAGCTGATGATCCCCATGGCCTTGGCCGCTCTGCATGGCAAGGCCGGGCAATACTGGGCGACCCGCTTGTCGGAGCACACCCGCACCAACGCCAGAGTGATCGAGCAATTCCTGCCCCTGCGGTTTGGAGTGGAGCCCTTGGACGGGGGCTGGTTGGTGCGCACCGAAACCTAGCAGTTGCGCCGCTAGTGGCCGTTTGCCCCATCGTCGGAGAAGAACAAAGCCCCGCTAGTTTCGCAACTGCGGGGCTTTTCTTTTTGCGCAAGTTGCTACAAAAGCAGTAGCTATCTACGCATATTCCACGAGGGCTAGAGGCCAATTCGACCTTAGCCCGTTCCGTATCACACTAGCAACGCATTCACCCGCTTCACATACGCCGCCGGGTCCGTCGGCATGCCACCCTCGGCCAACAGCGCCTGGTCAAACAGGATGTGGGCCAGGTCGTTGAAGTGCACGGAACCGTCCAGCTTCTTGACCAGCGGGTGCTCGGCGTTCACTTCCAGCACCGGCTTGACTTCGGGTGCGGCCTGGCCGGCTTGCTTAAGCATGCGGGCCAGTTGGGTGCTCATGCCGTCGTCCTTGACCACCAGGCAGGCCGGGCTGTCGACCAGGCGGGTGGTGACGCGTACGTCCTCGGCCTTGTCCTTCAGCGCTTCCTTCAGCTTGGCCAGCAGCGGCTTGAAGGTCTCGGCGGCTTCCTCGGCGGCCTTCTTCTCGGCTTCGTCCTGCAGGGTGCCCAGATCAACGGCGCCCTTGGCCACGCTTTGCAGTGGCGTGCCGTCAAAGTCCTGCACAAAGTTCAGTGCCCACTCGTCGACGCGGTCGGTCATCAGCAGGACTTCGATGCCCTTCTTCTTGAACACTTCGAGCTGCGGGCTGTTCTTGGCGGCGGCCAGGGTGTCGGCGGTGATGTAGTAGATGGCCTCCTGGCCTTCCTTCATGCGGGCCTTGTAGTCGGCAAAGCCCACCGTGGTGGAGTCGCTGGTGGTCGAGGCAAAGCGCAGCAGCTTGCACAGGCGCTCCTTGTTGGCGAAGTCTTCGCCCAGGCCTTCCTTCAGCACGGCGCCAAACTCGCTGTAGAACTTGGTGTATTTGCCGGCGTTCTTTTCGGCTTCAGCCTTGTCTTCGGCGCTCACGACGTCTTCCACGCCATCCACTGAAGGCGCATTGGCTTCCGGTAGCTTGTCGTGGTTCGCCAGGTCTTCCAGCATGGACAACACACGCTTGGTGCAGCCGTCGCGGATGGCCTTGACGTCGCGGCTCTCTTGCAGCAATTCACGGCTCACATTCAGCGGCAGGTCGGCGGAGTCAACCACGCCCTTGACGAAGCGCAGGTAGGTGGGCAGCAGGGCTTCGGCGTCGTCCATGATGAAGACGCGCTTGACGTAAAGCTTCAAGCCGCCTTTCTTCTCGCGGTTCCACAAATCCATCGGCGCCTTGCCGGGGATGTACAGCAACTGGGTGTATTCGGTGCTGCCTTCCACGCGGTTGTGCGTGTGGGCCAGCGGCGCCTCAAAGTCATGGCTGATCTGCTTGTAGAAGTCGTCGTACTGCTCCTGCGTGATGTCCTTCTTGGGGCGGCTCCAGATGGCGCTGGCCTTGTTGACGGTTTCCCATTCGCCGGTCTTGACCATGCCACCGGGCTGGCGTCCACCCTTTTCGTCGCTGGGGTTGATCAGCTCGCCGTCTTTCCACTCTTCCTTCTCCATCTGGATGGGCAGGCTGATGTGGTCGGAGTACTTGTTGATGATGCCCTTGACTTTCCAGGCGCTGCAGTAGTCCATGGCGTCTTCGCGCAGGTGCAGGATGACGCTGGTGCCGCGTGCGGGGCGGTCAATGGCCTCCACCTCGAAGTCACCGGCGCCGCCGCTGACCCAGCGCACGCCTTCAGACTCTTTCATGCCGGCGCGGCGGGATTCGACGGTGATCTTGTCGGCGACGATGAAGCCGGAGTAAAAACCCACGCCAAACTGGCCGATGAGCTGGGAGTCGGCCTTCTGGTCGCCGCTCAGTTTGGAAACAAAATCCTTGGTGCCGCTCTTGGCGATGGTGCCCAGGTGGTCAATGGCCTCCTGCGCGCTCATGCCGATGCCGTTGTCGGTGATGGTCAGCGTCTTGGCGTCCTTGTCGAAGGTGACCTTGACCTTCAGCTCGGAGTCGTTCTCGTACAGGCCGCTGTCGTTGATGGCCTCAAAGCGCAGCTTGTCGCAGGCGTCCGACGCGTTGGAGATCAGCTCGCGCAGGAAAATTTCCTTGTTGGAGTACAGCGAGTGCGTGACCAGATGCAGCAGTTGTGCAACTTCGGCCTGGAAGGAAAGGGTTTGCTTGGTCATGGGGTGTAGAACCTTCGGTAAAGCTAAATCAAAAAGGGTGCTGGCGGACGCCCACTGCGTCGCGCGCGAAACCCTCAATTATGGGCGATGGGGTTCTTTTCAAGACCCGGTTGGATTGGCTGGTATTGCGGCATGCCAAAGACTTTGTGCCCCGCTGTTACCGATTTCGCCAGCTTGAACCTGCTTTCGGCGCGGGATGATGCGCAGCGCAGGGCCTGGATCGGGAGGCAACTAGCGGGGCGGGGCGCCGAGCCAGGCCAGCAACTGGTCGCGTACCACAGGGCTGCAGAGCATTTCCATATGGTTCATGCGGTAAACCACGGTTTGCCGGTTCTTGGCAAAGTGCAGGTTCCGCTCTGCGACGTCGTGCAGACCCAGCGCGCTGTGCAGCGGCACCAGCCCATCCCCCAGCAGGCGCTCGGCCAGCAGACTGCGCGGTGTGGCCAGGGTCGCCGCCATGGTGTAGCAGGCCACGCCCTCGGGCAGTGGCAGGGGTTGGCGGCTGTCGGGTTTGCGCTTGAAACGGTCCTGGCCGGCCCAGTCGGCATCCAACACAAAGCCATAGCGCAGATCGGTAATACCCGCGCTGCGCAATTGGCCCAGCTTGGCAAATGGCTTGCTGAAAGGTGTGGCGCCCAGCACCACATCGATCCAGTTGCCGGCGCGTTCCAGCGGGGCGCCGTGGTGGGGTGTTCCCAGGAAAACAATGTTCTTGAGTTGTCGGGGCCAGTGCAACTGGTTTTGCTGCGCGGTGTGGATGGCGCTGCGGATGACCAGGCCGCCCATGCTGTGGACGACGCAGGTGAGTTCTTTCACCGGCACTGGCCAATGCGCCAGCAGTTGCTCCAGCATGGCGGCCAGTTCGCGCCCGTTGTGCGAGGTGTGCCGGCCGGTGTTGTAGCGCAGGTAAACGGGCGTGTAGCCCAGCTCCGATTCCAGCGCGGCGCCAATGTTGGCCACAGCCTTGCCGTTGGCAGCGGGTTCGCCTGGCGACCATTGCAGCTCATTCATGCACAGGCCGTGGATCAGCAGCAAGACCTTGCCGGTCGCATCCGGCATGGCGGGTGGGAGGGCGTTCAGATTCAGCACCCGGCCCCGATAGCGCAGCGTCATGGGCGTGGCCAGCGGGTTGTGGGTCTGCTCCAGCTGGTCACCCAGCACGCCATTCAGCGCGGCCAGCACCGCCTCGCGCTGCGGGGTGTCGGGTGGTGCATCCACCAGCGACTCCAACAGCGGCTCCAGCTTGGTGAAGGCCGCCTGCAGCCCCTGGCCGACCAGTTCGGTGACACCGTGCACAGTGCGGTAGACAAAGCCGGGGATGCCGCTGGTCTGCTGACTGGCCTTGTTGCCGCCTAAGCCCATGGTGCCCAGCACCGCATGGTGCACACCCTCGGCCATGGTCGCCACGCCGCGGGTCGCCTGGGTGGCCAGTTGCGCCACGGCGCGCAGATCGGATGGGCGTAGATGTTTGAGGGGGGATGTGGCCGGTGTTGCGGGAGGTTTCGGCATGGGGCTTCCGGTAGGTTAATCAGTTGAGGACAGAGCTGGCTCGCTACGCGTAGCTGCGGTCTGTCCCGCAAGTTCTCAGAATGACTCGTGCGGCGCCAGGTAGCGCCATTGCCCCACGGGCAGGTTGCCCAACATGACCTTGCCGACGCGCACGCGCTTGAGACCCACGACCTTCAGGCCGACCAGCTCACACATGCGCCGGATCTGGCGTTTCTTGCCCTCCACCAGCACAAAGCGCAGCTGCTCGGGGTTCTGCCATTCCACCTTGGCCGGCTTGAGTGCCTGGTTGTCTAGGCTCAGGCCATGGCGCAACAGCCGCAGCTTGTCCGCGGGAAAGACCGATTGCACGTCGGTGCTGATGGGGTCGTCATCGTCGATGCGGCTGAGCTGGGTAGGGGGCGCGGGGCGCGCGGCTGCACGTGCGCCATACGTGGCGGCGGCCGAGGTGGCAGCCGCCGGGTTGGCCACGCCGGTGTAGACCACCCGCACCAGATATTCCTTCTCCATGCCCGAGTCTTCGCCAATCAGCTGGCGCGCCACGCGGCCGTCCTGGGTCAGCACCAAGAGGCCGGTGGAGTCGATGTCCAGCCGGCCGGCGGGCACCAGGCTCTTTAGCTGGCTGGGGTTGAAGAAGAAGCGGGCGTTGTCGTCGACCCAGCGGTTCTGCGGCTGGATCAGCGTGATGGCGGGCTGGTGGCCGTCCTCGGCCTGGCCGCTGACGATGCCTATGGGCTTGTTCAACAGGATGGTGACCTGGTTGGCCTGGGCGCCTTTGGCCTGTTGGGTGACCTCGATGCGCGCGTCGGGTTTGACCTGCATGCCCATCTCGGCCACCTTGCCGTTGACCTTGACCCAGCCCTTGGCAATCCAGTCGTCGGCCTCGCGGCGCGACGCCAGCCCCAGCTCGGCCATGCGCTTGTTCAGCCGCACGGTGCCGTTGGCGCCGTGGGCGGCCGTGTTGGTCTGCCCGGCCGGAATGGCGGCCCGGTTGGCCGGTGCTTTGCCGGGTGGTGGCGCGGCGCGGCGGAAGACGGGGGCGGGAGGTTTGGAGTCTGTCATTTGCTATCTCTTTTGTAGCTGCTTGCGCATATTTTACGAGGGCTGGAGGCCAATTGGTGCAATGGCTTCGGAGCTGGTTGGTTCAGCGGCGCAAACGGCTGGCGCAGAGTGCCCGGGCGTTGTACAGTCAACTTTTTGGCCGGAGAGATTAATTATGGTGAAAACTTGGCAAGAATCTGCCGTGGTGTACGGGACCGAGGACATTCTGACAAGCCTGTGCAACTCGGTTACCCGGGTGCTGACTGCGGCGACCCAGTGCCCGATCCACTATTCCGGCATGGTTCAGCGCATCACCAAGACCTGCCTCAAACCCGATATTGGCTGCTTTGTGCTGTTTGACGGCGGGTTTTCGGGTCTGGTCGTGCTCAATTTCTCGGCCGCGACCGCCATGGAACTGTACGAGAGCTATATGCTGCACATGGGCATGCCCAAGAGCGAATTGGCGCTGGCCCACACGTCCGACGAAGTGAGCAACATCATGGGCGAGCTGATGAACCAGATCGTGGGGGACTTCACCGGCAAGGTTCGGCGCGAGTTGCAGACCAATATCACCCAGAACCAGCCCAAGATGCTGGTGCTGAGCAAACAGGTGGTGCTGAGCGTGGATACCCAGCTGGACCAGCCCGAATCACGCCGCGTGACGTTCTATACCGGGCGCAACAATATCTTTTACCTGGAGCTGGCGATTGACCGCACCGAGTTCATCAAGCTGCACGACTTTGAGGTTCACGAGGCGCTTTCCCCGGACGAAGTGATTGCGCAGGCTGAGGCCCAGCGCGGCACCAGCCAGCAGACGCCCGGCGCCGCGCTAGCCGCGCAGGATTTGAGCGACCAGGACGCACTCCTGAAATCCTTGGGGATGTAGCCCCACCGCGAGACGACCAGACCATTGCCGGTGCCATGTCGCGGGTGGGCCAGGGGGGCACTCAGCGAAAACTGATCCGACTGCGCAAGGCCTGCAGGTCCATCACCCGTAACCCCCCATATTCCACCTTGATCGCATCCTGGGCCGCCAGCGCCGTCAGCGCCTCGTTGACCCGCTGGCGCGACAGGCCCACCAGGTAGGCCAGTTCCTGCTGTGTGATGCGCAGCACCTCGCCGACGCCGGGGTAGAGCACCGGGTTGAAGAGGGAAGCCAGGCTGCGGGCGACACGGATGTCGGGGTTGGTCATGCGGTCGATCTCGCGGGCGGCGATGAACTGGCCCAAACGCTCGTTCAACTGGTTCATGACAAAGCGGTTGAAGCCGATGGAGTGGTCCAGCAGCCAGTGAAAGGTGTCCACGTGCAGGCCGGCCACCATGCTCTTGCGCAGGGCCTGGATGTTGTAGCGGTAGGTTTCCCGCTTCATGGCCGTGCCCTCGCCAAACCAGCCGCCCGGTGGCACACCGGTAAAGGTCATGGTCTGGCCCTCGGCGTTGTCGCTGCTCATCTTCAGCAAGCCGTCCACCACGCCAAACCAGTAGGTCACGGGGCGGCCCATGCGGCAGATGTATTCACCGGGGGCGGCATCGGCGATTTTCAGGTCATCGACGGCGCGGTCACGCTCCAGGCTGGAGAGCAAATGGATCCACGGAATGGCATCGAGTTCGCTTGCGGTCAATGCACGGCGTCGCAGGTGGAGGGCGGAATCGGTTTGCATGCGCAGACTCTGTAAGTTGGCAGAAAGTGAAGGGAAAACACCTACCGAGAAAGAAAGGAATTGTCGTCCAAACGACAACCTGACGTCAAATGCCTGGCTAATAATCGCATCCATACAAAGCCTGGTTGCGCGGCAAAAAGGCTTGGGCAAAGGTGACAAGGATACGGAATGCAAACGACTTTTCCACGGTTACTCCAGAAGCACGCGAGTCAGCGTCCCGACGCTCCCGCCATGCGGGAGAAGGAATACGGCATCTGGCAGTCGCTGTCCTGGGCCGACTTGCTGGCCATGGTGCAGCACATCGCTGCGGGCCTGCACCAGGCCGGCTTGCGCCGGGGCGAGCACATGGTGGTGGTGGGGGCCAACCGGCCGCGCCTGTATGCCACCATGCTGGCCGTGCAATCGCTGGGCGCCATTCCCGTGCCGCTGTACCAGGACGCCGCGGCTGCCGAATGCGTCTTCCCCATCAACAACGCCGAAGTGCGGTTTGCCTTTGCCGAAGACCAGGAGCAGGTCGACAAGCTGCTGGAGATTCGCGACCAGTGCCAGCAGTTGGAGCGCATCTACTTTGACGACCCGCGCGGCCTGCGCAAATACGACGAGGCCTGTCTGGCGTCGCTGGATGAACTGCAGGCCGCTGGCAAGGCCTTTGTCGCACTGCACCCGGAGTTTTATGCGGCCGAGGTCAACCGGGCCTTGCCCGATGACGTGGGTGCCATGTTTTTTACCTCCGGCACCACGGGCAACCCCAAGGGCGTGGTGCACACCCACAACTCGCTGCTCAACCGGGCCCGTGTGGGCGCCGACTTTGACAAACTCACCGACACGGAAGAGGTGCTGGCCTATCTGCCGCCGGCCTGGATTGGTCAGAACATTTTCAGCTACGCGCAGTGGCTGGCCTGCGGCTATGTCGTGAACTGCCCCGAGTCGGCCGCCACGGTCACCATCGACCTGAAGGAAATCGGCCCGACCTATTACTTTGCGCCACCGCGCGTGTTTGAAGGCCTGCTGACCAGCGTGATGATCCGCATGGAAGACGCCGGGGCCATCAAGCGCAACATGTTCCATTACTTCATGGGCATTGCCAAGCGCGTAGGCCCCACGCTGATGGATGGCAAGTCGGTGTCGGCCATGGACCGCGTGCTGTACGCGCTGGGCACCCTGTTCGTCTACGGCCCCCTGCGCAACACGCTGGGCATGAGCCGCGTGCGCGTGGCCTACACGGCGGGTGAGGCCATTGGTCCAGACCTGTTCAGTTTCTTCCGCTCCATCGGTATCAACCTCAAGCAGCTCTACGGTTCCACCGAGACCGCCGTGTTCGTCTGCCTGCAGCCCGACCACGAAGCCCGGGCTGACACCGTGGGTGTGCCCTGCGAAGGCGTGGAAATCAAGGTCGCCGACAACGGCGAGATCCTGGTCAAGTCACCGGGCCTGCTCAAGGAATACTACAAAAACCCGGCCGCTACGGCCGAGGTGCTGACCGAAGGCGGCTGGTACCACACCAGTGACGCCGGTTTCATCGACGCGCAAGGCCACCTGAAGATCATCGACCGCGTCAAGGACGTGGGCCGCATCAAGGGCGGTGCCAACGACGGCGCCATGTTCGCGCCCAAGTACGTGGAGAACAAGCTCAAGTTCTTCCAGCACATCAAGGAAGTGGTGGCCTATGGCGACGGCCGCGAGAAGGTGTGCGTGATGATCAACATCGACTTCGACGCGGTGGGCAACTGGGCCGAGCGGCGCAACCTGCCCTACGCCGGCTACACCGATCTGGCGCAAAAGCCCGAGGTCTACCAGCTGGTCAAGGAGTGCGTGGAGAAGGTCAATGCCGACCTGAGCGTGGACACCCTGCTGGCCGGCAGCCAGGTCAGTCGCTTCCTGATATTGCACAAGGAACTGGACGCTGACGACGGCGAGCTGACCCGCACCAACAAGGTCCGCCGCGGCTTTATCGCCGAGCGCTACGACGTGCTGATTGACGCGTTGTATGGCGGCAAGACATCGCAGTTTATTGAAACCCAGGTCAAGTTCGAGGACGGGCGCACCGGCAAGGTCAGTGCCACCCTGAAGATCGACGACACAAAGACCTTTGCACCGGTGAAGGCCGCAGCATGAGTACCGCAACACCCGCAGCAGTGGCCCCGATCGGGTCGAAAAAGAAGATTGGCGAAGTCATTCTGGAAGTCAAGAATATTTCGCTGGGGTTCGGCGGCGTCAAGGCGCTGACCGACATCTCGTTTGACGTGCGCGAGCACGAGGTTCGCGCCATCATCGGCCCCAACGGGGCTGGCAAGAGCTCCATGCTCAATTGCATCAACGGCGTGTACACGCCCCAGCAGGGGTCGATCAGCTTTCGCGGCCAGACCTTCAAGCACATGAACAGCCACCAGGTGGCGTTGATGGGCATTGGCCGCACCTTCCAGAACCTGGCGCTGTTCAAGGGCATGAGTGTGCTGGACAACATCATGTCCGGGCGCAACCTGAAGATCAAAAGCAACCTCCTGATGCAGGCGTTGCGCATTGGGCCCGCCGAGCGCGAGGAAATCATGCACCGTGAAGCGGTTGAGCGCATCATCGATTTCCTGGAGATCCAGGCCTTTCGCAAGACGCCCGTGGGGCAACTACCCTATGGTCTGCAAAAACGGGTCGACCTGGGACGTGCCCTGGCGATGGAGCCAAAGGTGTTGCTGCTGGACGAACCCATGGCCGGTATGAATGTGGAAGAGAAGCAGGACATGTGCCGCTTCGTGCTGGATGTGAACGACGAGTTTGGCACCACGATTGTTCTGATCGAGCACGACATGGGCGTGGTCATGGACATCTCCGACCGCGTCGTGGTGCTCGACTACGGCAAGAAGATTGGTGACGGCACACCCGAAGAGGTGCGCA
>Ga0208398_100585_pt1 | contig 21336 bp, 16 predicted proteins | sample LakWasMe79_HOW10_2_FD_183905 | JGI IMG/M metagenome (GOLD analysis project Ga0208398, IMG submission 183905) | Freshwater sediment methanotrophic microbial communities from Lake Washington under simulated oxygen tension - Sediment Metagenome... | ecosystem: Environmental > Aquatic > Freshwater >...
TGGGCGGCGCCTTGTCAGAAAGTCCTGACTGCGCGGGTTTGAGGCCATCGCCGGTGATCTCCACCAACACGCCACCAGCGCGCATGGCCTTGATCTTCTTGGTGTCCGCTTCCAGCACGACTGCCGACATGACGTCGCCGTTGTCGGGGTGGTCGTCCAGCACGTCGTCAATGGCATCTTCGATGTCTGCGGGGTTGGCAGGCAACACGACGAATTTCTCGGGGCCCCGGTAGACCTGACGGCGCTCGAAATCCATGATGCCGCGCCGCAGCGCCTTGTAGGCGGTGTTTTGGTCGGCGGTACGCAGGGTCGTGCGCACATCCAGCCCGCGGGTGTAGGTTTCGTCTCCGTACTGGGTGTACATCAGTTGGCGCACCATTTCGGCTGCGTACTCCGCATGGACCTGATTGTGGTTTGCGTTGGACTTGATTTTGAGTTCTTGTCCTTTGGCCGCAACGGCTTCCTTTTCAGAGATAAAGCCGTTTTCAAGCATTCGGTCGATGATGTGGCGTTGACGAATCCGGGCGCGTTGGGGGTTGCTAATCGGGTTGTAGGCCGATGGCGCTTTAGGCAATCCCGCCAGCATGGCTGCTTCTGCAATCGTGATGTCCTTCAGCGGTTTGCCGTAGTAGGCCTCTGAGGCGGCCGCAAAACCGTAGGACCGGTTGCCCAGAAAGATCTGATTCATGTAGATCTCAAGAATCTGGTCTTTGGTAAGAAGATGCTCCAGTTTGAATGTCAGAAGAATTTCGTAGATCTTGCGGGTGAATGTCTTTTCAGATGAAAGATAGACATTGCGCGCCACCTGCATGGTGATGGTGGAAGCGCCCTGGCTCTTGGCCTTGCCGACGTTGGCCATTCCTGCGCGTATGACGCCCAAATAGTCGACACCACCATGTTGATAAAACCGTGCATCTTCGATGGCCAGCACAGCGTTGGTCATGACTTTGGGGATTTCGCCGATAGGGGTCAGATTGCGTCGCTCTTCGCCGAACTCACCCATCAAATCACCTTCAGCCGAGAAAATGCGCAGCGGAAGTTTGGGGCGATAGTCCGAAAGGTCGGAAATATCGGGCAAGTTTGGAAATGCCACCGCCAAGGCGATCGCAATGACCATGAGCAAGCACAGTGCGCCAGCCATTGTCAGACCCAACGTCCACAACACGGTCCGTACAAGCCAGTGTGTGCCTGAGTGCTTCTTGACCAAAGAAGTGGTATCTTTTTCAGGAGGTGTGGACTTGGAAGGCATATAGGGTGCGTGGGGAGACCCAGGCATTATAAAAATCTGACAGGATGAGGCTGCACCGGTGTGGTCGCCTGCATTGTTGCCCTATCTGGAGTTAGTTGCGAAAACTGCCCATAGATTTTGTAAAAGGACAAAAACCGTCTGCTTTTGGCAACGCTTGAAACGTCTTAAAACAGAAAAAACCTTTGCGGGACAAGGAGCTTACTGATAGCATTGAAGTGATTTCTTAAGTCTGTCCGGTGCTTGACCGGTATGTTTCAGGGGACCGTTTTGATCTCATTGGGGTCGTTTTTCAGTCGCCAGCCTGCTTCGATGTTCGGGTTGGATATCAGTTCTTCCAGTGTAAAGCTGGTTGAGTTGGGTCGTGACAAGGCCGGAAACCTGGTGCTGGAATGCTGCGCCATTGAGCCGCTGGAGCGGGGATGGATCACGGACGGCAATATCGAGAAATTTGAAGAAGTTGCCAATGCATTGAAGCGACTGGTCAAGAAGAGTGGGACCAAGACCAAGAATGTGGCCATGGCCCTGCCTCCATCCGCCGTGATCACCAAGAAGATTGTGTTGCCCGGCGGGATGTCGGACCAGGAGCTGGAGCAGCAGGTTGAAAACGAAGCCAACCAATACATTCCTTTTCCCTTGGACGAAGTGAGTCTCGATTTCTGCGTCATTGGACCCAGCGCTACTTCGGCGGGTGATGTGGAGGTGTTGATTGCAGCGTCCCGCAAAGAAAAAGTACAGGATATTCAAGGCTTGGCCGAAGCCGCAGGATTGACGCCAGTGGTAGTCGACGTCGAGTCCTATGCTTCGCGCCTCGCGGCCGGACGTCTCATTGAAAACCTGCCGAACAAGGGTGCGGGTTTGATTGTTGCCTTGTTTGAGGTTGGCGCCTTGACTACGAGCATGCAAGTGCTTCGCGATGACGAGGTTTTGTATGATCGGGACCAGGCGTTTGGTGGGGCCCAACTGACCCAGCTGATTGTGCGCCAATACGGTTTCTCACAGGAAGAGGCAGAGAGCAAGAAACGCAGCGGAGAGTTGCCAGAGGACTATGAGGCTTCAGTGCTTCGTCCGTTTATCGAAACCATGGTCCAGGAGCTGGGTCGTGCACTGCAGTTTTTCTTTACCAGCACGCCGCACAACAAGGTCGACTACATCATGTTGGCGGGTGGCTCGGCGGCATTGCCGGGTTTGACCGCCGCGGTTACACAGCACACCACATTTCCTTGTAGTCTGCTCAATCCCTTTGACGGCATGGAGATTGGGGATGGCATCCGTTTGAAGAAAATGACCCGTGAGGCGCCGTCCTACCTGACGTCGTGCGGTTTGGCCTTGCGGAGGTTTGCGCAGTGATCCTGATCAACCTGCTACCCCACCGCGAAGCCGCGCGCAAGCGTCGCCGTGACATTTTCAATGTTTCATTGGGACTATCTGTAATCCTTGGTGTGCTCATAGCTGGCGCCATTTATGGGTGGTACCAGGCTGCCATATCGGAACAGCAGAGTACCAACACTGCACTTGAAACAGAAATCAAGAAACTCGAAGGTCAAATCAAGGACATCAGCACACTCGAAGCGGAGATTGCAGCCTTGCGGGCGCGCCAACAGGCTGTTGAGGATCTCCAATCGGATCGCAATTTGCCCGTGCATTTGTTGACAGAAATTGTCAATCAGTTGCCCGATGGTGTCTATGTTGCAAAAATGGTGCAGGTTGACCAGTTGGTAACAATCAATGGGGTGGCGCAGTCCAATGAGCGGGTGTCAGAGCTGCTACGCAACCTGTCCAGCAATACGCCTTGGTTCACCAAGCCCGAATTGGTTGAAATTGTGGCCGGAACAGTTGCCCTGACACCCCGCGATCAGCGGCGGGTCGCCAATTTCACAATCCGGGTGCGGCTGGTGCGTGCCAGCGAGGCGGAAAAAGCTGCGAAATCGGCTGCAGCCGCTTCTGCTCCGCTTGGAACGGCATCCATCCCTGTAGCGGCCGCGTCGGCAGCAGTCAAGAAATAGCAGGAATCTAATGGCTACCAAAACTTTAGGTTCAATTGATTTTGCGCAACTTCAGCAGACGTTGACGGAGCAATTTAGCGGGCTGGATCCGAAGGACCCGTCTTCCTGGCCTTCGATCCCGCGTTACGGACTGTTTGCAGTGACGTCCATCGTGATCGTTGTCGCGCTGTGGTTCGTATGGCTGGATGGGGAAAATGAAGTTCTGCTGCAGGAACAAGCCAAGGAAGCAAAACTTCGTGAGGACTACAAGACCAAGTTGACCAAGGCGGTCAACCTGGATGTGCTAAAGAAGCAGCGTGAACAGGTGCAACAGTATGTCACCCAGCTAGAGAAGCAGTTGCCGAGCAAAGCTGAAATGGATGCGTTGTTGTCCGACATCAATCAGGCTGGGTTGGGTCGTAGTCTTCAGTTCGATCTGTTCCGGCCAGGTCAGATCGCGGTGAAGGACTACTATGCGGAGTTGCCGATTGCCATCAAAGTCACGGGTAAGTATCACGACATCGGTGCCTTTGCTTCTGATATCGCCAATTTGTCACGTATCGTGACGCTGAACAATCTAGCGATCACCCCGAAGGTAGATGGCACACTGGTTCTAGATTCAACTGCAAAGACGTTCCGGTATCTTGATAAAGACGAAGTAGCGGCGCAAAGCAAAGCTTCCAAGGGAGGCAAAAAATGAAGCATCTTGCAGTTTTGTCCGCCGCTTGCTTGCTGGTGATTCTCTCCGGTTGCGGGTCCTCTCGTGATGACGATATCCGACAATGGATGCTTGAGGAGCGGAATCAGACGCGACCCAAGGTAGATCCCATTCCGGCACCCAAACAGTTCAAACCCGAGGCGTATACCAACGCGGCGGCGGTGGAGCCGTTCAGCAAAGAGAAATTGACACAGGCGCTGAAGCGGGATTCTTCGCAGGTCGTAGCAAATGGTGCGTTGGTTGCACCTGAGTTGGCACGGCGAAAAGAGCCGATGGAGGCTTTTCCATTGGACGCCATGGCACTGGTGGGGAGCATTATCAAGGCGGGCCAACCGGTAGCCCTGGTGAAGGTTGACAACCTGCTTTACCAAGTCAAGCAAGGTAGCTATTTGGGTCAAAACTATGGCAAGGTGATAAAAATCAGCGAGACAGAAGTGACACTGCGTGAAATTGTGCAGGATGCAGTCGGCGAATGGATTGAACGGGTTGCGACGCTTCAGTTGCAAGAGAGGTCTAAATGAAAAACCAAAATCAGCGATTGGGATTGCACATGTGGCACAGGCTTGTTTTTTCTGTCTTCTTATTGTTTGGTGCTGGAGTGCACGCGCAAACCGCAATCGAAGCGGTAACCGGTTCCATCCAGGGCGGGACGGAGGTGGTTCGCATTGACCTCACGAAGGAATTGACGGCTATCCCTACAGGTTTTGCCATCCAGTCACCAGCGCGCATTGCGCTCGATTTTCCGGGTGTCTCCAGTGCGATGGGTCGTTCAACCGTCGACCTGAATCAAGGCAATTTGAAGTCCGTAAGCGTCGTTCAGGCTGGTGAACGTACCAGGGTTGTCTTGAATTTGAAGCATCCAGCGGCATACACAGCAGAAATTCAGGGCAAGTCTCTATTGGTAGTACTGGAGTCCGTGACGCCCAATACACCCACCGCTGCCGTTGCAGCCACTTTTGCAGAAAATCGTAGCCGTGAGTCAGCGCCTTTGAAGGACCTTGACTTCCGCAGGACAACTGATGGCGCCGGTCGTGTAGTCGTGACGTTGCCGAACAATCAGGTCGGCGTTGACATTCGTCAGCAGGGGCAGTCTCTTGTTGTTGAGTTCATGAAATCTTCGCTTCCTGAGGGGTTGCGTCGGCGCTTGGATGTTGCGGATTTTGGCACACCGATTAAATCAGTGACGACAACACAGAGTGGTGATCGCGTGCGCATGGTGATCGAACCCACAGGTCAGTGGGAGCACAGCGCCTACCAAAGTGATGAGCAGTTTGTTATTGAGGTCAAGGAAATAAAGGTAGACCCACGGAAACTGACCCAGGGCGTAGGCTATACGGGGCAGAAACTATCACTCAACTTCCAGAATATCGAAGTTCGATCTTTGCTGCAGGTGATCGCTGATTTCACGAATTTCAATATAGTGACGTCCGACTCCGTGTCAGGCTCCGTAACCCTGCGACTGCAGGATGTCCCATGGGACCAAGCACTGGACATCATTTTGCAAGCCAAAGGTTTGGGCCTTCGCAAGAGCGGCAATGTACTGTGGGTTGCTCCAAAAGACGAAATCGCCGCCAAGGAGAAGTTGGACCTGGAGTCGGTGGTCGCTGTCCAAGGGTTAGAAGCCCTTCGAACTCAGTCTTTCCAGATCAACTATGCAAAGGCAGAAGAAATTGCTGCCTATTTCAAAGCTGATGGGGGCGGAGAAAAGGGATCAGCGCGTATTCTTAGTGCACGTGGTAGTGTGATAGCCGAAAAACGGACCAACCAGTTGTTTGTTACGGATATTCCGAGCAAACTTGAACAGGTTCAGCAACTTATTACCAAATTGGACATTGCGGTTCGTCAAGTCTTGATTGAAGCCCGCATTGTGGAGGCCACCGATACATTTGGCAAGTCGCTGGGCGTGAAGCTGGGTGCGTCAGATGTAAGAGCAAATAAAGGTGGTGATGGGGGATACCAACTCAATGGGGATACCCGCGCAGCTTTCGGAACCAGTTATGGAAATGCAGTGGCAACAAGTGGTGCGGGTGGGGCGACCGATACGTCAGGACAGTTCTTCACTATGCCAGCTGTGGTCAACTATCCTGCTCTGTCTTCGCCTGCTGCATTCGCCGTGTCGATATTCAACGCAACCGCCAACCGGTTTTTGAACCTTGAAATTTCTGCGTTGGAAGCGGATGGAAAAGGAAAGGTCGTCTCGAGTCCGCGGGTCGTTACGGCTGACCAGGTTAAAGCGACGATTGAACAAGGGGAGGAGTTGCCCTATCAAGTAGCTTCAGCTAGTGGTGCGACGTCGATCGCATTCAGAAAGGCCAACTTGAAGCTGGAAGTCACACCTCAGATTACGCCTGAAGGCAGCATCATTCTTAAACTGGACGTTACGAAGGACACAGTGGGGCGGTTGACGACAGCGGGCTTTGCTATTGATACGAAACACATCAATACAGAAGTTCTGGTTGAAAATGGCGGCACCGTTGTGATCGGCGGTATCTACGCTGAAACGAGTAAAGAAGACGAAACCAGAGTGCCAGTCTTAGGTGATTTGCCAGGTATCGGCAATTTGTTCAAGAGCAAGGTTCGTTCTACAGCGAAGCAAGAGTTGCTGGTGTTCATTACCCCCAAGATGATTTCAGACCGCGGCGTGACGCGATAATTCTCCCAACACGACAACACAAGAGTCAATCATGCGCATCTTTACCTATTTGACGACAATTTTGGTCGCTTTTCTTCTCGCTGCCTGTGGTGGTGGAGGTGGATCACCGGGGTTGAGTTCAGGTTCTGTGACCGCTTTCTCGGTTGTTGCACCTTCCACGCTAACGCTTCAGGTTGGATCGCTCCAGCAATATGCAATCAAGGGGGGGGTGAAACCGTATTCAGTTTTCAGCACAGATCCTGCAGTGGCCGTTGGATGGATTGGTGGTGACGATTCTGTGTCTATTGGGACTGTTGTTGCCGGAAAGGCGTCAATCACGGTCTTGGATGCCAAAGGAAGCAAATTTGATATTGCGGTGACTTCTGGTTCCAGTACGGCATTTTTCACGACTGCCGCTGCAACGTTGACCTTGAGTCCAGGTGCTGCACAGGCCCAAACTTATACCCTGGGCGGCGGCACGGGCCCCTATACGGCAACGAGCAATTTCCCGACAATAGCCACCGTCAAAGTTGATGGAAACCGCATGACCATAACCGGCGTGCAAATAGATCTTACAAATACCGCAACCATCACGATGCGTGACGCTGCGGGTGCAACATTGACTTCAGCAGTAACTGTAAGGACTACGGATTTCAAATTGACCCCGGGCTCAGCAGATACCGCAACAATCTACCTGGGCGATACGATGAACCTAGTGATTACGGGGGGAACACCGCCGTATCGAATCGTCGAGCCTATTGGTGGAGTCTTCGATGCGAGCATCATCAACGGTAACCAAGTTCTGATGATCGGAAATCGAATAGCCGATGGGGTGCAGATCAATGTTGCCGACGCTGACAATCAGTCAGCCGCTGGACCAAAAGTTAAAATTGTGGCGGGTCAAGATTCCCTGCGTATATCGCCTGCTGCATTCACGATTCTGGAAAGCACCAATTCACCGAACCTTGTCTTGAACGTATTTGGCGTGGCGGTAGGCAGCACGCTTCAGGTCTTTACGTCGGACAGTACGCGGTTTGTGCCTGGCACGCCAGTGAAGGCAAATGCAAACGGAAGCGCCTACACGATCACACTGACGGGTGGCAATACATGTGTTACTTTTACCGATAACACTGTCCCGAAGGATGGCGATTACACGGACAAAGCTGCCGTTCCTGCGGTTGCGGCTCAACCCATTGATGATGTCTCAACGAACAATGTCGTAACGATAACCGTGCTCGATTCCTCAGGTCGTCAAGGTACCAGCGCTATAACGATCAAGGACAACGGTTTGAATGGTGTGGGGTGCAACTAAGTCCAGGCGCGCAATCAGTTTGGACTGTGTAGCGTTTCAAACTGTAGATGGATGGTCGGGCGGCGGCCTTGTTTATCGGCCCAAGGTGGGGACTCCAATAGGGGTCTCTTTCCGCTTGGATTCCCCAGTGAAGAGGCGATAGCCGCATGATCAGCTTGGTAGGTCTCCCCGGCTCCGGCAAATCCACTGTCGGGCGCCAACTCGCCCGACGGCTACAGTTGCCTTTCTATGATTCCGATCACGTTATCGAAGAGCGCCTGGGTTGCCCCATCCGGGTAGCCTTTGAGCGTGATGGCGAACCTGCTTTCCGTGATCTGGAAGAAGCGGTCCTCGACGAACTGACGCAGATCCCCCGCGCTGTGGTTTCCACCGGCGGTGGTGCTGTCATCCGTCCCGCGACGCGCCAGCGTTTGCGGGAGCGCGGCCAGGTGGTCTACCTCAATTCCACACCCGACGAGATTTTCCGTCGCCTTCGGCACGACGTAAATCGTCCGTTGCTGCAAGTGGCAGATCCGCTGGGCCGATTGCGCGATTTGTATGCCCTGCGGGACCCGCTCTACCGCGAAACAGCGCACTTTGTCATTGAAACCGGTCGCCCGTCGGTGGCGACCCTGGTCAATATGATAGTGATGCAGTTGGAACTGGCTGGGGTGACTCCGAATAGCTGAAGAGTCGGGGATGCGCGCCCTCATCCCCTAAACTATCAGGCTATGCAAGCAACGAATTCCACGCCAGGCGTCACCATCGATTTGGGTGATCGCAGTTACCCCATACATATTTCTTCTGGATTGCTGTCCGATCCAGGCACTTTCGCTGCATTGCCTGCGGGCGACAGTGCAATGATCGTGACCAACGTGACAGTCGGCCCCCTGTACGGGCAAAGTCTGCATGCCGCGCTAGAACTCCGCTACAAGACGGTGCATGTGGTGACACTGCCAGACGGCGAGGCGCACAAAAACTGGCAAACCCTTAATCTGATTTTTGATGCCCTGCTGGGCCACGAGTGCGACCGCAAGACCGTGCTGTTTGCCCTGGGCGGTGGTGTGGTCGGGGACATGACGGGCTATGCGGCCGCAAGCTACATGCGCGGTGTGCCCTTTGTGCAGGTCCCTACGACATTGTTGGCACAGGTGGATTCATCGGTCGGAGGAAAGACCGGCATCAACCACCCGATGGGCAAGAACATGATTGGTGCCTTCTACCAACCCCAACTCGTGGTCTGTGATCTGGATACGCTGAAGACCTTGCCTGCGCGCGAACTCAGCGCTGGCTTGGCCGAGGTCATCAAGTACGGGCCGATTGCAGATCTCGCATTTCTGGACTGGATTGAAGCCAATATGGATCGCTTGCTGGCACGCGATGTCGACGCCCTGGCCCATGCGGTGAAGCGCAGCTGCGAGATCAAGGCCTGGGTTGTAGGACAGGATGAACGGGAATCCGGCATCCGGGCCATTCTCAATTTTGGACATACCTTTGGCCACGCGATTGAGGCCGGCATGGGCTACGGCAATTGGCTGCACGGTGAGGCAGTCGGATGCGGCATGGTGATGGCGGCCGAACTCTCCTGCGCGCTAGGCCTGGTGGACGGGGATTTTGTCAAACGCTTGCGTGCGCTGGTTCAGCGGGCTGGGCTGCCGACGATTGCCCCCCGGCTGGACGCCAACGACAATGCCGGTCGCTATCTGGACCTGATGCGCGTGGACAAGAAGGCCGACCGAGGAGAAATTCGCTTTGTCCTGATCGATGGCCCATCGCACGCCACTTTGCGGGGAGCACCTGATGCAATGGTGCGCCGGGTCATTGACGCCTGTTCTGCCTGAGCAGTCCACTCCTCGACGCGTTCTATCGCACTATGACACTGGCACCCTACGCCTGCGATCCCACGCAGTCCCGTGGTCGAAGATATGTTGAGCCCGATGCACCCACTCGCACCGCGTACCAGCGTGACCGGGACCGCATCGTGCACTCCACGGCGTTCCGGCGTCTGGTCTACAAGACCCAGGTATTCCTCAACCACGAGGGCGACCTGTTTCGTACCCGCCTGACCCACTCGCTGGAGGTGGCACAGCTCGGCCGCTCGGTGGCGCGGTCGCTCAGGCTGGACGAGGATTTGGTGGAGGCAATCGCCTTGGCCCACGACCTGGGGCACACGCCCTTTGGCCATGCCGGGCAGGACGTGCTCAATGATTGCCTTGGCCCCTACGGCGGCTTCGAGCACAATCTGCAAAGCCTGCGCGTAGTCGATCACCTGGAGGCCCGCTACCCGCAGTTCGACGGCATCAACCTGTGTTTTGAGACACGCGAGGGCATTCTCAAGCACTGCAGTCTGATCAACGCCCAGGCGCTGGAAGTGCGCGAGCCAGGCGGTGTGGGGCGGCGCTTCATTGACGGCATGCGCCCCAGTCTGGAGGCGCAGCTTTGCAACCTCACCGACGAAATCGCCTACAACTCCCACGACATCGATGACGGCGTACGCTCCGGTCTCATCAGCATGGAGCAATTGGGCGAGGTGGCCTTGTTCGCCGAACACCACCAGGCCGCTTTGCAGGAATTCCCACATCTGGCAACTGCCAGCAACCAGCGCCGCCTGTTGTACGAGACGATTCGGCGCATGCTGAGCGCCCAGGTTTATGACCTCATCGCGCACAGCAGCGATGCCTTGAAGGCGGCCGCGCCAACCTGTGTGGACGACGTACGCCGCCTGCCGCCCCTGCTGGCCTTCAGTGATGGCATGCGCCAGCAGTCCCGCGAGCTCAAGCGCTTTCTGTTCGCCAACCTGTACCGCCATCCCCAGGTTCAGCAGACACGGAACAAAGCCACGCAGATACTCAGTGAATTGTTTGCCGCCTATATGTCCGAGCCCGACAGTCTGCCCGCCGGTTACGGCCCCTTGCCCGGCGAAGAATCGGCCGATGTCGCAGCGAGAGCCCGCACGGTGGCAGACTACATTGCCGGCATGACCGATCGGTTCGCCGCCCGCGAGCACGAGCGCTTGACCGGGAAACGACTCTTGGGCTGAGCACGCGATGTTTGGGATTACCGACTCGTTAGAATGATCCAAAACCAAGAGCGTGCCCGGAGGATTAGTGAGTTTTCTCAACGAATTGAAGTTGAAAGCCAGTGCGCTGCAAAGCCAGCAGACCGCACAGTTGCAGGACTTCGAGGCCAACACTGCCGAGACGGAGCGGGTGTGCTACGTGGTCTGGAAGTACATGCAGGAGTTGTCTCGCCAACTCACGGTGATAGAGCCCGCTGCCCCCCGCTTTTCGCTCGACGGTAAAACGCCGTGGCCACCCATGAAGCTCTCGGACTTTCGCGTGGATTTCCGCAAGAAGAAGCTGCGCGACAAGGATGTTTACGATTACGTGGCCATGGGTTGGGACATCGTCCCGCAATCCGGTGTGCCCGTCCAGGGCGCCGTCAGTGTCAACTTTCCACCGGACCTTGAGCGGGTGCAAAAGCGCCTTTCATTTGGACATGTGGAGCACGAGCGCAAGGACGTGCGCCATCCGGAGAAAAACACCTTGCAGGCCATTCGCTTCGAGTACACCGCCAAAGCCCGTGGCAATGTCACCATGACACCGGATCACGACAATGGGCTGCTGGTGTTCAGGCTGGCCAATGCGGACGGCTTTGGAGTGGTCACCACGACATGGGCGGCCACCAAGATTCAGCATTCCCTGCTGGATGAGCTGGCCAAGCTGATTGTGGCCCAGCCCAACCGATTTTTATGAATGAGCCACTGGCGGCCGCTGACGCCGTGGTGATAGCAGACACCCGCCGTTGGTTGCAGCGTGCCGTCATCGGTTTGAACCTGTGCCCGTTTGCCAAGTCGGTGGATGTCAAGGAGCAGGTGCACTACGCGGTGACCCGGTCCGTGGGCTTCAAGGACCTGCTCGCAGACTTGAAGCAAGAGCTCAATGCGCTGCTAGCCCTCGACAGCACTGCCCGGGACACTACACTTTTCATAGCGCCCGATGCATTGCAGGATTTTCTGGAGTTCAACGACTTCCTGGCCCAGTCGAACCGTCTGCTGGCCAAACTGGGCCTCGAAGGTGTCTTCCAGATTGCCAGTTTGCATCCGCATTACCAGTTTGCCGACGCGGCGCCGGATGCTGTCACCAACTGCACCAACCGCTCGCCGTATCCGACGCTGCACCTGCTGCGCGAGGACAGCATTGACCGCGCGGTGAAAGCCTTTCCCCATGCCGAGGCCATTTTCGAGACCAATATGCGGACCATGGAAGGTCTAGGCCCCGAAGGCTGGGCAGCGCTGGATGTGGGCGCCAGCGCCGGGCGTGGCAAACTCCCGCCATGAAACCGCACAAGTCCGCCTCAAAGGCCGCCACCATCCCGGTGACGAGCAAGCCGGCGCCCGCCCATCCCCTGGCTGAAGAAGTGCGTCCTGGCCAGAGCGTGGAGCTGCTCAAGGAACTGCACATCCTGACCCGCGAGGGCAAGCTCAACCAGGATTCGCGGCGCAAGCTCAAGCAGGTCTACCACCTGTACCAGTTCATCGAGAAGCTGCTGATGGAACTGCCCGACGGCGGCAAGGGCGCTACGCTGGCCGACCACGGCGCTGGCAAGTCCTACCTCGGTTTCATCATCTACGACCTGTTTTTCAAGGCTTTGAAGAGCGGTCATATCTACGGCATCGAAACCCGGGCTGAACTGGTGCAAAAATCCCGCGAACTGGCGGCGCGCCTGGGGTTTGACAGGATGTCCTTCCTGAACCTCAGCGTGGCCGAGTCCACCGCATCGGACGCCTTGCCGGACCAGATCGACGTGGTCACGGCCCTGCATGCCTGCGACACAGCCACCGACGACGCGATTGCCTTCGGGCTCAAGAAGCAAGCGCGCTACCTGGTGCTGGTGCCCTGCTGCCAGGCAGAAATCGCCCGCTGCCTGAATGCCAACAAGGCGCTGTCGCTGCGCCGTACGCCACTGGCCGAGCTGTGGCGCCACCCACTGCACACGCGCGAGATGGGCAGCCAGATCACCAATGTGCTGCGTTGCCTGTACCTGGAGGCCAGCGGCTACCAGGTCACAGTGACTGAACTGGTGGGCTGGGAGCACAGCATGAAGAACGAGCTCATCATTGCCCGTCGCACCGGCAAACCCAACCGCGCGGCGGCCCAGCGCCTGCAGTCGTTGCTGCAAGAGTTTGGTCTGACGGCGCTGATGGACAACCGCTTTGTGCTGCCGGAGAGCCTTGCGCAGGCAGCGGATGCCCTTCCTGTGGCCTGACCCGCAACCGGCACCTGTGGTGAATCCCCCATGGCCCGCCTTCCCCGCCTGACCCTGCCGGGTCATCCCCACCACGTCATCCAGCGGGGTAACAACCGCCAGGCCATTTTTGCTACAGCGGCGGACCGCCAGATGATGCTGGACCTGTTGGACGAGAATGCCCGCAAGTTCAGCGTTGCCATCCACGCCTATGTGCTGATGGACAACCACTTCCACCTGCTGGCCACCCCCCAAACCGCGGACGGTCTGCCGCAGATGATGCAGGCGGTGGGGCGGCGTTATGTGCGCTACTTCAACGACAGCCAGCAGCGTAGCGGCACCCTGTGGGAGGGGCGCTACAAGTCCACGCTGATCCAGACCGAGCGCTACCTTCTGGCCTGCATGGCCTATATCGACCTCAACCCGGTTCGCGCCGGCATGGTGGCGCAGGCGCGCGACTATCCATGGTCCAGCCACGGTCATTACATTGGTCTGCGCACCGACAAGCTGCTCACGCCGCACCCACTGGTTTGGGCTCTGGGTAACACCCCGTTTGCCCGCGAGGCGGCCTATGCCGAATTGGTGCAGGCGGGCATCAGCACAGGGCAGCAGCAGGCGTTGACGGACTCTGCCTTGCAGGGGTGGGCCTTGGGCGAGCCCGATTTTGTAAAAAATCTACAAAAAATGACGGCGCGCCGGGTGTCCAAAAGCACGGCTGGGCGCCCGCTGGCCACCAAGGATCCATTGGTTGAATAGGGCTCTAGCCCTCGTCGATATTCGCTTTATCGCTATCTATTTTGATGTGTCCCCAATTATTAATTAATGATTTTGTTAGATAAATAATTGGAATCTGACCCCAATTATTCCGCTTGGCATCTTTGTTGCATTGCAGTATTCTTCGAATCCATTGCATTTAATCCAGAGGAACGCCATGACCACGGCAGCCGAGATCCAACATCTTCAGAACAACGGTTTGTATTCCACGGCCAACGAGCATGACGCTTGCGGCGTGGGTTTTGTGGCCCATATCAAGGGCACCAAGTCGCACGACATCGTCAAGAACGCGCTGAAGATTCTGGAAAACCTGGACCATCGGGGTGCAGTCGGCGCGGACAAGCTGATGGGCGACGGCGCCGGCATCCTGATCCAGCTGCCCGACGCGCTGTACCGCGAAGAGATGGCCACTCAGGGCGTGACCCTGCCGCCACCCGGCGAATATGGCGTGGGCATGATCTTCCTGCCCAAGGAACACGCGTCCCGCTTGGCCTGCGAGCAGGAGATGGAGCGCGCGATCAAGGCCGAAGGCCAGGTGCTGCTGGGCTGGCGCGATGTGCCGGTGAACCGCGACATGCCGATGTCGCCCACTGTGCGCGAGAAGGAACCCGTCCAGCGCCAGGTGTTCATCGGCCGCGGCCAGGACGTCATCGTGCAGGACGCGCTGGAACGAAAGCTGTACGTCATCCGCAAGACGGCCAGCGCGGCCATCCAGAACCTTCAGCTCAAGCACAGCAAAGAGTATTACGTGCCCAGCATGAGCAGCCGCACCGTAGTCTACAAGGGCCTGCTGCTGGCCGACCAGGTGGGCGTGTACTTCAAGGATCTGGAAGATGTGCGCTGCGTCTCCGCGCTGGGCCTGGTGCACCAGCGCTTTTCCACCAACACATTCCCAGAGTGGCCGCTGTCCCATCCGTACCGCTATGTCGCCCACAACGGTGAAATCAACACCGTCAAGGGCAACTACAACTGGATGAAGGCCCGCGAAGGCGTGATGGCGTCCCCGGTGCTGGGCGCCGACCTGCAAAAGCTCTACCCCATCAGTTTCGCCAGCCAGTCCGACACGGCCACGTTCGACAACTGCCTGGAACTGCTGACCATGGCCGGCTACCCCCTGAGCCAGGCCGTGATGATGATGATTCCCGAGCCGTGGGAGCAGCACACCACGATGGACGCGCGCCGCAAGGCCTTCTACGAATACCACGCCGCCATGCTGGAACCCTGGGACGGCCCGGCTTCTATCGTGTTCACTGACGGCCGGCAGATCGGCGCCACGCTGGACCGCAATGGCCTGCGGCCCTCGCGCTACTGCATCACCGATGACGACCTGGTCATCATGGGCTCCGAGTCCGGCGTGTTGCCGGTGCCCGAGAACAAAATCGTGCGCAAGTGGCGCCTGCAGCCCGGCAAGATGTTCCTGATCGATCTGGAACAGGGCCGCATGATCGACGACGAAGAGCTCAAGTCGAATCTGGCCAACAGCAAGCCCTACACCCAGTGGATCGAAAACCTGCGCATCCGTCTGGACGATGTGGACACACCCGTGGCTGGCGAGTCCGCGCAGGAGCAACCAGTCAGCGCCACCGAGCCGCAGGCGTCCGCCGCCAACCATGGCACACCCGAGCTGCTGGACCGCCAGCAGGCTTTTGGCTACACCCAGGAGGACATCAAGTTCCTGATGAGCCCCATGGCGGCCAACGGCGAGGAGGCCATCGGCTCCATGGGCAACGACAGCCCGCTTGCCGTTTTGAGCGACAAGAACAAGCCGCTGTACAACTACTTCAAGCAGCTGTTCGCCCAGGTGACCAACCCCCCGATCGACCCGATCCGCGAAGCCATCGTGATGTCGCTGGTGTCCTTCATCGGCCCCAAGCCCAACCTGCTGGACATCAACCACGTCAACCCGCCCATGCGTCTGGAAGTGAGCCAGCCGGTGCTGGACGTTGCCGACATGGCCAAGCTGCGCGACATCGAGAAGCACACCCAAGGGAAATTCCGAAGCTACACGCTGGACATTTCCTACCCGCTGGCCTGGGGCCACGAAGGGGTCGAGGCCAAGCTGGCCTCGCTGTGCGCCGAAGCCGTGGACGCCATCAAGGGTGGCAAGAACATCCTGATCATCAGCGACCGCGGCATCAGCTCCACCCAGGTGGCGATTCCTGCGCTGCTGGCCCTGTCCGCCATTCACCAGCACCTGGTGATAGAAGGCCTGCGCACCACCGCCGGTCTGGTGGTGGAAACAGGCACGGCCCGCGAAGTGCATCACTTTGCGGTGCTGGCGGGCTATGGCGCCGAAGCCGTGCACCCCTACCTGGCCATGGAAACCCTGGCCAGCATGCACAAGGACCTGCCGGGCGACCTCTCTGTCGACAAGGCGATCTACAACTACGTCAAGGCGGTGGGCAAGGGCCTGTCCAAGATCATGTCCAAGATGGGCGTGAGCACCTACATGAGCTACTGCGGTGCCCAACTGTTTGAAGCCATTGGCCTGTCCAGCGAGACTGTGACCAAGTACTTCACCGGCACCCCCAGTCGTGTGGAAGGCATCGGCGTCTTCGAGATCGCCGAAGAAGCCATCCGCATGCACAAGGCCGCCTTTGGAGCCGACCCGGTATTGGCCAACGCGCTGGACGCCGGCGGCGAGTACGCTTGGCGCACCCGCGGCGAGGACCATATGTGGACGCCCGACACCATCGCCAAGCTGCAGCACAGCACGCGTTCCAACAACTGGAACACGTACAAGGAATATGCGCAGCTGGTCAACGACCAGAGCAAGCGCCACCTGACGCTGCGCGGCCTGTTCGAGTTCAAGATCGACCCGGCCAAGGCCATTCCGGTCGACGAGGTCGAACCCGCCAAGGAAATTGTGAAGCGCTTTGCCACTGGCGCCATGTCGCTGGGTTCCATCAGCACCGAGGCCCACGCCACACTGGCCATTGCGATGAACCGCATCGGCGGCAAGAGCAACACAGGCGAGGGTGGTGAAGACCCGGCCCGCTACCGCCAGGAACTCAAAGGCATCCCGATCAAGCAGGGCCAGACCATGGCCGACATCATCGGCAAGGATGTCGTGGAGGTCGATATCCCCATGAACGCCGGTGACAGCCTGCGTTCGCGCATCAAGCAGGTGGCGTCCGGCCGCTTCGGCGTCACGGCCGAGTACCTCAACAGTGCCGACCAGATCCAGATCAAGATGGCCCAGGGTGCCAAGCCCGGTGAAGGTGGACAACTGCCTGGCGGCAAGGTGTCCGACTACATCGGCCGCCTGCGCCACTCGGTTCCCGGTGTGGGCCTGATTTCGCCCCCGCCGCACCACGACATCTATTCGATTGAGGATTTGGCGCAGTTGATCCACGACCTGAAGAACGTGGCGCCGCACTCCGGCATCAGCGTCAAGCTGGTATCGGAAATCGGTGTTGGCACTATCGCCGCCGGTGTGGCCAAGTGCAAGGCCGATCACGTGGTGATCGCCGGGCACGACGGTGGCACGGGTGCCTCGCCCTGGTCGTCCATCAAGCATTGCGGCAGCCCCTGGGAAATCGGCCTGGCCGAAACCCAGCAGACCCTGGTGCTCAATCGCCTGCGCAGCCGCATCCGCGTGCAGGCCGACGGCCAGATGAAGACCGGCCGCGATGTCGCCATTGGCGCATTGCTGGGGGCTGACGAATTCGGCTTTGCCACCGCACCGCTGGTGGTTGAAGGCTGCATCATGATGCGCAAGTGCCACCTGAACACCTGCCCGGTGGGCGTGGCCACGCAAGACCCGCTCTTGCGCCAGAAGTTCTCCGGCAAGCCTGAGCACGTGGTGAACTACTTCTTCTTCATCGCCGAAGAGGTGCGCCAGATCATGGCCCAACTGGGTATCCGCAAGTTCGACGACCTCATTGGCCGCTCCGACCTGCTGGACATGCGCAAGGGCATTGAACACTGGAAGGCCAGTGGCCTGGACTTCGGCCGCCTGTTCGCCCAGCCGCAAGCGCCAGTCGACGTGCCCCGCTTCCAGACCCTCACACAAGACCACGGCCTGGACAAGGCGCTGGATAATGTGCTGATCGCCAAGAGCCGCGCTGCCATCGACAAGGGCGAAAAAGTCCAGTTCATGGAAGTGGCGCGCAACGTCAACCGCTCGGTCGGCGCCATGCTGTCCGGCGCAGTGACCAAGGTCCACCCTGAAGGCCTGCCGGACGACACCATCCGCATCCAGTTGGAAGGCACGGGCGGCCAGTCCTTCGGCGCCTTCCTGACCCGCGGCATCACGCTGTACCTGATTGGTGACGCCAACGACTACACCGGCAAGGGCCTCAGCGGCGGCCGCGTCGTCGTGCGCCCCAGCATTGACTTCCGTGGCGTGGCGGTCAACAACACCATCGTCGGCAATACCGTGATGTACGGTGCCACGGCGGGTGAAGCCTTCTTCAGCGGTGTCGGTGGCGAGCGCTTTGCCGTGCGCCTGTCGGGTGCCACGGCGGTGGTCGAAGGCACCGGCGACCATGGCTGCGAATACATGACCGGCGGCACCGTGGCCGTGCTGGGCAAGACCGGACGCAACTTTGCCGCCGGGATGAGCGGTGGCATTGCCTATGTGTACGACGAGGACGGCCAGTTCGCCAAGCGCTGCAACACCGCCATGGTCTCCATGGAGAAAGTGCTGAGCACCGCCGAGCAGCAAGCTGCCATGGACGTGGGCCTCTGGCACCGCGGCCAGAGCGACGAGGCCCAGCTGCGCAAGCTGCTTGAAGAGCACAACCGCTGGACCGGCAGCAAGCGCGCCCGCGAACTGCTGGACACCTGGGACACGTCACGTGCCAAGTTCGTCAAGGTCTTCCCCAACGAGTACAAGCGCGCCCTGGGAGAAATCCATGCAAAGAAATCGGCTGTAGCCCTCGCCAAACCTGCACAAGCCGCTACAAAAAAAGAAGCAGCCGCCGCTAAGTAATTTCAAGGACCTTGCGGGACAGACCAGGATTTGCATCGCCAATCTGCTCTGTCCCCAACTGATTAGGACACATCATGGGAAAAGTCACTGGTTTCATGGAGTTTGAGCGTATCGAAGAAGGCTACAAGCCGGTCGCCGAGCGCCTCAAGCATTACAAAGAGTTCGTGGTCGGTCTGGATGACGCACAGGCCAACAAGCAGGCCGCGCGCTGCATGGATTGCGGCACGCCGTTTTGCAACAACGGCTGCCCGGTCAACAACATCATTCCGGATTTCAACGACATGGTGTACCGCAACGACTGGAAAGCCGCCATCGACACCCTGCACAGCACCAACAACTTCCCCGAGTTCACCGGCCGCATCTGCCCCGCACCCTGCGAGGCCGCCTGCACGCTGAATGTGAATGACGAGGCGGTGGGCATCAAGTCCATCGAACACGCCATCATCGACCGCGCCTGGGCCGAGGGTTGGGTCCTGGCCCAGCCTTCCAAGCGCAAGACGGGCAAAAAAGTGGCGGTCGTGGGCTCCGGCCCCGCCGGTATGGCGGCGGCCCAGCAGCTGGCCCGCGTGGGACATGACGTGACGCTGTTCGAAAAGAACGACCGCGTGGGCGGCCTGTTGCGCTACGGCATTCCCGACTTCAAGATGGAAAAATCGCATATTGACCGCCGTGTGGACCAGTTGGTCAAGGAGGGCGTCACCATCCGTACCAGCGTGCTGGTCGGTGAGATGCCCAAGGGTTCCAAGGTCACCAACTGGGCCAAGGAAACCATTTCCGCCGCTCAACTGCAAAAAGACTTTGACGCCGTGCTGTTGACCGGCGGCTCCGAGCAGTCGCGGGACCTGCCAGTGCCCGGTCGTGATCTGGACGGCATCCATTTCGCGATGGAATTCCTGCCCCAGCAAAACAAGGTCAATGCCGGCGACAAGCTCAAGGGCCAGCTGCGGGCCGATGGCAAGCACGTCATCGTCATCGGCGGTGGCGACACCGGCTCCGACTGTGTAGGCACCAGCAACCGCCATGGCGCGGCCAGCGTGACCCAGTTCGAGGTGATGCCCCAGCCCCCGGTGGAAGAAAACCGGCCGATGACCTGGCCCTACTGGCCGATCAAGCTGCGCACCAGCTCCAGCCACGACGAAGGCTGTTCGCGTGAATTCGCCATCTCCACCAAGGAGTTCATTGGCGAGAAGGGCAAGCTCACTGGCCTGAAGACCGTGCGCGTCGAATGGAAAGACGGGAAGATGGTCGAGGTCGCCGGCTCCGAGCAGGTGCTCAAGGCCGACCTGGTGCTGCTGGCCATGGGTTTTGTGAACCCGGTGGCTACGGTGCTGGAAGCCTTTGGCGTCGACAAGGATGGCCGCGGCAACGCCAAGGCGACGACCGACTTTACCGGCGGCTATGCCACCAACGTACCCAAGGTTTTTGCTGCCGGCGACATTCGCCGCGGCCAGAGCCTGGTGGTGTGGGCCATCCGCGAGGGCCGCCAGGCCGCCCGCTCGGTGGACGAGTTTTTGATGGGCAGCAGTGATTTGCCGCGTTAGGAGCTGAACCACAGGGTTTACCTTAATCCTTTATCATCCAGAAGCCGGAAATTGCCCGGCTTTTGTTTTTTATGGCCCCAAACCCCACCAACTCCCTTGTAGAACTGCGCAACCTGACCTTTGGGTACGGTGAACGCGTCATTCTGGACGACGTTTCGCTGCAGGTGCCGCGCGGCAAGGTCACGGCGCTGATGGGCGCATCCGGTGGCGGCAAGACGACGATCCTGCGTTTGATAGGCGGCCAGAACCGGGCGCAAAAGGGCCAGATGCTGTTTGATGGCCAGGACGTGACGAACATGGACCCATCCCAGTTGTACGCCGCACGGCGGCGCATGGGGATGCTGTTTCAGTTTGGCGCGCTGTTTGCTGACCTGAGCGTCTATGACAACGTCGCTTTTCCTTTGCGCGAACACACGGACTTGTCCGAAGCGATGGTCCACGACATCGTTCTGATGAAACTCAATGCCGTGGGCCTGCGCGGTGCGCGGGACATGATGCCGCGCGCCCTGTCGGGTGGCATGGCGCGCCGCGTGGCGCTGGCGCGGGCCATCGCACTGGACCCGGAGCTGGTGATGTACGACGAGCCCTTCTCCGGCATTGACCCGATTTCGGTGGGCACCTCGGCCCAGTTGATTCGCCAGCTCAATGACGCCATGGGCCTGACCAGCATCTTTGTTTCGCATGAACTGGAGCAAACCTTTGCCATTGCGGACCATGTGATCATTCTGGCCAACGGGAAAGTGGCGTCCCAGGGAACCCCCCAGGAGGTGCTCCACAGTACTGACCCGCTGGTTTACCAGTATGTGAACGCCTTGTCTGAGGGGCCGGTTCGTTTCCACTACCCGGCCGTCTCGGTGGAAGACGATTTTGGCGCCGCCAGCGGATCCGCCAAACAGCAGTTCGGAGTTGCACGATGACCTGGTACAAGCCCGCGGATGTGGGATTCGCGACCCGCACCAAGATGGC
>Ga0208398_100587_pt1 | contig 21268 bp, 11 predicted proteins | sample LakWasMe79_HOW10_2_FD_183905 | JGI IMG/M metagenome (GOLD analysis project Ga0208398, IMG submission 183905) | Freshwater sediment methanotrophic microbial communities from Lake Washington under simulated oxygen tension - Sediment Metagenome... | ecosystem: Environmental > Aquatic > Freshwater >...
TAACGTTTTTGATCGGCGATAACATCCGGCTGAATAATCAAATCCGAAATCTCGTCAAAACGCTGCTTTACATATTGAAGTCTGTCTAACATTTTTTATTTCCTTTTAATGGACTGCAAAATTACAATATTTTTTTGGAAAGTTTCAAGTTTAAAATTGCACTGTTTTACAGCCGCAAAATCCCGATACCTTTTAGGAGAATTATATCGTTTTTTCAGGAGCTGTTTCCTGCTGTCCGCTGTATCTTTTCCTTGCTAAAGAAGCAAGAAAAAGGATGTCGCTACCATCAGGGCTAGCTATTTTGGATTTCAGAAGAAGTAAAACAAGAACAAAACATCATATCCAAAAAGAGAACCCGAAATCTAAAAATCATTTAATTATTTGTAAACAATTATTTATATATTAGCCAAAACTTAACATTTATCAGACTAACACATCCTAATCAAGACAGATATATCTGATTTTGTTAGACATATAAATGAGATAACGGATATCACAAGAAAATATCGATTAAAATCATATTATATATAAATATTCAAATCTAAAATGGATTAAAAGTATAACCAAAGAAAACGGTACTTCTTGGGCATATTTGAATATAAACCTGGAGATCCTTTTGATTTGAATTTTTCTAAAAACCCACAAATGGTATCCCACAAATTATGAAAAAGCAAAGCCTGGAGATTTAATGGTTCTATTCCAAACATTAAAACCATCTCCAAATTTTACCAGAGGAACATCTATTACACATTTGGTAACACCTGTAGATAATTATATTGGAAAGGTTTCTGATTCTAATCATCCATATATAAGATTAGTCGGCGTAGTCGGAGTTCCAAAAAACAATTTTAGAAAAACAAAATTCCCTATTTGAATTATTTAATATTGATAACAATCTAATTCCAGAGATAAATGATGAAAAGCATGGTGTTGATGAAGGTTTAGAAGAAGGTGCTGATAAATCCAAATACAAATTACATAAATTTAAGGAACGGAAACCTGAACTCATAGCGAAGGCAAAAGCATTGGCAAAAGAGGAAAATCGCTTGTTTTGTGAAGCATGTAATTTCAATTTTGAAATTGAATATCCGATAATTGGATTGGGATTTATTGAATGTCATCATAGAATTCCAATTTCAACTGGTGGTAAAATTTCACTAACGTAATTAATAAGTTAACTTTAGAACATATAGAACTACTTCGCAGAATTGCATAATTTTGCATCACATTAAAAACCGGCTTTTGACACATACTATGAGCAATACATTTTCTGACAGCAACCAAATTGGAATGGTATCCACTTTTTCTGAACTTGTAAGCACCGGTTTTAAGGGAGAAATGAATGCACTGTGCTGGCACAGAAATTTGGAAGGCGATTTTAAAGAGCTGGTAGACAAACTGCAGATAAAAGAAAACATAACCGAAGTTTATCCTAAAGATTTAGTAGCACTCCAACTATCCGAAAAAGGGAATATAGCAAGGGAAATTATCTTAAATGATCTACAATTATTAACCGATTTCGGAGCTTCTCCCTCGCTTAATTTACTTAAATGTTATGAACGGGATGATGAATTTGATTTCATATCTACTGATGTGTATTCGTATCATATTGATCGTTCGCCCATTGCAACGGATACCTTTTTATGTACCTATCATGGAGCTGCAAGTGATATTATTTCTAATGAACAAGCGGAACAAAAAATTCTAATTCCTGAAATTCGGAAAAAGCTGGCAGCGCTGCATAACGGTCCTTCAGAGGAATTTGAAGACTTTTTAAAGGAAAATTATTTTGATTTGCATTATCAAACCAAAACAGATGCAGTGCCGATTAATTTAGGAATAGGACATCTTTGGCGTCTGGCCGTGGATCATCCAAAACAACAGGTACTGCCTTGCATTCACAGAGCACCGATAGAAAATGAAGGGGAATATCGTTTGTTGCTGATTTGCTAAAACAGCGATGAAATAACATTTCATTTCAATACCAATTTCTAAATTCATAATTTGCGCCTTTAAATTACAAATAGAAAATGAAGGTCTGTATTGCCGAGAAACCAAGTGTAGCACGTGAAATTGCATCCGTTTTGGGTGCCAATACCAAGCACGATGGCTATTACGAAGGCAACGGTTATGCCGTGACCTACACTTTTGGGCATTTATGTACCCTAAAAGAACCTAACGATTATAAACCGCATTGGAAAAGCTGGGATTTGAACAATCTCCCGATGCTTCCTGAAAAATTCGAAACCAAAGTGGTGCAGAATTCAGGAATTCAAAAGCAGTTTAAAATTGTAAAAGACTTATTTGACAAAGCCGAAATGGTCATCAACTGCGGGGATGCCGGGCAGGAAGGAGAACTCATTCAGCGCTGGGTGATGAACGAAGCTCAATACAAAGGCGAGGTAAAACGTTTATGGATTTCGTCCCTGACCACCGAAGCCATCAAAGAAGGATTTGAAAACCTGAAACCCTCTGCCAACTACGATAATCTCTATTACGCCGGATTTTCCAGAGCCATTGGCGACTGGTTATTAGGTATGAATGCCACACGTTTGTATACCGTAAAACACGGCGGTTATAAACAAGTGCTATCAATTGGGCGCGTGCAGACGCCAACGCTGGCAATGGTTGTAGACCGTTTCAGAGAAATAGAAAACTTTAAGCCCCAACCCTACTGGGAACTGCAGACGTTATACAGGGAAACACTTTTCAGCTATGAAGAAGGACGTTTTCTGAAAAAGGAAGACGGTGAAATTTTGGCCGAAAAAGTCAAAGAAAGCGAGTTCGAAATTGTTTCTGTCGAAAAAAAGAACGGCAATGAATATGCCCCGAAGCTTTTTGACTTGACAGGTTTACAAGTGTATTGCAATCAGAAGTTTGGTTTTTCGGCAGATGAAACGCTTAAAATTGCGCAGACTTTGTACGAACAAAAAGTAATCACTTATCCGAGAGTGGATACCACTTTTCTGCCAAATGACATTTATCCAAAAGTGCCTGGAATTCTAAAAAATCTGACGAATTACGCCGAATTAACCCAACCCATTTTAGAGAAAAAAATAAAAAAATCGCCCAAGGTTTTCAACGACAAAAAAGTTACGGATCACCACGCGATCATTCCAACGGGAGTACAAAATAATCTGCCGTACAACCAGCAGCAGGTGTATGATATTATTGTGAAACGTTTTATTGCTTCATTTTACGATGATTGTCTGGTTGCCAATACAACGGTAATTGGAAAAGCGGCCGATGTCACTTTCAAAGCCACAGGAAAAGAAATCTTGAAAAAAGGATTTCGAATAGTTTTCGAAGATTCAAACGCCAAAGAAAAAGAAGCCGATCTATTGCCGAGTTTTGTTGTAGGCGAAAAAGGGCCGCATCAGCCCTCTTTTTTGCAAAAAGAAACCAAACCGCCCAATCAGTTTACCGAAGCGACTTTACTTCGTGCTATGGAAACCGCAGGAAAACAAATCGATGATGAAGATTTGCGCGAGCTGATGAAAGAAAATGGAATCGGCCGTCCGTCAACGCGGGCGAATATTATCGAAACGCTTTTCAAACGCCAATACATCGTTCGGAACAAAAAACAGGTTTTGCCAACACCAACCGGAATTCAATTGATTGATACTATTCAGAATGAATTGGTCAAATCGGCAGAACTTACTGGAACTTGGGAAAAACAGCTGAAAGACATCGAAAAAGGAGAATTTACCGCCGGATCGTTTATCAACAATATGAAACGAATGGTCGAAGCTTTGGTTTTTGAAGTGCGAAGCGAAACCCGTCACGCCAATATTTCGCACGCAGCAACAATTCAGAAACCAATTGTAAAAGCCGAAAAAAAGAAAGCTGATGGAATTTTGGCGGAAGCCTGCCCAAAATGCCAAAAAGGAAATATACTAAAAGGGAAATCGGCTTACGGATGCAGTGAATATAAATCGGGATGCGATTTTGTCTTACCATATGTTTTTGCAGAGAAAAAAATCACGGAAAGCCAATATTTGCGATTGCTCCAAAAAGGTTCAACCGTAAACATTAAAGGTTTTAAAGCCGACTCGGAAACCGTGGAAGGCTTAATCCGCTTTGAAGAAAATTACAAACTGAAATTAGAACCCAAAAAAACGGAACCAAAAGCAAAAACGACAGCAGCTTCGGATTCATTGACATGCCCGAAATGTAAAAAAGGAACAATATTGAAAGGCAAAACCGCTTATGGCTGCGCCGAATACAAATCGGGCTGTGATTTTAAAGTGACTTTTGACGAAGTAAGAGTAAAACTGAAAGATCAAAAACCGACAAAGGAATTGGTTTATGCTATTCTTTGCCAATAAAAATTATGAATTATAAATTATAAGTTATGAGTTGCAGTTCATATTTACCTTTCATAATTCTATTTTTCATAATTTAGCATTTCAAAAACATCATCAAATATTTAAGAAAATGTTTCAAAAAACGACCCTTTCACTCCTTTTGCTAGCTATTGTTTCCTGCAAAAACCCTGAAGCAACTGAGAAAGACCAAATAAAAACCGCTAACTGGCTACTTGGAAAATGGGAAACCAAAATTGATGACGGCGATCTTTCGGAGAATTGGAAACAAGTCAATGACAGTACTTTTCAAGCTGAATCTTTTTTCATCAAAGGAAAAGACACCCTGCATTTTGAATCCATAATATTACAGCAAAAAGGAGAAGAATTATTCTACAATGCCACTGTAAAAGGTCAAAACGAGAACAAAGCAGTCACTTTTACACTCACAAACAAAACTGAAAAGCAACTCGTTTTTGAAAACCCAAAACACGACTATCCACAAAAAATAACTTATACGCTGATTAACAAAGACAGTCTTGTTGCATCCATCTCAGGAGTACAATTAGGAAAACAAAGCGCTGAAAAATTCGGAATGAAAAAGGCTGAACCTCAAAAATAACAATCTTTATTTTACAAAAAACTAACCTTGCCCTAAACCGGCAAGGTTTTTTTATTGTAAAAAATTAAAAATCAACTTGTTAATTTTTATTTGTAATTAATCTAAATAAATATTGTAAAATTAAGTATAATTTTTACATTTGCACTATTCTTATTTATTCTAAATAAGTTTGGAAAAGTATTAAAACCATTTACTCTTTAACCTATGAAATATTTGAATCAACAATTACCCCCATTTAAATTACTATTATGCCTATTTATCCTATTCACGGCAACCACTTTTGCACAGAGTACAGGAAGTCTGAAAGGAACAGTTCAAACCAATGACAATAAACCGGCAGAAGGAGTTTCTGTAACTCTGAAAGAATTAAACAGAACAACAATTGCCGATAATAACGGTGCTTTCACCATCAAAAGCATACCTGCCGGCAGCTATACCCTGGTTCTGACCTTGGTAGGTTATACTGATGTGCAGCAAAATGTAACTATCGTATCCGGTGAAACTGCAACAGTAAAAATCGACCTTGCTTTATCCAATAACGAATTAAACCAGGTCGTAGTTTTAAGTAATAAAAGTGCTTTCAAAACCAATCGTATTTCATCTTCACTTCGTTTACAGTCTCCTATTATAGAAATTCCACAGAACATACAAGTTGTGACAGGAAAACTAATTCAAGACCAACAAATTAACAATATGCTTGAAGGTGTAACCCGTAACGTGAGTGGTGCCACAAGAGTAGAACATTGGGACAACTATGCTAACATTACTATGAGAGGCAGTCAAGTTGCTGCTTTTAGAAATGGTATGAACGTGAGTACTACATGGGGGCCATTAACGGAAGACATGAGTTTGGTAGAACGTATCGAATTTGTAAAAGGCCCTGCAGGATTTATGTTATCAAATGGAAATCCAAGCGGTTTTTATAATGTAGTAACAAAAAAGCCAAGCGGAAGAAACAAAGGGGAGGCAACTTTATCTTTGGGAAGTTATGGTATGTATAGAGGTACAGTAGATTTAGACGGTAAATTGACTAAAGACGGAAAACTTTTATACCGTTTCAATGCAATGGGTGAAAAAAAAGACAGCTACCGTGATTTTGACTTTAATGACCGTTATACTTTTGCTCCTGTATTAAAATATTTGTTTTCAGACAAAACTTCAGCAACACTTGAATATACACAGCAATTTTCTAAAGTAAATGCAATTGGAAGCAACTATGTTTATGCAAAAAATGGTTATGAAGAATTACCAAGAAGCTTCACTACATCAGAGAAAGAACTAGATCCTACACAAATGCTGGAAAGAAGCCTTTTAGGTATTTTTGAACATAATTTAAATGACAAATGGAAAATTACTGCCCAAGGTACATACTTAAATTACGAGCAGGAAGGAATGTCATTATGGCCAGCTGGTTTTGACCCTGCAAATGATGCAATTCTCAAAAGAGCTGGTGGAAACTGGGATATTTTAGGAAAAATATATACTGGTCAGGCTTTTGTAAATGGACAGGCTCAAACTGGATCTGTTTCACACAAAATATTATCTGGATTTGATATGAGCGACAAAACCTATTATCATGACTGGTCACAATATTTTGCTCTGCCAGATTTGAATATTTATAATCCAGTGCATGGTATAGCAGCATCGCCAACTTTTGACAGAAGTAAAGATATAGAAGACAGAGGCGTAAAATATTATAATAATTACAAGGGTTTTTATGCACAGGATGAATTAGGATTCTTAGAGAATACACTTCGTTTAACATTAGCAGGAAGATATACTATACTAAAAGCTGGTGATGTATATTCTGGTGATTCAAAAAACGAAAAATTCACACCTCGTATTGGATTGAGTTATTCTATTGACAAAAATACATCTGCTTATTTTGTAAGAGATGAGTCATTTACAGAAAATTATGGAAGTGATTGGCAGGGAAAAAGTTTTAATCCTCAAACTGGAACAAATTTAGAATTAGGATTCAAAAGAGACTGGTTAAACGGAAAATGGAATTCAACTTTTGCTGCCTACCAAATTACTACAGACAATGTCCTTACATTAGATGCTGAACATTCTACAGCTGCTAAGCAATTTAGCAAAGAAGATGGACAGCAAAAAGTTAAAGGTTTTGAAGCAGACATTAGAGGAGAAATCTTTAAAAACTTAGATGTTATTGTGAACTATGCTTTCACTGAAGGAAAAATCACCAAAGATACTGACCCAAATATGGTAGGAAATCAAATTCCAGGAAGCACAAAACACATTCAAAACACTTGGTTAAATTATAAAGTAGACAACGGTTTACTGAACGGATTAGGGCTTTCATTAGGGTATCAATATCAGGTAAAAAGAGCTCCTTGGTACATTTCACCTGATAACACTACTTCCCTTCCTGATTATTTCCGTTTAGATGGCGGTGTATCGTATCAAATTAAGAAAGTATATGTAAACCTTATTGTTAATAATATACTTAACAAATACTTATATTCTGGAGGATATTACAGCTATACCGATATGTATTACTGGCAAGCAGAAGCAGGAACAAACCTTCGTTTGTCTGTTAGCTATAAATTCTAATATAAAAAAGGTAAAGTTTCTGAGCTGCTAAGATTCTAGGTATTGAGTTAAAAGATATTTTCAAACTCAAAAACTTAGAATCTTAGTATCTTAGAGTCTTATAAAGAATTAAATGAAAAAAAATAATTTTAAAAAAGCAATTGGAAAAATACATTTATGGCTCGGTTTATCATCGGGCATAATTGTTTTTATCATTGCAATTACAGGCTGTTTCTATGCTTTTCAGGAAGAAATACAAAATTATACTGAAGAATACCGTTTTGTAGAAAAACAGGACAAACCTTTTCTTCCGCCTTCGCAATTGAAAGAAATTGCACAAAAAGAGTTACCGGATAAGGCACTTCATGCCATCAAATACAATGGTGCCGAAAAATCGGCGGAAGCCATATTTTATCATTACGAACCTTCCTATTATTATATTGTCTACCTCAACCCCTATTCAGGTAAAGTAATCGAGAAAGCCAATATGGATGAAGGCTTTTTCAGGTTCATTCTCGACGGGCATTATTACCTTTGGCTTCCCCACGAAATAGGACAGCCTATAGTTGCCTCTGCTACTTTGATATTCCTTGTGCTCCTGCTTTCCGGGCTTTATCTTTGGTATCCTCGAAATAAAAATGCAGTTAAACAGCGCTTTAGATTCAAATGGAAGAAAGAAACAAAATGGAAACGCAAAAATTATGATCTGCACAATATTACAGGATTTTATGTGCTTTTGATTGCACTTATTTTCGCTGTTACCGGTTTGGTTTGGGGCTTTCAATGGTTTTATTACTGCTATTACACTGGACTTGGAGGGGAAAAATCATTAATTTATGAAGACCCGATTTCTAACAAAAAAGCAGTACCCACAGCAAATCCGCTGGACAAAGTATGGGTATTGATGCAAAAGGAATATCCAGCTGCTAAATCCATTGAAGTGCATCCGCCAGAAAACGACAGTACTTCTATTGCAGCCAATGCAAATCCAGAAGCTGGGACATTCTGGAAAACGGATTACCGCTATTTTGACCAATATACTTTGGAAGAAAAAGAAGTAAAACACATTTACGGAAAATATAAAAATGCCGAAATTCCGGATAAGCTGTTGCGTATGAATTATGACCTCCACACCGGTGCAGTATTCGGGCTGGCCGGAAAAATATTTGCTTTTTTGATAAGCCTGCTTATCGCCACCCTTCCAATCTCAGGATTTTATATCTGGTGGGGCCGAAACAAAAAGAAAAATGAAACAAATATCAAGGTTTAAAGCGAATCGCTTTAAACCTTTTTCTTTTTTAACACTCTAACCAAAGCGAGATAAAATCTTATTTAAAGACCAAATAATAATTGCTATTGTTCAATTTATTTTTACATTTGCATTATTTTTATTTATTCTAAATAATATTTATTCTCAAATCAAAGAATAGCCAAGAAAACACAACTTACCAACAAATATTTAACCCTTATGAAAAAAAACATTTTCATTGCTTTTGCCTTAGCCTCTGCATTATTTGTTAGTGCACAGCAGAAAAATATACTGTTAGAACAGTCTTTCTGGAAAACAAACCCTGATGTAGCAGCAGTTAAAGCTGAAATAGAAAAAGGCAGCAGCCCATCCGAATTAAATTCAAGATCTTTTGACCCAGTAGTTCTCGCTATAAATAATGACGCACCAAACGCCACTATAAAATTCCTTCTGGAACAGCCAGGAAATGAAGTTACAAAAACGACACACGACAACAGAATATATCTGCATTGGGCTGCAGGTAAAGGAAATCTTGAAATCATAGAATATCTTATTACCAAAAAATCAGATGTGAATTTGGAAGACAGCCACAGTTCGTTTCCTATCACGGCAGCAACAAGCAGCGGCGTAACCAATTCAGCTGTTTATGAAGCTTTTTTTAAGGCTGGTGTTGAGCCAATGAAAAAATACCAAGACGGAGCAAACCTATTGCTTTTGGCAATTCCTTATGATAAAAACCTTACACTTACAAATTATTTTGTCACCAAAGGAATGTCGCTAAAAGATGTGGACAGTAACGGCAATACGGCTTTCAATTATGTAGCCAGAACTGGTAATATTCCTTTCCTGAAAACTTTATTGGAAAAAGGAGTAAAATACACAGATAATGCGTTGATTTTTGCTGCTCAAGGTTCCCGAAGAGAAACAAATACAATCGAAGTTTACAAATATTTGGTAGAAGATTTAAAAATCAATCCTAATACGACAAGTAAATTCGGAGAAAACGTATTTCATTTTTTGGTTAGCAAACCAAAACAAGCAGATATCATTAACTACTTTTTGGGTAAAGGCGTTAGCATTGCCAAAGCTGATAACGAAGGAAACACTCCTTTGATGGCAGCTGCTGCGTCCAGAGAAACTTCTGCAGCATTGGAACAAATACTGCTAATTGTAAAAACAATAAATTTCCAAAACGGAAATGGAGAGTCTGCATTGACAATGGCCGTAAAGTCAGGAACTCCTGAAACTGTTAGTATGCTTTTGGATAAAGGTGCTGACGTAAAAGTACTTGACAAACAAGGAAATGGTTTGGGTTATTACCTAATTCAATCGTACAGACCTGCAATGCAGGGAATGGGTGGCCGTCCGGAAGGCGGGAACGCCCCAAAACAAGATCCTTTTGCTTCTAAAATAAAATTACTTCAAGATAAAGGATTAAACTTGGCCGCTCCGCAAAAAGACGGGAACACACTTTACCATTTGGCTGTAGCCAAAAATGATTTGGCTTTGCTAAAAAAAATAGCCGATTTAAACATTGATATCAACACTAAAAACCAAGATGGATTGACAGCTCTGCACAGATCGGCAATGGTTTCCAAAGATGATACCATCTTGAAGTACCTTATTTCCATCGGAGCCAAAAAAGAAATCCCAACTGATTTTAAAGAAAGTACTTTGGATCTGGCTAAGGAAAATGAGTCATTAACCAAAAACAAAACAGATTTAGAATTCTTAAAATAAATAATTCATAATTCATAATTCATAATTCATAATTCAATATGAAATCAATACTAAAAATAGCGCTGAAAGGAGCATTCACCATTCTTTTGTCTTTACAAGCCACTGCGCAAACCAGCAAATATAAATGTATGCTTCAAATGTCCAATTATGCGGGTGAAGGAGCTTACATAGTGGTATCACTTATCAATCCAAAAGGCGATTACGACCAAACGCTTTATGTAATGGGTGACGACAAAAAGTGGTACAAAACGCTAAAAGAATGGCATAAATTCTATTCTAAAAGACCTACCGACATCAGTGCCAAAACCGGAGCTTCCGTAACTGGCGGTGACCGCAGTATGACGACTTTGGAAATAGACGATTCAAAAATCAACAAAGGATACAAACTGCGTTTTGAAACAGCCGTGGAAGACCAAAAATATTACGTAACCGATCTTGAAGTTCCTTTGACTACAGAAGGAATCGCCGACAAGACAGAAGGCAAAGGTTACATTCGATACGTAAGATTGAATAAAATATAAAACAAACAGCATTTTAAACATATAAGTCATATAAGTTTTTGTCACTATTTTTACAAAACTTATATGACTTATATGTTAAAACATTTTAATCAAAACTAATGACTCTTTCTTTTTGGCGTTACTCCCACTTGGCCTTGGCGGTGTTTTCTTCTCTGTTTTTACTGTTGGCATCCGTAACCGGAACCATATTGGCTCTCGATGCGATTCAGGAAAAAACCGTTTCTTACCGGGCCGAAAATTTTGATGCTATAACGCTTGGGGAAACCTTACCAATACTCAAAAAAAAATATCCAGAAATAACCGAGGTAACAGTTGATCACAACCAATTTGTAACTTTAGAAGGTATCGATCAAAAAGACAACGACGTCAATGCCTATATTGATCCGCGAACAGGAAAAATACTGGGAGAACCCATCAAAAAAGGCGAATTTATCCAATGGATTACGGCACTTCACCGCTCGTTATTTCTTCACGAAACGGGGCGCTTTTTCGTCGGACTTATTTCTTTTCTACTGGTTTTGATTTCCATTTCGGGATTTGTTTTAATCCTGAAAAGACAAAAAGGCATCCGTAACTTCTTTTCCAAAATTATCAAAGACTATTTCGCCCAATATTACCACGTGGTTTTGGGGAGATTCGCTTTGATTCCGATACTGATAATAGCAGTTACCGGAACATATCTTACATTGGAAAAATTCAATTTTTTCATTCCAAAAACGGATTCGAAAGAGCAAACCAAAACCGTAAAAACAACGGCAGCATCCAACAAAACATCCATATTCAAAACCACGCTTTTATCTGATGTTCAGAAAATAGAATTCCCTTTTTCAGACGATCCTGAAGAATATTACATCATCACTTTAAAAGACCGTAAAATCGAAGTCGACCAAGTTACAGGTGCAGTTGTAAGCGAAAAACGTTTTCCAACAACTGCTCTTTTGGCCGACTTGAGTCTTGACCTGCATACCGGAAGAACCAATGCTATTTGGGCTTTTATTTTAGGATTGGCAAGTTTGAATATCCTGTTTTTCATTTACTCCGGTTTTGCGATGACGCTAAAACGTAGAGCAACCCGAATCAAAAATAAATTCAAAGCCGAAGAAAGTAAATACATTTTACTGGTAGGTTCTGAAAACGGAGGTACACTTCGATTTGCCAATGAAATTCACAAACAATTAATGGCTCACGGTGAAAAAGTTTTCATTACCGAAATGAACAATTATTCTGCATATCCAAAAGCAGAACATCTTATTGTATTTGCTTCAACCCACGGATTGGGAGAAGCGCCGTCCAATGCAAATAAATTCAAATCCATAATCTACAAAACCGAACAAAAGAAAAAAATCAACTTTTCGGTAGTTGGTTTTGGATCTACAGCCTATCCCGATTTTTGCGGTTTTGCCAATGATATTGACTATTTATTGGAGAAACAGCCTTGGGCAGAACGCATTTTGAAACTTCAAACCGTAAACGATAAATCGGCCGAAGAGTTTGTCAATTGGATAAAATTATGGAGTGCCAAAACCGAGATTCCGCTTTCAGTAACTCCATCATTGTACAACCATACCCCAAAAGGCCTGCAAAAACTAATGGTTCTAAACAAAACCAAAATCTCTGAAACCGAACACAGCTTTTTGATTACGCTTCGCACAGGCGCGAGAACCAAATTCACTTCGGGCGATTTGCTTGCCATTTATCCCGCAAACGACACCCGCGAGCGCCTCTACTCCATTGGAAACCACAACGGCAACATACAACTGGTCGTAAAACTGCATCCGTCGGGATTGGGCTCGGGCTTTTTGAACAATTTAGAACCCGGCGAAATCCTAAAAGCGCGAATCATTAATAATTCCGCTTTCCATTTCCCTCAAAAAGCCCCAAAAGTTGCATTGATTTCCAACGGAACCGGAATCGCTCCTTTCCTCGGAATGATTGAACAAAACAAGAAAAAAGCTGAAATCCACCTCTATTCCGGCTTCCGAAAAGAAACCGAAACCGTCGTAGGATATAGAAATTTCAGCACCGAAAGTATTCAAAAACAACACCTCAAAAGCTTCCATCTGGCTTTATCACGCGAAGCCAATCACGATTATGTGATGGATTTAATCAGCCGGGACTCAGAATTTTTCATCGATTTGCTCCACCAAGGAGGTGTCATAATGATCTGCGGTTCCCTAGCGATGCAAAGGGACGTCGAAACAACCCTGCAAAATATTTTCGGAAAAGATCTTTCCGATTACAAAGCAAACAAGCAACTATTGAGCGATTGTTATTGATTATTTGGAGCAGAAAGATTCGGCATTTTTGGAGAGATGAGTCCCGCTATCCACTACAATCTCCCTGCCCAAACCCCGGTCAGGGAGGATTTTCGTTTCTATCGGGGCTAAAGAGAAACATTTTTGCTTTTTTAGTTATTGTTATTCGCCATCCATACCTAACAGGTTTTAAAAACCTGTTAGGTATCCAAAATCTAATCAAAACTAACCCGACAGGTTTTAAAAATCGGGTTTAAAAACTATACGTTATGAAGCTAAAATATATTCTACCAATAAGACAATTAGTATTATTCTTCATAATATTATGCAGCATTTCCAGCAACAGCCAAGTCCTGCGTAAAAGAACAACGCTCCTTATGGGTGGCCGTTTTGACATAACCATCGTCGCCAATGATTCCTCAACCGCCGAACAAAACATTAACGAAGTAATCGCCGAAATCACTCGAATCGAATATCTAATCTCCGACTGGAAACCCAACACCCAAATATCCGAAGTAAACCGAAACGCCGGAATTCAGCCTGTGAAAGTCGATAAAGAAGTTTTCGAACTAACAAAAAGAGCTATTCATTTCTCAGAAATGACAAATGGAGGTTTTGACATCAGTTTTGCAGCGATGGATAGAATCTGGAAATTTGATGGTTCCATGACCTCAATGCCAACTCCCGAAGCGATAAAAAAATCGGTAGAAAAAGTGGGGTACAAAAATATAGTTTTAGACAGTATAGAATCTACCATTTTCCTAAAACTAAAAGGAATGAAAATTGGATTTGGGGCATTAGGAGAAGGATATGCCACTGATAAATGTCGGGATATGATGCTTGCCAAAGGCATCAAAGCCGGGATTGTGAACGGATCAGGCGATATGAGTACGTGGGGAAAACAACCTAACGGAAAACCTTGGAATATCGGCATTACCAATCCCTTTGATCCCGAAAAACTTTTGGCTGTCGTTCCGTTAGAACAAGAGGCAGTAACTACCTCCGGAAGCTATGAAAAATTTGTTGTTTTTGATGGCAAACGCTATTCTCATATCATAAATCCAGCAACGGGTTATCCTACTACTGGACTTTGCAGTGTGACTGTTTTTGGGCCAAATGCCGAAACAGCAAATGGCTTGAGTACATCTTTAATGGTATTAGGAAAAACTGCTGGTCTAGATTTACTCAAACAATATCCTGGTTATAGTTGTATAATGATTACCGACAATGGAAAAGTGGTCAAATCAAAAAACTTCCGAATCAAGAAATTCCATCCACATCTTTAATGTCCCTTTAATTAGTACATGTATTTTTTACACCCAAATTTTCTGAAACACTGCAAATAAGAAAATCATTTCCTATTATCACTAGCTTAGGGCAAATAAATCTACAGTATCATTTCTAGATATAATCCCACAAGTTAAAAAAGTCAAAACCCCTTAATTTCTACAAAAAAGCAATAAAAAAAAGGTGTTTTTCATCAAAAATGATTTTAAAACAATCCATAAACAACTACAAAACAATAGGTTAAATATTTACAAAAATATTATTAATATTTAGTCTAAATAAGCTTGCTGAATCTAAATTTAGGTTTTATATTTGCATTGTTATTTTTAATTATTCCAAATAAACGACATGAAATATATTTTACTACCCCTAACGTTCATTGCATTCTGCTTCAGCAGCCAGGCTCAAGAAATAGCAAGTAACACAAACAACCCAAAAGATAATAGCCTTTATTATTTTTCTTCAGACACTATAAAATCAATTAATGATACTGTAAAAAACAAAAGGGGGCAACAATTAAAAGAAGTAATTGTAACAGCAAACAAACAGCCAAAACCTGTTACTGCTTTACGTTCAGGATTAAAGCCAATGGATGCTCCGCAAAGCGTTCAGGTAATTGGATCCGAAATTATCGGTCAGCAACAAGCCATCCGTTTGAGTGAAGTTTTAAAAAATGCCAATGGTGTATATGTAAGTTCAGCCCGTGGAGGTGCTCAGGAATCGTTTTACTCCAGAGGTTATGACATGTCTGCCAACAATATGTTTAAAAATGGTTTCCGATATAATGCAGGTTCTATCCCAGATGTTTCCTCATTAGACAGAGTCGAATTTTTAAAAGGAAGTGCGGCCTTATTGTATGGAAATGTGGCTCCTGGTGGAATCCTGAATTTAGTAACCAAGACTCCTTCTTTCAAAAGCGGCGGTGAAATTACAATGCAGGCAGGAAGTTACTCTTACTATAAACCATCTGTAGATTTTTACGGTCCTTTAAATAAACACATTGCTTATCGTTTTGCAGGTTCTTACGAAAACTCAGAAAGTTTCAGAGATGTGGTAAAAAACGAACGTATTTATATTAACCCTTCTTTCCTTTTTCACGTAAGTGATAAAACCCAAATAACTGTTCAAGGGGATTATTTGAATGCAGACTGGACTCCTGATTTTGGAACCGGAATTATCGGAAAAGAAATCGTAGATGTACCCCGTTCCAACTTTTACGGAGCGCTGTGGTCAAACGGTAAAACAAAATCCGCAAGCGGTTCTGTATTGTTAAATCACGATTTTAACAAAAACTGGAAACTAAATTTCAACAGTTCTTTCCAGACGTACGACAGAGCCTCTAAATCGACTGCACAATTATCAACAGTTGCAGCAAATGGTGACTGGACCAGACCATTGGTACAAAACAAAAATTTAGAACAAATAGTTGGAGATCAATTAAGCTTACAAGGAAACTTTAATACCGGATCAATAAAACACCAATTATTTACAGGTATGGATTTTGAAAATTCATTTGCTACAGCTAACACTTATGCGTTCTCGCCTGCAAATTATGACACTATCAATCTATATAATTTCGATCCATCAACACAAAGAAATGATATTCCAGACGCTAATCTGACAAAAATTGTAAAAACAGACACTAACCGTTTTGGAGTTTATGCCCAAGATTTAATTTCTTTCACAGAACAATTAAAAGTTTTAGTTGGACTTCGTTGGTCATGGCAGGAAGCAACCGTTAATACCTATGACCTAACAAAAACTCCTACTACCCTTACTGAAACTCCGGCACGTAAAGATGACGCTTTCTCTCCAAAAGTAGGATTAGTGTACCAACCTACAAAAGACATGTCTTTATTTGCCAGTTACTCTAACTCATTTACTCCAAACACAGGAACAACAGTAGATTTACAGCCAATTGAAGCTTCTATCATAGATCAGTACGAAGCGGGAATCAAAAAAGATTTTTGGAGAGGAGTTTTAAGTACAAATATTACTGTTTATCAAATTACCAACAGCAATTTAGCACAAACAGCCGAATTTAAAGCAGATGGATCACTTAACACAGACACAAGTATTAAAACTTTGGGTGGAGCTACAAAAAGTAAAGGAATTGAAGTTGATATTACAGCTAGACCACTGGAGGGGCTAAACATCGTTGCAGGATACAGTTATAATGATATGCGCTACACTCATACGTCAGGAACAAGCGGAAGTTTTGTTGAAGGAGACCGTGTAGTTAGAACACCTCAAAATACAGCAAATTTAAGTTTCTTCTATACTTTGCCTTCTGGAGTATTAAAAGGTCTTTCTTTTGGAGCAATAGGAAATTATATCGGAGACCGTTTGGCTGGATGGAATGACGACTATTTATGGACACCCGTTAAACCGGCTACTACTCCTCCTACTTACGTAGTAACTATCAGAGACCGTGATATTCCATTAGACGCCTACACAACAATAGATGCATCTGTTGGTTATACCTGGAAAAAAATATCACTTCTTTGTAAATTGTCAAACATTACAAACGAGCTGAATTATACGGTACACGAAAATTACAGTGTTAACCCAATTGCTCCCCGTCAATTTATGGCAAGTTTAAAATATCAATTCTAAAAATTGAATTAGATTTTCCAAAAGCTTTTTTTTTACATTAATAAAAATAATTGTTTTTGATACAAGTAAGAAACCTCATTTAGCAATAAATGAGGTTTTTTCATTTGCAAAAAAAATTAATTCAATTTATAGTACATTTGATAAAGCCATACATTAAAAAACATACATGTCAAATTCCAAAAACCAATTAAAGAAAAATTTAGGTCTGAGTTTTAATATTGCCGTTTTAGTTGGAGGAACAATTGGAGTCGGAATTTTAAGAACACCCGGAACCATCGCTGAAATGCTGAACAATTACTGGCTCATAATTGCTTCATGGCTTTTCGGAGGATTATATGTTTTACTTGGTGCCAATGCATATGCTGAACTGGCCACAATGCTTCCAAAAGCTGGCGGTTCTTATAATTATATCAAAAGAGCTCTCGGGGACTATGCAGGATTCCTTTCAGGTTGGTTTGATTATATCGTCAATGCCACTCCTCCTGCCTTCTTCTGCATCGTAATTAGTGAATATATTATCATTTTGTTTCCTGGCCTTGCCAATTATTCAACAGTAATGGCAATTTCGTTATTGACAGCATTTGTATCGCTTCATTTGAGCGGTGTTAAAAACGGAAGCGTTATTCAGCAAATTACAAGTTTTCTTAAAGTGATTTGTTTTGTAGCCTTGGTCATAGCGTGTTTTATGTATTCGGGAGTTGAAGCTCCACAAATCAAGATTAATAATTCCTTCTTTCAGATGGGACTCCTATTTGGTTTTTTTAAATCATTACAGCTCATTATCGGAACTTATAACGGTTGGAACAGCGTTTGCTTTTTTGCCGAAGAAAATGAAAATCCAAGTCAAAATATTCCGAAATCATTATACAGTGGTGTAATACTTGTTGTTGCAATTTATGTTTTGGTAAATATTGCTTTTTTTCACGTTTTACCAATTGAAACTATAGCAAAATCCAATCTCGCGGCAGCAGATGTTGCCAAAATCCTTTTCGGAAAAAACGGTGCAATTATTGTTACTGTGATTTCCATTTTCTCTTTAATCAGTATTCTAAATGCCTTTATGATGATTCCTCCGAGAATCTTATACGGATTAAGCCGTGATGGTTTTTTTATCAAAAAAGGAACAACTGTAAATAAAGGAGGAACTCCAGTTGCAGCGCTTTTGATTTCATCACTTTTCAGTTTGTTTTTAATTTGTGTAGGTTCTTTTGAGGTATTGTTTTCACTTGCGGCTTTTATCTCCATTATCGTTTGGGGATTGGCTTATTTTTCACTTTTAAAGTTAAGGGCAAAAGAACCGGATTTACCAAGACCTTATCATTCATTCTGGTATCCTTGGACAACAATAATTGCCATCATAGCCTCTGTCGCCTTATTAATTGGATTTATCTTTAGCGATCCAAAAGGCTTTTTAATTATAGTAGGTATTACTATGATTTCTTATCCGTTATTTTTGATTTTGAAAAAAAAGAAGTAATTCTTAATTTGTCAGCAATGACAACATTGCAACAAAAAAAGCTGCCCATTTGGACAGCTTTTATATTTTAAAGAATAGTAACTTTATTTCAATCCAGCCAGACTTTGTTCCAAAGTTGCTATTTTAGAAAGTGCATCAGCCTCTTTTTTGCGTTCGTTTTCGATGATTTCGGGTTTTGCATTGGCTACAAACTTTTCGTTTGACAGCTTCACCTGAACCGATTTCAAGAAACCTTTAATGTAATTTAACTCTTCTGTCAATTTTGTTATTTCAGCTTCAACATCGATATTTCCAGTAATTGGAATGAAATATTCATTCGATTTTACGCGGAAAGACAAAGCACCATCCACTTTATCCGAAACATATTCCAATGAAGTGATGTTCCCCAATTTGGTTACAACCGAATCAAAATAAGTGGAAGCTTTATCATTATTCACCACTTTCAATTCAATCGTATCCTTGAACGGAATATTTTTATCCTTACGAATTGTTCTTATTCCCGAAATTACTTCAATTGAGTTTTCAAAATCAGCAATTAATTTTGAATCAAATGGTTTTATTTCCGGCCAAGTTGAAACAATCAAAGCTTCTTCAGGAGTTCTTTCTGCAATATGCTGCCAAATTTCCTCTGTTAAAAACGGCATAAACGGATGCAATAATTTCATATTGTTTTCCAGCATTTCGATCGCTTTCGCAAAAGTAACGCTGTCAATTGGCTGTTGGTACGCCGGTTTAATCATTTCCAAGAACCAAGAACAGAAATCATCCCAAACCAATTTATAAATCCCCATCAAAGCATCGGAGATTCTGTATTTTTCAAAATTGTCTTCGATTTCCAAAAGCGTTTGTTGCAATTTGGCCTCATACCATTCAATCGCTACTTTAGAAGATTCTGGCTGCGGAATAGAATCTGAAACTTCCCAGCCTTTAATCAATTTGAAAGCATTCCAGATTTTATTTGTGAATCCTTTTCCTTGATTACACAATTCTTCGTCAAACATAATATCGTTTCCTGCAGAAGCGCTTAAAAGCAATCCTACACGAACTCCATCAGCACCAAATTTTTCAATTAATTCCAATGGTTCTGGAGAATTCCCCAAAGATTTAGACATTTTACGTCTTTGTTTGTCACGAACCAAACCTGTCAAATATACGTTCGAAAATGGTTTTTCACCTGTATATTCATATCCTGCAATAATCATTCTCGCTACCCAGAAAAATAAAATATCGGGTCCTGTTACTAAATCATTTGTTGGATAATAGTATTTGAAATCTTCATTTTCAGGATCCATAATTCCTCCAAAAACCGACATTGGCCATAGCCAAGAAGAAAACCAAGTATCGAGAGCATCGGCATCTTGAGTAAGGTTGTCAGTTGTCAGTTGTTGGTTGTTGGTTCTTTCTTTAGCTAAAGCTAAAGCCTCTTCGATATTTTCGGCAACAACAAAATCTTCTTTTCCATCACCATAATAATAAGCCGGAATTTGTTGTCCCCACCACAATTGACGGGAAATATTCCAATCACGGATATTATTTAACCAATGTGCGTAAGTGTTGTCAAAACGTTTTGGATGCAATTTAATGTCGCCGTCTTCCAAAACCGATTTAATGGCCGGTTTTACCAAGTCATCCATTTTCAAAAACCATTGATCGGACAAACGAGGTTCAATAACCGCTTTGGTTCTTTCAGAAGTTCCTACTTTGTTCAAGTGAATTTCTGTTTTAGCTAAATCACCGTTTGCTTCCAATTCTTTTGCAATTTCAGTACGAACTACAAAACGATCCTTTCCTTGGTAATGCAAACCAAAACTGTTCAAAGTTGCGTCTTCATTGAAGATATCGACAATTTCAAGATTGTGCTTCTCCCCTAGCGTTTTATCATTTACATCATGAGCAGGAGTTACTTTTAAGCAACCGGTTCCAAACTCAACATCCACATATTCGTCTTCGATAATTGGAATAACACGACCGCAAATCGGCACAATGGCTTTCTTCCCTTTCAAATGAGTGAAACGCTCATCATTTGGGTTAATACAAATCGCTGTATCTCCAAAAATTGTTTCCGGACGAGTTGTCGCAACTGTTAGGAAATCTTCTGAACCTTCGATTTTATATTTTAAGAAAAATAATTTTCCTTGTTGTTCTTCATAAATAACTTCTTCGTCAGACAAAGTTGTTTTGGCTTCAGGATCCCAGTTTACCATTCGATACCCGCGGTAAATCAAACCTTTGTTGTACAAATCCACGAAAGATTTAATTACAGAAGCTGACATATCAGGATCCATCGTAAATTTGGTTCTTTCCCAATCACAGGAACAACCCAATTGTTTCAATTGTTCCAGAATAGTTCCTCCGTATTTATCCGTCCAATCGTAGGCGTGTTTTAAAAACTCTTCGCGACTCAAATCGGATTTATTAATTCCTTCCGATTTTAGTTTGGCAACCACTTTAGCCTCTGTCGCAATCGATGCGTGATCCGTTCCCGGAATCCAGCAAGCGTTAAAACCTTTCAAACGAGCACGACGAATTAAAACATCCTGAATGGTATTGTTTAACATATGCCCCATGTGCAAGACACCGGTAACATTAGGAGGTGGAATTACAATGGAATATGGTGTTCTGTGATCTGGTTTGGAATGGAAAT
>Ga0208398_100591_pt1 | contig 21157 bp, 16 predicted proteins | sample LakWasMe79_HOW10_2_FD_183905 | JGI IMG/M metagenome (GOLD analysis project Ga0208398, IMG submission 183905) | Freshwater sediment methanotrophic microbial communities from Lake Washington under simulated oxygen tension - Sediment Metagenome... | ecosystem: Environmental > Aquatic > Freshwater >...
CTTTGGTGTTTGTTTTGCAATAAACCCGTTTTATGGCGATTTCATAGTGGGTAATAGAAAGATAATGTGTACTTTTGCAAACGCAAATTAAATAAAAAATAAAATGGCAAACGTTAAGAATTTAAAGAAAGACATCAATTACGTTTTAGGGGATATTATTGAGGCAGTTTACCTGTTTGAAATTTCTACAACAGGAAAACCTACAGATGAAACGAATGCATTGATTGACGAAGCTATTGTTGCTTTTGACACTTTAATCACTAAAGTGAACGCTAAAAATGTTGAAAACAAAAAAGCACATTTCAAACAAATAAATGTAGAATTGGAACAAACTGCTAATCAATTGATTGCTAAAATCAACGAATTGTAGTAAAAAAAAGGGGTAAAAAAGTTCGAATTTATTTTGGAAAAATGAAATTCGGACTTATATTTGCACCCGTAATGAGGCCGATGTAGCTCAGCTGGCTAGAGCAGCTGATTTGTAATCAGCAGGTCGTGGGTTCGAGTCCCTCTATCGGCTCAAAAAACCATCTATCAATTTAGATGGTTTTTTATTTAAATTGTACACATTACAAACATATTGAAATTGCCGATGTAGCTCAGCTGGCTAGAGCAGCTGATTTGTAATCAGCAGGTCGTGGGTTCGAGTCCCTCTATCGGCTCAAAAAAAACCATCTAACTTTTGTTAGATGGTTTTTTGTTTTATATCTGTTTGTGATTTTATTAAAAAGGGGAATTGAATTGAAAGTCAATTGTAAAAGCTATTGATCAATGTTGCTGATTAAATTTTAAGCTTCCTGTTTTCGGTGTAAGTAATCTGAATAGAATCCTGACAGTATTAAGGCAATGACTGTGGTTACTCCGAAAAAAGGATTAATATTAATCAGTGAATCTTCGGAATTGACTACTACAAATGAGCCATAACCGAGATATCCGTATATTGATGACAAAAGAGCAAACATAGAGGCTAAAATTGATACTCCTCTAATTCTAAAACGAAATGTCGCCCACAATAATATTATTATAAATAGGTATTGATCGTTTGGGTGGTCATATGCAATTAATATACAAACTAGTATAGTTGCAAGTCCTAGCGAAATGGCTTCTAAAAGTGATGTTGCAATGATTTTTATGTGATGACGGTAGAACCATGATATTAAAAAAGGAGTTATAAGTATAGTACCGATTAAATCCCCTTTCCATAGAGTTGTCCAATTGGAAATAAAATGATTTGGGGTGCTTAATCCCCAAAACGAAATAGCTGAAACACATAACAAAGAAGCGATACCGCAATATAAAGCCCCAATTGCTAAAAAGATTATGACCGAAAATCCTGTTTTTAATGGATATTCACCTTTGTTGATTAAATTAATTAAGTAAGAACTAATGATTACTCCAATTGCTACTCCGGTAGCTACAGATGCTGAAGCAAATATGGTTTCGATTAATGATTTGTCCAGCATCTTGCAAACATCCCAAAAAGAAAACATATTTGCTACAAATGATCCTGCCCAAACCCCAGTTATGGCTTTTCGGCCTATAATTAAGACCGCTGCAAGTGCAAATCCTACATCGGGGAAAATTGGAGAGAGATTGTCTGGAGAGACCGTTATTCTAAAGCTCAAAAAGGCAAGTACATTGAAAACAAATGCAACCAAAATGATTTTAAAGATAGAGGATTTTAGATAAAAAGGAGTGTGATAATCGCTTGCATCTAATTTATACATAATCAATAAATTTTATTTTTATTCTTTTGAAATTCAGAAAACTAATTGAACAAATTTAGTGTTTAATTTTTAATTGTATTTTTTTGCACGCTTAAAAAGTGTGTTTTATAGCTTATTTTATACAAAAAAACACAGTTTGTTTTGCTTAATTGGTATTCCATATATTTATAGGACAGTGTGTTTTTAAGATTTAGCCAAAAAAATAGAGACTGTCATCAAACAGTCTCTATAATATTTTAAATAAAACACGAATTACATTGTAATAGGGAACTCAATGCCATTTTGAGTATAAGTACCTTTATTGTCACAATCTCCATTTCCATAGTTAATTGTGCCGTTTAAAATTGTGCTTTCTACTTTCAGTTTTCCTTTGGATACATAATCACAAGAGAAATTTTTAACTAAAGGCTCTAATACTGTTAAGGTGATTTTAGCACCATTCTGTTTAGTAACAGTGTGAGTTCCTTCTATCATTTCGTATGTGTTGTCAGTTAGTGTAAGAGTTTCAATGCCTGCAGTTTGTTTAATTGTATAAGATCCTGAGTTGTTATACACGTCACCTTTAGTATCTGTGAAGATTCCATTGGTAACTGTTCTTGTCCATTGTGGTACTGTTACAGTTGTATTTTTGTATTCAATTTTCCCTTCTACTTTATTATTGTTTACATAGTAGTCTATTCTTTCAACTGTCATTGTGCTGCCAGTTTCTGTTATGTAGTTTGAAAAAGTGATTTTCAATTTTCCTTTTCTGGTAATACCGTTTGTTGTACATCCAGTTCCAAAATCTATATAAAATGTTTTAGGGAAACTTGTTGTTTGTGGATCCATTGTCACAGTCGCACATGAACCGGTTAAAGATTTTCCTGTTTTTTTAGCAGTTGATAAATTATCGAATGATACTTGAGTTCCTGTCTGAATATCCAATTCATTTACAGCGTCAATAGAAGCTGATGCTGTTACCGAACTATTATCGGTAGCACTCAAAGAATCTTCTTTGGTACATGAAAAAAACAGAAAACAAGTAAGAGTAAATGCAGCTGATAAATAAAAGTTTCTCTTCATAAATTTTTTAATTTTTTGGTTAAGTTTATTGTTTTGGGTAGGCAAATTTATTATTTAAAATGAATTATTGATTGAATTGACTGTTAAATATTAAGGAAAACATTTTTATTTTGATGTGTTTTTGTTTAAAACGATATATAAACGGATTATACTGCAAAAAATTGTAAGTAATTATATATCATAGTCTTTGAGTAAATTCTTTTAATGTCTCTTTTTAAAAGAACTAATGATTATTGCAGTCTTCTTTATATAAAGTTATATAACTAATGGGTTTTGAAATGGCTGGAAACGTTTGGCAACTCGGCTAAATCGAGTTCCAGTTCTGTTGTGCCGTTATCTGCAAAAGCTCCTACCGTAAAAGAGCCGTACGCATAAAAATCGAGTTCAGCAGATTGTTTTTCAACTTTTACAAGCTTGAAAGGATGTTCGCCAAACGTATTGTGCAAAGCGAATAATATAATGTCACCGTTTTTTAACGGATTGTTTTTGGGGTCTGTTGAAACTACCTGCAGATTTATTTTGTATAATCCTTTGGTTTCTTCAACAACAGTAGCTTTTAGCTCCCGTTCATTGTTTACGGCATTGGATTTCCATTGTCCTTTTTGAGGATCGTCATGATGAGTTATAAGGCCTTTATGAAGTTTTAATTTGGCTTCGTCAATCATTTTATCTACATAAAGAGCCTTGTTTTCGTTTCCTTTTTTAGCCTCGTCAGTGGAGGTTAGTTTTTTAACGACTGTTTGAATGTTGCTTTCGGACATAGAAGGTTCATTTACCTTGTCAATTAATGCTTTGGTCAATTGTTCTTTTTCTTGAACGAGGCTTTGAATTTGAATAATCTTTATGTCTTTTTGATGGTTCTCTTCTTTGACTTCGAGAACCTTTTCTTTTGCAATTTCAAGTTCTTTTCGAATCAGATTATCATCAGCGTATTTGTATTTGCTGGACAGCACCAACCGCATATAATTGTACCCTATGAATAAACCCAAAAAACCAAAATAGATAACAATTCCAATTGCATATACATTCAACAATTGTCCGTCATATTTCGAAGCCACCCTCACATATTCACCAAGCGAAATGAGATAACCGGGTATTTCTTTTAGATTCACTAATCCGATTCCAACAATTATTTTGGTTAACCAATCGGAGATTTCAACCAAGCTGTTATTAAGTGAATAATTGTTTTCCTTTTTATTATTTCTTTTGGGCATGCCAAATAAAGTACCTATAAAAAAGGAGCTTATAAAACCGGCTATTCCTAGTATTAATCCTATAAAAAGAATTTTTCCTCCCATTTCCGGAACCAAAATGGGGAAACCAATTACTGGAACCATTCCTAAAAAGATTCCCATGTACAATGTGAGTAAAACCGAAGTTTCAGCTTCTTTTCCTGTATTTTTTTCTTTCTCTGATTCTGTTTCTTTTAGACTTTTGGTTTCGTTATTTGTCATAAGTGCAGGTTTTAATTAGGTTCTAAATCAAATCAGTTACTGTTGGTTTTTGAAACTTAATTTTTTAAATAAAGGAATGAACTCTTTTTCCTGAAACAGGAAAGTGCTTTAATTATTTCAATATGTAATGCGGTCGGGCTATATGCGTTGTTCAGGTAACTTGCTTCAAATGAAATTCACTGAACACTTATAAAAAGAAATGTTTAGTGAAGTAATCCCTCTCGTGACCAACTGTAAGTTTAAAAATTGGCATAAATCGGATAGTGTGAAATTTGAAATTTAGCCAAATAAAATGATATGGTCATTTCTTTCAATTCTTAAAATTAAGTAAAAAAATGACAAAAATGAAGTGTAAGTGCTTATTTTGAGGTAAATAACTTGTTTTTTTAAAAATAAGAAATAGAAAGAAATGGTTTTCTGTCATAAAAAAACCTGCAAGTTTGAGTTTGCAGGTTCAAATTTTCCTTTCAAAAAAAGGAAGTGTGATTATTTGATCAGATCAAAACTTCTTTTTACAAAAGCAGTCAAAGCTTCTCCTTTTAGTAAGTTTTGTGACAATTTGGCCAAGTCCAAAGCTTGTTTTACCAAACTTTCCTGAGCAGATTTGTCTTTGTTGTTCAAAATGCTGGTTGCCAATTCTGAGTTGGTATTAACCACCAAATTGTACATTTCCGGCATGTTGCCCATTCCGAACATTCCACCACCGCCTGTTTGACTCATTTCTTTCATTCTACGCATAAATTCTGGCTGCGTGATGATAAATGGAGCTGCGTCGCTGTCCAGAGCTTCAAGCTGTACAGTGTAAGTTTGTTTTGGAACGATAGTTTCAAGAACCGTTTTCAGGCTTTCTTTTTCATCATCCGATAATTTTGAAATCGCTGAAGATTCTTTCTTGATTAAGTTGTCAATGTGGTCAGAATCCACGCGGACAAAATGCAATCCGCTGTTATCTCCTTCAATTTTTTGAATTAAATGCGAGATGATCGGAGAGTCCAAAAGCAATACTTCGTATCCTTTGTCTTTTGCGATTTCGATGTATGAATGTTGCGCTTCTTTGTTTCCTGCGTAAAGAACAACCACTTTCCCGTCTTTATCCGTTTGGTTTTCTTTGATTTTCTCTTTCAATTCATCAAGAGTGAAGTATTTGTCATCAACCGTTGGGTACAATACAAATGCTCCGGCTTTTTCGTAGAATTTATCCTCAGAAAGCATTCCGTATTCCAAAACAATTTTAATGTCATTCCATTTTTGTTCAAAATCTTCTCTGTTTTCATTGAACAAAGATTTCAATTTATCGGCAACTTTACGGGTGATGTAGTTTGAGATTTTCTTAACCGCACCATCGGCCTGCAATCCTGAACGGGAAACATTCAAAGGAATGTCCGGAGAATCAACCACGCCACGAAGCATCATCAGGAATTCAGGAACAATTCCTTCTACATTGTCAGTTACAAACACTTGGTTTTGGTACAATTGGATTTTGTCTTTCTGAATTTGAAGATCACCGCTTAATTTTGGAAAATATAAAATACCAGTCAAATTAAAAGGATAATCAACATTCAAATGAATATGGAACAAAGGCTCTTCAAATTGCATAGGATACATTTCGCGGTAGAAACCTTTATAATCTGCGTCCGTTAATTCGGTTGGCTGTTTTGTCCAGGCTGGATTTGGATTGTTGATGATGTTGTCTGTTTCAACAGTTTCAGCAACATAATCTTCCGGAGCATCTTCCGGTTTTGGAAGTGTTTCCTTTTTTGTTCCAAATTTAATTGGAATAGGCATGAACTTATTGTATTTGTTCAACAAGCCTGAAATTTTAAATTCTTCAAGAAATTCAAGTGAATCTTCTGCGATGTGCAGAATAATTTCAGTTCCTCTGGAAGTTTTGTCAGCAGGAACTAATGTAAATTCCGGGCTTCCGTCACATGTCCAGTGTGCAGCCGGTTCGTCTTTGTATGATTTAGTGATTATTTCCACTTTTTCTGCAACCATAAAAGCAGAATAAAAACCAAGTCCGAAATGACCTATAATTCCTGAATCTTTAGCCGAATCTTTGTATTTGTCCAGGAATTCTTCTGCTCCCGAAAAAGCGACCTGATTGATGTATTTTTCTACTTCATCGGCAGTCATTCCCAATCCCTGATCGATGATGTGGAGTTTTTTACCTTCTTTGTCAATTTTAATTTCAATAATCGGAGAACCATATTCAACTTTGGCTTCACCAATGCTGGTAAGGTGTTTTAATTTCAAAGTCGCATCGGTTCCGTTTGAAATCAATTCACGCAAGAAAATTTCGTGGTCACTGTAAAGGAACTTCTTGATTAAGGGAAAGATGTTTTCAACCGAAACATTAATTTTACCTGTTGTCATGTTTTTATATTTATTAATGGTTTTACAATTGGTAAAAGTAACTTTCAAATAAAGTACCAATTGTAACGGAAGTGACAAATTGTCGTAAGTAAAATTAGATAGAAAAAAATATTTTTAAAGAAATTGATACGTATCTTTGCAGTTACATTAATTTAAAATTTATAAAAATGAGGAAAATTCTTTTAGTATGCACTATGGCCATTTTGGTTTTTGCATGTAAATCCGCATCTACAGCACCTGCTGCGCCACAACCGCCAGTTTCAAATGCTCCGATGACAAAATTGGATAAGACTTCTCAAGTAGGAATTAAAGGTAATTGGCAGATTGTAAGTGTTACTTATCCAGGTTCCAACTATATTAAAGTGAATTCTTTTAATCTAGCGGATTCAAAATGCTTTATAGGAAGTACATGGAAATTTATTTCCAACAACAACAAAGGAAATATGACCTTGAACAGTCCTGATTGTACAGCTTTTACATCCGAAATTACTTGGTATGTAAACAAAGAGGGACAATTTGTTCTTAAAATTTTGGACGAAGGATTGAAGTCTAAAAAAGTAAAAACAGGTTTCGTACTTGATGTTAGAAACCAAACAGAAACTTCATTTGAATTGATCGATAAAATAAATGTAGGATCTAAGCCTACAGATGTTGTTTACCAATTTCAAAAAGTTAACTAATTTATAATATAATAAAGATGAAAAAAATAACGGTTTTAGGGATTAGCAGTTTATTAGTATTAAGTTTTCTTTTTACAAGTTGTGAATCAGTGAATAATGCCAATAATGCCCAAAAAGGAGCAGGTATTGGAGCGGTTGCAGGAGGAGTTATAGGAGCAATTATAGGAAACAATACAGGGATTGGTACTGCAGGAGGTGCAGCAATCGGAGCTGCGATAGGCGGTGGAACCGGAGCAGTAATCGGACACAGTATGGACAAGCAGGCCAGAGAAATTGACGAAGCGCTTCCAAGTGCCGATGTTGAGAGAGTAGGAGAAGGAATTCGTTTGGTTCTTAAAGAAGATGCTGTTCGTTTTGACCTTAACAAATCAACTTTAACAGCTCAGGCAAAGACTAATTTAGATAAATTGGTTCCAGTTTTTAAAGAGTATGGAGATACTAATATTGAGATTTTTGGTTATACTGACAATACCGGTAAAGCGGAATACAATTTGGCGCTTTCGCAAAAAAGAGCCGAATCAGTAAAAACATACTTAATTTCAAAAGGATTGGCAGCCAGCCGTTTCAAAACTTCAGGACATGGAATGGCAGATCCAATCGCTTCTAATGATACAAAAGAAGGTCAAAGCCAAAACCGTCGTGTAGAATTTGCCATTACTGCCAATGATAAAATGGTAGAAGATGCTAAAAAGAAACAATAACGGTATATCAAATATTGAAAAAAAACTGCTTTATTATGAAGCAGTTTTTTTTTGGATATAAATGAATTATCAACATATTTTCTTTGGTAAAGAAACTATATTTGTTTTCTCAAATTTTAATGTCGTAGGATGCTTCAAGTTCAAAATATTTCATTCGGGTATACCGAAAAAATCATTATCCAAAATGTAGATTTTACAGTCGCCAAAGGACAGAATATAGCTATTCTTGGTGAAAGCGGTTGCGGGAAAAGCACTCTCTTAAAACTTATTTATGGGATGTATGATTTAAATGACGGGCGTATTTTTTATAATGAGACGGAGATTCGCGGACCAAAATATAATTTGATTCCGGGAATGCCGTTTATGAAATATCTGGCTCAGGACTTTGATTTGATGCCCTATGAAACTGTTGCCGAAAATGTTGGCAAGTTTCTTTCCAATGGTTTTTTGCCCTTAAAAAAACTGCGTATTCAGGAATTGCTTGAAATGGTGGAAATGACTGAATTTGCCAATGTTAAAGCCAAATTATTGAGTGGAGGACAGCAACAGCGTGTAGCATTGGCCAGAGTTTTGGCTTTGGAACCGGAAGTATTGCTGCTCGATGAACCTTTCAGCCACATTGATAATTTCAGGAAAAATGCATTGCGAAGAAACCTTTTTGCTTATTTGAAGAAAAAAGAAATCACTTGTTTTATCGCGACACACGATAGTGTCGATGCCCTTTCCTTCTCAGATGAAACGATAGTTTTGCATCAGGGAAGAATTATGGAAAAAGGACCTTCTGCAGATGTCTATAATTACCCTTTGAATAAATATGTAGCCTCACTTTTTGGCGAAGTCAACGAACTGAAATTATCCCAATTAATGCCTATTGACGGAGAAGATGAAGTTATCTTATTATATCCGCATCAGTTAAAATTAGACAATAGCGGGACTTTGAAAGCTGTCGCTAAGCAGTCTTTTTTTAAAGGAAGCCGTTATTTGATTAAAGCAGTTTTTGACAGGAAAGTTATTTTCTTTGAACATGAAACCGCTTTGGAAATGAATCAGGAAGTCATTTTGAAAATTACCTAAAAAATCGCTGTTAAATTTAAAACAGTACAGCAAAACTACAGATGTCTAAAAAAACACTATATTGTGTTCTTGTTTTTTAAAAGATATTTAAATTTGCAACCTTGATTTTAATAAAATAATAAAATATGTACCATTCAAAAATAATAGGATTGGGATATTATGTCCCTGACAATGTAGTGACCAATGATGATTTGGCAAAAATCATCGATACGAATGACGAATGGATTCAGGAAAGAACAGGAATTCAGGAAAGAAGACATATCATTCGTGGTGAAGATACCACGACTTCAATGGGAGTAAAGGCTGCCAAAATTGCTATAGAGCGTTCGGGTGTAGCTGCAGAAGATATTGATTTTGTTGTTTTTGCAACATTAAGTCCTGATTACTATTTTCCAGGACCAGGAGTTTTAGTACAACGCGATTTGGGTTTAAGAACTGTTGGAGCACTAGACGTTCGTAACCAGTGTTCCGGATTTGTTTATGCTCTTTCTGTTGCCGATCAATATATTAAAACTGGAATGTACAAGAATGTTCTGGTAATTGGTTCCGAAGTTCAATCAACAGGATTGGATATGACAACAAGAGGACGCGGTGTATCAGTGATTTTTGGGGACGGAGCGGGAGCAGCTGTTGTAAGCAGGGAAGAAGATTTGTCCAAAGGGATTTTATCAACCCATTTGCATTCAGAAGGAGTTCATGCCGAAGAATTGGTAGTCACAGCGCCAGGTATGGGTGGCCGTTGGGTTACTGATATTTTGGCTGACAATAATCCTGATGACGAAAGTTATTTCCCTTACATGAACGGACAATTTGTTTTCAAAAACGCTGTGGTTCGTTTTGCCGAAGTAATCAATGAAGGTTTGGAAGCGAACAATCTTGAGGTTTCGGATATTGATATGCTGATTCCGCATCAAGCCAATTTGAGGATTTCTCAGTTTATACAAAAGAAATTTGGACTGGAAGACAATCAGGTGTTCAATAATATTCAAAAGTACGGAAACACAACTGCAGCTTCTATTCCAATTGCCTTAACCGAAGCTTGGGAACAAGGGAAAATAAAATCCGGCGACACGGTGGTTTTAGCCGCTTTTGGTAGTGGATTTACCTGGGCAAGTGCAATTATTAAATGGTAAGCACTTAGTTATTGATTCAAAAATTTGATAAATATATACAATAAGAAACCCCAGAGTTGGCATTCTCTGGGGTTTCTTTTTTGGGCAACCTAATTATTAAAACTAATCTTTAAAACCCACCACTTCCCTGGGTTTCATTTTTATCTCTTTCTTTTCTTTGAATCGCTTTGTTTTTTCCGGTTCCAAAACGGTAATTGAATCCTATATAAGCAGTTTGGCTTTCCCAATGGAATTCACCAGTTTGTACTTTGGGTTTTGTGGCATCAAATGCAAAATGCATGCTGTCAAACAAATCACTTACTCTGGCAGTTATGGTTCCGCTTCCTTTAAGAACCGTTAGACTTGAAACCGCATCAACTCTCCACATTGGTTTTCTTAGGAATTGCAATCCTAAATCTTCGCCTCGGTACATTCCCGTCAATTGGAAACGTAAATTTTTACTGGCTTTGAAAGTGTTGCTTATGCGGGAATTAAAAGTAGTAACATCCACTTCCACATAATCCATTTCTACGTAGCCTTTTGTTTTTTTATTATATAAATCAAAACTGATGTTGGCAGTGTACCATTTTGTGAAGTCCAGACTTCCTGAAAGTTCAAAACCGTAAGCATTGTTATCTCCCACATTGGCATAAGATAAAATTTGTCTTTCCGGATCATTTGGGTTTTCATAAATAGTTCTTGAAATTTCGTCATTGATTTGACGGTAAAAAACTCCTGATGTTATAGAACCTATTTTGGTTTTTCGGGTATAATTCAATTCAACCGAGTTGGTGAATTGGGGGCTTAATTCTGGATTACCTTCTGAGTCAATCAAAGGAGTACTCCATTCGCGTATTGGGTTTACCTGGTCGATACTCGGCCTGTCCACACGTTTTGAAATACTTAAATTAAAGGAATCATTATCATTTGGTGTATAATTTAAAAAACCGGATGGGTAGACTGTGAATAAATCGTCATTAAAAGGACCGTCGGCTTCATTCACTTTTTTGAATAAAGCATCAGCGTTGTATTTTTCAAAACGGGCGCCAACTTGAGCATTCCATTTTTTCCACTGTTTTGAGATAGTGGTATAGGCCGAATAAATATTTCTTTCGTAACTGAAATTTGAGTTGTAAGCACCATTCTCTAGAAAATTATTTTTAGTATTTTCAATTCGGGTTTCTAATCCAGCTTCAAGTTTGATGGTTTCCGTCAAAGGATTGGTATAATCCAGATTAAGTAAAACATTTTCTCCTTTGTTGGTTATATCGTTTGTTTTAGGAGTGTTGAATACACTATTTTCGGTATTGTCGTTGTTGCTGTAATTCCCTTCAAATTCAAGAGTGCGCCCTTCTTTTTTGAATTTTTTCTTGTAATCTAAATTATAGGTTTGTGTATAATTATCGTTTTTTGTGTCCAATAATTGATTAATACTTGGTTCAGTAGGGGATGTGAAATCTACATTTACTTGAGATTTTCCGTTTTCGCCATTAATGTTTTGAGTTGTGTAAACAGAAATAGTATTGGTGTCATTCAAATAAAAGTCAAGTCCTACCTTGGCTAAGTGCGAGGTGTTTTCATTTGAAAAATCAAATTTTTGGGTATTCTCAATGGCTCCATTGTCATCAAACGTTTCTACTTGTCCATGATTGTGGTGTTTGCCGGTAGTTAACCCGTAATTAGCATACATATTAACCTTCCCGTTACGGTAATTCATGTCAAAAGAGGAATTGGTTTTTGGGGTTTCACCAAAGGTTACACCGCTGTTTATACTTCCGTTAAAACCAATTTTAGCGTTTTTGTTCAATACAATATTGATAATTCCGCTCATCCCTTCCGGGTTATATTTAGCCGACGGATTGGTAATCAATTCAATTTGTTTGATTGAAGTTGAAGGAATTTGTTGTAATAACTGGGCAGCGTCAACAGTTGAGGGTTTGCCATCTACAAATACTCTGACATTGGAGTTTCCTCTAAGGCTCACAGCATTGGTTTGCGGATCAACACTTACCGAAGGAATATTGTTCATGATTTCGGCAGCAGTTGCTCCTGCACTCAGTAAATCTTTGCCCACGTTGATGATTTTTCGGTCTGTTTTTTGTTCGATTAAGGAATGTTCTTTGACAATATCAACCGATTGCAGTTCTGTGGCTTCTTCTTCCAAAAGGATTTCTATAGAGGAACTTTTTTTTGCAGAATTCAATTCAAAAGAAGTGGCGTATTTTTTGTACCCAATGAATTCTACTTCTAAACTGTATTTTTTTAATTCTAAATTTTTTATAGAAAAAGATCCATTTTCGTCAGCAACAATTCCTGTGACTACTTTTGCGCCGTCTTTTATTACTATTGAAGCATATTGTACAGGCTGGTTCGTTGATTTGTTTGTTACTTTTCCCGAAAGAATTCCCGGATTTTCGGCTTGTGCAATTCCTATAAAACTCAATAGGAAAAACGTGAATAGTTTAAGTTTCATTGTTTGTTTTTTTTGATTGATTGTTTTGATTGATGATTGCATGTAAGACTGTTTTATCTTCTTTTTGTAACACTATTTTGAAAAAAAAATGAATTCTGAATCTCGATTGCAGTTGTTGTCTTTGATTTTTAAACGTTTGTCTGTGGATTTTTTTGTAAAATTTTTAGTTTTCGAGTGTTTTTTCGGTGTTTAAGTCGCTGTTGAATCTATATATTTTTCACTTCAATTCTTTCCATTCTTTGTGTCTCTGTGTGAAATTGATCTCGCAAAGACTCAGAGGCGCAAAGTGTGCTTTCAGTAATGTCTAATTTTGGTTGTGAACAAATGGGAGGGCAATGCTATTTTAAAGTAGAAATTCTTTATTAGGCGATGAAAAACAGAATGTAGTTATTCACTTTCGGTATTTGGCGAATTAGCCTTATATTTGCACACTTAAAAAAATCAAGTATTCATGTCATTATCCAATATTCTTACCCCATCGATAGAAAAAGCTATTCAAACTTTGTTTGATGTAACCATTGATAAAATTGAGTTTCAAGCTACCCGCAAAGAGTTTGAAGGCGATATCACGATGGTTATTTTTCCATTATTGAAAGTGGTAAAAAGTAATCCTGTTGAATTGGGAAATAAAATTGGAAACTATCTAGTAGAAAATGTTTCAGAAGTAGCCCGTTTCAACGTGGTTTCTGGATTTTTGAACATTGTGATTGCTGACAGCTATTATCTGAATTTTTTCAATGGAATTAGAAGTACTGACAAATTCGGATTTGTAACGCCTTCGGCAAATGATAAAGCGGTGATGGTGGAGTATTCTTCACCAAACACCAACAAACCTTTGCATTTAGGACACGTTCGAAATAATCTTTTAGGATATTCGGTAGCCGAAATTATCAAGGCTTCGGGTAAAAAAGTATATAAAACACAAATTATCAACGATAGGGGAATCCATATTTGCAAGTCAATGCTGGCCTGGCAAAAATTTGGTAATGGTGAAACTCCTGAATCTACTGGTTTGAAAGGTGATAAACTGGTTGGAAACTATTATGTAGCTTTTGATAAAGCATATAAAGAAGAAATCAATCAATTAATTTCAGAAGGAAAAACTGAAGAAGAAGCCAAAAAACAAGCGCCAATCATTCTGGAAGCACAACAGATGCTTTTGGATTGGGAAAGTGGAAAACCAGAAGTTATCGGACTTTGGAAAACTATGAACCAATGGGTTTATGATGGTTTTGGAACAACCTATAAAAACCTGGGAGTTAATTTTGACAGTTATTATTACGAAAGCAATACTTATTTGTTAGGTAAAGATGTCGTTCAGGTAGGATTGGACAAAGGGATTTTTGAAAAAGACCCTGATGGTTCAGTTTGGATTGATTTGACTGACGAAGGATTAGACCGTAAAATTGTGTTGCGTTCAGACGGAACTGCGGTTTATATGACGCAGGATATCGGTACTGCAATTCAGCGAGTAAAAGATATGCCGGACGTAGGCGGAATGGTTTACACAGTAGGAAACGAGCAGGACTATCATTTTAAAGTTTTGTTCTTGATTCTTAAAAAATTAGGATTTGACTGGGCTTCCAATCTTTTCCATTTATCATACGGAATGGTGGATTTACCTTCCGGAAAAATGAAATCGAGAGAAGGAACAGTTGTTGATGCTGATGATTTGATGAATGAAATGACCAGCACTGCCCAAAAAATTTCTGAAGATTTAGGAAAACTGGATGGTTATTCTGCTGATGAAAAAGCTAAATTATTCAATACAATTGGTCTTGGAGCACTTAAATATTATATTTTGAAAGTCGATCCAAAAAAACGAATCCTTTTTAATCCTGAAGAATCAGTTGATTTTGCTGGAAATACTGGGCCTTTCATTCAATATACATACGCAAGAATTCAATCCATTTTACGTAAGGCCGACTTTGATTTGAATGTCATATCGAACGTAGTCGAGATGCACGAAAAAGAAAAAGAACTGATAAAACAATTGGAGTTGTTTCCAGAAGTGATTCAGAATGCGGCCAACAATCACAGTCCGGCTTTGATAGCAAACTATACTTATGATTTGGTTCGTGAATACAATTCATTTTATCAGGCTGTTTCCATACTTGGAGAAATTGATTTGAACAAAAAAACATTCAGAGTGCAATTGTCCAAAAAAGTGGCAGATGTGATTGCTGATTCCTTTGGTTTACTTGGGATTAATGTACCGGAGAGAATGTAATTTTTAAAAATAAATAAAATAAAAGAGGCTGTCTATTTGTTAAGACAGCCTCTTTTTTATTTGTTAGGGGCGGGGGAATTTTGGTTTAATTGAGAATCATTGCAATTTTTAATTCATTGCTAATTCATTGTTTGTTTTAACAATTTCGCCTGTTGAGCTAATTTGTATATTTTGAGTTTGATTATCTTTTTTAAGTTTCAAATGGTATGTTTTTTTCAATATTTCTCCTTTTTGTTGAGAATATTCAAACTTGCTTTTTGTAATTGTCCATTCAGGATACCACATAAAGACAAAACGCATTATTTCTCTTGGTAATTCTACATTTGCGTATTTTTCGTTAACCCGTATTAATACTCCATGTTGATTGTAAGTAGCCACTAAGAATCCTTTTTCATTTTCTAAAGTCACTAAATACTCGTCGAAATTTCTGCACTCATTATTATCTACATTGTACGAAATGAATTCGTTTTGAGTGTTTCTGATGACTGCATCAGGATTGTTATCCGGAATGTATTTTGAAACATTTTTAGTGTGTGAAACTAATACTTCTGGTAATACTTCCATTTTTAAAGTTTCAGCTTTTTTATCAGCTGTTTTTTGGTCTTGTGAATACGTCGCAGAAATGAAGCTTAAGCAAAGGGCAAAGGTGATAATTGTTCTCATGATCTTGTATTTTTTATATTGTTTTTTAATGATTTTTATGCTTTTATTTTATAGTATAAATGTACATTTATTTTTTAAATAGCAAAAATATTTTTTTATTAATTTTTTAAAAAAACAAATATTTTTTTGTCGATACTACAATTTAATTTGTTTTTTTTAATTTTAAATTAAATTATTTTCTACATTTTAACATTAATACATTATTTAAAAAGCATCTTTCGGCAAACTGTAAAGCAAACGAAAACGTTTGAAGGAAATTAATGCTAAAAGCGTAAAATCCGATTTAATTATCAGTCAGAAGACATAAAAAACTTGTCTTAAATTGTATAAAAGATGACGTCTCAAAATATATCATTTTATATGCTGCTTTTGCAGTAATTTGGAATTCCTTAAATTCAGGTTTTCCCGGCAAATTAAATTTTGTCAGATACTGCTAAAACAAAAAATCCGTCCCATTTTATTAAAAACGGGACGGATTTTTTTTATGTGCTGTCTCTATGTCTGTTTTTCAATTTGAAATAATCAGATAATTGATTTCAACCGGTTTCAGTATTCTGTCTTCGCCTGCACAATCTACCAAAAAGCGTAATTCCTCCAGTTCTTTTCTGTTAAGCAGAATAATAAAATTAGACTGCAAAGTCGGGATTGGAATCTTCTTTTCATAAATGGAGTGTTTATATTCCCTTTCCCAATAATCAATATCAATTTGATCAATATAATTGGCAAAACTGGTCATTTCAATACCGCTCAAATCGAAGGTAAGATTATTGAACAGCAGTTGATACATATCTCTATGCTGACAAAATAGCAAAATGCCATTTGAGGTCCGGTTTAATATTTTTAGATTGCACATAAGCGTAATTCTTAAATTATGATTTGATTACAAATGAATCAATGATTGCGTCAACTTCAGCTTGGGTTGCAGTTGGTTTTAAATCAAATAAAAGAGAGAAAAGCGATTTTTTGTTTACTTTATTCTGAAGTGATAAATCTTTGTTGCCGGCATAGACTTTTTCCCATTTGCTTCTCACTTTTGCCCAGACTTCTTTGTTGTTTTTCCACCAGTTTTGGGCTAATACACATTTGCTGTCTGCAACTTTAGTATACACATCAAATCCTTTTTCTTCGGCCAATAAATAATCTTTTCCACTTTCGTCCCGTATCAGTTTTTGGTTATCCTGCTCATGATTCCAGCCAGTCGAAGTGATTTCGTGAATGTTTCTTCTTTTCAGTACATTATAATCGTTGCGTTTGGTATGCTCTCTTCTTGGCAGTGGGGCATCGGCAGTGTTTAGCCAATAGTTTTTTCCGTCGATATGTGCCCAGCTGGAAGAACCTTCGTATCTAGGGCTGTCATCTACCTGATATACTTTTTGAGTCCATTGCCCTTTTGTGTTTTTGGCCGGCAATTTGTTGAATTTCCAGGTATTGTCTTTGTAAAATGAGTACAAATCTGTGTTTTCATACAACCAGTCCTGTCTCCAGTGTTTTACTATATCATTTTCTCCGGTTCCTACAATCAATAAATGCTGCATCACAATTTTGTTGGGTTTGTCTTCCAGTAATTCGACCCATTCGAGAGCAGTTTCGTGTTTGGTTTCTGATGGTTTGTAGCTCGCAGAATCCTTCGGGTATTTGAAAGTTTCAGTAAAATTGAATTTTACTTCATAACAGCCACACATCGATTTTATGGCTTGAATGTCTTCTTTTTTTGAGTCTTGGCAGAATCCGGAAAAACTTGCAATCATCAAAATAACAGTTAGATAGTTTTTTTTTGTAATCATAATCAGGTTTTTATTTTTAAAATAATTTTGACAAATATATTAAATTTATTTAGAATAAATAAAAATAACTATATATTTGCATCGCTTATTAAGACTAAATAAAAATAATGAAAACCAAAATTACCCTTTTTACAGCTCTTATTTTTTATCAAATTTCTTTCTCTCAAACGAAAGATTCTATTGCAGTTAATAAACTTTCGGAAGTAGTTGTTACGGGGCAGTTTGGGCCTCAATCCATCAAAAAGTCGGTTTTTAATGTTCGAGTAATTTCAAAAGAGGATATCAAACAATTAGCGGCCAATAATCTATCGGATGTTTTGAATCAATATTTGAATATTACCATTCAAAACAGTGGAAGTGATGGGCGTTCGACAGTTTCAATGTTTGGCTTGGATTCGCAGTATTTCAAAATTTTGGTCGATAATATTCCTTTAGTGAGTGATACCGGAATGGGGACTAATGTCGATTTGACTCAGGTAAATCTTGATGATGTAGAACGTATTGAAATTATAGAAGGTTCAATGGGAGTTACGCATGGAGCCAATGCCGTAAGCGGAATTTTGAACATTATCACTAAAAAAAGCTCCCTTAACAAATGGGAAATCAGTGCTACGGTTCAGGAAGAAACAGTAGGAGATGAGTATGCGCTTTTTGATAAAGGAAGACATATTCAGGCAGTCAAAGTCGCTCATAAGTTTAATGACAATTGGTTTGTAAATATTGGTGGAAACCATAATGATTTCGCTGGTTTTTATGACGGTAAAAAAGGAAAAGATTATAGTGTAAATGATGGTTTGAGAGGATACAGCTGGTTGCCGAAAGAACAATTGGTCGGAAATTCTTTGTTGGGATACCAAAAAAATAATTTTAAGATTTTTTACAAATTTGATTATTACGGAGAGGAGGTTCATTATTACAATCCAGTAGTAATTCCGCAGGACAATTATCCTTTTCCCGAGACATATTACGCCAAAGACAAGCGTTTCATTACAAACAGATTTTACCACCATTTGAATTCCAACGGGAAATTGTTTTCTAAATTAAATTATAACGTCTCTGTTTCCTATCAAGAACAGGAACGGGATATGGAAAAATTCAATTATCAATTGGAAACTCAGGAAGAATCCAGCGTCACGAGAGAAACCTATCAATCGAATAAGGTGTTTTATTCAACCGGAACGCTGAGTAATTTTTTCAATAATAAGCAAGTTGATTTTCAATTGGGTTATGAATTGAATAATGAATTGGGTAATGCAGATGCGAGCAGTGGTACTTTTTTTAATGAAAACAATCAGCTGAAAGACATTGAAAAACGATTAGAAAATTACGATTTTTTCACTGTAGCCGAAATTAACTTTTCAGATAAATTCTCAGTACGTCCGGGACTTCGTTATTCATTTCAAACCACTTTTGACAATCAGTATGCTAGTTCCTTGGGGTTAAGATATATTTTTAAGAGAGGATTGGAAACGAGGGCTTCTATTGGGAAGTCCTATCGAACGCCCAATTTTGAAGAACTCTATACTTATTTTGTTGATTCCAATCATAATGTTCAGGGAAATCCCGAGTTGATTCCCGAGAATAGTACCTCATACGAATTGAGTTTTAAAAGAGCCTGTCTTTTAAAATCCGGAGGGCAAATTTCCAATAATCTGGCTGTTACTTTCTTGGATGTTAATGATCGGATAGATATGGTGTTGACACAGGTAGTTCCCTCAATGAATTACAAATATGTCAATATCAATAAATACAAAATGTGGAATGTCTCCACGACACAACAGTATGATTATAAAAACTGGAATATAAAAGCAGGAGCAGCCTTGGTCGGCATCTCGCAGAAGTTGGATTTAGCGGCCTTAAGCATTACTTCTGATGATAAATATTTATACTCCATGCAATTGAATTCAAGTATTTCATACACTATCCCTAAGTGGAATACTTTGTTTGCTCTTTATTATAAATACAACGGAAAACAACAGCAATTCGTTGCCGGAACTGATGAGAACAATAATGCCGAATTTTATTTGAACGAAATAGAGCCTTACAGTTGGATGGACGCTTCTGTGAGAAAGTCATTTTTCAAAAACCAATTTGAAGTGACTCTGGGCGCTCGTAACCTATTTGATATTCAAAATATACAAATGGTGCAAAATGGTGGATCCGGAGGAGTTCATTCGGGTGGAGGATCTGATTTGTTGTTAGGCTATGGCCGCTCTTATTTTTTGAAACTTACGTATAACCTTAATTTTAATTAATATATAACTACCATGAAAAAAAGTTTTCTTTTATTATTTTCCTTTGTTTTACTAGCCTTAACAGCTTGTAACAATGACGATGACACACTTGCAACAAGTACAGTTGCTTTGGCTGCGAGTTCTGTCAATTTAAGTGCTGCAACTACTCCAATCGAAATAAAGTTCGATAAGCCTGCAGCAGCAGCCGGTACTTTAACTATTTCGTTTACTGAAACGGCTGTTGCTTATGGTGCAGATTTTACAACTTTGCCTGCTGCCACAGCAAAAACGATAGAAGTTCCATTTGAAAAAAATGCGACTTCGGTAACTTTTACTTTTAATAAGCTAAAAGAAGCTTTCGAAGGTGAGGTAAAAAAAGTTGTTTTTGCAATTATCGATGCGCCATCTAATATCATAATAGCGGCAAACAACTCCATCCAAGTTAGTTTTAACGAAACACCTTCTTTAGGAACTGCTTTGGCAGCTGAAGTTGGAGGTCCTTTACAACCGAACCAGGTTTATGTTGATTTAAGTGCTGCAAAAATGACTAAAGTAGTAAGAAGTTCTTGGGACTTGGGTTTTTATAATGGCTCTGAGTTTAGAGTGGTGTTGAACAGCTCTATAAACATGGCTGCAAAACAATTGGCAACGACCAATATTGATGAAGTTCAGGTTGAAGACAGTTCTATGATTATCTCCCAGGGAAGTGGTTCTGCCTCTCAAATTGATGATCCAACAGGAGATATTTCAAAAACTGCTATTGCAGAAGTTTCAACTACCGATACTGACAACAAAGTATATTTAGTTTATCTCGGAAACGGAGTTGCCGCTGCAGCACCGGCAGTAGGTAAAGAAGGTGCAGTTGGAGGCCCGGCGAGAGGATGGAAAAAAATCAGAGTTTTGAAAAGCGGGACTGATTATAAAATACAATATGCAGATATTGCTGCAACTACTCACGAGGAAGTGACCATTTCTAAAAATGACACTTATAACTTTACTTTTTTCAGTTTATTGAATAAAAAAGAAGTAGCTGTTGAGCCGGCCAAAACACAATGGGATATCGCTTTTACCACTTTTACCAATGTTATTCCTGGAGCAACGCCTACGCCATATTTTTATCCGGATTTTGTTTTAAGCAATTTAAAAGGTGGTGCAAAAGCCTATCAGGTTACGGTTTCTGATGCAGTTACGTATGATAATTTCGCATTGGCAAGTGTGGATGATACTAAATTTACTTCTGATCAAAGAAATATTGGCTCAAGCTGGAGAAGTACCAGTGTTGTTGTAAACGGCACACCTGTTTCACAATTTGTCTTAAAAACAGACCGTTTTTATGTGATTAAAGATCCTGCAGGCAATATTTATAAATTAAAATTCACAGGAGGAGCAAATGAAGCTGGAGAAAGAGGATACCCAACTTTTCAATATACTATTTTGAAATAAGGAAATAGTACCATCCGTTTTTAGTTAGTTTTTATTGTTTTTGGAAAAAGAAGGCTGGATTTATCCGGCCTCTTTTTATTGTTTTGACTTTTATTTTAAAACAATTGCTTTTTTTATTTCTAATACTTTTTAAACTTCAATATCAAA